>Ga0208108_1000001_pt1 | contig 98363 bp, 88 predicted proteins | sample CryBogCBE22May08_FD_184589 | JGI IMG/M metagenome (GOLD analysis project Ga0208108, IMG submission 184589) | Freshwater microbial communities from Crystal Bog, Wisconsin, USA - CBE22May08 (SPAdes) | ecosystem: Environmental > Aquatic > Freshwater > Lake | place: Crystal Bog, Wisconsin, USA...
CACTGGGCGATTCCACAGCCATACTTAGTTCCAGTCAAACCAACGATTTCACGAATTGCCCATAAAAGGGGCATATTGGGTTCTACATCGATATTGTGCATTTTGCCGTTAATATTCAACTGCATCTTTGATCTCCTCTAGTTTTAGGAATTTAATTAAACAACTTTATTAGTTTATATTGAAATATTGTTTAAAAATTGAAATTTGTAAAAAAATTACAAAAATTTCTAAATCAGGGTGTCAGACCAAATATCATGTGCCCACTTTATCGCAGCAGAATATTCCTGAGCATTGTCCACGGTTGAAATGCTATTCGACCCAGGAACCACCGCCATACTTTGCATTTTTGGGTCAAATTGATGCATGGTTGAGATGTGTGCTCCCGTCTTTTCTCCTAAAACGCTATAACAAATACTTGAAAATGTGGGGGTTTTATTGATTGGTAAGTCTGCTAATTGTTGGTAAATAGCGGATGCACAAATTTTGGCCTGTCCATTTGCAACTTGCGCAGATTTTGGTGTTTGGGTGGAACTTTGGATGGCGTCTCCCAAAATATGAATATCAGAAATCATTTTTGATTCATAGGTCAAAAAGTCAATTTCGCACCATCGTTTATTGATATTAGCCAGGTTTGAACGAAACGCAATGTCACCAGCTCGCATAGGCGGAATTACATTTAAAACGGCTGCCTTAACATCATCTTGAACTTCAAACATTAAGGCATTTTCTGATGCGTCCACATCTACCAATGTATGGTTATTTCTGTATTCAATCATGTTGGGGTAGTAGTTCGACCAAGCTTTTTTAAATAAGGTGGATTTTGAGGTGATTTCTGCATTGGCATCTAGCACTAGAATTTTTGATCGTGGTTTATATTTTTTAAAATAATTTGCTACTTGACTGGCTCTCTCATAAGGCGAGGGCGGACAGCGGTAGGGTGCAAGAGGGATCGATATAGCGAAAACTTCCCCGTCTTGCATGGACTCTAATTGTTTTCTTAAAGTTAGAGTTTGTGATCCTGCTTTCATGGCATGCACGAAACGATTTTGCAGAACGGGGTCTTTCATGGCGGGCAAACTATCCCAAATCATATCCACCCCAGGAGATAGAATTAATTTGTCATAGGGGACCGTCATTCCTTGTTGTAAAACAATTTTTTTCACTTCTGGAAGGATTCGCTCGACAGTGTCCTGAATTACTCTAACACCATATTTTTGTTGAAGTAGCTCTCTACTTTTAGTGATGTCAGAAATCCGCATTTGTCCGTTAATGACAAGATTAGATAACGGACATGAAATCAGACTTGGTGAGGGGTCTATGAGGATCACATCAATCTGCCCACCTGATAAGATTTTTAAATATTTTGCGGTCGCAGCTCCACCAAACCCAGCACCAACGATTACTATTTTTGCCTTTTTTAAACTAGGCGACTGAATTTTGGTTGGGGATTCGGCAAATAATAAGCTGCCCTGAGCGCCCAAATAACTTCCTAAAATAGTTTGTTGTATAAATTTTCGTCGAGAGTTATGCATAATCTTGAAAAAAGCATTCCAAGTTGAGATTAATAAAATATTTTATATTTCAAGCATAATCCTTTTAGGGAAAATTTTATTCATTTTTTCTAGTTTTGATCATTCACTGTTTTTCATATGAGCGCACTTATTTCTGATTTTCCACCCTTAGCTTTTGTAGATATAGAAACAACCGGAGGTAATTCCGATCGGGACCGTATTACTGAGGTTGCTGTGATTACTCTCCAAGATGGTCAGCTTCATGAGTGGAGTAGGTTAATTAACCCTGGGGTTTTTATTCCTCAAAATATTCAAAGATTGACAGGAATTGATCATAATTTAATTGCAAATGAACCCCCGTTCGCAGAAGTCGCTCGAGAAATTTATGAGCAACTAGAAGGCAAGATATTTATTGCTCATAATGCTAGGTTTGATTATGGCTTTTTGAAGGCATCATTTAAGCGTGCTGATTTAGATTTTCGGGCTAAGGTCCTATGTACTGTGAAGTTATCGCGACTTCTATTTCCGGAGCAGCCGCGACATAATTTAGATACGATCATTGCAACTCATCAGTTAACAGTGAGTTCGAGACATCGAGCCCTAGGGGATGCCCAAGTTCTAGAGCAGTTTTGGGACCTCTGTATACGTCGATTTGGGGTAAATCGTCTTCAAGAGTCAGTAAAAGCACTTTTGGCGCATCCAAGTTTGCCACCCAAAATTGATGAAAAATTGATTGAAGCGATTCCAGATCGTCCTGGGGTATATCTTTTTTATGCTGAAAACCGGGTCCCAATTTATATTGGTAAAAGTAATGCTTTAAAAACTAGGGTTTTAGGTCATTTCTCTAGTGCATTAAGTGTTCGCAAAGAAATGAAACTATCTATGCAAGTAGCCGATATTGACTGGATAGAGACTGCGGGAGAAATTGGCGCCTTATTACTTGAATCTAGGCTGATTAAAGAGAAATTGCCAAGTTTGAATATCAAGCTTAGGCGCTCAAAGGATCTCTGTGCCTGGCGTTTTATGCCAAATGATGGCAATGTTATTACCCCGCAGTTAGTGCGTCATGATGATTTACAGCCTGGTGTTCAAGAACATCTGTATGGATTATTCTATAGTCGTAATGAGGCAATGAAAACTTTACAATCCATCGCTAAAAAAAATGAGTTGTGTGAAGGTCTCCTTGGGATAGAAAAGTTGATGCCTGGTAAGTCTTGTTTTGGTTTTCAAGTAAAACAATGCCGAGGAGCTTGTGTTGGAGCTGAATCACTTGAATCCTACCATTTACGTTTAATGCTGGCTTTAAAAAAATTCAAAGTCAGTGTTTGGCCATTTAAAACCCCTATTGGTATTAGGGAAGGAAACGAATTACACCTGATCGATCATTGGTGTTATTTAGGAACTGCAATTAATGAAGAGGAAGTGTTTGAGTTGTTGAGTGCAGGAAAGCCTGAATTTGATTTGGATATCTATAAGATCATTAAAAAATTCTTGAAAATAATAGATAAGAATAATATCGTGCCGTTAAGTAGACCTAATCCTCGTGACGAATACAATGATTAAACGAGGAGCCTTTTCTTGATTCCCATCTTGTATTCCTATCGGCGTTGCCCCTATGCCATGAGGTCAAGAATGGCATTGTTAGACGCTGGCATTCAATTTGAAGTAAGGGAGATTTCTTTAAGAAACAAACCGTCTAGCATGATCAGTCTATCTCCTAAAGGAACCGTTCCTGTTTTGTTGCTTCCTGATGGAAGGGTTTTGGAGCAAAGTTTAGATATTATGTTGTGGGCTTATCAAATCAACCCAGTGCCCCATCGAGTAATGTGGAATAAAGCATCGAGTAGTGTGGATGAAACGATGGCAAGTTGGTTTAAATTAAATGACGATGTGTTTAAAAAGTTATTAGATGCATACAAATATCCAGAAAGGTATCCAGCTAACTCGCCTCAGGAAACCTTAAAACAGGCTCTTGATCAATATTTTGGACCAATTGAAAAAACACTAATTGATTCGCCCTACATCTTGGGTGATGAACTTAGTATGGTCGATATTGCGTTATTCCCATTTGTTCGGCAATTTATGCGAACGAATGAGGAAAAGTTTATGGAATTAAATTTACAATCAACAAATCGTTGGATAGAGTGTTTTCAGAACTCTGAAATCTTTAATCTCGCGATGGTTAAATACCCAATTTGGCAGGAAATCTCATGACACTCTCATCACAAATTATCACTATACCTTTATTTCCACTGAGTTCTACACTGTTTCCAAAGGGTGTAATGGAGTTACAAATTTTCGAAGTGAGATACTTAAATATGATTAAGGATTGTGTGAAAACAGAATCACCGTTTGGTATCGTCACCCTAAATAGTGGTGGTGAAGTGCGTAGCCCAGTTGAAGAGGTTCATTTTTCTCAAGTTGGAACTTTGGCGAACATTGATCGGTATGATCCAGTTCAAGCCAATTTATATTTCATCCGTTGTTCTGGAGGTGCTAGGTTTAAAGTAATCAATTCAGAAAAATTAAGTAATGGCCAATGGCAAGCAGAAGTAAATATCTTGTTGGAAGATCAGATTACACCTATTCCTAATGAGTTAAAAGTATGCTCTTCAGCCTTATCTAAAGTAATTGATTCAATGAAACTACAAGGTGTTTTAGAATCCCAAATGCCTTTCCAACAACCTTATCTACTACAAGATTGTGGCTGGGTAGCAAATCGTTGGGCCGAGTTATTGCCTCTTAACTCAGGACAAAAAGAACATTTGTTAGGGATAGAAAATCCAAGGTTAAGGTTAGATCTCATTCTGGATCTTCTTGACGAAATGAACATTACCAATATGTAGTCTCGCTAATTTTAAAAGAGGAATTAGCGAGGAACTAATACCCCTAGCGATTCAATTTTCCGCAAATAAGATCGATTGCTTTAGCAAGCTCGATATCTTTGCCTGTCAGGCCACCACTATCGTGGGTTGATAGCGTGACTTCTAAGCGATTCCAGACATTAAACCACTCAGGATGGTGATTGATTTCTTCGGCAATGATTGCAATTTCTGACATACAGCTAAAAGCATCTTTGAAGTTTTTAAAGATAAAGATCTTTTGTAGTGCATCCCGAGATGGCATTAGGCTCCAACCTGGACATTCAATTGGGAGGCTGTCTCTTTGAGACGCGGATATTAATGCTTGCATGGTTGCACCATCACTGACAGGATAAGGATTGAAGAATGAATTCTGGACATGTTTTTGCTAAAAGCTTAGAGCGTAGTTCTGGATCTGAGGTTTTTGAGGATAACCAAATTCCAAAAAATGCTTCAGCAAAATCCTGATCCAAAACATTTCCAACTATCTTATCACCGTAAATAAAAGTAGTGCCACTTGTTGGGCTATAAATTGCCGCAAATTGATCACCCTTATTAATATTCGGATAAATCTTATCTAAGTGACTTTTCCACTCTAAAGTCTTTTTAGTTGGATATCCTAATTTCTCTAATTGTTCGATAGTTGCTTTGATTAAAACATCTTTTTGAATTTGTCTGGCGTAATCAAGAATAATTGCGAATTTTTTGATTAGCTTTGTTTCATCAACATACAAATGTGCTTGATAGATTTCAAAGCCGAACCTAGTGTAATTTCCATGCCCCAAATGAATTAAATTTGGTGCGTGGATATCGGTAATGTGTGTTGGCTCTATTACATTTGCCAAAGCATATCGTTGAGAGCTTAAGCAGACCAACAGTAAGGCAAGAACAAAGAAGAAGGGGATTTTATTCATTTTTTTATAAGAAAATGTTCAATTTTTAAACATCGATCCATCACAAAATTGATTCCTGCGTTGGTAGCAATTGCTTGAGCTTCTAGATTTACAACACCCAATTGTAACCACACGTGTTTCGCTCTGACTTTGGCGGCCTCAGTAACAATTTCACTACAGTCCTGTGATTTACGAAATACATTTACTAAATCAATACTGAAGGGAATTGCGGATAAATTTGGATAAGACTTTTCACCTAAAATGATTTCCTCGTTTGGGTTGACTGGGATAATACGAAAACCCTGTTTTTGCATGTAAAGCGCAACATCATAGGAAGGTCTTTCTGGCTTTGCTGAAAGACCAACAACGGCAATAGTTTTAGTATTACTTAAAATTTCTGAAATGATTGTATTCATAGCTCAAATTAAGCCTTGATGATGAAATTGGATCATGAATTTATTTTAACGATCGAATTTTGAAATGATAAAGATACAAAGCGATGACGATGATGAACCACGCTGGCGGTAAATACACATAAAGGACCGTTCCAAAGGCTACGGCTAAGTAAAACTCTGATTTTTTTAATTGACGAAAATGACGAGGAATAACCGTGTGCTGAATCGATTGAAGGAGCCAGAAGGTAAAAAGAACGCCTAAAAACATTCTAAGCAAAAGCATTGTATTCAACATTAATACCTCCTAAATTTAAAGTGCAGAACAGCGATAAGCATGCAAATCTTCAATAAAGTCGCCTTTTTTTGAGATAAAAACAACTTTTGAGCTTTCTATTTTTGCTGGACAAAACTCATCAAAAAAGCTGGAATTGCCGAGGCTTCCACAAAATTTTAATTGACGATTATCAAATTGCATACTGGACCCATCTAGAATGAATGAGAATTTTTTGGTTTCAGGGTACACCCCTCGACATTCCCAAGTAGTGTAATCATGACGACTACATCCAGAAATAAATAAAAATAGTGTGAGTAAGCAAAAAAAGCTGATTTGAGGAATAATTTTCATATGAATACTAATTTTGAACCAAGTCGTTGGATTTTTAAAAAAAATTGCTCATTTACACCCAAACAAGTAGGTCTATTTTATCTTGCTCAGTCTTGTTTTTCATTGATGGTTGCTAGTTTTTTTTTATTACAAGGAGTTTGGTTGGTGTTGCCATTTACTTTAATAGAGTTAGTTGTCCTAGCGATTGCTTTACTAATTTATGCCAAGCACGCCACTGATTTTGAGGAGATCGCGCTTGAGAATGGGATGCTTACAGTGACAACGGCTAATGCTAATCAAGTTACTACTTTTAAGGCGAACGCCGAATGGATAAAATTATCCAACGAACTTACTAGTAGTAAACTAATCGGCATTCAATACCAAGGCCAGATCAAAGAAATTGGTAAATTTATACACTTTCAAAAAAGGGCTGCTTTTAAAAAGCAATTCGAGCAAAGTTTAAGAGCGATGTTATTTAAAAGTTGAGCTCTAAACTTTTTTACATTAAGAAGAGATGCATTTGAGTACATCATTACCAATAACTATTCCTGTAAAAGGAAGTAAATTTGCCACTTTTTTGTTGAAGCTTCTTGGATGGAGGCTCATAGTCCCCGGATTGCCAGGCACGCACGGTATATTAGCGGCATATCCCCACACATCTAACCTCGACTTTTTTCTTTGTATGATAGCCAAGTCCGCATGCGGTATTAAAGCAAATTTTTTAGCAAAGGATAGCTTATTTAAAATCCCTGTAGTTGGTTGGTGGTTAAGTTACTTGGGGGGGAGTCCCGTGATAAGAAATAGCCCGCAAGGTTATGTTAAGAACATAGCTCAGAATATGGCTCAGGCCAGTTTCTTTTGGCTGGCTATTACTCCTGAGGGAACTAGAAAAAAAACACTAGGGTGGAGAAGTGGTTTTTATCATATTGCGCTAGAAACAAATTATCCAGTTGGTTTTGTTTACTTGGATTATGGAAAAAAAACGATTGGCTTAACTTCTTTTTTTAAGATGACGGGCGATGAAGAGATTGATTTTGCTAGGATACGTGAGATTTATGAGGGTAAATTAGGTTTTTATCCCGAAAATATGTCACCAATTACTCTTTGGAGCCCACAAAAAGATAAAAATAGTGTAAATTAATGGAATACTGTGCTTATGCACAGCATAAAAGCAACATTTTGCTGATGATTCAACAAATAACTATTGATTACTGTTTATTTATACAGTAATATTCTTTCATAGACACTGTGAAGGAATAAAAATGAAATACATGACATCTGGTTTTAAATCATTCTTAGTATGGTTAATTTTTGACGAATCTGTTGGCGAATTTGGTAAGCGTGAGTGGGTTTGTAAGATTACTGATTAAGACAAATTCCGCACAAACTTAGCTACAACAAAAAATAAATTATTTTTTTCTAAGTAATTCTTCAGTTGAATGTAATCTTAGGTTAAAATAATATTCTTTTCTACGGTGGCTGTAGCTCAGTTGGTAGAGTCCAGGATTGTGATTCCTGTTGTCGTGGGTTCGAGCCCCATCAGCCACCCCATTATCATAGTTGCCTCTTAAACTTTTCTTGAACCGAACTTGTAATTTGAAAAGATCTTCAAGCGTTCAAAAATCAAGATTTAGTTGATTCACTATGATTTGAGACTATAGTCCTTCAACATTTCTCGTAATTTAACTTTTAAAAGTTTTCCAGTTGCGGTTAAGGGCATCACTTCTATAAATAAAACGTCATCTGGCATCCACCATTTGGCAATTTTTCCAGTCAAAAAAGCTAGTAAATCAGCTTTTAAGTCATCCTCTTTTTTAGTTACTTCTGGTTTTTTTACAGCTACCAAAATAGGTCGCTCATCCCACTTAGGATGTGGGGTTGAAATACAGGCACAAATTAAAATATCAGGATGTGCACTAGCAATGTTCTCAATTTCAATAGAAGAAATCCATTCACCACCAGATTTAATTACATCTTTAGTTCGGTCGGTAATTTGCATACATCCGTCGGTATCGATAGTTGCTACGTCACCTGTTGGAAACCAGCCATCGAGAAGGGGGGATTGATCTGAGGAGAAATAATCCGAAATGACCCAAGATCCTTTGACCATTAAATTACCAAATGCTTTTCCGTCGTTTATTAAAGTTTGTCCAACATCGTCGACAATTTTCATATCAATGCCAAATAAGGATCTACCCTGCTTTTGTAAAATTAACTTTTGATTCTCTTGATTTTTTTTCAAGTCATTTGCTTTGAGGCTTGCAACTGTTCCTAAAGGAGAAAGTTCTGTCATGCCCCATGCATGAATAACTTTTACACCTAAATTAGCAAAGTTTTCCATCATCGCAGGAGGGCAAGCAGAGCCGCCAATGACTGTTCTCTTAAAACTTGAGAATCTTAGTTGATTTTTTAAAACATATTGTAAAAGTCCAGCCCAAATCGTTGGAACTCCAGCGGACATGGTGACCTGCTCTGACTCAATTAGTGCATAAAGTGAGGCTCCGTCTAGATTTGCTCCTGGGAAAACAATTTTTGATCCTGCCATCGCACAACTATAAGGAGTTCCCCATGCATTGACGTGAAACATTGGCACAACAGGCATGATGGTATCCATGGCTGATATATTAAGAGAGTCAGGAAGGGCGGATGCGTAAGTATGAAGAAGCGTGGATCGATGACTATAAAGCGCACCCTTTGGATTACCAGTCGTACCCGATGTATAACAAAGTGCTGAGGCCGTATTTTCATCAAAAATAGGCCAATCAAAATTACCGTCTTCTTTATCAATTAGATCTTCGTAGCAAAAAATCGGCAGTACAGAACTTTCAGGCATCTTGTTTTTATCCACCATGCATACCCAGTGTTTTACATTGGGGCAGTGGGGATATAGTTTTTCGACTAAAGCCAGAAAAGTAATATCAAAAAAAATGCATTGATCGTCAGCGTGATGAATAATATAACTAATTTGATCCTCAAACAAGCGAGGATTAATGGTATGACAAACCATACCATTACCAGAAATCCCATAATAAAGTTCTAAATGACGGTAACCATTCCATGCAAGGGTAGCAATTCTATCGCTAGTTTTTAGTTGAAATCGGTTCAGTGCCTGAGCAATTTTTCTGGCACGCAATTCACAATCGCCATAAGTGTAACGGTGAACATCACCTTCAGTTCTTTGAGAGACAATTTCTGTCGATCCGTGATGGTTTTTAGCATGCTTAATGATGCTAGAAATCATCATTGGTTGGTACATCATATTTCCCATAAGTAAATCATGATTTTTGTTGGTATTCGTGTCAGTCACTTTGTATCTCCTGTAGATTTATATTTACTTAATATTAGAGCTCTTCAGCTTCAAGCGCAACTTCACTTCTGCCTTCATTAAAGACTCGCTATATAGTGGCAGTAACTTCTGCCATTTCATGAGATTCATTGATTCAAATAACTCATTTATTTCACTTTTAAAAGAAATTGGTAATATGGAGATATGATGGAAAAAAACTTTGGGCAAATAATTGATTTTTGGTTTGTAGAAATTGCACCAAAAGATTGGTGGATAAAATCTATTGATTTTGATCGTATGATTGCGGATCGATTTCAAGAGATCCACAAAGCGGCCCATGCGGGTGAACTTTTTTCTTGGCGTCAATACCCATTGGGTCGACTTGCAGAAATTATCGTATTAGATCAGTTTTCTAGAAATATGTTTCGCGATAAACCAGAATCATTTAAGTGCGACCCAATGGCTCTAGCCTTAAGCATGGTTGCAATAGATGCTCATGCAGATACAGGAATGACACCAGATCAAAAGGGATTTTTGTATATGCCGATGATGCATAGTGAGTCTCTTCTTGTTCATGATTATGCTGAATCATTTTTTTCACAAGAAGGCTGTGAATCCTATGCTAGATCTGCAAAGCGGCATAAGGAAATTATTCAACTCTTTGGTCGTTATCCCCATCGTAATCACATTTTAGGGAGAGAGTCTTCTGTTGAGGAAATCGAATTTCTTCAGCAACCAGGTTCGAGTTTTTGAAGTAGATTATTTTTATATTGAATTAAAACTTTTCATAAGAAAAATTAGTCCCTTCCTATTACTGAGCGACCAATTTCTGTTGATTAAATAAATTGATTGTTTTATCAAGTTCTGATTGAATGTATTTTTTGAATTGTTGAGCGCTTCCGCCAATTGGCTCAGCTCCTTCTTGCAGTAATTGTTCTTTTACTGAATTGTCTTGCAAACAACTATTAGCAGCCTGATTGATTTTAGTGATAATCTCTGAGGGAGTGCCTACAGGAGCTAGAAGTCCATACCACGAGCCCGTTGAATAGTCTGGATATCCAGACTCCGCCATCGTTGGTAATTGTGGAAATGCCTTACTACGTTTTTTACTTGTTACGGCAATTGCTTTGAGACGGTTACTACTTACCATAGGAGCAATTGCTACAACACTACTGAACATTATTTGTACTTGGCCAGACAACAAGTCAGTCATTGCCGGTGCCAAGCCCTTATAAGGGACGTGAACCATCTCAACGTTTGCCATCGACTCATACATCATTGCGGCTAATTGAGCTGAACTACCATTACCGTTAGAAGCATAGTTAATTTGCCCAGGACGTGATTTGAGGTATTCAGTTAGCTGTGATATGGAATTAACTGGAATTTTTGGATTTGTTACTACTAGAAGAGGAGCCTCAGCTAGTAGAATAATAGGTTCAAAGTCTTTAGTAGGATGATAGGCGAGGTTTTTATTGAATGTTGGATTAATGGCCAAACTACCAATACCACCTAAAAATATCGTATATCCATCTGGTGCAGATTTAGCTGAGAAATCGGCGCCAAGACTACCTCCAGCGCCAGGTTTATTGTCGATAAATACTTGTTGACCTAGTTTTTCAGTTAGTTTAGCTGCAATTACTCGAGCGACAGAGTCGTTACCACCTCCTGCAGCGAAGGGAACGACTAACTTGATTGGCTTGGTAGGATAAGCCGCACCATGAGCAAGTCCTGTAAAAATAAAACCAATCAAATAAAGGGAGTATTGGATGAATCGAAGTCTCTTTTTTTTGTTCTGCATCAATTTACCAGCTCTTGGATGAAGTATTCGGAATAAAAGAATTATATTCTCTAAAGTCTTTGAAGTTGATAGCCTGCCCACTGAAATTTAAAGCATCCAACATTTGAATCAGAAATACTTCATTGTATGATCCTAACATTACTTGAATCGTCATCTTTTACATGATAAATTGAATTCATGTAACAAGCTTTCCTGATTTATTCGAAGCAACTCATGATTAAAAATTCCCACATATAATGCGTTGACCGTATTGTGGACATTACTCGTTTAAAAGATATCTGATCCATGGCACGCCTTTATCCTGATGACTATTTAGATACCTACTCTACTGAAATTTACAGTAGTGAATTTGAGACTTTAGAAAAACTCAAAGCGGGTTTGTCAGATCAGTATGAGATATTTCATGGTGTCCATTGGAGCAACTTTAAAGGAAAAGCTATCTATGGTGAAATTGATTTTTTAATACTTCATCCCAATGGACGTTTGTTAGCAATAGAACAAAAAAATATTGAATTAGAATTTCGACAAGGTGATTTAATTGCTCGTTACGGAACTACCCAACAAGAAAAAGTCGTAACATCCCAGATTGTTCGAAATATTTCTAATCTTCGAACCAAGTTTTCAGATACGCATCCCCACCTTGCCCTGCAAATTGATCACATATTGTATTTGCCTACCTCAAACTACAGCGCAGCTGTACCTGTGAATGTTGGGCGTATTGTCGATAGCTCTAATTCAAATAACTTACCTGAGATAATCCGAGAGATTTTAGAATCTTATACAGATTCACTCCCGAAGAATTTAGCGTTACATGAGGATATTCACCGATTCCTTATATCGCAATTAAAGTTAACACCTAATGTTGGTGTTCTCAGCCAACAGGTTAAAGAGGTTAGTTTTAATTTATCACGAGGGCTTAGTGATTGGGTACACCGATTAGAATTTAGTCCGTTTCGATTGCATATTCAAGGCACCGCTGGTTCAGGCAAAACTCAGCTTGCCTTAAAAGAATTAAGTCTAGCAAATGAAAAAAATCTTTATGGCCTGTATTTATGCTTTAACAGACCATTGGTGGATTCGATTAAAAAATTTGTACCCAACCCTCAAATTTGTTTTACTTTTCATGAACTTGCAAAAAATATTGCTGATTTATTAAACTTACCTGTTAATTTGTTATCTACTCAAGCATTTTTAGAATTAGAAATGATTTTTGCAAAGCACGCAGGACAACTTGCCAATCAGTTTGATTATTTAGTAGTTGATGAAGGACAAGACTTTAAGGTTGAGTGGAGAGACTCAATTTGTCAAATGGTCAAGCCTGGTGGAAGAATCATTTGGATGGAAGATGTGGGTCAAACCATTTATCCTGATCGACTTATGAACGATTGGGGAGGCTGGGTAAATTTTAAATTACCAATTAATTTCCGTTCTCCAAAACTCATTGTTGATTTAATTAATGAGTTGCAATTAACTAGTGAGGAAATAGTTAGTGGCAGTCCCATGATAGGGGAGTTGACCGGATTGAGAACTTATCAAAAATTAGAAAAAGGTGCACTATTTAAAGCGACCCAAATTGAAGTTCAAAATTTATTAAATAATGGATATGATGCTGCCAATATCGCAATCGTGACTTTTTGTGGCGCTAATCGAAGTGAGATTCTGAATTCCAATCAGATGCATATAGCCAATAAGCCGATAAAGAAATTAATTGGATATAGTCCTGAAAATCAACCAATCTGGAGTAACGGAGATGTTTTGGTGGATACTATTTATCGATTCAAAGGATTGTCTGCTGATGCAGTGATTATCACTGAAGTGGACTTTACTTCATGGAGTACACATGAAAAAAATAAACTATTTGTAGCTTTGACAAGGGCTAGATTGAAAGTCGTGATTGTTGCAAGTGAAGAAGCAACGAATTTGATTGAAGAACAACTCAATTAACCGAACTGCACCAACATCATTAGTGATTACGAATTTAAAAAAATAAAAAGTCTGTAAATTGAACTCAAAGAATTCAAATTACAGACTCAAACAAACATCAATCTAGTACCTAAGTCGTTATGACTTAATTACATAGGCACAATGTTACTAGCTTGTTTGCCTTTAGGACCAGTTGTTACTTCAAAAGAAACCTTTTGGCCTTCTTTTAAAGATTTAAAACCATTGGAGTTAATTGCTGAGAAATGAGCAAATAAATCTTCGCCACCTTCATCAGGAGTTACAAAACCAAAACCTTTAGCGTCGTTAAACCACTTTACAATACCTGTTGCCATAAATACTTTCGTTAGTTGAAACAAATTAATTAAAAAAACATCCCTTCCTACAAACAAGATCCTAAAAAATTTCTTGATGAAATCGCATTGATTATTCCTGGTTAAGGGATCAATGTATCATCAATAATTAAGGGATTTTTCGGTAGGGGAGAAAAACATAATGACTTCTACCTATTAATAGAGTACTGATTAGTAACAAAGTTAACAGGCAGAAAATTTGAAAGGTAATTAGGCAGCTTGAATATTGCTAGCTTGTTTGCCCTTTGGTCCTTGAGTCACTTCAAAAGAGACTTTTTGACCTTCTTTGAGGGTTTTAAAACCATTCATATTAATCGCTGAGAAGTGAGCGAATAAATCTTCACCACCTTCATCAGGAGTTACGAAACCAAAACCTTTTGCATCATTAAACCACTTTACAATACCTGTTGCCATAAAAAAGAACTTTCAAATAAAAAATTAAACTGATAAATCTGAAGATGAATAGATAAACACCCTCACCTCGATTCGCTATTTACCAGTAACTTACTAAAAATAACGAACTGAATGAACATTTTGTTATTTGTTTAGGGATAAGTCAACGAATATTATTGATTTTTTTGAATAAATAGATAAAATAGTCACTTTTTTTTAAAAAATCCAACATTCTTAGTCAAATCTTCGTTAAAACAAAGATAAAAGATCACCTAAGATAGCAATTTAGGCTGAATGTATGACTTTAGTGTTTGTTAGCATTATTTTTTCTAGCTGTCTAATCTATATTCAATCCATTAAAATAATCTCATGAAAAAACCTCAAATTGTCTTTTTAACTCCCGTGGCGAAAAAAACAGCTGAAGAGCTTTTTCGATTTCTGCCAAATGGTTTTGATCTTAAGATTGCATCTCAAAATGATCGTGATGAACATCGCGAATTATTACAAAACGCAGATTATGCATTTTTAGGTGGTACCTACCTAGATGCTGATTTAATCAAAAATGCACCAAGTCTCAAATTCATTCAAAAATGGGGCATTGGAGTCGATAAGATTGATTTATTGGCAGCGAAGGACAGAGGAATACCTGTTGCGATCACTAATGGAGCCAACGCTTCTCAAGTCGCTGAGCATGCTATCTTACTCATGTTAGCAACTCTCCGGAAGTTGCCTTATGCAAGTAAATCACTTGTTGATGGCCAGTGGATTAATTCAGAACTCAGGGTAACTTGTTCACAACTCGTTGGTAAAACGGTTGGTATTTTTGGTTTAGGGAATATTGCGAAACAAGTAATCAAGCAACTCAGAGGATTCGATACACCAATTATTTATTGCACTAGAACCAGATTAGACATTGAGGTAGAGCGTAAATTAAATATTGAATATGTCGATTTTGAAACACTCTTAAAACGAAGTGATATTTTGAGTCTCCATGCACCCCTGACTGAGCAAACAAAAAACATCATTAATGCTGAAAATTTATCATTAATGAAAAAAGATGCAATTATTATCAATACTGCAAGAGGCGAGTTGATTGATGAAGCAGCTTTGATAGACGCTATTCAAGCAAAAATGATTCGTGGCGCTGGCTTAGACGTTTTTGCCAATGAGCCACCAAAGCCTGATAATCCTCTATTACATCTTGATGAGGTGGTGGTAACTCCTCACTCAGGGGCAAGTGTGATTGAAGCTGTTATCAGTGTGATAGAACATGGCATGAAAAACATTGCCAATTTTGAACTGGGTAATCCAATTGATCCCGCTGACTGGATTGTGCCACCTCAGACAAAATGATTGGCTGAGGTTTTCTAAATTCAATTATTCTGCTTTAATACCGGCATCCTTGATAACTTTTGATAGCCGACTGACTTCAGATTTAATCAGGTTTCCAAACTGTTCCGTTGATGGACTGGCTACTAACTCAATTCCTTTTTCAGCAAATCTAGCTTTTAGCTCAGGTTGCGCCCATGCTTTTTGAACGGCCGCATTTAATTTTTGGGTTATTTCTTTTGGGGTTCCAGCAGGTGCCACGAGAATCGTTAAAGTAACATCCTCGTATCCTGTAAAGCCTGACTCTGCCATCGTTGGAATTTCTGGCGCAAGAGGAGATCGCTCTAAGCTGGTAATGGCTAAAGCCCGAACCTTACCTGCTTTCATATTTGGCAATGCAGTACTAAGTTGATCAAACATCATGGGTACTTCACCACTCATTACATCAAGCATTGATTGTGCATTGCCCTTGTAAAAAATATTGGTAAATTTAGTTCCAGTTTTCTGAGCAAACACTTCGGTTGCAATATGACCAGTTGAGCCATTACCACTGCTTCCAGAAGCCATCTCTGGATTATTTTTTGCGAGTTGAATAAATTCCTGAATCGATTTAGCTTTTACATTAGGGTTGACTAAAATAAACATGGGAACTTTACCTGTGAGTGAAATCGGTGCAAAGTCCTTGACTGGATCATAGCCAGCATTAGCAGATATTAGGGAAGAAGAAAAAAAGGTACTGGAATTAGCTAGGAGCGTATAGCCATCTGGTGCAGCTTTAGCAACTGCTTGTGCACCAATAATCGAACCTGCGCTGGGTCTGTTCTCTACAATGACAGTTTGATTTAAGATCTTACCAATTTCAAGGCCTAAGGTTCTCGCAATAATATCTACGTTTCCACCTGCAGCAACAGGCACGATGATCTTAATTGGCTTATTAGGATAATCACTGGTTTGGCCGTAAACAGGTTGTTGCAAACCCAATATTAAAAAAATGAATGGTAGTATTCCAAAAGCAATTTTTTTCATGGCAGTCTCTCTGTAGTTGTCGTTGTTATAGTGTGGTTTTGTTACTGAAGTGTATCTAAGAATCGTAGCGTGGATAACCAGAATTTCTTGATTCTGCCTCAAGATATCTGATCATTGCTGGCCATTCTAGGACTCCATAAGGTCTTCTTGTGCCAGGTTGATATAAGTGGGCCGTTTTTTCTAAGACCTCTTTACTTGGCATGTTTAAAGACTGGCCACTTGCCATTGCATCGACTTGAGCTCGACAGGACAGTTCTAATTGATACATGGTGTTGAAAGCTTGTTGAACAGTTGCACCGCAGGTAAGTAGACCGTGATTTTTTAATATCATTGCATCGTGATTACCCAAGTCAACTACTAGTCGCTTACGTTCCTCTAGATCAATTGCCGGGCCCTCGAATTCATGATAACCATGATGACCTACAAAGCGAATTGAAGTTTGAGTAATTGGTAGAAGGCCACAGGCCATTACTGATACAGCCATACCTGCTCGAGTATGGGTATGAATAATCGCGTTGACATCTTTCCTTGCCTCATGAATACAGCCATGTATTACATAGCCTGATTTGTTAATGCCGTAATCAGTTTGTGGACTCGATAAGATGTTTCCGTTGATGTCAATTTTCACTAAACTTGAGGCGGTTATTTCTTTATAAAGTAAACCGTAAAGATTAATCAAAAGATGCTCCGTACCCGGAATTTTTGATGTGATGTGGTTGTAAATTAAATCTGACATGCCGTATAAATCAATCAAGCGGTAGCATGCTGCTAGTTCAACGCGGGTTTGCCATTCTTCAGGACTAACCTGATTTTTAACGCTGGGGAAATTTGTAGAATAATTCATCAGTCTCTTTTTTTAAAATTTAATTCAATTATTTTAGGTTTAATATTACTACTAAAGAGTTAATCACCGATAAATAATGGAGTTATATGTTGCCAAAAGTAGAGCAAGAACAGATTCAATTTAGCATTCCAAAAGGTGCTTGCGATTGTCATGTGCATGTATTTGGTCCAGAGAGCAAATACCCTTATTCAGAGGATAGGGCCTATACCCCAAGTGATGCGAGTGAAGAAGACTTAGCACAATTGCATCAGAAAATAGGAATAGAACGTTTAGTGATTGTTCATCCAAGTCCATATGGAGTTGATAACCAACGGTCTCAAGATGGGATTGCTTTCTTTCATCAAAATGCGCGAGGTGTTGCGGTAATCGAAGAAGATACAGTTTCTTTGCAAGAAATAGCATCCCTACATCAAGCAGGTTTTAGGGGAGCGCGACTCAATTTAGAAACTGCTGGTATGCATGAGCCAACAGCGGCTAAAGAAAAGTTTATAAAGACGGCTCGGCTCATTCAATCCATGGGATGGCACGTTCAACTTTATTCTAATGTGGCCCTAATTGTTCAACTGAAAGAGGTGATTTTACAAAGTGATATACCGGTTGTTTTAGATCACTTTGCACGTATCCCAGCTGATTTAGGTTTAAATCAAGAAGGATTAAAGGATATTTTTGAGCTACTTGAAAGTGGCAAAGTATGGATGAAAATGTCTGCTCCTCAACGCATCTCAAATAATCCTGATGGGCAAGCCGTTACAGATTTAGCGAGAAAATTAATCCAAATGAATCCTGATCGTTTGGTTTGGGGGAGTGATTGGCCGCATTCTGGAGCGCATCCTGGCGTACCTAGAGTCAAAGAGAGCATTGAACCATTTCATCCAATTGATGATGGTCATGCCTTGAATCGATTTGCAGCTTGGGCGCAAGACTCTCAAATGATAAAAAAAATACTAGTGGATAATCCCGCCATCCTTTATCAATTTTAATTAACAGCCAACTCACTTTATTTTTGGCTTTGAGGCTTTGTATGACAACTAATTTTCCAATCAATAATTCTCCGATTCAGTCGGAGCAGCTCATTGATTTTTGTTCTCGAGTGTACCAATCTATTGGGGTTCCCAAGGAAGATGCTGATTTTGCTGCTGATACTCTAGTTCAAGCAGATTTATGGGGGCATCAATCGCATGGTGTTTTAAGACTTGCTTGGTATTTTGCCCGCTTAAAGTCTGGAGCCATGAAAGCACTTACTCAAGTTGATACAGTAGTCAATGCAGGCGCTGTTGCTGTGATAGATGGTAATGATGGTCTTGGTCCGGTTATTGCTAAGCAAGCTGTTTTACAAGCGACTGAGCGAGCTAAATTACACGGTATTGGTGTGGTTTCAGTTAGAAACTCGAATCATTTTGGCACTTGTATGTATTACACAAGGATGGCTGCTAAACAAGGTTGTATTGGCATGTTAATGAGTAATGCTGGCCCGAACATGGCACCCTGGGGTGGTCGAAAGAAGAAAATCGGTACTAATCCTTGGTCAATTGCTGTGCCTGGCGGCAAACATGATGCGATAGTCATGGATATGGCTAATTCAGGGGTTGCTAGAGGCAAAATTTATCTTGCGAAAAACCGTGGTGAGCCAATTCCAAATGATTGGGCGATTGATAAAGAGGGGCGACCAACAACGGATCCGGCTGCAGCGATTGAGGGCTTGATTTTACCTATGGCGGGTCACAAAGGTTATGTGTTCGGGGTCATGATCGATATCTTATCCGGAGTTCTTTCGGGTAGTTCATTCTTAGATCAAGTCCATGGTCCATACGACCCGGTGAATCGAAGTGGCGCAGGACATTTGATGATTTGTATGAATGTGGACGCATTTCAAAAATTATCAGAATTTGAAGAAAAAATCGAGGCCTATGTGGCATCGCTAAAAGATGTTCCTTTGGCTCAAGGATTTGATCAAGTTTTTTACCCTGGAGAGATGGAAACTCTAGCGAACCAAAAATATCGTGCCCAAGGATTAACTCTGCCAGAAGACACTATTCAAAGTCTGATGCAGTTATCCCAAGAAACTGGGGTGAATTTCTAAAAAACCAAACATTGTGGTGATTTCGTTTTTATGCAAAAGCATTCCTGTTTTTGGTGCTAAGAACACCAAAATAAGATTTTCTAGACATTAAATATTTTCAAAATTGTTACTAGAATTACTAGATGCAATTTATACTTACTCCATTAATTAATCAAATGATTAATAAAAAGATGAATAAATAAAAAATATTAATTGGAGACAACAATGCAAGCTTTGAAATCAGAAATACGCGATGGTATGAGAATTGATTGGGATATGCCCATTCAAATGGATGATGGTCTTATTTTAAGAGCTGATATTTTTCGCCCAATCCATGAGGGTAAATTTCCGACCCTCTTAACTTATGGACCCTACGGCAAAGGTCTGTCCTTTCAAGAAGGTTATAAGACAGCTTGGGAGATTATGGAAAAAGAGAACCCTGATGTCATGCGTGGAACTACTAATCAATATCAAAATTGGGAAGTTGTAGATCCTGAAAAGTGGGTTCCAAATGAGTATGTCTGTATCCGAGTCGATTCAAGAGGGGCGGGCCGTTCACCAGGTTTTATGGCCCACAATAATGCGCGCGAAACAAAAGATATTGCTCAATGTATTGAGTGGGCGGCTGCACAAGATTGGTCGAATACTAAAGTTGGGATGAATGGTATTTCTTATTTCGCAAGCAATCAATGGCGTGCCGCAGCGGTACAACCTCCTCATTTGGCTGCTATCTGCGTTTGGGAGGGGTGGAATGATGGTTATCGTGAGTCGAATCGACATGGGGGTATTGCTTGTACCTTCCGCAAAAATTGGATGGAAATGCAAGTTAAAACAGTTCAACATGGTGTGGGTGATCGCGGTAAACGTAATCCAATCACTGGTGAAACAGTCTGTGGACCAGAGACACTCACACAAGAAGAACTTCTTAAAAATGTTGAGAATGTATGGCAGAAGGTGATTGAACAAGAAATGCTGACAGACTGGTACATAGAAAGAACTGCTGATTTAAGTAAAGTAACTGTCCCAGTCTTATCAGCTGCAAACTGGGGTGGTCAAGGTTTACACGGCAGAGGCAATTTTGAAGGTTATGTGCGTGCTGCTTCCAATCAAAAATGGCTTGAAGTCCACGGTGGCTCACATTGGGCGCCTTTTTATACTGATTATGGAATTGATATTCAAAAACGATTTTTTGATCATTTTTTAAAAGGAATTGACAACGGCTGGGATAAAACACCCCCGATTTCATTACTTGTAAGAAGTCCTGGTGAAAAGTTCGAGCAGCGCGATGAATATGAATGGCCATTAGCTAGAACAAATTGGACTCATTTGTATTTAAATGCCGAGAAGATGTCTCTTGAGCCAGCCCCTGTATCTAGTGCAGGCCAGTTAACGTATGACATGATGGGTGAGGGCGTTACCTTTTCCCTGCCCGTTCAAACTGAGGAAGTGGAAATCACTGGGCCAATGTCATTAAAGCTCTTTATCTCTTCAAGTACGATTGACGCTGATATCTTTGCCATTGTCAGAGTATTTGATGAAAATAATAAAGAATTGACTTTCCATGGTGCGCTCGATCCGCACACTCCCATTGCCCAAGGATGGTTGAGAGCTTCACATCGAAAACTGGACCTAACGAAATGTCTACCTTATCGTCCATGGCACACTCATGATGAAAAACAGCCCTTAGTCGTTGGCGAAATTTATGAGTTAGATGTTGAAATTTGGCCAACCTGTATTGTGGTTCCTAAAGGTTACAGGATTGCATTAACGATACGTGGAAAAGATTACGAGTTTGCAGGTGAAGCAGCTGTTTTATCAAATATGAAGAATCCGATGACAGGTTGTGGTCCATTCATGCATGATGATGAGACGGATAGACCACCTGCAATTTTTGGTGGAAAAGTTACTTTACTGACTGGACCCAATTACCCTGCCGAGTTATTAATTCCGGTAATACCAAGTAAAGAATCAAATTAATAAGGAGATATTGATGTCTAATGATCATTGGATGAAACAAGTTCTATTAGGTCTTTTTTTGTCTATCACGAGTAGTTTTGCTTTTGCTCAAAGTGGAAACTTTCCTAATCGTCCGATTAAAATTATTATTCCGTTTCCCCCTGGAAATACCACGGATATTATGACTCGGATGATTCAACCTAAACTTCAGGAAGCTCTGGGTCAAACTGTTGTGGTTGAAAATAAGGCTGGTGCGTCTGGAACGATTGGGATGGATTTTGTGGCCAAATCAAAACCTGACGGATATACGATCGCTGCTTCACAAGGCGGAAACATGGTGGTTTTGCCTCACACTAGTAAAACGATTCCCTACAATCCAATTAAAGACTTTGCGCCTATTGCACTATCTACTACGAATTATCTAGTGGTGATTAGTAATAAAGACGTTCCTTTTAAAACCGTAGGGGAGATGATTGCTTGGGCTAAAGCAAACCCTGGTAAATTAACGGTTGGTTCTAACGGTGAGGGTGGTTTCCCTCATTTAACTTTTGAGCATTTAGCAAAAGCAGCAGACTTTACTTTTACTCACGTACCCTATAAAGGATCAGCTGCAGTGATTACAGATATGGCTGGTGGTCAAGTCATGTTGGGAATTGACGGAGTAAGTGGTCCGACACCGCATATTCGATCTGGCCTGATTAAGTTACTAGCAGTAACCAATAAAGTTCGAGTCAAGGATTGGCCAAATACTCCTGCCGTTGCAGAAACTGTAACGGGTTGGGATTCGAATGGTTGGTTCGGTTATTCAGCTCCAGCTGGAACTCCTAAAGAGATAGTTCAGCGGTTAAATACAGAAATTAACAAAGCCATGAAGTCACCAGAAATTGTTGAACAAATGGCTCAATATGGTCTTGCAGTGGTGGCAGAGTCTCCAGAGTACTTTGCTCAAGAGTTGTTAAAAGACTATAACAAATACGGCAAATTGGTTAAAGATATTGGTTATCAAGCGCATTAAACCCTTGTCAGTTTTTCTACAGTAGGATCTTTCTTCGTGCTAACTTCCAAAGAATGTTTTGGAAGTTAGCATTAGCCGTTGACTAATGGCTCCGCTAAAACAATCAAACTGATTACGGTATAAATAACCATTACTAGACTCAATGGGAGAGTAGAAACTCCTGCAATTGAGCGCGAATTAAAAATTTGTAAGGCTGTCATGTGGCATAGCCAAATGGAGATTACATGTCCAAGCAAAATTGAACTTAAAGCAATGTACCAAGTTAATTTTGCATCAATCAAAGTGATATCAGGTCTAAGATTTGCGGTTCCACAAATATCCCAGCCTAATTGGTATGGATCAGACAATAAGGCTAAAAAATTTTGTCCTTGTAATATCAAGCTTGAAAAATTATGTGCTATCAAATAGGCAATTGCAATGGGAACAAGCGTTGGCGCAAAATTTTTAACAATGATCTGGAAATTAATTTTTATATGTGGATACAAGTATCTACACAGTATTAAGTTGAGTACACAACTCAAAAGAAAAATAGCATATAAGACAAACCAAACTAGGAAAACCCCAATTGCTCCTGCCACATAGCCATTAAGGTCTAAAAGTTTTGGTACGTATTTTATTAAAAACTGTTCATAAAATTGCCATGCATCACTGCCGTGTAAGCCATCAAATAAAACCGTGGAAAGCATCGCTATAACGAAGCTTACTGACCCAGAAATTGAGGGTTGATTATTTACCAACAAGCCTTTGAAGGGCCAAATAAAGGCGACTCCTTGAGCTTTTTTCTCTTGATAGTAAAAAGGGGATGTCTGGCCAAAGTAGGAGAAATAAATTGCAAAAAAATCTAGATGATTTCGAACGCAATCTTTACCAAATACTATTTTTAAACTGGTACAGGTAATTAACCAAATAATCACGATGACACTAATATAACGAGGTAGGGCCGCATTGGGATAAACGACTTCAATCCAACACCATGATAATAATAGAAATGTTGCTGGCCAACAGCCTAGCCAACTTGGATATTTTAAAAGTGGAATTAAAGGTTTTTTGAATAGCAGGGAAATGCCATTAAAAAGAGTATTAATAGGACTAAAGAGCTGTAATACATTACCAAAGACCATAAATAAAAGAGGCATGCCAATCCACCAATTTACCCATAAAACATGAGGAATTAAATTCATGAGAGGATTTTGTGGACCAGTTAAACCAATGATTAATAACCCTCCAACGATGCTTAAAAAGCAAAGTTGAATAGGTAATAACAAGAATCGAAGCTTCGTATTTGAAAAAGTGAAAGATCTAATTTGAAGTGGCTCATTCTTTCTGATTGAATCAATGGGTAATTTTAAGAACAGAATGGCTAAAAAATAAGTGACTGCAACAGTTCCTGCTGCTCCCCATAAAAAATAATTGATGGGGAGTGGTAAATCATATTTTTCATCAAAAGCATGCGCGAAGGCTTGCGATGAAAAAAAGTAAAGGATAGAAAAAAACTTAATTCGGATAAACTTCAAAATAGGCTGAGGGTGAATGATTTAATTTGATATTGGCATTGGGACTGGTATTACTGTTTTGTGGATGCCACTCTATTTGAAATTTGCCAGTTGCCTTTGCCTCAAACTTATAAACCACTAATTGATTTTTTGGTACTCTCACTTCTATTCCGTAGGCATGCAGGTGCAACTCACCAGGTTTGTTACTAGTTATTTGCCATTCAATCTGCTCATGCTGCTTTACTTTAATGCGAAGTGGGGGTTTTTCTGAGTGAATTAGTTGATCATCAATTAATTGAAATTGAAATACTTTTTTAGTCGTATCAGTAATTCCTTCAGTTGGGTAAACCATTACCCAACTGAAGAATATCAAACACAAAAATCGTTTCATTTTAAAAATGAAATTGACTTATGGTGGTTTACTTAACTACTGCATCCCAATTAGCAATCTTTCTAGCAGGCCCTGTTAACTGAAGAATGTGCATTCCTGTATTTGCACGATCGACGATATAAATATAGCCTCTGTCATCAACTTCCACGTTATTGGTTTGTATTGCTATTTTCGTTGCAGCCGCTGTATACGGTAATTTCGCACCTGCAGAACTTGCTGGAGTTTCAAGGGCTACCGTATTTTTATTAATGGCGGGCACAAAATAGGCAATTTCTTTGGGTGCAAAAGGATCTCTCACATCAAGAGCTCTAACCCCTGAATTGAAATAGGCGAAGAACATAATTTTCTTGTAGAAAATATCAGTCATATTTTCATTAGATGAGTGAGCACCATGACGGCCACCTTTTTTACACAAATTTCCTGGCATATCAGGTAAGGCCCAGTTAGAAACTCCATAAGGTTTGGTTTCACTTGAAATATCCATAAACCAGACCATTTGACGGCCTTCTAAGCATTCTTTTTGGATTGCTTCGTCAGTAGTCACCAAAATATCGCCTTTATTTCCTAATAGGCTATTTTTAAACTGTGGAAACTCCATGTCTAACATCGGGAAGGTAGTGTGGGCGCCGTGCATTGGCGGTAACTCTGTTCTAGATACTTGTGGATACAGTAAATTCTCAGGAGTTGGCTCTTTTGGACCATTTAATAATTTCTCACGATCAACAATTTGAATGATCCCTTCTGTGTTGGTTCCGTAACCAAAATACACTCTATTTCCTTTAGGACCTGTTGAAATTGGACCATGCAAAGCAATCGGTACGGCTCCACTAGATCCAGGATTTTGTCCAACGAGTCCAAAGTCCCGAATGAAGACAGGCTTTGCTGGATCTGACAAATCATAAATTTGCGTCATACGGTTCGTTCGCCACTGTGGATTACCTGAAACAAGGTAAGCAATTCCGGTATCACACTCCCAAAAGCTTTTATGTGTTCCCTTTAAACCTTTTACGACAGTAGTCAAAAGACTAGGGTTTTCCGGTTGTGTAACATCCCAAATCTCATGAGATTGATTACCAAAAACTCTCAACATGTAAAATTTGCTCTTATCTGCTCTAGGTAATGTGGCACCTGAACATACGCGCACCATTTGTGCTCCACCTTGTTCAGCTTTGCCTTCTTCACCAGGCAGATGTTTTAAATATTTTGGATTTTTGGGATCAGTAACATCAATAATTGAAGTGCCGTTGTTTTCCATTTGACCATTCAAGGTATTTAACTTGAAGTCACCATGGTGACCTACATAGGCAATCCAACGATTCCCTTGCTTTTGAATGGTTGGTTGATATGCAGTTCTTCCTTGCAAATCGCTGTAGCCTAATAAGGCCATATTTTTGGAATCTGTAACACCTTGGGCAACGCTATTTAGTGTTGTTAGCGCTAAAAAACTAATAGTGATGAGTTTAAAAAGGCTGGGCTTTAATGCCTGAGTTAAGCAACTTTGCATGAATTGTCTCCGTTTTTTTGAAATGAATAATTTCTTATTATTTTCTGATTTTATTCTATTTTTTCTCAACAAAACAAAATAAATCAATATTTAGATGTAAATAATACAATGAGATAATATAAGTCATAATTATTTAACCTAAGAAGTTTTTTATGACAAATATCACACCTGTTATCTTATCTGGCGGTTCTGGCTCAAGATTGTGGCCGTTATCAAGAGCATTACGTCCCAAGCAATTCCTGGGTGTTACGGAGGAGTTATCTTTATTTCAATTGACCTTGAGTCGCTTACAAAGTAATTTAAATGAATTAAAGATAGAGTCTCCTGTGATCGTGGCGAACGATGATCATCGTTTTTTGGTTGCTCAACAATGTCTGGACATTAATGTAGTGCCAAAATCATTAATCTTGGAACCCATCGGTAGAAATACTGCCCCAGCGATTGCCGTCGCTGCATTTTCTCTACTGCAGGAAGATCCAATTTTATTAGTACTCCCATCTGATCATATCTTTACGAATAATCAAGCTTTTCTGGATGCAGTTAAAGTGGGTGCTAATGCTGCAGAAATAGATGGCTTGGTAACTTTTGGTATTATTCCGACTGCTCCAGAAACTGGCTATGGATATGTAAAGTCCTCAGTACCTCTTGATCCAACAAAAGCGGTAGCGGTTGAAAAGTTTGTTGAGAAACCAGATCTTGAGACAGCTAAACAATACATTCAAGAGGGAACTTATACCTGGAATAGTGGCATGTTTATGTTTAAAGCCTCTATCTTTCTTGCAGAGTTATTGAAGTTCCAACCAGATATTTATAGTTCAGCTAAAACAGCATGGGAAGAAGCTAAAAAAGATTTAGATTTTATCCGTTTGGACTTAGAGAGTTTTGGTAAGTGCCGATCTGACTCAATTGATTATGCTGTAATGGAAAAAACCAATAATGCTTTGGTAGTCCCTTTGGATGCTGGATGGAATGATGTTGGTTCATGGTCTTCTGTTTGGCAAGCCTTACCCCAAGATGAGAATGGTAATGTTCAAAGAGGTGATACCCTTCTTAAAGATTGTAAAAATAGCTTTGTACATGCTGATCATCGCTTTGTTGCCTTATTAGGTGTTGAGAATATTGTTGTTGTCGAAACCTCAGATGCGTTATTAATTGCAAACAAAGATAAAGTACAAGATGTGAAAAAAATCGTTGAGGAACTCAAAGCAAGAAAAAGTACCTTAACTGAACTTCATCGGGAAGTCCACCGTCCTTGGGGATCTTATGATTCTATTGATCAGGGTCAGCGCTACCAAGTAAAAAGAATTACAGTCAAACCAGGTGCTAAACTGTCGGTTCAAATGCATCATCACCGAGCGGAGCATTGGATCGTTGTATCAGGGACTGCGAAGGTTTTAATTGGCGACAAAGAACAATTGCTGAGTGAAAATCATTCGGTATATATACCGATTGGAGCTGTTCACTGCTTGGAAAATCCTGGAAAATTGCCCTTGGAATTAATTGAGGTTCAATCAGGTTCTTATTTGGGTGAAGACGATATTGTTCGATTGTCAGATCAGTATGGTCGAGGATGATTTCTTGATAGGAAAAATTTTTAGATTGACATTAAATACATTTTCCCTCTTAAAAAATTGCCTTATATTTTTTCTCTGGCAAAGAAATGATTGTTTGGGTTTTACATGATTATTATTTTATAAACACCATCTCGATAATTAAAGGGTTATTTCCCTTTGGAGTTGCAACTTTGGAGTTGCAACAAATATTTATAAACTAAATAATTTGAAAATTTAAGTTTGGAACAAGTAGAATAGAACCATTAAAATTACTATGGCCTTAATTTTGTAAATAAAAATGAAATTAATATATATTTTCTTGGTTTTGTTCCCTTTTCAAGTGATTGGAGCAAATCTTCTTAGTTTTCAAAGTTCGGGAAACGATAACTTATATTTTTTAGTTACGGATTCTGTTCAAAAAGATTATCCTTTTGTGAAATATAAAGTGATTATCAATTATTCTTCTGAAGAAATTAAAACTTTTTATAACAAAACTATCCGCAGTTCCCAAAAAAAGATTCTAATTAATTGTGAAAACAATACTTATAAAATTTTGGAGAACTATGGTTACGAAAATTTCGGTGCATATGGCAAGAAAATAGTAATGCCATTAAATAAAGGGCATGTTTTGATAATTAATTCATACACACCAACGGAGGTCAATAGTAAATTCGTTTGCTTTGAAAATTAAGTATTCATAGTTAAGAATAAAAACAATAAAAACCTGGTTTTATGTTTTACTTGTGCAATTTTGATTGCGTACTAGCTCCTAATTCAACTGAAGTTTTTTAATAAAAAATTAGTTGTAATTCTGTGCAAACCTTCTTTTTTTATATTGCCAAGCCTTTTTAGTTTCTTGTAATTATTAAGAATATCCCCTTGACGGGGGATATTCTTTGTGTTTAGATATTTAAATATACGTCTAGCTGTATTAGCATTATAATGCATAAACACTTGTTATCATTAGAAAACTTCGTAATTACTCTAGAAAATATAAAATAAAAAATGGAAAAAACTTTAATTAAAATAAATACAAACCTTTCAATATCTTAAATGAACATATTCCAGCGTATACTTTCATACTTCAACAAAATCCTACCAAGTTTTGGTTTAATTGCCATAAGCGGTTTTTTGTTTTTCTCCCTTTCTTTCCTTTATGGGGTGTATCAAAATAGCAAACCTGATGCATACTGGGTTTTTCTGCAAAAGAATGCCATTGAAGATTTTTACAGTCCTAATTGTCAAGAACTTATTAGTTCTAATTACATGATAATCCCTGAAGATGTATTGGTATCTGCAGGTATAAAGTGCTCCGGCCTTGTATCAATTTGGACTGCTATTAGACTTACTCAATTCGCAAGCTCTAGAAATGGTGAGATTATTTCTTCTAGAGATGTTTATATGACGTTAAAAAGAATTGAAGACACGAGCTGGAAAACTCAAACATTCATAGATGCTGTCTTTTTTTCAATTTTAGGTATTTTATCAACATTCCTTTTGGTTACATTTTTTAATTTTGTAAACATTACTTGGCTGAAAAAGTCTTCTTAAGCTTTGATAGGGATGAAAACACTTGGCTAAGGGGGCTCCTGGCGGATTTTATCTAAGTAAAATATCTTTCAAAAAATCTTAAACTGGTCCCCACAAGCATGCTTATGATTTGGGGAAGGCGAATTAATGGAATAGTCATTGATAAGGTCTTTAAGCATTCCATGTGGCTGTTATTCCGTTCAAGCACTAATAATCCGATGCAAAATGAGCTGAAAAATGTTAGTGTAAGCGGATTCAGAAATACGATAGTAAGCAGCAAATTTTAGTTTTAAACAATCTGATTTTTGGGAGAAGGCCTCCTATGAGTAAGTAATGATTCTAAATTCACTCACCCACAAAGAGGATATCAATCCAATCTACAATATATTTGTAGCAAAAAATCACCAAAATTAATAAAGCTACTACTCAAATTAGCTTGAGAATGAAATTAATTATACTTTTGAATTTTTTAATGTTTGACTTAATGTAATCAGTTTGGGTATTTTAAATTATCCTTTTAAATACTTGTTACAAAAAAGTTAATATGACTTATTTTTGTATTATCATAAAGTTTATAAAAATTTTTTTTAAGAAAGAAATCAATGGCATTAGCGAATTTAGCGGGAATAGCAGTTTTAGTCATTGGAGAGAGTCATATGTCTCTTCCGTCTTATTTGTTAGACCCGCTAACTGAGAGTTTGACTAATCAAGGAGCTAAGGTATATGCATATGGAGCTTGCGGAGCAAGCGCTGGTGATTGGTTAAAAAAAATTCAAGTACCGTGTGGCGCTAAAAAAGTAGGTAGTGAAAAGGCAACTGTAAAAGGCAGTGATGCTACAACAACTCCGATAAAAGATTTAATTTCTTTTGACAAACCAGATATCGTTCTAGTAATTATTGGGGATACTATGGCATCGTATGGAAAGCCATTTCCTCAGGCTTGGGCTTGGCAAGGTGTAACAAGTTTAGCTAAAGAAATAAGTTCAACAAATACTCCTTGCATCTGGGTTGGCCCAGCCTGGGGTAAAGAGGGTGGTAAGTACGGAAAGAATAATGATCGAGTGAAATTTTTCAGTACTTTTTTGGCAAACAATGTTTCGCCTTGCGAATATGTTGCATCAACAAAGTTTTCCAATATAGGGGATTGGGCTACTATAGACGGTCAGCATCTAACCCCAGCTGGTTATAAAAGTTGGAGTAGCAAGATAACCCAATCAGTCCTCAATAGCCCTTTGACGAAACCAAAGAAAATTTAATCTAGACTTAAATTAATTATTCAAAATTTATCAATTTCAGGAGTATTCTTTGTCAACTTCAAAATTCAAATTTTCTGTTACTGTTCTATTGTTGAGCTCAGCTCCAGTTTCTTTCTCTCAGGATATAGATGTAATTAAAGATCTAAATGCACAAGGCCAATTTTGGATTGATAGAGGAAATTCTCAAAGGGCTGCCCAAGCTTGGAAAAAACTATTACTAATCAATCCAAAAGATGAAAATGCCTTATATGGAATGGCTATCAGTGAATTAGATAAAAAGAATTTAGATGTAACGATGGATTACTATAATAAAATAGTTGCTATCAATCCTAAAAGTTCTTTTTTAGAAAGAATTGATCAAGACATTCGTTTAAGAAACCCAACTAATTCCAAATCATTGGAGTTGGCTAGAATAGCAACTCAGAATCAAGATTATTCCGGAGCTGTAGAAAAATATCGCGAGGCCTTGGGGACAAACACGCCTCATGGTGCTGAAGCTTTTGAGTACTATAGCGCAATGGCTCATCTGCCAGAGAAAGCGAAAGAGTCGATTGAAGGCTTTATTAGACTTAAAAAAGAATCACCTAATGACTTACAAATTGATTTATTTTTAGCTAAGCGCTTGATTGTTGCAGAGTCTACGCGTATTGAAGGACTAAAACAGTTACTCAGGTTAACCGCTAATCCATCTGTTAAAAGTGAAGCGATGGAAAGTATTCGACAGGCTTTAGTTTGGTTTGGTCCTCCGCGACCTGAAGAGTTTCAATTGTTTGAACAATATTTAAAAATAACTCCAGACGACAAAGAAATTATTGCCCAATTGAATGCTGGAAAAAAGAAATTAGTTGACATAACTACTGCAGCAGCTTCCCAAGGATCGTCAGCAGGTGTTATTGGTGCTCCACCTCCAATTTCGGCTAATCCTCGTTTGATTGCCGCAAAAAAACAAGCTAGTGATGCATTAGTTAAAGGAAATGACCTTGAAGCTAAAAAATATTTTCTAGATGCTTTAGCCATTGATCGTAATGATCCTTGGACAAGATTAGAGTTGGCAAAAATCTACATGAAAAACGGCCAAGCAAGTGAAGCAAAGGGACTTGTAAACGGTTACTTATCTTCAAACCCCTCCGATACACAAGCACTTTTTGCGAGCGCAATTTTTTCATCTACAATCCCTGACTGGCAAAATGCTCTGAAAACTTTAGAGCTCATTAAACCATCTGAGAGAACTAAAGATATTGCAGAGTTCCATAAAATAGCTTGGGTTCAAACACAAATTGCTTACGCCGAAACTTTAGATCAGTCTAGTAAGAAGTCAGATGCCTTAACTATATTGTCAAAAGTAAAACCACTAGTTGTTGATAATACTAATCTAACGGGTTTATTAGCAAATTCATATGTCGATTTAGGTTTTCCTCAAGAAGGTATGAAACTAGTTAATGAAATGGTTAATAAATCTAGTGATCCATCAACGGACGTATTGTTGCAACAGGCATCTATTTTATTAAAAACAAATCAAGATGTTGAATTCGGAAATGTAATTAATAAGATTCAATCTCGAAAATTGACAGTTGAGCAACGAAATTTATTTGATGACTTGCTATTTCCTTACTCAGTTCGCCAAGCTGAATCCTTAAATCAAAATGGTAACCCTAGAGAGGCACTTGAAAAACTAATCATCCTAAAAGCAAAACGACCCAATGAAACATATGTTGATGGCGCTATAGCTCGAACATACTCCAAATTAGGCATGAATCAAGAAGCAATTAACACTTACAATGAGTTACTTCAAAAAAACGAAAATCAGCCTGAAATTTTACTTGGACTTTCTCAGGTTGCTGCTCAGTCAAGAAATTTTAGCTTGGTAACTCAAACATTAGATAAATACTTATCCTTAGATCCTAATAATTCTGAATACTTGAGGAATGCCGGAAAGGTATACCGTAGTATAGGAAAAAATGCTTTGGCACTAAGTATGTTTGAGCAATCAATGGTTAACAACCCGGACACGCCAATTCTTTCCTCAAAACCAACTGATATAAAAACTGTTGGAACTAATCCAGATAACTTTTATACCAACAAAGTTGTTGTGACAGCAGGACCTTCACCTAAATCCTCTAAAAATAAAATTATTGCTAAGGCTGAGCCTAAGCCAGTTACTAAGCCAGTTCCTTTAAATGAGACAATTGCAGATGTTATATCTGGTCAGATTGTAGTTGCTTCAAATCTTGCTAAAAAACAAGAAGAGACCGAGCTAGAAGTTAATCAAATTAAACAAGAAAGATCTCCAGAGGTACTTGCTGGTTTTTCTTATAGATCTAAAAATGGCACTTCTGGTTCATCAAATCTAACTGACCAAGAAGTTCCCCTAGAAATCCGTTTTCCAATAAACGATTCAAAAGTAAGCCTTAAACTTACACAAGTTTCTCTAAATGCTGGGACTATTGAAGATAGTTTTTATAATAACTCAACCTTTGGTAGCGGTGTTTTGACGAGCGATATTGCTAACAACATACCTCCAGTGTTAGGTGGAATTTCTGCAAGGGGTGTAGGATTATCAGCAGGAATTCAACAAGGTGGTCTTACTGCTGACGTTGGTGTAACTCCATTAGGATTTTTGTTTTCTAAGTTTACTGGTGGTCTTAAATACCAAACCGCTCTTGATGATAATTCAACAAAGTTCATGAGTTTTAGTCTGTCATCAAGGCCAGTAACAGATTCTGTTGTTTCTTTTGCAGGATCAACTGATCCAAGATCGGGTTTATCTTGGGGTGGCGTAATGGCCAATGGTGCACGTGTAAGCTTCTCAAATACTTTCGTGGCTAATCCATCCTTTGGAAGCTCTGTTACTGCCTCGTATCATCAAATTAATGGAACCAATGTTAAAACGAATACTCGAGCCGAAATAACAGCTGAAGTCCATAAGGATTTGTTGAAAACATCTAATTCGTTATTTAAATTAGGTTTAAGTGCTTCAGGTATTTTTTATAAAGATAACCTAAGCGGCTTTACTTATGGAAATGGTGGTTACTTCAGTCCTCAACAGTACGTTGCCTTGACGGTTCCGTTGTCCTTTGAAAAAAGAACAGGTAATATTTCCTATTTAATTAAAACTGCAGTAGGTTGGCAACAGTTCAATGAAAATAGTGCTCCTTATTATCCAAATGATCCTAGTATGCAAGATTTAGCCACGAAATACTTGAGTACTAATTCCAATTTATATGGAGCAACTACACCTAATTCAGTATCTAGTTCTAATACTGGTGTTGCATTTAACTTATTTGGTGCTATGGAGTACCAAGTTGCACCGCAGTTGTTTATGGGTGGAAATGTATTATTTGATAACTCAGGAAACTATCGCCAATGGGGACTGGGAGTTAATTTACGCATTCCTTTTGAAAGAATAACAACCATACCATTAACTATGCCAGCGTCTGCTCTTTACTCTCCTTACTCTTACTTAGCACAATAAATTAGAAATTATGGCAACTACAACACTTTTAGCAGGATTATCTATCTTAGTTATCGGGGATAGTCATCTTGCATTTCCTGATCACTTATTAAATTCATTACACAATGATTTGTTGGCCCAAGGAGCTCAAGTACACTCAATTGGCGTATGTGGATCAAATCCAGTTGATTGGGTTAAAGGCGCTAAGGGCACATGCGGCAAAGCAGAAAAAATAGGTACAAGCCCAGCTAAAGTTTACGGAATGACTGAGGGAACTATACCGATAAAAGAATTGATCAAGAGTGAAAAAACAAACTTGGTAGTAATCGTACAAGGAGACACAATTGCTTCTTATGATAAGCCATCCCTGCCTAAGAGTTGGATATGGCAACAAGTTTCCACTTTATCAAGGGAAGTAGGGGAGACAAATACTAAATGTATTTGGGTTGGTCCAGCGTGGGGAAGTGAGGGTGGAAAGTTTCGTAAAACATTTGCTCGTGTAGAGGAGTTATCAAATCTAATTGAGAAAAATGTTAGCCCTTGTCAGTACTTAAATTCTTTAAAATTATCTAAGCCAGGTGCTTGGGCAACAATTGATGGTCAGCACTTTACAGCCCCAGGTTATAAATTATGGGGAGAAGCCATAACTGAAGCAATTGTTTCATCTAAGGGATTAACAAAATGATCACCAAAAGTATTCTATTTTTAGCTAGTATGTTTTTCGGAGTTGTATTTGCAACTGAAATGGCACTGTATCCTACCGGACCGAGTCAAGATTCTGCGTTTGTTAGGTTTGTAAATGGTTCAGAAAGCTCATTGGAGATTGTGGCATCAGGATCGAAATCAAAAATCTTACTAAATGAAAAAAAACCATCATCTAACTTTTTTCCAATTGCAGCTAATAAGGAAATTAAAGGTCAATTTGTTGGAGAAACTTTCAAATCAGATGTTGCCCTAACCGTCAAGCCAGGGGAATTTGTTTCAGCAGTCGCAGTGTTAAAAGATAATAAATTAAAGCCAATTATCGTTCGTGAAACTCCTGATGACTTTAACTCTTTGAAAGCTTCAGTCGCACTTTATAACTTATCTGGGTCGCAATGTAATGTTGCAAGTTTAGTAATTGTGGGAAAAGGAGTGAATCTAGTTGAGAAAGTTCAACAGAATCAGATTGCTCGTCGCTCCATTAACCCCTTAAACATTTCAGTTGAGCTTTCTTGTGATAATAAAAATACGGGCATAAATTTTAATCTAGGAAACCTACAGGCAGGTAAAAGATATACGCTTTTTGCTCTTCCTGGTTCAAAATCAGCACATTTAAAATTTACTGAGGACACCCTTCAGTAGGGTTGATAATATGGTTTTTGCATCTCTTGAGTTTATAACAATATTCCTGCCACTTTTTCTAATACTTTACTCTCTAGTTAGTTCAAAGTTTAAAAATACTGTTTTGCTTTTATCAAGCTGGGTTTTTTACGGTTGGTGGAGTCCTGTTTTCTTAATCTTATTTATGGGGTTGACTCTCAATGGTTGGTTGGGTGGTCTGTTCATAGATAAGACAAAAACAGAAAATGGTCGAAAATATGCCTTATTCACTTTTATTTTTAGTAATATCGGACTACTCTGTTGGTTTAAATATGCCAATATTGTAGTTTTAACAACCAATCAATTTAGAGAGTATGCTGGTAAATTGCCCTATGAATGGGAATCTGTATTGCTACCAATTGGCCTCTCATTTATTGTTTTACAATCTATCTCTTATTTGATTGACGTATATCGCAAGACTATCCCTGTAGATCGAAGTCTAGTTAGTTTTGGTGCTTATCAATCAATGTTTGTTCATTTAATTGCAGGACCAATCATAAGATACGATTGGGTTAAAAAAGAACTAATCAATCGTCCTTTCGATTTGCCTCATCTTTTTGCTGGTGCAAGAAGATTTATGATTGGATTAAGCATGAAAGTGCTGATTGCTGATACTATCGCTCCAATCGCTGATACAGTTTTTAAAATATCTACACCATCATTTGTTGACTCTTGGATTGGTTGTCTTTGCTATTCGCTGCAGTTATTTTTTGACTTTTCTGGATATAGTGCGATGGCAATTGGTTTGGGTATGATGTTGGGATTTCGGTTTCCAGAAAACTTCAATAACCCGTATTTAGCTACAAGTATTCAGGATTTCTGGAGAAGATGGCATATATCTCTTTCGTCGTGGATCAAAGATTATCTTTACATACCATTAGGTGGAAACCGCAAGGGTTCAATCCGTACTTATATCAATCTTATCTTAACTATGGGGATTGCCGGTTTATGGCATGGAGGGGATAGTTGGAACTTTTTATTCTGGGGTTTAATGCATGGTATTGCCTTATGTCTCGATCGAGCATGGTCTAGAGCAAAATCTATGCCAAAGATTCCAGAATTTGTATCTTACATATTGACCTTGATTTTTGTGATGCTTGCTTGGACAATTTTTAGAGCACATACCTTCGATGGGGCAATGAATATGTATATGGGTCAATTTGGTTTGAATGACTTTGGGATATCTGATACATTGAGTGCAAAAATTCGTTGGATTCATATTATGACAATACTTCTAGCCATATTTTGTATTGCGTTGCAAAAGATTAAAATGCCTGAAAAATTTTTAGCAAAAGGCATGGTTGAGTTAGTTCGAGTTGTATGGCCTATCGTTGGGTTTTTAATAGCCTTTGCTTTAATCTCTAGTCGCGGTGAATCACCTTTTCTTTACTTTCAGTTCTAAAAATGACTCATAACTCACAACCTCCTGTTGAACCTATACCTTTAATTCAAAATTTGAGTTCAAGTAGCTTGGTATCTGGCATTTTTTTCTTTTTAGTAATGATCTTATGCTTCGGAAACACCATTTATGAGGTATCGACAGACAAATTAAATTTATTTCCTGGAGAGATCTCAAAAGAAAGATTTTTGTCAGGCAAAACTACTGCAGATATTGCAACTGCATTAAAAAAGACTGGATTTTCTGAAAAATCTGCTCAGCTACAAAGACTTAGCTCTTGGACACTTTTTCGAGATTTAGGTCCGGAAGTAAGAGAAGGAACACAAGGATGGTTGTTCCTAAGTGATGAATTTGTTATCCATGAAAATGCTGTGGCTAGTGTCATATCGAAAACAGACGAAGTTAAACGTGTCGAAAAACTTCTTGCAGATAAAGGGACTACTTTATTTGTTTTGCTAATCCCAGATAAGTCAAGAGTTCAATCAGAACAATTAGGTAATTTAAAAAGATCAGAAAGTTTAATTTCTAGAGTTAACTTTTTTGAGCAAAACTTACTTAAGTCAAAAGTTAATGTTTTAAATGTTACTGACATTTTTCTAGAAAAAGTCAAGGTTAAACCTCTCTTTTTAAAAGCTGATACTCATTGGAGTGAATCGGGTGCTCAATTAGCTGCTACAGCTATCGGCCAGACTCTTTTAGATGGTAAATGTCAACCAATGCCAAAGATGGAAGTGATTTCAAATACTGAATTACGCAATCGTAGCGGAGACTTAGTTAAATTAGCTGGTTTAGATTGGCTTTCAGCTGATAAGCAACCTGCACTTGACTATACAGAGTTTTCAACATTTGTTTATAAACCAATTTCATCAACATCATCTAACGTAGTAGATGATTTGTTTGGGGATAAAGATTTACCCAATATTGCATTAATAGGTACTTCTTATTCTAATAATTCACATTTTTCAGATTTTCTAGGTAAGGCATTGAAAACTAAGGTTGGTAATTTTGCTAAAGATGGTGGTGATTTTGCAGGCTCTATGAGTTCTTATCTTAGATCATCATCCTTTAAGGAAACTCCTCCTAGTTGTTTGATTTGGGAAATTCCTGAAAGGGTTATTCAAAATTCTAAAAATAGAGTTGAATAATTTAATATAAAAGTGATTTTTTAAATTTATTATGTAAAATTGTAATCATTAAAACGTGTTGCACTTCGTACTTGAATCCACGATTTAATAATAGATTTTTATTTTGATGTAACAATCGAAAAAGTGTATTTTAAACTGTTTCAGATAGTTCGATAGTAATGTATTACAGTTGATTTTGTTAGCAAATCATCGGTTAGTAAAGTAACTGATTTTTAATATGTTTTGATAATTATGAGAATTTACTTATGGCAAATGATAGTGACATTGATGTTTTATATACTTTAATTAATCAGTCTCCTGATGGATACTTAGAGTTCTACCCTAAAAAAGAGGGTGAAATTGCTTTAAGCAAGTGGCCATTTTTGGCTGGTATATCAATTTCAGGAACTAATCGTCCTACACAACCTATACAGCTACAAACTCCTGTAAATATTTTTACAAAACCAGCTATTAATTCTATTGAGAGTTTAGAAAATGAGGAGCCTTCATCTAATCCTATTTCTAATCAGGTCTCTACAGAAATTGAAGTAGAGCCTTCAAAAGCTTTAACCAATCAAATTCAAGAGAATGTTTTCTCAATTCCGGTAACCTTAGGTCAGACAAATGTAGAGAAAGTAAGTTCAATCCCAACATTTCTCCAAACTAATACAATTTCTAACGACGCTCAAGAAAAATCAAATTTACCAAAAGTACTTCAATTTGGCGTCGAATCTAACTTAGTAGTTGAAAGTCAAAGTAGTCAAATTGCTTCATTATTTAAAAGATTGGAAAAAAATTGAAAATAGTAGCTATGTTTTCCACAAAAGGTGGAGTTGGTAAGTCAACTGTTACTTCAAATTTTGGTTCAGTTATGAATCTTGAGAACCGTAAAGTTGTTTCAATGGATTGTGACCCTAACAATACGCTCAAATACCATTATGGCCTCAGTCAGAACTATTCCGAAGGTCACGCATTGCTAGGACTGAACAATTCTCCTATCTCTTCTTGTGTACATCAACTTAGTACAGGCGAAAAAATTATTCCTTTTGGTAACTTAACAGAAGCAGAGTTAGTTGCATATGAAAAAAAATTGTTAGAAGATCCCTATTTTTTGAAAAAACAAATTGCTTCTTTACAGTTAAAAGATAATGAAATTCTTTTACTTGATGCTCCTTCAGGTTCTTCTATCTTTACACAACAAGTTCTTAATGCTGCAAATATTTCTGTTTTGGTTATGTTACCTGATGCCGCTTCTTACTTAACTTTGGAAAGATCTTTAAAGTTAATTAACAAACATTGTGTCGGAAAAGACTACATAGGTACAATGTTTTTGGTAAATCAAGTTCATCGAAATTTTGAGTTAAATAGCGACGTCTTTGATATGTTGCAATATCAACTGCAAAACCATATTATCGTTGAAATTCATCAAGACCAGGCTGTTGCTGAGTCTTTGGCAAATGGAATGAATATTTTGAAATACGCTCCTCAAAGTTTAGCTACTGAAGACTTTATTGATGCAGCTCAGACTTTAGAATCTTATCTTTTAGGGAATTAATTTTTATGAATTCCTTATCTACAATGAAGCAAGAAAATTCTAAGAATAATTCTTTAATAGATAATTTATCTTCTCAATTAAGCATCATTAACTGGTCTAATCCCTTAATAAGAATTGTTCTTTTAGGAATTTCAAGTATTCTTTTATATATTGTTATAAGCTTTCCTCTAGATTATAAAATGCAGTTTATCTTTGGAGTTGCTTTTATAATTTTGAGTTCTTATATTTCCAGGAAATTTGACAATCGATTCGCAGTGTTGTTGGTAATGTTTATGTCTTTCATAATGACAATGCGATATTTTTATTGGCGTTTCACAACTACCCTTGAGTTTGAGTCGTCTCTCGAGGCTGTCCTAGGTTATCTTTTATTATCCGCTGAGCTTTACGGATTAGTAATTATGTTGCTGGGCTATTTTCAAAATTCTTGGCCTTACAAGAGGGAGTCAGTTCCTTTACCATCTGATGAAAACTTATGGCCACATGTAGATATTTTTGTCCCAACTTACAATGAACCTCTAAGTATTGTAAAAATCACAATCGTTGCCGCTAAATTGATTGATTGGCCAGAGGACAAATTACATATTTATCTTTTAGATGATGGTAATAGGCCTGAGTTTAAAAAATTTGCTTCAGAATTAGGTGTTAATTACATTGCTCGTAAAGATAATAGACACGCGAAAGCTGGAAATTTAAACAATGCGCTTAAAGAATCTAAAAGCGAGTTTGTAGCAATTTTTGACTGCGATCACATTCCTTGTAGATCTTTTCTTCAGATGACTATGGGTTTGTTTTTCAAAGACAACAAACTTGCTATCGTTCAAACTCCGCACTACTTTTTTTCACCTGACCCTATTGAGCGTAACCTTAAGGTTCACAGAGAGGTTCCTAATGAAGGGGAATTATTTTATGGAATCGTTCAGGAAGGTAATGATTTATGGAACGCTTCGTTCTTTTGTGGATCATGTGCTGTTTTGAAAAGAAAACCTCTTGAAGAGGTTGGTGGAGTTGCTGTTGAAACAGTGACGGAAGATGCTCATACTGCTTTAAAAATTAGTAGATTAGGTTATAACCTGTCTTACTTAGCTATCCCGTTAGCTGCGGGTTTAGCTACAGACAGCTTGTTTGCCCACGTGAACCAACGCATTAGATGGGCTCGGGGTATGGCTCAAATTTTCCGAATTGATAATCCCTTTTTTGGTAAAGGACTAAAATTTGGTCAAAGAATTTGCTACTCTACTGCAATGGTTGGATTTTTCTATGGAGTTCCAAGAGTTTTGTTTTTATTAGCACCGCTTGCATATTTGCTTGCTGGTTTGCAGATTTATCAAGCTTTTGCATTAACAGTGTTTTCATTTGCAATTCCTCACGTTGTCATGTCTCAAATTGCAGGGCATAAAATCCAAGCTCAATTTAGGCATTCATTTTGGGGAGAAATTTATGATACCTTACTATCTCCTTACGTTCTCCTGCCGGTTCTTGTTGCCCTTATTAATCCAAAGTTAGGTAGCTTTAACGTAACTAAGAAAGGTGGACAAACCAGTGCAAACGATTATTTCGATTTACGAATCGCAACTCCCATAATTATCTTGCTTGGTTTAAATATATTTGGACTTTTTTACGGCACAATACATAAGATTGTTTTAGAAAATGGTGATGTATACACTTCACTTTTAAATCTTGTTTGGGTAGTATTCAATATCATTATTCTAGGTGCTTGTGTTTTCGTTGCGCTTGAGGCTCGAGAGTTAAGATCTACACCGAGAGTACAGATGACTTTACCAGCAGCAATTTATTTGCCAAACGGAAAGACTATATTTTGTAGCACCACGAACTTTTCAAGTAATGGGTTTGGCTTGTTATTACCTGAGGGCTGTAATATCCCTGCTGGTTCAACCCTTTCAGTTGGCATATTCCGCGGTAAGGAGGAGTCGATTATTACAGCTAAAGTAAAAAAAGGTGGTAATGAATTGGGTTTAGAAATTGAAAAAATAAGTCAAGAAGATTTAATCAAATTAGTAAATGTTACGTTTTCTCGTGCAGATAATTGGGCAAAGGATTGGGGTAATAACAGAAGAGCCTCTCCACTTGCATCTTTAAAGGAGCTAATGGGGCATGGTGTTGTTAGTCCTAAAAAGCTCTTGAATCTCAGGAACTTAAATAAAATTTAAAAGAGAAATTTAATGTTAAAAATACCTTTGTTAAAGAATCGTTTTATTAAGACTTGTTTTTTCAGTTTTATTTACTTAATTCCAACTTCTAGTTTTTTCATAGAACCTACAACTGTTTTTGCTAAAGTAAACACGAATCAAGAAAATGAAAAGCAAGTAACTAGTCTCCCAAAAAATGAAACAAATAAAAATAGTCTAATACCAGTCGAACAAAGAGCACCTCATATTCTTACCTTTCAAAAGTTAGGTATTGAATCTCCTATTGTTCTCAGAGGTATTGAAAGTGAACAAAACATTAACTTCAAAATTAGATCTGATGAAGTAGTTAGTAGTGCAAAGTTGAATTTAAGTTTTTATTATTCAAAGCAACTACTTAGTGAACTTTCTCAAATTAATATTTTAATGAACGGTGAGCCTTTAGATGCTATTAACATAGAAGATGGATTTGGTGGCCAACGTATCAATAAAACAATTGAAATACCCAAAGAATTAGTTTCTGATAATAATATTCTTACATTTCAACTGATTGCTCACTATTCAAAAGAATGTGAAGACCCTAGAGATAGTCGTTTATGGTCTGTCATCAGTAATCACAGCACAATTGAGATAGTATCAAATCAGTTTGTACTTCAAAATGATTTGCAATATTTCCCTTTGCCCTTTCTTGATGCACAAGATGTTAAAAAGTCCAGCGTACCTTTTGTCTTTCTAAATAAATTAGGAAAAACATCGTTAGAATCAGCAGGTATTCTTGCTTCATATTTTGGATCTATCTCCACTAATAATAATATTGATTATCCAGTTTATTTCAACAACATCCCCAATAAAGGTAATGCTATTGTTTTTCTGGATAGTTTAGAAACTCTAAATAGTTTCAATAATTCTTCTGATAGTAGCAATTCTGACTCTCAATTATTAATTGTTTCTAATCCAAGCGATCAAAATGGAAAACTACTGCTTGTTTATGGTAAAAATCCTGAGGATCAAAAAACTACAATTTTAAATTTAATATCTAAATCAAGTAAATTGTCTGGTAATTTAGCAGTTTTTACTTCAAAACCTTTAATGGAGAAAAGAAGACCATATGATTCACCAGCATGGCTGCAGTCAGAAGGGCCTGTAAAGTTTTCTCAAGTATATCCTAACCTAAACTCGTTGAATGCATCAAGTTATGGGACAAGCACATTCCCTGTAGATATTAATCTTCCCCCTGATTTATTTGCATTAACGAATAAAAATAATGGAATAAAAATAGATATTAAATATAGCTACGATGAGCCTAATTTTGCAAAAGGTCAAAGTGCTAAATTTATCATTTCCACAGATGATCAAATAATTCGAGCAACTACTTTAAACAGTAGTAGTAAAAACAATTTTTTTGAGAATTTGTTAAATCCAACAAACTTTTTTAAAGCAAAAAGTGAAGAAAATGTTAGATTTTTAGATGGTACACTTTCAACTCATGTTCCAGTTGAACAAAAAAATAGTTTATTAAAATTAAAACCTTCTTTTAATTATAATTATTCTAATAAAATGGACTGTGTAAACAATTTAATGATTGCAAGTACGAAGCAATCAATAAACCCAAATTCAACAATTGATATTTCGAATTTATCCCATTTTATAAAAATGCCAAATTTGGCAGTCTTTAAAACTCATGGTTATCCATTTAGTCGGATGGCAGATCTTTCAGATACTTCTTTCATTATTTCTGGAGATTTATCACCTAGCTTGGTTAAATCCTATTTGAATGTTTTAGGATGGTTTGGTAAATCAATTCGTTTTCCAGCTGTTTCTATGACGGTTAATAATGAAAACGAAGTTGATCAATTTAAGCAAAAGAATTTAATAATCTTCAATAACTCTTCTAATAGTTCAAAGTTATTAAACTCATGGGATATCAACTTAGATACTGGTAATGTAAGTGATACTTATCTTGATAAAATTAATAGGCTATTCTCAAAACTGTTAAAGGAAGAACCAGACCCTGTAAATTCAACGCCAAATTTTAACCAGACTGATGTTAAAGCAAATATTCTTGAATTCCAATCACCTCTGTCAAATAAAAATACAGTAGTTTTATTTTCATTTAACTCGGAGGATGGTTATAAATTAATTGATGATATTTTTGGTGAGTCTGACGAGTTAAGCGGCAAAGTATATGGATCACGAACAGTTGTAACTAATCAAAGTAAGTTTTCGTTATCTGACAAAAGTGAGTATTATTTGGGAAGCCTTACATTAACTGAAAGCTTATACTTTTTCCTTGCTAAATACCCTTTCTTCTTTGTATTTTTTACAGTTTTAGTTATTTTATTCTTGTCGATAGTTAGTTATTATTTGCTTCGTGACCTTATTAAAAAAAGAAGTAATGCTGGAAAAATTTAAAAATAATTGGTTTTTTGGGTTAAAGAAAAAAATCTTATTATCGTTTGTTGTATTTTTATTAGGTGCACTGAGTTATTCAATTATTAGTTTCTCAGTGCCCTTAATTTCATCTAAAAATTGTAAAGTTCAAAGTTGGCCTTTGTGGGTAACTTTCGTTGAAAACTTTATTTCTTATGATGGACGGGTAATGGACAATAATCCAACCTTTAATCAGACAACAAGCGAGGGTCAATCCTACGGTTTATTTTTTGCTCTCGTTAACAATAACCCATTGCTTTTTGAAAAACTGTGGGTATGGACCAAAAATAATCTCATGCGTGGTGATGAGAATAATTTACCATCATGGTCTTGGGGGCAGAATAAATCTGGTATTTTTACCGTATTAGATAAAAATTCTGCATCTGATGCAGATCTATGGATTTCATATTCTTTACTAGAAGCTGGACGTATTTGGAAAAATGAAAACTATACCCAAGCTGGTTTAAGGATTCTCAATAAAATCGAAAGCTTAGAAATAGTTAATATTCCATCATTAGGACCGATGATGTTACCTGGTCAATTCGGCTTTGCTACTGAGAACCCAAAATCTTGGGAGTTTAATCCAAGTTACCTTCCTATCTTTCAGTTAAGTTACATGGATAATATAAATCCTAAAGGTGATTGGAATCAAATAGCAATTAATTCTTTAAAAATGATTAAAGAAACCAGCCCAGTTGGAATCGTTCCTGAATGGGTTTCATATCAGTATGATGAATTTACTAAAGCAGGTTTTTTTTATGTTGTTCCAACAAGGGGTACTATAAGTTCGTATAACTCTATCCGTGTATATTTGTGGGCTGGATTAGTAAATAAAAAAGATCCCTTATCAAACGAGCTTCTTTCTCTAACTAGAGGAATGGCAAAGATTGTTGAAAAAAAAGGATTTCCTCCTGAAGAAGTTTCCGTATCAAATGCAGAGGGTGATAAGCTTGCTCCTTATGGATTTACAGCGGCTCTTTTGCCTTATTTGACCGCTTTAGGTTCATCTTCTTTGGCTAAATCCCTATTTATTACTGCCAAAGAAAATCAAATTAAGACTACCAAAACTGAAAATAGAGATACTAATCCTGCCTTTTATTATGATTATATTTTGTCCCTTTTCGGTGTTGGGCATTTTGAAAATCGATATAGATTTGCCGCAGATGGAAAACTTGAACTTCCTTGGTTACAACTTAGATGTAAATTTCCTAAATAAGTTTTATTTTAAATTTTAGTTAGTCCTACATTTTTGATTCAGATGAAATTAAAATAGCCAGCCTTTATTTAAATTCATGAATTGATACAGAAATTAAATTTAGGTATTCCATCAACAAGTTTATATTATTAATTTTCACTCTCATTTCTATTGCCAATATTTTGACAATAATGTCAAAACTACCATACCAGTAGTTAGGCTCAGCACCATACTTTTAGAAAAGTAGAAGATCACGATTGTTGAAATACTTGAGTAAATTTGCACTGGCTGCATTGCAAATTGGTAGCTTTTAGTGAGGGCATCTTTTTCAAAAAGCAATTCTGGAATCACAATTGCTATTAATGCACCTGTTGGGGCATATTGGATTAAGTTTCTGACGGATGGTGACAACTTAAGTTTAGCACCAACAGTCAGAAAAAAACTACGCGTAAAAAAGGTTACAAAACTTAAGGTAAGGATGCAAGACCAGAAATAAATTTCAGACATTTTTCCTCTGAACTTGTTCAATTAAAAAAGCAGTACACATTGCGGCTAACACGGTACTTAAAATACCTAAACGGTAGGGGAGATTAATGGTAAACATGGTAACAAGAATACTGACTATGCCGATGGTAATTTCTTTAGGAGTCTTTAAATTAGGGGCGATTAAACAAATCAACACCAAGGTTCCTGCAAAGGCAAAATTCCATTCATTAGGAATATAAATCCCGAAGACTAAGGCTACTACTAGCCCCAATTGCCATACCACCCAGTTCATTGTGGCTGTCCCTAAAAAATACTGATAAACCTCTTTCTTGGAATCTGTTGTTGCAGTTGGATATTTTCTAGTAAAGACGGCAAAAGAAATATCACCATTTAAATAACCTAAAATAGCTCGTTGAAAAAAAGATAAGTCTTTAAAGTGGGGTGCAATAGCAGCACTGTAGACAATAAAACGGGAGTTAATCACCATCGTTGTAAAAAAAATAATCCAAATTGGAAAGTTACCATTCATCAGCGGAATGGATGCAAGTTGGGCAGAGCCTGCATAGACAGCTAAAGACATAACAATCGTGTTCAATACGGCAAACCCGGTTTTGATAATGGCCAGATTTAAAACAATCGACCAGGTAAAAATGCCGATCGAAGGTCCTAACATATCATTGAACGATTCTCGGAGTACTGGATTTTTGAATAAATTGTTGAGTCTCATTAATATTGATGAAAGAACAAAAGAGTCTATTGTAGGTTCTTATGTGTAATGTGTCGATGAAGTCTTGTATGCTAATGTGTCTAATACTAAAACGCCACTGCGTTAAATTGGGAGGAACAAAAATTGAGATCAAAATTGCATGCCATTAATGCGCTAAAAAGGAATCATTTAGCGCTTGCTTTGACTGTGTTTATGGCACTCATTTCAAGTCATTCCATAGCTCAAACAAAGCCATGGCCGAGTCGCCCAATTACTCTCGTGGTTACCTACCCTCCTGCCGGAACCGCAGATATTATGGCTCGAACTATTGCTGATCCCTTGGGTAAATTCCTTGGCACAATCATCATTGTAGAAAACAAACCGGGCGCAAGTGGTCAAATCGCGGCAAATTTTGTCGCAAAATCTAATCCTGATGGCTACACTCTCATGTTAGATGCCTCCTCTTTTGCTGTAAATCCCAGTCTTTTCAACAAACTCCCCTATGACACCTTGAAGGACTTTAGGATGCTTGGTGTGATTGCGCAGTATCCCAATGTTTTACTCGTCAATCCGAGTTTTCCGGCTCGTTCCGCAAAAGATGTGGTCAACCTCGCTAAAAAAAATCCTGATAGTATTTCTTACGCATCCTCTGGCAACGGTTCTGCCCAACATTTATCTGGTGTGTTGTTCGAGTTGCGCTCTGGTATTGAAATGCAACACATACCTTATAAAGGCGCTGGACTGGCTTTAAATGATGTTTTGGGCGGACAAGTACCTGTTTTCTTCGGTAGCGTCGCGTCCACCAAGCAATATGTGGACTCGGGTAAATTAATTGCCCTTGCCGTTACCAGTAAAAAACGAGCTACTTCCATGCCAACTATTCCAACGATGTTAGAAGCAGGGATTCCGGAATATGAAGTGTATGAGTGGAATGCGCTGTTTGCTCCAAGCGGTATTTCAGAGGAGATTTATCAAAAAATCACGGAAGCAATTTCTAAAGTTTTACAAACCCCTGAGGTTAAAGCAAAAATTGTGAGTTTAGGTGGTGAGATATTTACTGGCAATACCCAACAAGCCGTTGAGTTTGAAAAGGCGCAAATATTGAAGTGGTCGAAGGTAATTAAAGAGAAAAAAATCAGTATCGATTAATCGCTATTCTGAAATAAGACTAAAATTGTATTTTTCTAAAAGTTAAGAGCAAATTAATGTTGAATTTACACTCACCTGAGACAATTTATGACCTCGTCTTGTGTGGTTCATTTAGTATCACTTTGATACTTGGTTACATTATGCAAAGAACTAACTTTTGCACCATGGGTGCGATTAGTGATTATTTTCTAATGGGCAGTTTGACTAGAGCTCGTCAATGGATCTTAGCCATTGCCGTGTCCGTGATTGGGGTTGGGGCGTTGAGGTATTTCCAATTGGTGGTGCTTGAAGATTCTATTTACATTGCCCCGAAAGTTCTTTGGTTATCTGTGCTTCTTGGTAGTTTGATGTTTGGTGTCGGTATGGTTTTTGCTTCTGGATGTGCCGGACGAAATTTGATGCGCGTTGGTAGTGGCAGTATTCGCGCTTTGGTAGTTGTGGTGGTTGCTGGAATATTTGCACAAATGGCGCTGCGTGGCGTTTTTGCCGTGATTCGCGTCAATACGGTTGATCAAGTATTTTTTACACTGCCTTCCAATCAAGATGTTTTAAGTATTCTTGATTATCTATTTGCTTTAGGTCCCTTAGCCATTTTTCTGTTCACCATTGTTTTAGGCTTAGCGATGATTGCTTGGGTCTTTTCAGAAAAGAAATTTTGGACTTTAGAAAATTGCTTAATCGGTCTGTTTGTAGGTTTTTGTATTATTTCTTTTTGGTGGTTAGTAGGAAATTTTGCTTTCTTAGAAGAAGATCCAAACACCCTCGAAAAGGCATATCTGGCAACTAATTCAAATCGACTAGAAATGGTTTCATTTGTTGCACCAATTGCCTATTTATTAGACTATCTCACTCTTTTCAGCGACGTATCCAAAAAGCTAACATTAGGTATCGTTAGCATTTTTGGCATGATGTTTGGATCCTTTCTAGCCGTCCAGTTGCATCAGGATTGGCGTTGGCAAGGTTTTACTGGCTTGCCTGATTTAAGCCGCCATTTAATTGGTGCTGCCCTCATGGGTGTGGGAGGAGTGACAGCTCTTGGTTGTACTTTTGGCCAGGGGCTTAGTGGCATCTCTACTTTATCCATCAGTTCAATGATTGCCATCGCTGGTTTCATTGGTGGCGCTTATTTGGCTCTTAAATACCTAGAAAAAAATAATTAAAAACCTTGTTGCTTTAGCCATTTAGTTGCTTCCTCCCAGCCAGCCTTTGCGTCACTGGGGATGTAACTAGGACGATAGTCAGCATGAAAAGCATGACCAGAATCTGGATAAATAATCAGCTTTGATTTCTTTGCTGAAATATTATTGGTCTGTTCTTTTAATAAAGAACTCATTTTTTCAACTTGTTGGATTGGGATCCCCGTATCTTTACCACCGTATAAGCCCAAAACTGGAGCGCTTAGTTGATTCACACCATCTAGTGGATGAGTTGGATTGTTTAATGATCTATCACCGCTCAGTCTGCCGTACCAAGCTATGCCAGTGGTGATTTTTTCTAGTCGTTCACATGCTAACCAAACAATCCTACCGCCCCAGCAAAATCCATTCAAAGCAATTTTATTAGGATTGACACCTTGTCCTTTAGACCAATCCATCACTGCTTGAACATCTTGTAATACTTGAACATCTGGTGTTTTCGTGATGATCTTACTGTAGAGTTCTGCCATCGTACCCATGCTAGATGGATCGCCAGCTCGATAGAAAAATTCAGGAGCTACTGCAAAAAAACCAAGTTTAGCAAAGCGTCGCGTTACATCTGCAATGTATTCATGCACTCCGAAGATTTCACTGATAACGATCATCAGTGGTAATGGACCTTTAGCGTCTTTAGGATAAGCTACATAAACAGGTAATTTGGAGTCCTTGTAGTTAACTGTATCCTCTTTGCTGACAATACCTTCAAAATCAGTCTTGATGGCTTGGGCCTTGATTGCATCAGAGCAGGTTGCAAACCCAACGCCAAGCGTTCCCATTGAGGTGGTTTTGATAAAGTCTCTTCTAGTTAAACCTTGATCTAATTTCTTCCCTTGAAGCGCTTCAATATCTTGAGTAGTATTTTTCAACATACTTAAATCCTTTTAATCTTGGGTTCAATAAAGAACTAATTTAATCCAGCAGGCTTGACAACTTGGGTTACCACATCAAATAAACTTTTTAATACTTCTTTTGGAATATTTCTAGTAATAAAAACAATCCGAGAATCATGGTCTTCACTTGGCCATCTATCAAGAGTAATTGGTGGATGGAATATATGCTGGACTCCTTGAACGACAATCGGTTGATTTTCCACATTAATGATACCTTTTACTCTTAAAAGGTCAACACCCCGAAGTGTAGTTAATAAATCTAAAGCTGATGAAAAAGCTTGCCAAGTAAACGGAGTTTTAAATCTCAGAGTTTCAGTCTGAATATTACTGGTATGGCGCTTAGCGAAGACACCTAAGTATTTTTCACCAGTTTGAGGAGTGTTTTCACCTAAAAAATGAAGCGTTTTTTGACTTGCTTTCGAGGAGGTTAAACCAATACCCATTAATTCATTTGGATCAATATTCCCATGCAAAATCTTTTGAATCGGGCTTGAAGGATTAACATTGCGAATTAATTGAACTAACTGATCCATTTGGTTTGTGTCAATTAAATCTGTTTTTGTGACAAAAATTCGATCAGCGATTGCTAATTGTTTTTCTGGTTCCTTTAAGTTCTCAAGCTGATCTGGCAGGTTAACTGCATCGACGAGTGTGACTAAGCCATCAAATCGAAACTGGGCCTCTAGTAAAGTATCACTGACTAGAGTTTGTAAGATGGGCGCGGGATCTGCGAGTCCAGTAGTTTCAATAATGATTCTGTCAAAATCAAAAATATCACCGATCGTTCTGCGCGTGAATAAGTCTCGTAACGTTTCTTGCATATCTGTTCTTACCGAACAGCAAATGCAACCATTGGCTAACAAAGAGATATTTTCCGAACTAAGTGTCACCAAGTCTTGGTCAATACCAATTTCACCAATTTCATTAATGACCACGGCTACTTTATTCATCGATGGATGCACCAATAACTGACGAATAAGAGTGGTTTTACCGCTTCCTAAAAATCCTGTAATGATCGTTACAGGGATTTTTCCAGAAATTACATCTCTCTTAAAGTTCACAATCAAATATTCATTTCTAGGATATAGACTCCTCCGCCGAAACGATCAATCGCGTAAACAATGGCATTTTCATCAACGAAAACATCGTTAATTTGAATGGCACCAGCGGGGGATAGTTTTGGGGCACCTGGGACGTAGTAGGCAATTTCCTCAACACGGTATGGATTCGTCGTGTCAAAGACTCTGACTCCACCGTTAAAGAAAGTACCAATGATGATCGTATCAGAGTAAAAAGATCCGGGAATCGGTAAATTTTCGTGCAGATTATGTGCACCAAAACGACCGCCGCGTTTCGTAAATACCTCTGGATTTGGCATTGGGAATGTTCCAATAGAAACGGGATTTTCTTCATTTCTAGCGTCTACCACCCAAACTAGTTTTGGCCAATCCGCGCCATCATCCATTACGCACTCATCACTAACAATCCATAGACCACGATCAAATAGTGGCAAAACGGTATGAATAAAGCCATTTAGTGGCGGTGAATGATTCCAGTGTGAAATCACTTTGATATTTTTCATATCTTCAATATCTAATACAAAAGCTCCGCCATCAATGTACCCAACATAAGCACGATTTGGCTCTCTTGGAAATACATTGGTGTTGTGAACACGATAGCCAGTGTCTAGTTTTGGCATTCTTGGTGGCGGCGGACTAATATCGCCTTTACGAGTTCCAGGGTACCACCAACGACCAGCTTCAAAAGGTTGGGTTGGGTCGGTTACATCAAGGATGCGATAAAACTGGTCATCTAAAGGGTGGGTTGGTTCAAAATCTTCTGACCCAGATGACATATGAATATACTTGCCATCGACAAACCATAAGGCATGGACGCCACGAGAGTGAGGTCCTGAGCAATCAAAGTGAGATAAAAGTTTTGGTTGTTCCGGGACGCTGATATCAAATAAATCTACACCAGCTGGTTTTAAGCCAACTACTTGGGTTTGATAGGCCACAGCTAGAATATTGCCAAATACATCCAATGAATTGGAACGGACTTGCATGTGCGGCAAATCTGTTTGAACGATGAGATTGGGGTTCTTGGGGTCAGTGACATCGATACCACTGAAATTTTTAGGCGCTGATTCATGGGCAACCCATAGGATGCGTCTGCCATCCGCAGTGATTTGTAAACTAATACCTTCACCAAGACCGCCAAAGCCACCTAGTTCGTGGTGTGCAAGAAGGGTCATATTTCTGGATAAGGTTTGATCAGCTTTGCCTAATGGGTTTGGGGATTGCATGGTGAGGTGTCTCTCAATAGTTAGTGTTTAATCAATTTAGCAATATCATACGACATGATAAGATATTTTGAATTGAAAAGATTTCCTAAACAGTGATTAATTGTTAGGAGGTAAATTAAAAATAATTATAAATTAGGGGATTTATCATCTTGTTCACGAATTTAAAGCGCTTTCAATCGATCTTCAGTAAAGTGATTTTTGTAAATTGTTTAATCGGTTGGCACACCCTAAATAACAATATCAAGGCTGAGTAAACATATGTCAAAAACTTTGCAACATTTACCCCCAGAAGCAATTCAGTTAAGTCATATGGGTATTTTTGTCACAGATATTGTTTCAATGTCGAATTACTATCAAGAAGTATTAGATTTTAGGGTTACGGATCGTGGGCAGTTAGCTGATGTTGAGTTGGTTTTTTTAAGCAGAAACCCCCTAGAGCATCATCAAATAGTGATGGCTACTGGACGACCTTCAACCATCGATTTTTGTGTGGTTAATCAAATTTCTTTTCGGGTACCAAGTTTGGAGTATCTGCGGCTTTTCAAACAGCGAGCTTCTGATCATCCTGATACCAAAGACTGCGTGAGTATTTGCCACGGCAATGCTCTGTCCATTTATTTGCGTGATCCTGAAAACAACCGCGTTGAGATTTTTATCGACACGCCTTGGTACTGTGAACAACCCCATAGAGACATGATTGATTTAAATTTGCCGGATGACGAGTTAATGGCAAAAGCTTTAGCAAGTGCTCAGTCTCGCCCTGGGTTTTGTTTGCGGGAAGATTGGTTAAAAAAAATGAATCATTTAATGGGAGCTTAAATAACCAATGAAGATATTTTTGAATCAATTTAAAACTACAAATTTTTTAGCCCTCGTTACTGCCCTGGGGTTAATCACTTCTTTTACATTCTCAAGTAGTGTCAATGCGCAATCAACTTGGCCCAATAAACCAATCAAAATGTTATTAGGCTATCCTCCAGGCGGTGGTTCGGATATTGTGGCGAGACTGATTGCTAAGAACCTGGGCGACCGATTAGGACAAAATGTTATTGTTGAAAACCATGCTGGTGCAGGGGGAATTATTGCTGCCGATATGGCTGCTAAATCAACGCCTGATGGTTACACATTATTTTTCGTGCCAAGTGGACATGCCAGTATTGCCGCATTAAGACGTAAAAACTCCACCTATGATGCTGTCAATGACTTTACTTGGATCAGTACAGTGACCACTTATCCGCTCGCTTTTACTGTTGCACCAGACTCTCCTTTTAAGAGCTTTGATGAATTTCTGTTAGCAGCTAAAAAAGAGCCTGGAAAATATACCTACTCTTCCGTTGGAGTTGGCACCGCAATGCATATTATGGCTGAGTGGACTTTTTCTGAGGCGAAGGTTGATGTGGTACATGTGCCATTCAAAGGAGGCACGCAACCTTTTCAGGAACTTCTCGCTGGCCGAGTAGATTTGATGATTGATACGATGACATTAACTGCTAACTTGCTAAAAGATAAGCGGGTGAGGTTGCTAGCTGTGACTTCTCCTAAAGGAATGAGCCCCATTCCAGGTGCTGCAACTGTTGCGGATTCTTTGCCGGGAGTGCAATTCGAATCCTGGTTAGGGATTGCGGCTCCTGCAAACCTACCAACCGAAATCACAACTCGTCTCAATAAAGAAATCATTGCGGTGGTGAACCAACCCGATGTCAAACAAAAATTAACTGATTTTGGTGGTAAGCCCCAGGCTAGTAGTTCCGTGGAGTTTAAAACCAGAGTGCAACGAGATATTGATAATTTAAGTAAGGTTGTAGATGCCAGGGGAATTACTGCTAACTAACTTCCAAGTTCCTTCCCCAAGTGGGGCGGAACTATGTATTGAGCTGTAGTAGTTTTTTTCTAGCAGTCATTTTAAAGAGCATCAGTAAGAAAAGCGCAGCGATGCCCAAACTGATGCTATTTCCTGCCCAAAATCCTTTTGCTCCTTGCAATATCTCGGGGACATGAGGGATTTTATTAAAAGCCATTAAGTAACCGCCAAGTAGTCCAATTCCCCAAAGTGAGCCTGCATAAATCACCATTGGCCAAAATGCCACCTTATATCCACGTAGGATAAACGCTGCTGTGACTTGCATTGCATCACTGATTTGGTAAATAGCAATAAAAAAGATGAGTTGTTTAGCAATCATTCGGGCTTCATCTCTAGGTGCATATAAGCCAAGTAGGGCATCCTGAAAAATCCAAACTAGGGCACCAATAACGACACTGACAAAAACATTAAAAATCACCGCTGACCAACCCACTTCTTCAGATCGCGTATATTCTTTTGCACCCAGATGTTGGGATACAACCGTCATGGTTGCAATCGATAAGGAGAGGGGGACCATATAAATCACAGTGCCCATATTGGCAATGATTTGATGTCCCGCTAAAACAGATGTACCAAATCTAGCAATAAACAATGCCATAAAAGCAAAAGAGGTAACCTCAATTAGATAACTAAAACCAATCGGTGCACCCAGCTTAAGAATTTTCCATATTCTTTTGAGATTTGGCCGACTAAAAGTAGTAAATATATGGAATTTTTTATAGGCTGAACCATTCCAAATAATGATGGTTAAAGTAATGACCCAAAACCATTGAACAATGGAAGTAGCAATTGCACAACCTGGACCGCCCATTGCAGAGATGCCAAATCCACCAAAAATAAATAAATAATTGAGAGGAATTTTTAAGCCCAAGCCAATCACTTGAAGCCAGGTAATCATTTTTGGCAAGGATATTGCATTATGAAGAGCAATATAGGTTCGCATGATCATATTTGCTGGTGTTGAAAAAGATAAGATCATTAAATAGAACTTTGCTTTTTCTGCAATCTCTGGTGAAACGTTACCAATCTCAATAAACATCTCGGGATGATTTAAAACCAACATCCCGATCCCAGCCAAAATTAAAGAAAGCCATAATGTTTGCCGGGTTTCTTCACCGATGGCTTTATATTTTTTTGCCCCAAATAACTGGCCACCAATTGGATTGAGAGCGGATAAAATGCCTGTCAAACCAACATATATACTAATAAAGATGGAGGCTGCCATACCCAGTGCTGCTAAGTCGTCCGTGGAATACCTAGCAGTCATTGCTGTATCCATGACTCCAAAAGTAATAATGGCTAGTTGACCCAAAAGTATTGGAATTGCCAACTTAAGTATTTGTGGAACGTCCCGACGTAAGCGAGAAAATAGTGGAAGTTTGGATGTCGACATATTAGTAATTTATGGTTTAGTACTGACTCGATAGAGCCTTAATCTTTCGTCTCGATCGCTATCACGGCGATCTTCCCATACTAATTCAAGTTGATGACGATTCAGAACTTCTGATGCTCGCGCCTCTTCTGAAGAGTGTGTTAATTTGTAATCACAATTCTCATCATCTTTTAAATTAAGTGAAGTAAAGAAATGAAATGAAGCTAATTGAGCGTCACCTAAAAATGTACTATCAACGCACTTAGCATCTTTTGGTAAAGCTTTTAAGAACCGCATAGCAACTGGTTGATAAGTTTTTGCGTAATTGATGGTAGGTAGCCATAAACTCATTAGTAAGACCCACAATAAAATCGTTCCGCTAGTTGAAATAATTAAGCATCGCCAAATCACTTTGGGTGCTCTTGAGGTTCGCCAACGGACAATTGCGAACCAAATAGCGGTGATAATTAGCGCAAAGAATAAATCTAAAAAACTAAATTGAGCAACAAAACCTGGCAGATAACGTGCGACATTATCTGCTGTAGATTTCGGATATCCAGTCATTTTGGCAAACCATATCACCCAAATAAATGCACCGGCAAGAGTGAAGGTTAATAAAGACAACCAGTCAATAAAACTAATCAAACCCCTACGTAAAAATGGTAAGCCGAAGCTAGCAAGGATTGCCATTGGTGGTAAGAGCAACATTAAATCGCGCTCGCTCAAATCTTTGTAAAGTAAAAACAAGATCATCTCAGCCACAAATAATAGGCCAGGAATTACCAAGTGAGCTGCGTTAATACCGGATTTACCTTTGGTGCTCCATAAATAGATACTCCAGAAGCTGAGTGGCCAAACTGGCCAAGTATAGGCCCAAAAATTAATGGTTAAAAATTCAAATGAATCGAAGGAGATGCTTGCTTGTAACTGATCTCTACCTAGCCAAATAAACCATGCATTGGTAATTTTTTCTGGTGATAAACCTGCTTGGTACCAAAGTATTGGCCAAAAAGAAAGACCAATAACTGTCACCAAAATAGATCCAATCAGCCAACCAATTAATCGTTTATTAGGGCGAGTATAAAAGCCTAGACAGGCTGCAACCCAAAGAAAGATTGCTGTCCATAACATGCCTGATAAACCAATTGATATCATGCCTAGGCCAGAAATGATGCCTCCTTGCCAAGGTTTGTCATAGCTTCTAACAATGCCATAAATCAACCAGGTAATTCCAAGTAGTTCAACTAAAAGAGGTGAGGCTTCATGAACTCTTTGGGCTAATCCTACACATGCTAAAAAGATTAATAAAGCTCCATCAGCAACTGTCTTGCCATATTCTTTAGTGCTAGGTTGTCCCCCTAGCGCAAATTGCATTGGTTGCACTTCAGATCTTCTGCCTAATAAATAGCTTGCATACCAAATACTGATTGAACTTAGAACAAAGCAACAGCCTGAGACCAGCCTCGCGGCGTTTACTTCCCCAATGATTCCACCAAAATACTTGATGGAAATAGCACCTAACCAATAAGGTAATGGGGGGCCTACTAAAACACCACGACCTTGTAGGTTCGGTAAAATCCAATCCATGAAACTACCATGTGCCAAAGTCCACATGACACCAAAGCCCACAGCATCATCGTTTTTCCAAGGGTCATGTCCAAATAGCCCAGAAAAGGCATAAATCAACGTGATCGTAAGCATAATCCACCTCGGAATAGAGGTGGTTGCGTCAGAAGTTAATTTGATGGGATTTTGCATATTAACAATAAAAAAGGCAGCAAAGGTAATCCTTTGCTGCCTGATTTCTGTAGGTTTTTAGCTTAGCTCTTTGTGCTTGACTTAGCGCCTGCTTTAGCACCAAACTTCTGACGGAATTTCTCAACTCTACCAGCAGTATCCATAATCTTCTGGGTACCAGTGTAAAAAGGGTGAGATTCTGATGATGTTTCAATCTTGGATAATGGATACTCTTTGCCATCTTCCCATTTGATGGTTTCACGAGTATTAATCGTGGAGCGTGTTTTGAAACTGAAGTTGTTTGATACATCAACAAAAACAACTTCTCTGTAATTTGGGTGAATTCCGTCTTTCATGTTTGATCCTTATTGTTTAGGTAGCCTTTACACATTGCACATCTAAAAGCATGTTAGAGGTGTAAAACTTTCCAGATAAATGACTATTATGACACAATTTTACTGTTTTGTAGAGCCATAAATTGAATTAAAGGCCTGGAAAAGTGATTAAATCTTCCTACTTATCCACCACGACGCATTAAATCAAAGAACTCGGCATTATTTTTAGTGGATTTTAACTTATCAACAATAAAGTTCATCGCCTCAACATCATCCATGTCTGAGATCAGCTTTCTGAGGACCCATATTTTTTGCAAAATATCAGGTTTGATGAGTAATTCTTCACGACGAGTGCCAGATTTATTCAAATTAATTGCTGGGTAGACTCTTCTTTCAGCTAAGCGTCTTTCGAGATGTACTTCAAGGTTACCGGTACCTTTAAACTCTTCATAAATCAAATCATCCATCCTACTGCCGGTTTCAATCAAGGCAGTTGCGATGATGGTTAATGAACCACCTTCTTCAATATTTCTAGCAGCTCCAAAAAAGCGTTTAGGACGTTGCAGGGCATTTGCATCGACACCACCAGATAAGACTTTGCCAGAGGAAGGGACCACAGTATTGTAAGCACGTGCTAGACGAGTGATCGAATCTAAAAGAATGATGACATCCTTTTTCATTTCAACTAAACGCTTTGCTTTTTCAATGACCATTTCAGCAACTTGAACGTGCCTTACTGCAGGTTCATCAAACGTCGATGCCACTACTTCACCGCGAACAGAACGTTGCATTTCTGTAACTTCCTCTGGACGCTCGTCGACTAAAAGCACAATTAGAATAGCATCTGGATGGTTTGCAGCAATTGCATGTGCAACGTGTTGCATCATGACCGTTTTACCTGATTTAGGTGAGGCAACAATCAAACCCCTTTGACCAAATCCGATCGGAGAGATCATATCGATAATTCGACCTGTTAAATTCTCCTCAGCTTTAATATCGCGTTCTAACAACATCGGACGGTCGGGATGTAATGGCGTCAAGTTTTCGAACATAATTCGATTTTTGAGAGCCTCAGGGGCGATATCGTTGACTTTATCGACCTTTACCAAAGCAAAGTAACGCTCACCTTCCTTTGGCGTTCTAACTTCACCTTCAACTGCATCGCCAGTATGAAGATTAAAGCGACGAATTTGAGCTGGAGAAATATAGATATCATCCGGAGAAGCTAAATAAGAGGATTCCGGTGACCTTAAGAAACCAAAACCATCAGGTAACACCTCTAAAACGCCATCGCCAAATACGGTTTCACCGTTCTTGGCCCTGTTTTTTAAGATAGCAAACATCAGTTCTTGTTTGCGCATCCTTTGGGTATTTTCAATTTCAAGTGATGCAGCCATCTCGAGTAGTTGAGAAACGTGCAGGATTTTTAATTCAGTTAGTTGCATAAATATATAAACAGTTAAATGTGGGGAGTCTGAGGCGAGTGGTCAGAATTAGAAGGAGGATAGGTAGGAAAATGAAGTTAAATTAAAGTCAGTAGAAAATAAAAAAATCTAAAGATTAAAAAGAGGCGTTAAATCAAGGTTTAGTAAGACTATAACGAACAAGGAAAAGTAAGATGTTTTTGGTTCAGCAACCAAGTCTAGCGAAGAAAACAGGCAATAAACTTGAATAAGTCTGGGTTCAGATGTTGAATCAGCGTTTATGGGATGATTCTAACACTATTTAAAGTGTGTCCTACATTCTTGTTAAATATACAACACACTCTAGCAAAAAAAATTCTAATGATGTGGCTAAATCAATCTGATAAGGCCATATTTTACAAATGTGAATCGATGAATGCAGTCAATTGTGATTTAGCTAAAGCACCGACTTTTTGTGCTGCAACTTCACCGTTTTTAAATAAAATTAATGTTGGGATGCCACGGATTCCAAACTTTAAAGGAACGGCTTGATTTTCATCCACGTTAATTTTAGCAATTTGAATTTTATCGCCATAGTCTTTTGCTACTTCTTCAAGAATGGGGGCAATCATCTTGCAAGGACCACACCATTCTGCCCAAAAGTCTAGAAGAACTGGTTTGGTTGAGTTGGTTACGTCTTCTTCAAAAGAACTATCGGTAACGTATTTAATTCCTTCGCTCATAAAGCTTCCTTAATTAACTGTGTAAGTAAAAGTTGATATTATTTTCTAATTCCTTATTCTACATCTGTTCTAAAAAAATATCTAAGGCTCACTTTTTGATGCTGATTAATGATTTAATAAAACATTACCCAAAACTAAAACAATAATGCCCATCGAAAAGATTTCATTTCAACCGAACCAAGGTGCTCTAGAGCAAATTGCTAATCATATTTGGGAAGTATCGAAGCGATATCTTCAAAGACCTCTTGTTATTCTGAGTACTTCAGGTCCCACATATCAACTACGACAAATTTTAGAGTCTCAAAGACCTACTCCTTGCCCCATTGAGCTGGCATTTTTACCGACACTATTTGGTTTGGATCAGTGGTTAAATTTAACATCAGATTTGCAAAGCACCCAAAATGTATTTTCTGATTTTCAACGATGGGAAATTGTCTTTAAGCAATTGGAGATTCATCAAGAAATTAGTGCAAGACTTGGTGTTCATGGTGATGCTAGCAAATGGGCCCTGAGTCAATCGATTGTGCAGGGGTGTGATTATTTATCAAGTGCATATTTATCTTTGACTGAAGTTAAAGAGGGTGGCCGAGACATTCACTTAGGTAATATTGAATCCTTGTTTCAGGAGGCGTTAAAACGCGCTTATCCAAACTCGGAACACTTTGTCTTACCAGAAGCAAATATCTTACTAACCTTTTGGAAATATATTAGTACGATCCAAGATGCTCCAGTTAGGAGACAACTTTCTTGGAAATTTAGAATTCAAGAATTAATTGAATCAAAGCAATTGCCGCCATTAATTTGGGTTGAATTTACTCAAGTTAAAGGAGCTGAATTAAAAACCCAAGAGGAATTTTTATCACAATATGGACAACTTGGTCATGTTTATCGCTTAACTCCAGACTGGAAAGAGATCGCATTATGGCCAGAGGCTTTCAGTTTAGAAAGCCCATCTTTATCCGAGGAACAAAAACAATCGTTAGTGCAAACAAACCGGAAAGCTGTCTGCAAAGATCACTGGCATTTAATGTCACCGCCAAGTTTTGAGAAATTGGCTTGGGCAACAGTTCAACGAGTTGCCCTTCATGTAAAAGAGGATCGTAAAAATATAGCTATTATTGCTCAGGATCGATTGGTGGTCAGGCGAGTCAGAGCATTATTAGCCCGTTACGAGGGTATTTCCATTCAGGATGCTACTGGTTGGAAACTCTCAACGACTGGGGTTGCTGCAGCAATTAATAGTTGGATTGAGATCGTTAGAAGTCCCGAAGGGCCAAACTTACATCAATGGATGGGGTTTCTTAAAAATCCTTTGATCGAGTGGTCTGAGGTCATTAAAAAGATAGATCCAAATTTTGACTTGGCGCAAATCGATAATTGGATGAATTATCTAGATCAGCAACTTTTAGAACGAATGGATGGCGTTGGATGGAGTGCCTTAATCAATGCATTTCAGAGAAAATCAGCCGATGAAAGGATATTTGGTAGCGAATTCAATACCGAAACTTTTAATACCCTTTCCCTAAAAGTGATCCAATTTTTGACTCTCAAATGCCAAGAATGGCAGGGACAGTTTCAAAACGGAAGTTTTTATTCGCATCTACTGTTAACACAACTTCAACAATTGGAGATGGCGAATAAACTAGAAAAAGATGAAGCTGGTCAAACCTTTTTGGGTCTAATCGATGACTTAATGAAGATGAATGCTGTAAAACTTCAAGCAAACAGTTGGTTTAGTTTGTTAGATTTGGGTATGGAAGAGTCATCTTTTACAGAAAAAACCAATAAAAGTGCTATCAATATTTCGATTATTCCTCTTTCCGCCATGAGACTGCATCAATATAAAGCGGTCATTGTGGTTGGTTGTGATGATGAACATTTCCCTAGTAAAAGAAAAGAAGGTTTAATTTTTTCAAAAAGTTTAATGAGAGAACTTGGTCTTTCTTCGATTGAAGATGATTATCAACAACAAGCAAGAGATTTATCTCAATTGATGCAATCCCATCAGTATGTCGATTTTTTATGGCAAGAGTATCAAAAAGCGGGTGAAAAAAATCGTCGAACCTCTTGGTTAACCCGACTGATTAGTAGTATTGACGGCTTTTATGAAAAGAGTTTTCAAGTTGAGATTAACTCAACAAGTTACTCCCCAGTAAAAAAATCTAACGTGATCCTGGGGGGCGAACATCCTTTATTGCCAAGCCAATTAAGCCCAAGCTCTTATAAAACTCTGCGCGAATGTCCCTATCGATTTTATGTCACTAGATCTCTAAAAATATCCTCACCTAAAGCTTATGCAGAAGAATCAATCTTTGGCGAAATTGGACAACTCCTACATACAGTTTTAGATAAGTTTTATCGAATCTTAAAAGTTGAGAGTGAAGTGAATCAAGAGTTAAGTTTAGGGGGAGAGTATCGGCGTGCTTGGATGATTCAAAAATTAACAGAAATTTCTAATGCTGAATGGTTAAGCCTAACCCAAAGCAATGGTAAGTATCTTGGTAATCAGTATCTTTGGAACGAACAAATTGAAACCTTCATTAATTGGCAGTTGGATCATGAAAAAGAGGGGTGGTTAGTTTATCAATCTGAGGCACCTTTCGAATACGATTTTAAAATTAACGATTCATACAGCATTAAAATTCGAGGAAAAATTGATCGAATTGATCTTCGCGATGAGCAAGCTCTGGTCCTTGACTATAAAGTTCAAGGTCAAAAAAAGTTACAGGATAGAGATGAACATTTTAATGATGATCCGCAATTATTAATGTACGCAATGGCACTAGATCAACAATCTATCGGTTCGACTCACTCAGTTAATGAAGTAGAGTGGGTCAGTTTAAAGCCTGATGCAAATGATAAAGAAATTTATCTTTCGAAAGAGGTGACTCGCGAACTGAGGAGTGAAATAGAAATTCAAATTCAAAAAGATTTTCAATCCATTTGGCAAGGTAAGCCACTAATTGCTAGTGGTCCAAACCATGTTTGTCAATATTGTGATGTCAGAGGAATTTGTCGGAAAGGCATGTGGACTAATGAATGAACATCAAGAGGTGATCAAGGTGGATTGTGAACCCGATCAATCAATTGCCATTAAAGCTTGTAATCCTGACATCTCCATTGTCATTGAAGCCTGCGCTGGAAGTGGTAAAACCTGGATCTTAATTTCCAGAATTTTCCGCCTACTTCTAAATGGTATTGCGCCACACGAAATTTTAGCGATTACCTTTACACGTAAAGCAGCACAAGAAATGCGGGATCGATTAGAAAAAATCTTGATAGACTTTACAACATTTGATGATCAGCAGATTCGTAAAGAGTTGCTTGACCGAGGTATTAAAGAAAGCGATATTGATGTGAATATTCCTCGAGCTCGTGCCTTGTTTGAAAAGGTCTTGTCTAATCCTCAAGAAATATCCATTGATACCTTCCATGGTTGGTTCAGTAAAATTAGCCAAGCTGCCCCATTGACATCAGATATAAATACTCAAGGGGTAGTTCGAGAGGATCAAGCTAGAATGATGCAAGAAGCAATGGAAGTTTGGTGGGAAAAACTCGGAAAAGGTGAGGGGGAATTCGCCGAATTAAAAAACACATATTTAGAATTATTTGACCAACTCTCGCCAAGTCAACTTAATGCCTTGATTGTCGGTAAATCAAGTCTGTTACAACAAAAAGCAATGTGGGATCTATTTGAACAACATTGTTTAGATCAAGGCTCTAGTGTTCAAGAAGTGTTAGAGAGGCAATTTCCCATAGCTAATAAACCGAATCCACTTCTTGATATGTTGGATGAAAAGAAATTTGATTGGGCAGGACTCGAAGAAGTGGCTCAATATTTAGTTAATGGTGGACCTGAGGATCAAGAAACTTCAACTGATATTTTAGATATCATTTCTAAGAAAGAGTCTAAGGTTGATTCATTAGTTTTGATTGATCTGCTTGATCAGTTTTTATTTACGAAAGATAAAATAAAAAAGCCCAGATCGAAATTATTAAAGAACTCTACAGCAGTTAAAAAATTTCTAAAGAGTAATCAAATCTCTCATTTTGAAGAGAAAATTTTAAAAATATTTGCAGATTGGATTGGCCATTTTGAAAATTACCAACTCTGGCGCATTGAAACAGAGCTAATCAAGCTAAATTTGAATTGGCTGGACCTGGCTAAATCAGCCGCTGATCACTATCTTCGATTCAAGAAAAACAATCGTGTGCTTGATTTCAGTGATTTTGAATACAATGCCTATCGCTTAATGTCTGATGAAAAAACTGCTTCTTATTTACAAGAGCGTTTGGATGCCAAATATAAACATATTTTGGTTGATGAGTTCCAAGATACGAATCCTCTCCAATGGCAGATTTTGAAGTCTTGGTTAGATGGATATCAGGGTGTAAGTGAAAAACCTAAAATCTTTTTAGTAGGAGATCCAAAGCAATCAATTTATCGCTTTCGAAGAGCGGATGCTAGGTTGTTTAATGAAGCCAAATCTTATTTACATCAAAATTTTGGCGCAATTCCTTACGGTCATTCTGAGACACGAAGGAATCCTCCAGAATTAATTAATCTAGTCAATAATTTGTTCTTTAAAGTGAAGGAAAAGATTACTGATTATCCATTTGAAGAACATTCTACTTTATGGAAAAATCCTTCAGAGCAGCATATTAAAGCGCAGGTTTTCTGCTTACCATTGATAGATCAACTTGAGTTGCCTTCTGAAATTGATTCCCGCAATCCATTCGAAACGCCCATGATCGATCGGAATTTGAAAATTGACTCTATTCAAAGCGAAGACGAAGCAAGGCAAATTGGTCAACTCATTCTGCAGTGGCGCGAAACTGAGTGGGTTATTCCGGATACAAAGGAAGGAACACAGCCAAGGAGACCAAACTTTGGCGACTTTTTAATTCTTATTCGGGTAAAAAAACACTTACAAGTGATTGAGAAAGTGTTTAACCAATTAGGGATTCCCTGCGATACGCCAAGAACCGGTGGCTTGCTTCAATCTCTCGAGGCAGACGACATTCTTGCTTTACTGAAAACTCTATTAATTCCTGCCAATAATTTAACTCTAGCCCATGTTTTAAGATCGCCGATTTTTTCTTGTTCAGAGAAAGACCTTGAAGAATTAGCGATTTATGCGAAAAAATATCATCAAAATTGGTGGGCCGCATTACAAGTTGTTAGCAATGCTAATTTGAAGAAGGCCTGTGTGAATTTAAATGCTTGGAGAGATCTAGCAAAATTTTTACCAGTGCATGATTTATTAGATCGGATTTATCACGAAGGAAATATTTTGCAGGTTTATGCAAGCGCATCTTCGGCCTTAATCCGTGCAAAGGTATTAGCCAATTTAGAAGCTTTTTTATTGCTTGCTTTAAATACAAATGCTGGCAGATATCCTTCTTTAAGTCGTTTTATTGATGAATTAGAAATTCTTTCAAAAGGGGATCTTCAAGATAGTCCAGATGAAGGAGAAATGCAAGAAGAGGCGAGTGATCAAAATGAGGATATGCCTGATTCATCGGTTGAAGATTCTCGATTTGTGAGAGTCATGACGATTCACTCTGCCAAAGGACTTGAGGCACCTTTTGTATTTTTAACAAATGCAAATACTAAAGGAAAAAAGACCGATAGTAGTGCTGTGCTATTCGATTGGCCATTGGGTAAGACAACTCCACAAGGCCTTTCGATCTATAAGTCTAAGTTGAAATCAGAGTATGTGGATCGTTTACTTGCCATTGAAAATGAAATTGCCAATAAAGAAAACTGGAATTTACTCTATGTTGCCATGACCAGGGCTAAACAATGTTTAGTTGTTTCAGGCCTTGGACGGAAAAAGACGACGAATAATCTTTCACTTGTTAATGATGAATCTTGGTATGGCTCTCTAATTGATGCTGGCATGTCAGAAATGAATTCTGAAGAATTGATGAAGCTAGTTAGCCAGACAGATAGTGAATCACTTGTAAAGTTAAAAAATACAACTACGATTGCTGATGAGTTAAACGTTACCTTTCCAGTATTACCTAAAATACCAACTGCAATATTGATTGATCCATTAGCGCAAAAGAATGAAGATCTAATCGAAGCTAAAGATAATCATTCTCCCTCTTATGCTCAAGAGTTAGGTACCGCAATTCATTTGATTCTGGAAAGGCATCTGAATGAGGTAGACCGTCGCAAAATATTTACAGCCTTACCGGAGGTTTCAGTTTTACAAAATTGGTTAAATATTGATGCCAAATTGATGAATGAAGCTTTTCAAGCTGCGCAATCCATTTTGTCCCAACCACATTTATTAAATTATTTTGATCCTAGTAAATACCTTAATGCTTGGAATGAGTTGGATCTAATTGATGAAAATAGTAATTTATTTAAGGTCGACCGCTTGGTTGAGTTGCAAGAAAAACTAGTCATTCTTGACTACAAATTGAATATCCCAGCACATGGTTCTGAGGCACTTCTTAAATACGAAAATCAAATTCAGAAATATGCAGAAATAATTCGAAAGCTAAGAGGAGATAAGTTGGTCGAAGGGTATTTAATCGATCAACATGGATCTATTTATAAGGTTAATATAAATAATTTAATTGTTGAATAATCATAAAACTGATGCATGCAAGGATGTTAGTGGGACGAGCCATACCCCCGGCACTATTGGGTAATGGGTTTGGCTGCTTCGTTCCCGACCTGACCAGATTGCCATGCCAATATGCGGGGAGGCCCGTCTTAATGATATTGTACCCTGTTGCTTGTTAGAATAGAGATATGTCTGAATTTAATTTATTCGAAACGCCTTCTTCCCCTTCTCAAGCAGGATTAGCGCTAGCTAGAAAATGGCGTCCTCGCGATTTTAGTACTTTGGTCGGTCAAGACCACGTTGTTAAAGCCCTAACGCATGCTTTAGACCAAAATCGACTCCATCATGCATGGCTCTTTACGGGTACGCGTGGTGTGGGTAAAACTACCATTTCCAGAATCCTAGCTAAATCATTAAATTGTGTGGGTACTTCAGATCACCCCGTGATTGCTCCGACCTCAAAACCTTGCGGAACATGTTATGTGTGTCAAGAAATTGATGCCGGTAGGTTTGTTGATTATGTCGAGATGGACGCAGCGAGTAATCGCGGGGTTGACGACATGGCAGCGTTACTGGAAAGATCTATCTACGGTCCGACGAGTGGGCGTTTTAAAGTGTTTATGATTGACGAAGTCCACATGCTAACCAATCATGCCTTTAATTCGATGTTAAAGACTTTGGAAGAGCCACCACCTCATCTCAAGTTTATCTTGGCAACGACCGATCCGCAAAAAATTCCCGTAACAGTCCTTTCTCGTTGCTTACAATTTAATTTGAAGCAAATGCCGTCCCCAATTATTGTTCAGCACTTACAAAGTATTTTAGAAAAAGAAGAAATCAGTGCTGAAGAAAAGGCTCTTCGAATCATTGCAAAATCCGCTCGTGGTTCGATGCGAGATGCCTTGTCTTTAACTGATCAAGCTATTGCTTATACTTCTGGAAGCATTACTGAAGAGTTAGTGCGTAATATGCTGGGCTCTCTTGATGATGCCTACTTAATTAGAATATTAGATGCCCTTGCCACTAATAATGGGCAGGAGTTGGTTGACATATCGAGAGAAATGGCAATCATGAGTATGTCTTTTTCGGTTGCCTTGCAAGATTTAGCATCTCTCTTGCAAAAAGTGGCAATGGCACAATTAATACCAAACTCGATACTTCAAGAATGGCCAGAGGCAGAAGCTGTTCAAAAAATGGCCACTAGTTTTACTAAAGAAGAGGTTCAACTGCTTTATCAAATTGCCATAACTAGTCGGGCCGATTTACAAATGGCACCAGAAGAAGAGGTCGGGTTTTTAATGGCACTCTTGCGTATGTTAGCTTTTAAAGTGGATGATGGATCATTTAATGCAACTCCAACATCAAATCTGGCAGCTAGGGGGATAACTCCAAAGCTTCAAGAGCAAACTAAGCCAAGCATAGTAAAGCCCTTAAGTCCTGAGCCTCAAAAAAAAACTCTAGTTGAAAGTGCCGCAGCTCAAGATTCTAGTCCCATAACCAACACGAGTATTGCGGATCCTATTGAATGGCAAAATTTAGTTAAAAAATTACCATTAAAGGGTCTAGTTGGTCAATTTGCGTTGCAAACTGCTCTGAAATCTTGGCACGAACAACCTGACTCGATTAATCTGCACCTAACTAGCGAATTACCTCAGCTTGCAACCACATTTTCAATCGAAAAGTTAACTGAAGCACTTGAACACCATTTCAAGAGGTCCGTCAGAATGAAGGTAGATGTAGGAGTTTCAGAACATACTGTTGCAAAATTAGAAGCGAAAGTACAGGCTAGCGAGCAATTGGTTGTAGAAGCATCTTTGACAAAAGATCCTTATCTACAAGATTTACAAAATATTATTGGCGTCAAAGTAATTGAAGGTTCAATTAGACCTTTAAAAGAGAACAAGTAAAATTTTCAAAACAAATAATTGAGGGAAATAGAGATGATGAAAGGTCAAATTGCGGGTTTAATGAAACAAGCTCAGCAAATGCAGGAAAAAATGAAAAAAGCTCAAGAAGAGTTGAACGCTTTAGAAGTTGTTGGGCAAGCTGCTGGTGGACTAGTTAAAGTTACCTTGTCTGGCAAACATTTAGTAAAGCGAGTAGAAATTGATCCTAGTGCGATGGATGATCGTGAAATGTTAGAGGACTTATTAGTTACAGCTTTAACTGATGCGCATAAACATGTTGAATTAGCTGCTGAATCAAGAATGTCAGGTGCTACAGCAGGGATGCCAATGCCTCCAGGTTTCAAACTGCCATTTTGATCGATTTAAATGAATAAAAAATTTCAGGAAGAAGTTCAGCAAGATGCTCTGGGAAGGCTGATTTCAGCCCTCAAAGTACTTCCTGGAATTGGCCCAAAATCTGCACAACGCATGGCCTATTACTTATTACAACATGATCGAGCTGGTGCACAAATTTTAGGAGAGTCCTTACAGTTTGCTGTGAATCACATTGGGCATTGTCGAATGTGTAATTCATTCTCGGAATTTGAGTTGTGTAAGACCTGTTCCGATGATCGACGCGATTCCAAAATCCTGTGTATTGTGGAAACTCCGTCAGACCAATTAATGGTTGAGCAAACCCTCTCTTTTAAGGGGCTTTACTATGTATTGATGGGTCGGCTCTCGCCAATGGAGGGGCAGGGGCCCAAGGAACTTGGTTTTGATGTACTGATGAATAGAATATTTTTGTCGCCTTTTGATGGTCGAGATCCTGTTTCAGAGGTTATTCTTGCGACGAACTTTACGAGTGAAGGTGAGGCTACGGCGCACTATTTAGGTGAAGTTTTAAAAGCAAAAGGTATCGCAATCTCTCGAATTGCTAGAGGCATTCCAGTGGGTGGGGAATTAGAATACGTTGATGCAGGTACTCTTGCCAGAGCAATGATGGATCGAAGACCTTTAGGAAGCTAATTCTTTTTTGCTGGATGAAGAAAGTCATCAATTTTTAAATAGGATTGAATTTAGGTAAGTCAAAAAGAAACCTCATTTTTGTTTCAAATCCCCAATAAACTGAAAAAAATATTTCAATTTTTTTTATAAAACGGCAACTTTAGTTGATAATATAACTATGCACTTATTAGTTTCGAATGATGATGGTTATTTAGCTCCGGGTCTTCTTGCACTCGTTAAGGCAATGCGTCCACTTGGAAAAGTGACAGTGATTGCACCTGAGCAGAATCATAGTGGCGCTTCTAACTCCTTGACACTTTCTAGACCCCTCTCTGTACATCGTGTGGCTGGTGGTGAGCGGGATGGGTTTATTTTTGTTAATGGTACCCCAACGGATTGCGTGCACATAGCCTTGACAGGATTTTTGACTGAAAAGCCGGATTTTGTTATTTCTGGTATTAATCAGGGTGAGAATATGGGTGAAGATGTTCTGTATTCAGGTACCGTTGCGGCGGCGATTGAAGGAGTTATGTTTGGCGTACCAGGTATTGCTTTTTCTCAAACTGATCGTGGTTGGTCCAAAATTGATGATGCAGCAAGGGTTGCTCACGATATCGTGGCTCATGCAATTCAGTCTGGTCTAAAAAATGAACATACTCAACATGCTCCATTACTGAATGTAAATCTTCCCAATTTGTCCTATGAACAATTTAAGGGGTGGAGAGTCACAAAATTAGGAAATCGTCATCCTTCCCAACCTGTGATTGAGCAAAACAGCCCGCGGGGCGATAGGATTTATTGGATTGGTGCTGCAGGAGAAGCCAAAGACTCATCTGATGGCACTGATTTTCATGCAGTTAATCAAAATTATGTTTCAATCACTCCACTGCAACTCAATCTGTCTGACGAAGAGCGACGTTTGAAGATGATGCAATCCACTTGGAACCAAGGCTAGAGACTGTGGTGAAACCAGACTGGACTCATTTGGATGCGGCAAGACGTTCGATGGCGCAACGTCTTGCGATGTCAGGAATTACCCATCATGAAGTTTTACAAGCGATGGCAACTGTTCCAAGGCACGTTTTTGTAGAGCCTGCTCTTGAAGGTCAGGCTTATGAGGATTCATCTTTACCAATTGGCCGGGAACAAACCATCTCCAAACCATCTGTTATTGCAAAAATGATTCAAGCACTAATGCAAAAACAAACAAAAATGGGGCGGGTTTTAGAAATTGGAACAGGTTGTGGATATCAAGCGGCCGTACTCAGTTTATTGTCCGAAGAAGTCTATTCTGTGGAGAGAATTCGTTCGCTTCATGAGAATGCTAGAGCGAATTTGCGACCTTTCAGAATTTCAAATTTAAGATTGATTTTTGATGATGGTAATAAAGGGATACCTCAAGCTGCCCCATTTGACAATATTATTTTGGCTGCTGCGGGTTCAGAAATCCCAAGGCTACTGCTTGAGCAATTGGCGATTGGTGGAAAGTTGATAGCTCCAGTTGCAAATGGTGAGAATCAACAACAGTTACTCTTAGTCGAGAGACTCAGTTCCATGCGTTATAAAAGAACGACGCTGGATGAGGTGTTTTTTGTGCCATTACAAACTGGAACAATTTAACTATGTTTTGTGACGATTTTCTTTTCCAACAGTCTAGAAATAAAACTTCTTTTTCCGCTTTTATTTTTTCAAAAGGTATCCTGCTCTTAGCCCTAATGCTAATCATTTTCACCTTAGCTAGTTGTTCAGCCAGTAAACCTGCACCTATTTCTGATCGCACAACTAGTTCAAGCTCAAGCAATGCTAATACCAATCTGAATTCAGTTAACTCAAATCCCAGTGTGAAAGTGACTCCAATTGCCGCACCGAAGCCAATGATTCAAAAGAGTAATCCTCGTGAGGTTGTGAGAACTGAGCCAAAAACAGAGCCAAAATCTGATACAAAAACTGAAAACCCAAAGCCTATAACCCCAACGGAAACCAGTTTTAAATTATTAAAACCTACTAATGCGCCCGTTATTACCCCATTTAATGATACGACTAGTAAAGGAGTTGAGTTTTCAGGTAAGTTAGGTGATTCTATCTTAGCTGCTGCTGATGGTAGGGTTATTTATTCTGGTAGTAATCTTCGCACTTATGGGAATCTGATTATTCTGAACCATAACAATAGTTACGTGACAGTCTATGCAAACAACAAAACCTTACTAGTCAAAGAAGGCGAAACAGTGAAGCGTGGTCAAAAAATTGCGGAAATGGGTAATTCTGAGTCAGATAAGGTCAAACTCCATTTTGAGTTACGCAAAAATAGTAAACCCATTGACCCAAGTAGCTATTTTGTTGAAAATTAATTTTATAGATGAAAACGATCCTTGTTTTTGATATCGAAACGATTCCAGATGCATCTGGCCTGCGTCGACTAGGGGATTATGATGAACATTTATCAGACCAAGAGATTGTTGAAATAGCCAAGCAAGAAAGACTAGATAAAGGGCAAAATGACTTTTTCCCACTTTATTTGCAGAAGATCGTAGCCATTTCTTGCGTTATACGTAGAACCTTAAAAGATGGAAGTCCACAATTTAAGGTCGGCACTCTTGGCAAAATTGAAAGCTCTGAGGGGGAAATTATTCAAGAGTTTTATCAATTAATTGACCGTTACACGCCTCAATTGGTGTCCTGGAATGGTTCAGGATTTGATTTACCCGTTTTAAATTACAGGGCCTTAGTGAATCAAGTAACCGCGTCAAGATTTTGGGAAATGGGTGAGAGCCAAGATTATGATTCTAAAGAGTTTAAATACAACAACTATATAGCTAGGTACCATCTGCGTCATTTGGACTTGATGGATCTTTTGGCTTTTTACCAATCAAAAGCTAATGCCCCACTAGATTCCCTAGCCAAGCTGTGCGGTTTTCCTGGCAAGATGGGGATGGATGGTTCACAAGTGTGGCCCGCCTATTTAGAAGGCAAACTTCCTGAGATCCGTCGATATTGTGAAACAGACGTGGCGAATACTTATTTGATGTATTGTCGATTCCAACTATTAAGGGGCGCTTTTTCCAAGGAAGAGTACCTTTTAGAGCTGGAATTTGTGAAGAAAAACTTATTACAAGAGGCAAGTAATCCAGATGGCAGCCATTGGCAGGAATATTTATCTGGTTTTACGAATGCACTATCTTGAGAAAAAAATCGATCAGCCCACTGCAAGGTCAAAAAAAGACTGTTCAAATCCATGCTATCGATTTAGAAGCGAATGGAATTGGTCGACTTCCTGAGGATGATCCGAACTCTCCAGGAAAAATTGTCTTTATCAATGGAGCCATGATTGGTGAGAAAATAAGCTATACCATCACCCAAGATAAAAGTCGATTTCAAAAAGGAAAGATTAATTCAATCGCTTCAGAGTCCTTTGCAAGAATAAAACCTCGCTGCGAGTGGTACGGTAATTGTGGCGGTTGCACCATGCAACATATTGATTCACGTACCCAGATTGCCATTAAGCAAAGGGCGTTGGAAGATAACCTACGATTCATTGGACGGGTGACCCCACAAGTGATCATGCGTCCGATTGTCAGTTCAGATTGGGGCTATCGCCATCGTACTAGGTTAAGTGTAGTCAATCGCTCCATTAAAAAAGGTACTGTACTAGTTGGTTTTCATGAACCTCAAAACCGCTATGTGTCAGATATGACTTCATGCGAAATACTCCCCGAGGAATGGTCTCATTTATTGATGCCACTGCGTGAGTTTGTCATGGCTCTGTCGATTCGAGATCGGATCCCACAAATTGAGTTATCACGAGGCGACCCTTCCTCCATCAGAAATTCAGTCATGGTAATTCGACATTTATTACCATTCACAATACAGGATGAATCGCTGATTAAGCAATTTGCTGACGAGCATAATCTCTGGATATGGACCCAAGCACAGGGTGTTGAAACGACTAAACCCTTTTATCCCCTTGAGGGCGATTTGTTTTATACAATCCCGGAATTTGATCTAAAGTTACACTACCATCCAACAGATTTTACACAGGTGAATCATGCCATGAATCAAGTGATGGTGTCTAAGGCGATTAGACTCTTGGAAATTGAATCACAGGAGAGAGTGTTGGACCTGTTTTGTGGGATTGGTAACTTTACTTTAGCGATCGCCAAAAAAGCAAATCAAGTCTTAGGTATTGAAGGTAGTCATGAGCTATTTGAAAGAGCCAAGAATAATGCTTCATTGAATAGGGTTGACCATAATACCCAGTGGCTTCAAGCAAATTTATTTGATGTAACGACTGCCATCATTCAGTCTTGGGGAATTGCTAGTAAATGGTTGATTGATCCTCCAAGAGATGGTGCTTTTACCTTGGTTAATGCTTTAGCGACATTAGCTTCTTCCCAGGATAAAGGTGATCAATTATTTTTACCTAAAAGAATTGTTTATGTATCTTGTAATCCTGCGACGCTTGCCAGAGATGCAGAGGTATTAGTTCATCAAGCAGGGTATCAATTGTTAAAAGCTGGCATCATGAATATGTTTCCCCACACATCTCATGTTGAATCAATCGCCGTGTTTGAAAAGGCGTAAAAAAAGCTGCTTTTGAAAAGCAGCTTTTAACGAAGTGAACTTTTTTAGTCTCTATCGCCACCAACAATACCGAAAATAGCTAGTAAGTTAGTGAAAATGTTGTAAATATTCAAATAAATCGAAAGTGTAGCCATTACGTAGTTTGTTTCTCCACCGTTCACGATTCTTTGTACATCAACCAAAATAAACGCTGAAAAAATACCAACGGCAAAAACCATGATGGTTAGCATGAGGGCAGGTATTTGCAAGAAAATGTTGGCAACAGAAGCAAGAATCATCAACACTACGCCAATAAACAACCATTTTCCAAGACCTTCAAAATTGGATTTTGAAGTTGCAGCCCAGGATGCCATACCGAAAAGGATCAAAGCAGTGGAACCAAACGCCATCATAATTAGCTCGGCACCATTTCTAAACTGGAGCGTATGGGTAAGTAATCCAGTTAGCATTAGGCCCATGAAGAAGGTGAAGCCGAGCAGAAGTAATACGCCTGTCCCGGAGTTTTTATTCTTTTCAATACCCCAGAAGAAAGCAAATGCGACGCCCATGAAAATGATCATACCCATAAATGGGCTAGACTTGAAGAAAGAAAAACCTGTTGTAACTCCAATCCATGCACCTAACATTGTCGGTAACATTGAAAGGGCTAACAAAGCAAAAGTATTACGCAATACTCTATTACGTGTAATGGCGTCTGTTAGACCACTGCGGCCACTATAACCAAAACTATTTAATTCACTCATTGATTACTCTCCTTAAAAAGTATTTATTGATACTTGTAGTTTAATTATAGGCATTTTTCAAAATTTCAATAGGAGGATTAAAAATAACCCTAAATAATGAATTTATTCTACAAAATGTTAATTTCTTGTCAATGTGTTTAATTTAATTTTATGAGAGTTTTAAGGTATTAACTAGGTATAATGTTATCTTTTATTATTAATCAGGAGCTTTTCCCATGGCAATCGAAAGAACCCTTTCAATTATTAAACCAGACGCAGTTGCAAAAAATGTAATTGGACAAATTTACAGTCGTTTCGAAAACGCTGGTTTGAAAATTATTGCTGCAAAAATGGTTCATTTATCTGAAGTGGAAGCCGGCCAGTTTTATGCTGTTCACAAAGAGCGTCCTTTCTTCAAAGATTTAGTCGGATTCATGATTTCTGGTCCTGTAATGATTCAGGCACTAGAAGGTGAAAATGCTATTCTCAAAAATCGTGAATTGATGGGTGCTACAGATCCTTCAAAAGCTGAAAAAGGTACTATTCGTGCTGATTTTGCTCAAAGTATTGATGCCAACGCTGTGCATGGTTCTGATGCCGCAGAGACTGCTGCTGCAGAAATCGCCTTCTTTTTTCCAGGCATGCAGGTTTACACACGTTAATTGATGACCAATAAACCCCGTATTAATCTTCTAAATCTTGACGGGGACAGGCTGGCTAGCTTTATAGCCGGCCTGGACGAAAAACCTTTCAGAGCAAAGCAATTGATGCGTTGGATTCACCAACGAGGTGTTTCCGACGTTGATCAAATGAGCGATTTAGCGAAAACTTTTCGCACCCAATTACAGGATTTAGTCGAAATTAAATCCTTACCCGTAATTTCCGATCAAACTGCCTCCGATGGAACTCGTAAATGGCTATTGGATGTTGGTGAGGGAAATGCAGTTGAAATGGTCTATATTCCTGAAGAAGATCGAGGAACTCTCTGCATTTCTTCCCAAGCAGGATGTGCAGTTAATTGTCGATTTTGTTCTACCGGTAAACAGGGTTTTTCCAGAAATTTGACGGCTGCCGAAATTATTGGGCAGTTATGGTACGCAGAACATCATCTGAGGAATGATCCTAAGGCGATTAAAAGGGTCGATGCTTACGACAAAACCACCTTAGCACATGAAGAGGGTCGAGTAATCTCTAATGTTGTAATGATGGGCATGGGTGAGCCGCTGTTAAATTATGAGCCCGTTTTGAGCGCAATGAAGTTGATGCTCGACGATAACGCTTATGGACTATCTAGAAGAAGAGTGACCTTATCAACCTCCGGCGTTGTGCCATTCATAGATCGTCTATCGCAAGATTTACCTGTTGCACTTGCAGTTTCATTGCATGCAGCCAATGATGCACTACGAAATGAGTTAGTTCCCATCAATCGTAAATATCCTTTAGCTGTTTTGTTGGACTCTTGCAAACGTTACCTAGAGTTTGCACCTAGAGATTTTTTAACTTTTGAATACTGTATGCTAGATGGAGTTAACGACTCAGATAAACAAGCACACGAGTTAATTCAACTATTAAAATCGATAAAATGTAAGGTAAATTTGATTCCTTTCAATCCTTTTGCGGACTCTGGATTAAAACAATCGCCAAAGTCTAGAATTGATCAATTTGCAAAAATATTATTAGATGCAAAAATGGTAACAACAGTTCGTAAGACTCGCGGTGATGATATCGATGCCGCTTGTGGGCAGTTAGCAGGAGAAGTGCAAGATCGAACTAATTTGGCCCAACGTGAAATTCGTTGGATGGAAAAAAATTAAACTTAATTGATATGAGTGATTCAAGTTTGCAATTAACCAACTATATTAGGAAAAAAACCCAACAGGCGATTGTGTCTTGGGGTGATCACATCGTGACGATTGGTGGTGATGGACCAATTCGTGTTCAATCAATGACTAATACGGATACTGTAGATGCTGTTGGTACAGCAATTCAGGTTAAAGAACTAGCTAGGGCCGGTTCCGAGCTCGTCAGGATTACTGTCAATACACCAGAAGCTGCTGCTGCGGTGCCTTATATACGTGAACAGTTGGATAAGATGGATGTAAAAGTTCCGTTAATTGGTGACTTTCACTATAACGGCCACACTTTATTAAAAGATTATCCAGATTGCGCCAAGGCTTTATCTAAATATCGGATCAATCCTGGCAACGTTGGCCAAGGGGCGAAACGAGATATTCAGTTCTCACAGATGATTGAGGCAGCTATCAGGTACGATAAGCCGGTCCGAATTGGAGTCAATTGGGGTAGTCTTGATCAAGATTTATTAGCGCAGTTGATGGACGCCAATGCTGCTCTTGCTCAACCTAAAGATGCTCGCGAAATGATGGTAGAGGCGCTCATCCAATCAGCCTTACAATCCGCTCAAAAGGCTATTGAAATTGGTATGCCGAGCAATCAAATTATTCTTTCTTGCAAAGTCAGTGCCGTACAAGATTTAATTAGTGTCTACCGAGAATTATCTACGCGTTGCGATAATGCCTTGCATCTTGGCCTCACTGAGGCGGGAATTGGTAGTAAAGGTATTGTTGCATCAACTGCCGCCTTAAGTGTTCTTTTACAGGAAGGAATTGGAGATACGATTCGTATATCTTTAACTCCTGAACCCGGTGCATCTAGAGATAACGAAGTGATTGTTGCTCAAGAAATTTTGCAAACCATGAATCTGCGACATTTCACACCGATGGTGATTGCATGCCCTGGTTGTGGAAGAACGACTAGTACTTATTTTCAGCACCTTGCCTCGGAAATACAGTCCTACCTTAGAAATCAGATGCCAATTTGGAAAAAAGATTATCCAGGCGTTGAATCAATGAGTGTGGCTGTAATGGGCTGCATCGTAAATGGCCCTGGTGAAAGTAAACATGCTGATATCGGTATTAGTTTGCCCGGAACTGGTGAGACTCCATCGGCGCCAGTTTTTATTGATGGACAAAAAGCGAAGACTCTCAGAGGCGACAATATCCTCGGTGAGTTTGAGCAAATTGTTCAACAATATGTTCATCAGAGATATTCATCTAAATAATATTTAAAAGTTACAAAGAATGTCAGATTCAAAAGAAAATATCTCCGATCCTATTAAAAAAAATCCCCCAAAACCTGCTAAATTAGTTGGTGTAAAAGGGATGAATGACCTATTGCCTGCCGATTCTTTTATTTGGGAAAAGTTAGAAAGAAGTTTGATTAGCCTCGCTAAAACTTATGGGTATCAAAATATACGTACGCCCATTTTAGAAAATACAGGGGTCTTTTTAAGAGGAATTGGAGAGGTAACGGATATCGTCGAAAAAGAAATGTACTCTTTCGAAGACCGACTGAATGGTGAACAACTCACTTTAAGGCCCGAAGGAACTGCATCGGTAGTGCGTGCTTGCGTTGAACATAATCTCTTGTATGATGGACCTCGTAGGCTTTACTATATTGGTCCAATGTTTCGTCATGAAAGACCGCAAAGAGGGCGTTATCGTCAATTTCACCAGTTTGGCATTGAGGCTTTAGGTTTTTCTGGCCCTGAAATTGATGCTGAAATCATTCTCATGAGCCAACGTTTATGGGATGATCTGGGTGTTTCAGGTTTGCGACTTGAAATTAATTCTCTTGGTAATGAAGTCGAGAGGTTAGCGCATCGTACAGCTTTAGTTGAATACTTTGAAACGAATCAAGCTCTACTAGATGAGGATTCTCTTCGCCGTTTGAAATTGAATCCTTTAAGAATTCTGGATACAAAAAACCCTTCAATGCAAGATATGGTGGAGAAGGCACCTCGATTAATTGATTTTCTTGGTGAAGAGTCACTAAGTCACTTTGACCAATTACAAGAGATATTAAAAGCAAATAATGTGGTTTTTAAAATCAACCCTAGATTAGTAAGGGGTTTAGACTATTACAATCTAACTGTCTTTGAATGGATTACCGATCAATTAGGAGCTCAAGGAACTGTGGCCGGTGGTGGTCGATATGATCCATTAATTGAACGGATGGGCGGAAAACCTGCTCCAGCTTGTGGTTGGGCAATGGGTATCGAGCGAATTGTTGAGTTGATGAAGGAACAGGATATTGTTGAAGACCGATCAACTCAGTGCGATGTGTATGTCCTGCACTCTGGCGGAAAAACAGTTGTGCCAGCAATGGTTAGTGCCGAGGTATTACGTTCTGCTGGAGTCGATGTGATGGTCCATGCTAGTCTAGATGGCAAAGTGAGTAGTTTTAAATCTCAAATGAAAAAAGCAGATGCGAGTGGTGCTCTCTTTGCATTGATCATTGGCGAAAATGAATTAGAAACAAACTCCTTTTTACTAAAAGATTTAAGAAAAAGTGGTGACCAGTTCAGTTATCAAATGGAAGATTTATTGGATAAAGTAATTGACGCCATTGTTTCTCAGAGTGATTAAATAAGTTTAGATTTCCAAAGAAAGATATAGCTATGCCTTTAGATTTAGAAGAACAAGAACAGTTAGAAAATTTAAAATCCTTCTGGGTTAACTATGGTCGTTGGTTAGCAATTGGTATTGTGATTGCATTAATTGGTTATGGTGCTTATTGGTTTTATCAAAAACATCAAGAAAGCGTCGCTTTAGATGCTGCCCAACAATACGATGAATTAGTTGCAGCTGCGACTAAATCTGATTTTCCTTTAGTGCTTAAAAAAGCACAGAACTTAGAGCAAAATTTTGCGAACACAGCTTATTCTGCGATGGCAGGTTTAGTTGCCGCGAATCTTGCGTATAGTATTGGTGACTTTGAGCAAGCAAGCACACAACTTCAGTGGGTTGAGGATAAGGCTAAAAGCCCAAGTTTCCAGTCATTGGCAAGGTTAAGACTAATTGCACTCTTGATTGACAAAAAGGATGAATCTTCCATCACAAAGGCAACTGAGCTATTAAAGAAAAAAGTAGCTCCTGGTTATGAAGCTCTGCTACATGAAAGGCAAGGAGACTTGTGGTTGGTTCAAAGTAAAAACGAGGAAGCAAAAAAAGAGTATCTTCAAGCATGGGATATCTTAGATGCGCAAAAAGCAAAGCAATCAGGCCTCAAAGAATTAGATGCAATGACCAAGGAAATGGAAAAGAGAAATCCTGGTGAAAATCAGCGTTTATTAAAAGTTAAAATTGACAGTTTGGGCGGCTTCTAATGAAATTTTTCAAAACAATATGTGTTGTCTTTAGTCTGCTATTGGTTTTCACTAATTTAGTTTCTTGTTCAGGTAGCAAGAGAAGATTAGCCGCAGAGTTAACCCCAATTACAAATCCGGTTAACTTGCAAAAAGTTTGGTCGGTGTCGATTGGTAAATCGATGCCCTATAACTTTAAGCCTGTATTAGTCAACAATGCGATTTATACAGCTGCAGCTGCTGGGGAAGTTTATAAATTCAATAGCCAAACAGGTCAATCCTTATGGCAAGCAAATATTAAAGAAACCATTTCTGCTGGTCCAGGGACTGATGGAAAAATTGTGATTGTGCCAACCATCAAAGGAAATATATACGCATTTGATGCTGAAACGGGCAAACCTTTATGGGACACCAGCGTAGCTACCGAAGTACTTACTGAACCACTCGTCGTGGCAGGTGTTGTAGTGATTAGAACCATTGACAATCGATTTATTGCACTGGATGCTAGTAACGGTAAAAGAAAATGGGTGAATCCACGAGGACAATCGGCGCTGAGCTTAAGAACAAGTTACAGCATGGGTTCTATCAATAATGAGGTCATTTTTACTGGTCTTTCTGGCGGTAAATACGGATTACTGGCTCTTACTAATGGTAATTTGATTTGGGAAAGTTTATTAGCGCCACCAAAAGGCGCTTCAGAAATCGAACGATTGAGTGATGTAACAGCGAAGCCAACTTTGTTGGGTTCAAGAATGTGCGCAGTTTCATATCAAGGAAAAATTGGTTGCGGTGAAATTAAAAATGCTGCGATGTCTTGGACCAAGGACTTTTCTAGCTTCAGTGGCACTACTCAGAGCCCAGATGCTGTTTATGCGGTCAATGAAAAATCTTACCTAGTGGCATTTAATGCTGCAAATGGACAGGAGATTTGGCGCAACGAAAAGTTGGTGTGGAGAGATTTAGGCGAGCCTTTAGCGGTTGGGAAAGTGATTCTTGCTGGTGACTCTGAAGGATATTTACACCTATTTGGACAAGACAATGGTAATATTTTAGGAAGAGTTCGAGTTGATAGTACCCCAATTGAAGCTCCTCCGATTCCAAGTAACGGACAGATTATTGTTCAGTCCAAAGGTGGTACTTTAGCTTCTTATAGGCTGCAATGAAACCAGTAATTGCAATAGTAGGTCGTCCCAATGTCGGAAAGTCAACCTTATTTAATCGTTTAACTAGGTCCAGAGATGCTTTGGTTGCTGACTTTTCAGGGTTAACTAGAGATCGCCATTATGGTAATGGTCGTCTCGGTGATAGAGAGTTTATTTGTATTGATACAGGTGGATTCGAACCTGTAGCCAAAACTGGAATTTTGGCAGAAATGGCTAAACAAACTAAACAAGCCGTTGTCGAAGCGGATATTGTGGTGTTTTTGGTTGATGGTCGTTTGGGTCTTGCCCCTCAAGATCGTGTTATTTCAGATTTTTTGAGAAAAACAGGTAGGCCGATTATTTTGGCGGTTAATAAAGCAGAGGGTATTTCGGGTAATGTAGTAGCCTCTGATTTTTATGAGTTGGGCCTCGGTGTGCCAATTCCCATTTCATCAGCGCACGGTGATGGTGTCCGTGCAATGTTAGATGAGGCTTTAGATACCCTAAAAATACCTGAGCCAGATGATGATATTCAAGAAAAAAATCGGTCAACTCGGATTGCAGTAGTTGGTCGTCCAAATGTGGGGAAATCAACCTTAATCAATACTTTACTCGGTGAAGAAAGAGTGATTGCTTTTGACATGCCTGGTACAACCAGAGATGCGATTGAAATTCCTTTTGTCAGGGGTAACAAACCTTATACCTTAATTGATACTGCCGGACTGAGAAAAAGAGGGAAAATTTTTGAGGCAATTGAAAAATTCTCTGTTGTCAAAACATTACAAGCTATTGCTGATTGCAACGTCGTTGTCCTGATGTTAGATGCACAACAGGATATTTCGGAGCAAGATGCTCATATAGCTGGATTTATTGTTGAAGCTGGCAGAGCCCTAGTTGTGGCGGTTAATAAATGGGATGGTTTAGACGCCCATCAAAAAGAAACTTGTCGTAATGACATTGCTAGAAAGTTAAGGTTTTTAGACTTTGCTAATGTTCATACCATCTCTGCAATTAAAGGATTTGGCTTAAAGGAATTATTTAAAGATATTGACCTCGCATTTGGTGCTGCCATGATGAAAATGCCAACTCCTCAATTGACTAGAATTATGATTGAGGCAGTGGAGTTTCAACAACCTAAAAGGGTGGGACGTTTTAGACCTAAACTCAGATATGCTCACCAGGGCGGTTCAAATCCTCCAATCGTCATTATTCATGGTAATGGTTTGGACGGTGTCACCGATAGTTATAAGCGTTATTTAGAAGGTCGTTATAGAGAAGAGTTTAAGTTAAGAGGAACACCTCTAAGAATTGAATTCCGTTCAAGTAAAAACCCATTCCTTGAGTCTAATTAACAAATGGTTTATCATAACATTGGAGTTCTTTACAGTTTTAATATGACATTGACATGAAAATTTCTCTTTGTAAAATTAGAACTATCTCTTAAAGTATCGAATAGTAGTAATTAGTAGAACTAGTAGAACTAGTAGTAAAAAATAATAAAAAAGTAGTAAACACCATCAAACAATAAAAAATAAAAAAAGGCGAAATATGAATATTAATAAAGGCCAACTCCTCCAAGATCCGTTTCTGAACGCTCTTCGTAAAGAACACATTCCTGTATCTATTTACCTAGTGAACGGAATTAAATTGCAAGGTAACATTGACTCGTTTGATCAGTATGTTATTTTGCTTAGAAATACCGTGACGCAAATGGTATATAAACATGCTATTTCTACTATTGTTCCTGCTAAATCAGTAACCTTCCGTCCCGACGAGGAAGTTTCAAGTTAGTACTCTGCGACAATCTGAACAAGTCAGGGCAGTTATTGTTGGCGTAGATTCAGGACAAGAAAACTTTTCTGAAAGTATGTCTGAGTTAAGGCTATTAACTCAGACAGCCGGCTCAAATCCAGTCGAAATTGTCGTGACTAAAAGGCAAAAGCCAGATCCTGCACTCTTTATTGGATCTGGTAAAGCACTAGAAATTAAAAGTCTCATGGAGTTAAATGATCTTGAGATTGCTATTTTCAATGACCCACTAACACCCGCCCAACAAAGAAATCTTGAAAGAACTTTAGGTTGTCACGTCATTGATCGGACTGGCCTAATTTTAGATATATTTGCTCAAAGAGCAAAAAGCCATATTGGTAAAGTGCAGGTTGAGCTGGCAAATGTTAAATATCGCATGTCCAGGCTAGTAAAAGCCTGGAGTCATTTAGAGCGACAAAAAGGTGGTATTGGTCTCCGAGGTGGTCCCGGCGAGACTCAAATGGAGTTGGATCGTAGGATGTTGGAAAATCGTTTTAAAAGACTTTCTGTGGAACTTGGTAAGTTACAAAAACAGCAAGCGAATCAAAGACGCTCTAGAATGAAAAGAGATGTTTTTTCAATTTCATTGGTGGGTTACACAAACGCTGGGAAATCAACACTCTTTAATGCACTGACAAAGGCAGGTACCTACGCAGCCGATCAGCTCTTTGCAACCTTAGATACAACTACTAGAAGAATTTATTTGCCAGATTATGGAAACGCAGTAATCTCTGATACGGTTGGTTTCATTCGAGAGTTACCCCACCAGTTAGTAGAGGCATTTAGGGCAACCTTGGATGAAACAGTTCATGCTGATTTACTTCTTCACGTGGTGGATTCTGCAAGTCCCGTTCGAGAAGAACAAATTCTTGAGGTGAATAAAGTTCTTGAAGAAATTGGCGCAAACAATATCCCTACAATCTTAGTCATGAATAAAATAGACCAATTGCCGGAATATGTTGGTAGAGAGCCAGAAATTCGTTATCACAAAGATGGTAGTGTTTCGAGAATTTACTTATCAGCACAAAATGGAGATGGCATAGAATTATTAAGGGATGTCCTGAGCCAATTTTCCTCAGACACTGATAAAATCAAACAGTATGAAAATTTATTGGAAAATGAAACAAATATCCCCGAAACCTTAGAAAACAGGCCAGCAGAAGCTGATTATTTTAATGACCTGAGTGATATTGGTAAGGGTTACATTCCGAGAGATATATAAATGGCGCAGTTTTTTAACGAAAATTTAAGTAAATCTTTAAAAGTTAGCAAATCATTGATGAATAAAATTCTAGTAATGCGTAATCGTTTTTTGTGGACTTTAGTTAGACTCGTTCAAGTAAAGCCACAAACACCCTTATTGAATCAGGAAAATGACGCCAATAATGATGCAGGGAAGTCAGGTGAGCAAACCTCTGCTCCAAAGAACACAAAGCCTAGTTCTGATTCCAAACCCAATCCTCGGCCTGAAGATGGACCGCCCGATTTAGATGAGTTATGGAATGACTTTAACCGTAAACTTGGTAGTTTGTTCGGCAATAAAAATCAAAAACCTACAGATAATTCAAATTCATCCGAAGGTAAGAATCAAGATTTTTCTCGCCCTGAACCAATCAATCAAAATAATTCGAATAACAATCCGAAAGATATTGGTAATAAAGCCCAAGATTGGATTAAACGCAATATGAATAATTCGAATAACAACGGTAAAAAACCAAATTTGATTTTTCCAAAAATTGGGGCAGGGATTGTTTTATTAGGTATTTTCGTGGTTTGGATGTTTAGTGGAATCTTTATCGTTCAAGAGGGACAAGCTGGTCTTGTTTTACAATTCGGTAAATTTAAAGATACGACACGTCCTGGTATTAACTGGCGATTGCCTTTCCCGATTCAATCTCATGAAATCGTCAATGTCTCCAACGTCAGGTCGGTAGAGATTGGAAGATCTTTTGTCATCCAGGCAACAAATTTAAAAGACTCATCCATGTTGACTGAGGATGAAAATATTATTGATGTCAAATTTGCAGTTCAATATCGATTAAAAGATCCGACCGATTATTTATTTTTAAATAGGGATCCTGATGCTGCGGTTGTTCAGGCAGCAGAAACCTCTGTTCGTGAAATTGTGGGTAAAAGTAAGATGGATGATGTTTTATACGTCGGTAGAGAGCGTATAGGAATCGATTTGGCCAGTTCGATTCAGGCAATTTTAGATAGTTATAAAACTGGTATTTTCATTACCAGCGTTAACGTACAAAACGTCCAACCACCTGAGCAGGTGCAAGCTTCTTTTGATGACGCAGTAAAAGCTGGGCAAGATCAAGAGCGCCAAAAAAATGAAGGTCAAGCCTATGCTAACGATATTGTGCCTCGTGCAAAGGGAGCTGCCGGTAGATTAATCGAAGAAGCTGAGGGTTACAAGGCGAAGGTGGTAGCTACCGCTGAGGGTGATGCATCGAGGTTTAAGCAAATTTATACCGAGTATTCCAAAGCTCCTCAAATTACCCGTGATCGGATGTACATTGATGTCATGCAGCAGATTTATCAAAATGTCACTAAAGTCATCGTTGATACGCATTCAAGCAATCAATTGTTATATTTACCACTAGATAAGTTGATACAGCAAGCTACTCCTAGAGATGCAAGTAGTCCTGCAGGCCCTGGAGCATTGAATCCGAACTCTGCGGTTCAACCCCCGAGTGGATCAATTACGGTCCCATTAAACTCGCCAAATAATTCATCATCAGGTGTTGTACCTGCTACGCCTGGCAATTCAAATTCAGATAAACGCGATCTTTTTCGCAGTCGTGAGAGAAATTGAGATAAAAAAATGAACCAAAAACTATTTCCGATTTCAGCTCTATTATTGGGCGTACTTTATTTAATCAACTCTATGTTGTTTGTTGTAGATCAACGTAAATATGCAGTTGTGTTTTCGTTTGGTGAAATTAAACGCGTTATTGAAGAGCCAGGGTTAAGTTTAAAGCTGCCTTCACCTCTGCAAAATGTATTGTTTTTTGATCGTAGAATCATGACCATTGACAATCCAGAAGCAGAGCGTTTTATTACTTCTGAAAAGAAAAATCTTTTAGTAGACTCTTACGTAAAATGGCGGATTGTTGACCCTAGAAAATTCTTCATTAGTTTTAAGGGAGATGAAAGATTAGCGCAAGATCGATTGTCTCAATTGGTTAAGTCTGCTCTGAATGAGGAGTTTACAAAGCGAACTGTGCGGGAGTTGATCTCTGAACAACGCGAACAAGTGATGCAAGGTATTAAGAAAAAAGTCATCGAAGATACCCGTGAAATTGGGATTGAGATTGTTGATGTCCGTTTAAAAAGAGTCGATTTATTAGCTGAAATTAGTGATTCAGTCTATCGTCGTATGGAGGCTGAGCGGAAAAGAGTTGCTAACGAATTACGCTCAACGGGGGCTGCTGAGTCAGAAAAAATTAGAGCCGATGCTGAACGGCAGAGGGATGTTATTCTTGCCCAGGCTTACCGAGAAGCGCAAAAAATCAAAGGTGAGGGCGATGCAAAGGCAAATGCAATTTATAATGAAGCCTTCAACCGAGATCCACAGTTTGCCCAATTTTACCGTTCTTTAGAGGCTTATAGAAATACCTTTACCGATAAGAAGGACGTCATGGTTCTCGAACCTAATAATGAATTTTTAAAATTCATGAAAAAAAGTAAATAATATATTTAAATAGAATGACAAATCGTTGGTTATTGCCAGAAAATATTTCTGATGTATTGCCCTCTGAGGCTTTCAAAGTAGAGTACCTAAGAGGTACCCTACTCGGTGTTTTTAAATCTTATGGATATCAATTAACAATTCCACCTATGTTGGAATATTTGGAGTCCTTATTAACTGCTGGTGGCAGTGATATGAACTTGCAAATTTTCAAATTGATTGATCAACTATCAGGCAGAACTTTAGGCCTTAGAACGGATATGACCACGCAAATTGCTAGAATTGATGCGCATATTCTCAATCAAACAGGGGTGAGTCGTCTTTGCTATGCGGGTACTACATTACAAACTAAGGTTGTACCTGGTATTTTTTCTAGAGAACAATTACAAATTGGCGTAGAGATCTATGGCCACTCTGGGATTGAAGCGGATATTGAAATTCTGTCTTTGATGTTAGATGCATTGAACTGTGCAAATGTGGGTACCATTACTCTTGATTTAAGTCATGCTGGTATCCTGAAGGCGATACTAGAAAATGTTGAAATGTCAGCAGAAGATGTTCAGTCTCTTCACGTTGCATTACAAGCTAAAAATAAAAAATTACTCACAAATCTTTGTGCAAATTGGAGCGAGGAAAAGTTTAAAACACTGCATTCATTATTGGATCTTAGTGGTGAGGCCTTTAGTGTGATTGCCCGCGCGCGTGAGGCTTTACCGAATACATCAATCTTTAATGAAGCAATCAATGCCTTAGAACAATTCTGTCAGATTATTCATTTAATTCGTCCCCAGACTCAGTTGAATATTGATTTAGCGGATTTAGATGGCTTTCAATACCATACAGGATTGATGTGCGCTGCTTATGTCGATAACTATCCTGTGGCAATTGCAAGAGGTGGACGCTATGACCAGGTAGGTAGTGCTTTTGGAAGAGACCGAGCTGCCACGGGTTTTTCTTTAGATTTATTTGCTCTGAGCAATGTTTCTAAGTTAGATTTTGCTTTAAAGGCTATCAGTGCCCCTTGGGACAATCGTCAAGACTTAAGAGACGCAATTAGCGAACTAAGAAAATCAGGAGAAGTAGTTATTCAGCACTTTTCTGATGAGTCCCATTCACAATCGATCTATGAGTTTGATCGAAAACTGATACTGGAGGAAAATCAGTGGAAAGTCGTTTCTGTCTAAACACTTGCACAACACAGTAAAATGTAATATTGGCCATTAAATAATGGCAATCACCGAACGAAAGAGCAAACACTTGACATGGAACAGTTAAATTTAGGTAAGAATGTTGTTGTAATTGGGACTCAGTGGGGAGATGAGGGTAAAGGTAAAGTTGTAGATTGGCTGACCGATCATGCTCATGGTGTTGTTCGTTTTCAAGGTGGACACAATGCTGGTCATACTTTAATTATTGGTGGAAAAAAAACAATTTTAAGATTAATTCCTTCGGGAATTATGCACCCTGAGGTTGTTTGCTATATTGGCAACGGTGTTGTGCTGTCCCCGGAAGCTTTGTTTAAAGAAATTGGAGAACTCGAAACTGCAGGACTTGATGTTTGTTCACGTTTAAAAATTTCTGAAGCAGCAATTCTAATTCTCCCTTATCACGTTGCTATCGATCAAGCTCGCGAAGTAAAGCGTGGAGTTGAAAAAATTGGTACTACAGGAAGAGGTATTGGCCCTGCTTATGAAGATAAGGTCGCTAGAAGAGCATTACGTGTCCAAGACTTATTTTCTCCAAAAGATTTTGCAAAAAAATTAAAAGAAATTTTAGAGTTTCACAATTTTTGTTTGACCCAATACTACGGTGTTGCACCCGTCGATTATCAAACTACTTATGATCAGGCGATGAGTTTTGCTGAAAAGTTAAAGCCGATGGTATCTGATATTTCAAGTGAGTTATATGCAGCTCAAAGTGCAGGTAAAAACCTATTATTCGAAGGTGCACAAGGAACAATGCTCGATATCGATCATGGCACCTATCCTTTCGTTACTTCTAGCAATTGCGTCGCTGGTAACGCAGCCGCTGGTTCTGGAGTTGGTCCTAGTAGTCTTCACTATATTTTAGGAATTACTAAAGCGTACTGTACTCGAGTTGGTGCCGGACCATTCCCAAGTGAACTTTATGATCACGACAATCCGGAAAAAAATAGTCCAATTGGTATTCGTTTGGCAGAAGTTGGCAAAGAGTTTGGTTCTGTAACTGGAAGACCTAGAAGAACTGGTTGGTTAGATGCCGCAGCCTTAAAGCGCTCTATTCAAATTAATGGTGTCAATGGTTTGTGTATGACGAAACTAGATGTTTTAGATGGCCTTGAACAAATCGGATTATGCGTTGGATATGATCTGAATGGTAAGTTTTGGGATGTATTGCCTAGAGGGGCTGAGTTAGTTGCCAACTGTACTCCTGTTTATGAGTACTTTGAAGGTTGGACTCAGAGTACTGTGGGTATAACTGATTGGAACTTATTGCCACCACAAGCTCAGGCTTACCTGAAGCGTATAGAAGAAATTAGTCAAACCCCGATTGATATGGTTTCTACGGGGCCAGATCGTGATGAGACAATTTTGCTCAGACATCCGTTTAAAAATTAATATCAGATTCGAATCTCCTTCAAAACGATATTCCTAAAGCCTAATTGTATTTCTACTCAATTGGCTTTAGGTACTGATTAAATCCGAACGTTGATTTAAGACTTATCTTCCCAAATCTTGTCTTGCATTAAATTGACATACTCTTCACTCATTGAATAAAGTGCTTTTAAATTCATCTGAGGAATGAGTTTTTTGACTTTAATGCAGTTTTTAGTTAAAGCAAGAATGTCTGGAGTCATTAGTCCTTTTTCTAAATGAATCGGAGTGTTTTCAGAAGAAACAAACTTCACTAAAAACAAGGGATCTCCACGTTTGATGTGAATAGGGTTTTCATCATATAGTTCAAAGGCATATTCAATGGGACGCACCCATTTAGAAATATCAAAGGTACCTGCAACCATTCCCACCTTGCTTGGTTGAAGCAAGAGAGGCGATTGGATGATTTGAAGCGGAGTCTTGCTATCAGTTAAAAAGAGATAGCGAGGGAAGAAATGGACGATGATTGGATCTGTCTCTGACAATCTAAAACTGATATTTTCATTATAAAAATCTTGACTAGTTTTAGTTGTTTTTAATTTTTTTGATTCCTTGTCAAACTTAAATGAGATGTCATAAGGACTTTTAATCACATACGTATTTTTTAGCTGTTCTGAAAATGCGGGGCACTTCATCAGCAGAGAATCTTTTCTTTGTTTAAGGTAATAAGCAAAAGCTGGTTCCGGAGCGAAATACGTAATGTTCATCGGCTCTTGGCTATGATCATTTAAATTGATTGGAATCCATTCAATTCTGGGCATAAAAAATTTTAATAAAAGTTGGTCGGCATTGGATCGTTAAATAACGACAATTGGAAATAGTATATTTCTATACCTTATGAAGTTGGGAAGATCTTAGGCGATTTGAATCAGGCTCTCCCATGGGGGAGTTAGCGAAAGTTTTGTTTTCTTATTTGAGGTAACTTCGACATTAACCAGTTTTAATTTTTTAGCTAGTTTTAATACCTCAAGATCTCGACTAATTAACCAACAAGGAGCTTTTATTACTGCTAAATCGATAAAAGTTTGGTCATCTGGATCCCTACATTTATATGTTGATGGTGGTATTTTACTGACTTCAAATTGAAAATATTTCAGTGCTTTTTCAATCATTTTTTGATAGGTTTCTTCATTTTTGTAAAAAGCGGGGCGTCTCATCACATCAAGAAACTCCTCCCAAATCAAGTCGCAAGACCAGGCTTCAAGCTGACCATTTTCAAGGGCATTTTTAAGTCCCTCAACATGGGGATCTTCGAAAAAAATAATGTCTAGTAATATGTTCGTGTCGACTACGATACGTGTTTTTTCCGACAATTTCAAATGTTCTCCGAAATGAGTTAAATTAGTTGTTATTATCGTAGTTAGTATAGAACTTTGAACAAGGTCCACATGATAAAACAATCCAATCCTTTGAAAGAAAAAAAAGACGAACGAACTGGAATAGTCCAAGGTCACAGAGATGGTTTTGGATTCGTGATTCCAGATGACGGACAGTTGGACATTTTTCTTTCAGAAAGAGAAATGGCTCGAGTCATGCATGGCGATCGTGTGATCGTTAGGGTTACAGGAACTGACCGTAAAGGAAGGCCTGAAGGACAAATTTCGGAGGTAGTACATAGAGCAAATCGATTCGTAATTGGACGCCTCTTAAATGAAAACGGTGTCTTAATTGTGGCGCCAGAAGATAAAAGAATTTCTCACGATATCTTAATACCCCCCAAAGGCTATATGAATGCCAAGATGGGGCAGGTTGTGAGTGTAGAAATTATCGATTACCCCGATAGTTATCGACAAGCAGTTGGCCGAGTAGTAGAGATATTAGGTGACATTGATGATCCAGGTATGGAAATCGAAATTGCGGTGAGAAAGTATGGGGTTCCCCACGAGTTTTCACCCGCAACAGTCAAAGAGGCTGCTGCACTTCCAGATGAAGTTCAGGAATCAGATTTAGAAGGTAGAGTAGATTTAAGAGATATTCCGTTAGTGACAATTGATGGTGAAGATGCACGGGACTTTGATGACGCAGTATATTGTGAGCCAACGAACTATAAAGGATCGAAATGTTTTCGATTAATTGTTGCGATTGCAGACGTTTCGCACTACGTTAAGCCTGGCCATCCATTAGATTCTGACGCAATACGACGGGGTACATCGGTTTATTTTCCAAGAAGAGTCATACCGATGTTGCCTGAAAAAATCTCTAATGGATTGTGTTCCTTAAAGCCATCTGTTGATCGCTTATGTATGGTGAGTGACGCTATCATTGATCATAAAGGGCAAATTCTAGCTTATCAGTTCTATCCTGCAATTATGCATTCAGTGCAGCGTTTTACCTACAATATCGTTTGGGAAATTTTAAGTAATACCAGTGGGCCTGAAGCAACGAAGTTTGCAAACTTAAAGCCCCATTTACAAAATTTATATAAATTATTCCATGTATTAAAAGGCTCTCGTGAGAAAAGAGGGGCGATTGATTTTGATACAACGGAAACGCAGATTATCAGTAATGAGTTTGGGAAGATTGAACGCATTGAACCAAGAACACGAAATGATGCTCATCGTTTGATTGAAGAATGTATGTTGGTAGCGAACGTTTGTGCCGCCAATTTTATTGGAGCTAAAAATCACTCTAGTTTATTTCGGGTGCATGGTGAGCCGACAATAGAAAAGGTGAATGCTTTAAGAGACGTCTTGAGATCTTCTGGCTTAACTTTAGAGGGAAGTACAAAACCGCATCCGATGGATTATGCAAAATTGATTCAATCGATTAAACCTAGGCCAGATGCCTCCATGTTACAAACCGTGATCCTTCGCTCAATGCAACAAGCTGTTTATCAACCTGAGAACTTAGGACATTTTGGATTAGCTTATCCAGCTTACACCCACTTTACAAGTCCGATTCGTCGTTATCCTGATTTACTCGTTCATCGAACCATTAAAGCAATTTTGGCTAAGAAAAACTATAAGCCTTCTATTCCGGAAGATGTTCCTCTTAACTTGGCAATGCCAAGAAAAGGACCAGGTAGGGTTAACGTTGCACAAGTAAAACAACAAATTGCGATTGATATTTCGAATGATGGAGGAACTACCAAGCCGCGTAGAAAAACTGCTAGTGATGGAGTTGATATGGCAGCTTGGGCGCAATTAGGGGTTCACTGTTCAGCTAATGAAAGAAGGGCAGATGAAGCTTCTCGAGATGTCGAGTCATGGTTGAAATGCTACTTTATGCGAGATCGTTTAGGTCAAGAGTTTGCCGGAACTATCACTGGAGCTACGACCTTTGGATTATTTGTTCAGTTAGAAACTTTATTTGTAGAAGGCTTAATCCATATTTCTGAATTAGGTGGCGATTATTTTCAGTATGATGAAGCCAGGCAAGAGTTACGTGGTGAAAGAACGGGGATTCGCTACCGAATCGGTGACAGAGTGCATATTTTAGTGAGCAGGGTAGATCTTGATGCTAGAAAAATTGAATTTAGTCTAGTTAAGAATAATCAAGATCGAGGACGCTACGCTCCCATTCTGACGGTGGACGATACAGGTAGACCACAAAAAAAAGCAGCTTCGAAACACACAAGACCGCCAGAAAAGGCACCTCAACCTTTAAGATCTAAAGCATCGAAAAAATCTGCCGCAGCCAAAGGTGGTAATAAATCAAAATCGAAGAGTAATTCAAAAAGTTCTTTAGTCAGTATGGATAAAGCTGAAAGTACTTTAGTATCCTCACGTAAAACTCGGAGTCGGCGTTAAATGAGTCAACAAATTTTAGTAGGTTTTCATGCAGTAATTTCCAGAATCCGTCAGGCACCGGATAGTCTTAAAACGGTTTACTATGATTTTTCTAGAAGAGATCGTAGGATGAAAGATTTTATTGAGGTCGCAAATGAGTTGCTAGGAAGAAAACTTCATCAAGCTGATACCGAGCGTCTGCGTCAATTAGCAGGGCATGATCGTCATCAAGGTGTGGTTGCTTTTGCAGAGCCGACATCGATGGCCAGAACGATACCTGAGTTAATGGACTCACTTGGTAACAAAAAAGCATTACTTTTGATTTTAGACGGTGTGACAGATCCTCATAATTTAGGGGCTTGTTTAAGGGTTGCTGATGGTGCTGGAGCCGATGCAATCATTGTGCCAAAGGACCGGTCTGCCCAATTGAATGCTACGGTGAGTAAAGTGGCTAGTGGAGCTGCCGAAACGATGCCATTCATAGCGGTGACTAATTTAGCAAGAACGATGCGTGAACTTCAAGAACTTGGTGTTTGGATTATCGGCACTTCAGAAGATGCTCCTAAAACAATTTATGAGCATGATTTAACGGGTCCTATTGCCCTTGTGATGGGAGCTGAAGGGGAAGGCATGCGACGACTAACCAAGGAAACCTGTGACGAACTAGTAAACATTCCCATGTCGGGTGGTGTCGAAAGCTTGAACGTCTCGGTTGCAAGCGGTGTTTGTTTGTACGAAGCTTTACGACAAAGGTTGCCTAAGTAAGACTGATAGGGATATGATTTACTGCCAAGAACCTAATAATTCTTTAAGTTTTTGGGTATCTGCAATAAAGTTCCGAATACCTTCAGATAATTTTTCTGAAGCCATTGGGTCACCATTCATGCCATTTCGAAAAGAAATCTCATCACATTTGACGGGTTCAAAGGACATGGCTTTAGCTTTAAAAAAACTCAACTGTGTTTGTAAGTCTCCTTCAGCGAGTTGAAGTTGCTCGAGTAACTCGGGGCTAATAGTTAATAAATCACAACCAGCTAATGCTTGGATTTGACCGATATTTCTGAAACTTGCTCCCATGATTTCAGTTTTAATATCAAAATATTTAAAATAATTGTAAATTTTTGATGTTGATAGAACTCCTGGATCATTCAGACCCGACATCGTGGACTCATTCCATTGTTCACCTAAATTTTTCTTGTGCCAATCGGTAATCCGGCCAATGAAAGGGGATATTAGTTTTACTTTAGCCTCTGCGCAGGTGGCAGCTTGCGTCAAATTAAAGACTAAGGTGAGATTGCAATGAATACCTTCCGCCTCCAGTATTCTTGCCGATTGAATTCCCTCCCAAGTTGCCGCGATTTTAATTAAGATTCGATTTTGATCGATTCCTAAAGCTTTATAAAGGTCGATGATGCGGCGAGCTTTTGCAACAGAAGCTTCAAGATCATAAGAGAATTCAGCGTCTATTTCTGTAGAAACTCGTCCAGGGATAATTTTTAAAATCTCAACCCCGAAAGCAACTAATAAATAGTCAATCAGTTGGTTGATTTCTGTATTTGGGTTTTTTTGAATAGTTTCATCAATCAGGTAGCGATAAGCAGGCAGTTGAGCTGCCTTTAAAATCAAGCTAGGATTGGTCGTGGCATCTTTTGGCGTGAAGTCTTTCATCCGCTCAAAATCGCCGGTATCAGCAACCACGAAGGTTACTTTCTTTAATTGTTCAAGTAAATTCATTTTTTTATTTTACCCAATATTGATGAATTTTTTAACCGAGAAAGCTAAAATAGCCATTATTAATATAAGGTATTGTTGATGACTCAAGATGAATTAAAACAAATGGTAGCAACTGCTGCTGTTCAAGAAATCTTAGCGATTTTACCTCCCCAATCCTTGATTGGTATGGGGACAGGTTCTACAGTGAATTATTTGATTGATGCACTCCAGACTCATGCCAGCTATTTTCGAGGGGTTGTGTCAAGTTCTGATAAGACTTCTCAACTTTTGCAAGAGAGAGGTTTTAAGGTATTAGACGCTAATCAAGTGACCTCTTTACCTCTATATATTGATGGCGCTGACGAAATTGATCCCCATGGAAACATGATTAAAGGGGGGGGAGGCGCATTAACTAGAGAAAAAATTGTCGCTTCACTAGCCGATCAGTTTATTTGTATTTGTGATGCCACAAAACTGGTAAATGTTCTTGGAGTATTTCCATTGCCTGTAGAAGTCATCCCGATGGCTAGTGCACAAATACAAAGATTTTTGGAGTCTATCGGCGGCAATGTTGAATTACGGAAAACCAAGACCGACTTGAACCAAAATTTTGTTACTGATAATCAAGCCTGGATTTTAGATGTGAAAGGACTCGTCATTGATCAACCCTTAGCCCTTGAGACCCAATTAAATCAATTACCAGGGGTGATTTGTAATGGAGTGTTCGCCGTGCAATCAGCGGATACACTTTTGGTAACTCTCAATGACAAAGTGCAAACCATCCATTTCAGAAAAGATAAAAACAACTGAGCATTATTTTTAACTCTTCAGTTTTTTAGGTATTTGATGGTGGAACGTATCCGGTCGCAAGATCGGCTCCATCGCCAAAGAAATACTGTTCTGTTTGCTTGAGTAAATATTGACGGGCTCTAGCGTCAGCCATATTCAAACGATTTTCGTTAATAAGCATTGTTTGGTGATTCAACCAATCTGCCCAAGCTTCTTTTGATACAGTATTCCAAATCTTTTTTCCCAATTCTCCAGGTACTGGAGCGAACTGTAAACCTTCTGCTTCTTTGCCTAACTTGATGCACTGGACCATTCTTGTCATATTAACCTCGGTAATGTTTTTAAAGAGTTTTTAAAGTGTTTTGATTAAAACCATGGATCGACGATCCCAGTTGTAATGCGATTTTCTTTCCTTTGGCAGTTCATCAACGGAACTCTTGATAAAGCCACGTTTTAAAAACCAGTGTTCGGTGCGTGTTGTAAGCACAAAGAGTCTTTTAATACCAATTTCTTTAGCACGTGCTTCAATCCGTTTTAATAGTCTTTCGCCATCGCCAGTTCCTTGCGTGTCTGGGTCAACAGCTAAACAAGCTAGTTCGCCTAACCCGCCAGAAAATTGAAATAGGGCGGCACAGCCAAAGATGACATGGTCATGTTCGATCACTGAAAAGGAGGAAATATCACGTTCGATTACATCCCGTCCCCGAGGCGCGAGCACTCCTTCATCTTCTAAAGGAGAAATAATTTGGAGGATACCACCAACATCATCAATCGTCGCTTCTCTAAGGTTTTCGATATCCGAGGCCACAATCATTGTGCCAATGCCGTCGTGGGTAAAAAGTTCTTCGAGTACGGCTCCATCTCGATTATGGGGCAACAAGTGTACGCGGTTAACACCTAATTTAATAGCCTTAACCGCTGTGTGTAATAAAGATCTCAACTCTCCTGGTTCCATCCCTTCCGGTCCGAGCATCGGCGTCAGTTGTGGTAAAGAGATTTCAGCAATATGTTCCCCAAATTCATCTTTTAGCCCATGAACGCTCGATAAGAAAATGAGTTTATCTGCTTTTAATGCCGTAGCAGCGGAGCAAGCTACGTCCTCATAGGCAAGATTAAAAGCCTGACCTGTGGGCGAATAGCCAAGAGGTGATAAAAGAACAATCTTGTTATGATCTAAGGACATCATGATCGATTCATGGTCCACTTTACGCACTAGTCCTGTGTGCACAAAATCTACACCATTCACAATGCCGACAGGACGTGCTGTTATAAAGTTGCCAGAAATTACTGAAATCCTTGAACCTGCCATTGGGGTATTGGGAAGACCTTGGCTAAAGCAAGCTTCAATATCTAGTCTTAATTCACCAACCGCCTCTTTTACGCATTCCATGGTGGCCAAATCTGTAATCCGGTAGCCTAGCATTTGTCCTGTGCCGTATTTGGCTTCAATGGAGTGCAGTGCTAATTGTTCTTGGATTTGTGGTCTAGAGCCGTGAACTAGTACAATACGCATTCCCATGGCATGCAGCATGGCAATGTCTTCTACCAAGTTTTCTAATTCACTATCTGTGGCTAATTCACCCGCAAAGGCAATTACGAAAGTCTTACCATGAAATGAGTGAATATAAGGTGCAACAGTCCTTAACCAACTGACGAAAGGGAAGGTGTCTAATTCTGACGGAGTAGTGTTCATCGAGTCAGAATTGGAATTTTGGGAGGAATTATTCAACATAAGCGAAAATTATAGGACGCTTATCATTCTAATTGCTAAAAAAAGTATTTAAAGTTGGAAAAATCTCACATAAACATCGAATTTCCCGAACTTTTGCCAGTCAGTGGCCAAAGAGCAATCATTGCGCAGGCAATTAAAGACCATCCAGTGGTAATTGTTTGTGGTGAGACTGGTTCGGGTAAAACAACCCAGTTACCAAAAATTTGTTTGTCTATTGGTCGGGGACGGATGAATCAGACAAATCGTTTAATAGGTCATACCCAACCTCGAAGAATTGCCGCTACCGCTACAGCGAAAAGAATTGCTCAAGAGCTTGGTACTCCCCTTGGTCAAGATGTTGGTTTTCAAGTAAGGTTTAGCGATAAATCAAGCGCGACTGCTTCCATTAAGCTGATGACCGATGGTATTTTGTTGGCGCAAACGCAAAATGATCCTCTATTGTTAGCCTATGACACGATCATCATCGATGAGGCCCATGAGAGAAGTTTAAATATTGATTTTCTTTTGGGGTATCTAAAGCAAATATTACCGAAGCGACCTGATTTAAAAGTCATCATTACCTCAGCCACCATTGATGCGACAGCTTTCGCTAAGCATTTTTCATCGATTGATGAAAACGTACCCATTATTGAAGTCAGCGGGAGACTCTATCCCGTTGAAGTCCGTTATCGTCCGATTGATGTTACCTTGACGAAAGAGGGGCGTGAGACAAAGGATAGCAAAGAACAGTCGGAAGCTATCAAAGATGCAATTCTGGAATTATGGCAATCAGGTGTTTCAGGTGCAGGTGATATCTTGGTCTTTTTTCCTGGCGAACGCGAAATTAGGGAGTGTGAACAGGTTTTAAGAAAAGATTTCAGTCTGATGCAAAAGTATCAACCAGAAATACTGAGTTTATTTGCTCGTCAGTCCATCTCTGAGCAGGAGAAGGTCTTTGGGAATAGTGGCGGTCGCAGAATTATTTTATCTACGAATGTGGCGGAAACTTCGCTAACAGTACCTGGCATTCGTTTTGTGATTGATACTGGCTTAGCACGAGTAAAACGCTATTCTTACCGTAACAAAGTTGAACAACTCCAAATTGAGTCTATTTCTCAAGCCGCTGCTAAACAAAGAGCTGGGCGATGTGGACGGGTATCAGATGGAATTTGTATTCGCTTGTATAGTGAAGAAGATTTTTTAGCGAGACCAGGACAAACTGATCCAGAAATATTGAGAAGCTCTTTAGCCGCAGTCATTTTACGAATGGCGGCCCTGAAATTGTCAAGGATTCAAGATTTCCCTTTTTTGCAGCCGCCCCTTGGTAGAGCCATTAGCGACGGTGTTCAGTTGTTAGAAGAGTTAGGCGCAGTTGAATCGAGTGAGAACTCCTTTGGCAAAATCATTGAACTCACGCCGATTGGTAAAGAGCTTGCCAAATTACCGCTTGATCCAAAAGTAAGTCGAATGTTAATCGCGGCGAGGGAGAATCAGGCTCTTAAGGAGGTGTTGATAATTGCTTCAGCACTCGCGATTCAAGATCCGCGTGATCGTCCTTTAGAACAAGCGCAGGTAGCTGATCGGGCACATCTAATTTTTGCCGATGCTCAGTCTGAATTCTTATCCTATATAAAAATGATGGATTGGTATCAACAGGCCCTGAGTCAAAAACTAAGTCATCGGGCATTAGATACCCTTTGTAAAAAACAATTTATATCCCCTCGACGCATGCGTGAATGGTTAGATGTTTATCGTCAACTGCAAAGTCTTTTGAATGAACAGGGATGGCGAGAAAATAAAATTGAAGCGACTTATGAGCAAATTCATATCTCATTACTCACAGGACTACTGGGCAATATCGCCAAAAAGTCGGAACTTGAAAAAATTTATGATGGTACTCGAGGTATTAAGTTAAATATTTGGCCTGGATCTAACCTCTCTAAAAAAGTAGGTAACTGGTTGGTGGCTTCTGAACTGATTGAGACAAATCGTCTCTATGCGAGGACTATTGCCAAAATTGACCCTAGATGGGTTGAGAAGATTTGCCAACATCGCCTTATCAAAAGTTGGAGTGATCCTTTTTGGGATCAACGGACCGGTGAAATGATGGCCCACGAACAAGGCTCACTATATGGCTTAGTTCTATACAACGGTCGAAAAGTACGTTTTTCTTTAATGCAACCAGAAGAAGCAAGGCTACTCTTTATCCAAAGAGCCATGGTTGAAGGGGAGTTGTTTGGTTCAACTGAAATCGCTCAAATTCAAAAACAGTTTGGCAGTGCCTTTAGGTTTTTTTGGTTGAACCATCAATTAATCCGACAGGTTGAAGCAATTGAACATCGTTCAAGACGTCAAGATGTATTGGTAG
>Ga0208108_1000003_pt1 | contig 82144 bp, 77 predicted proteins | sample CryBogCBE22May08_FD_184589 | JGI IMG/M metagenome (GOLD analysis project Ga0208108, IMG submission 184589) | Freshwater microbial communities from Crystal Bog, Wisconsin, USA - CBE22May08 (SPAdes) | ecosystem: Environmental > Aquatic > Freshwater > Lake | place: Crystal Bog, Wisconsin, USA...
AATGCTTTGCCTAGAATTTTAACGATTACTCAAAGTACTTATGATGGAGTTGTTTATAACGTTGAAATGATTAAATCCATGTTAGATGGAAAAGTAGATTCATTACATTTTGATGAGGCTTGGTTACCTCATGCAACCTTCTCCGATTTTTATAAAAATATGCATGCAGTAGGTCGCGATCGTGCCAGACCTCAAAAGAGTTTGGTGTTTGCAACCCAATCTACCCATAAGTTACTGGCTGGCTTATCACAGGCATCCCAAATTTTAGTACAAGAATCTGATGATAGAAAACTTGATCCTACTTGCTTTAATGAGTCTTATTTGATGCACACATCAACGAGTCCGCAATATGCAATTATTGCTTCTTGTGACGTGGCTGCAGCAATGATGGAACCACCAGGAGGAACAGCTCTAGTAGAGGAGTCTATCGCGGAAGCGTTAGACTTTAGACGGGCGATGAAAAAGGTAGATGCAGAGTACGGAGATGATTGGTGGTTTAAAGTCTGGGGCCCTGATACCATCGTAGAGGAAGGAATTGGCACTCAAGAAGATTGGATCTTACATGCAGATGATAGTTGGCATAACTTTGGTAAGTTAGCCGATGGTTTTAACATGCTTGACCCAATTAAAGCTACGATCGTAACGCCTGGTATTGATATCGATGGAAATTTTGGTGTTGAAGGTATTCCCGCTAGCATTGTGACAAAGTATTTAGCTGAACATGGCATCATCGTTGAAAAAACAGGCTTATATTCATTCTTTATTATGTTCACCATCGGCATCACCAAAGGACGGTGGAATACCCTAGTTACTGAGTTGCAACAATTTAAAGATCACTATGATAAAAATATGCCTCTATGGAGATGTTTGCCCGAGTTTGCTACCAAGTATCCAAAATACGAAAGGGTGGGACTAAAGGACATTGCCAATACAATTCATGCATTTTATAGAGAGCATGATGTGGCGAAGATGACCACAGAAATGTATTTATCTGACATGATTCCTGCTATGCCGCCTAGTGAGGCTTTTGCAAAAATGGCGCACCGTGATATTGAAAGGGTTTCCATTGACCATTTAGAAAATAGGGTGACTGCGATGCTAGTTACTCCTTACCCACCAGGAATTCCTTTGTTAATCCCAGGTGAGAGATTTAACAAACGGATTGTTGACTATTTAAAATTCGCGCGCGATTTTAATGAAAAATTCCCAGGCTTTGAGACGGATATTCATGGCTTGGTGAAGGATGAAATCGATGGTAAAAAAGCCTATTTTGTAGATTGTGTAAAAGATCTTTAAGTTCTCTTGTTATCAAAAAGCCTATCTAATGAACATTTAGATAGGCTTTTTTTTACCGGTCACAATGAGGCTAAAAAGTGATTTGGTTTTTTAAATTAGCCTTTAAATATTTAGGCTCATTTTAGCGATTGCGATGGCTTTGAGTACCTGCTCTGGTGCTGTACCACCAGTGTGATTGCGAGCATTCACAGAACCTTCAAGTGTTAAAACAGCATATATGTCCTCGCCAATCATTTCTGGCTTTGCTAATTCACAAGCATCTCTAAGAGCGTTCAGGGGGAGTTGGGAAAGATCTAGGCCAAGACTTGCACTCACCTTTACAGCATTCGCTACGGCCTCATGCGCGTCCCTAAAGGCCATTCCCTTACGCACCAAGTAGTCGGCTAAGTCGGTAGCTGTTGCGAAACCTTTACCGACAGCAGAACGAAGATTATCAGGTTTGAACTGGATATGGGGAACCATATCAGCAAAAATTTTCAATGTATCCAAAAGGGTATCAGCGGAATCAAATAAAGGCTCTTTGTCTTCCTGGTTATCCTTGTTGTAGGCCAGAGGTTGACCCTTCATCAGAGTGAGTAAGCTGACTAAATTACCATTGACTCGGCCAGTTTTCCCTCTCGCTAATTCCGGAACATCAGGATTTTTTTTCTGAGGCATGATGGAGCTACCTGTACAGAAGCGATCAGGTAAATCAATGAACCCAAATTGCGGACTCATCCATAGGATCAGTTCCTCAGAAAAGCGAGAGATATGCGTCATGATGATAGATGCAACGGAACAAAACTCAATCGCAAAATCTCGATCAGATACGCCATCGAGAGAGTTTTGGCAAACGCTATCGAATCCGAGTAATTCAGCAACTCGTTCACGGTTAATTGGATAACTAGTGCCCGCTAGAGCGGCAGAACCTAGAGGTAATACATTAAGACGTTTACGACAATCTTCCAGACGACTGGCATCTCTTGTGAACATTGCCACATAAGCCATTAAATGGTGTCCGACAGTAATTGGTTGGGCTACTTGCAAATGGGTAAAGCCCGGCATGATGGTACTTGCATGCTGCTCTGCTAAATTGCAAAACCCCAGCCTTAATTGTTTTAACTCTTGTAAGATTTGATCAATTGCTTGTCGTGTCCATAAGCGAATATCGGTAGCAACTTGGTCATTTCTAGATCTGGCGGTATGTAATTTTTTACCAGCATCGCCAATTAAATGGGTTAGTCTAGCTTCTATGTTTAAGTGAACATCTTCGAGAGCTAATTGCCAATTAAAATCGTCTGATAAAATTTCAGATTGGATTTGTAATAAACCCGATTGAATTTGTTCAAAGTCTTCTTTTGCAATGATTCCTTGTTCAGAAAGCATTTGTGCATGAGCTAGAGAACCGAGTATGTCCACTTCGGCCATACGGTAATCAAAGCCAACAGAGGCCGTGTAACGTTGAACTAATTCAGAAACAGGTTCTGAGAAGCGGGCTGACCACGCTTGTGATTTATTATCTAGAGAATGTTTGGATGATGACATGAATAATATTTTACCCCCAGAACGATTAGTGATGGCTTCTCGTGCAAGTCACCCCGCAAAGATGCAGGCGAAGCATAGTCAACAACTGTTAAAAGGGTTTGAACCTCGTTGCGAAACCTCTATTTTAGGCATGACTTCGGGTGGCGCCCAAATTTTCGTTACAAGCATAGCAAAAATAGCAACTAAAGGCATTTTTAATCAAGAATCAGAAACTACGTTATTAGCTAATCGGGCAATTTTAGCCATTCAATCATTACAGGATGCGGTTATGGATACACCACAAAGGGTTGCTTTACCCTCAATGTTGGAAATCAAGGAACTCCATTGAATTTATTCACAATCATCGTTACAAGACCTCGTGATCAACTTCATCAGGCAATCAAGGCCATTCAAGACGATTTGATTTTCAATGACTTCGATTTAGAAGTACTAGGTCTTCCCTTGTTAGAAATTGTTCCGGATGTCAATGAAAACTTGGCCGGAGAGTTTTATCAAGCTTTATTAGACGCACAGTGGTTAAGTTTTGTCAGTCCCAATGCATTTTTGACTGCAGATCATTTATTAAAAACTTTTCATTATGATTGGCCCACGCATTTAAAGTTGGCTTTGATTGGCGGCGGTACTGAAAAAATCATTTTGGCATCAAGATTCAAACCTGCACTAATGGTTAAGCCTGCCAATGAAGAACAGTGGGACTCAGAGGGACTTTGGTTGCAGTTGTCGGCACAGGAAAAAAAATGGGATGGTAAAAAGGTACTCATCGTAAGGGGTGATACCGGAAGAGATTGGTTGGTCAATCGATTAGAATCCGAGAAAGCCGATGTTCAATTGATTTCGATCTATAAAAGAAAAAATTTAGATCAAAATGATGAATATTGGCAAAATTTCCTTTTAAAGTGGAAAAATTTATCTAAATTACATGTGGCGGATAAAAATAAGCCTTTAATTTGGGTAATGAGTTCATCCCTTGCCTGCCAATACTTAGCTGATACCTTGATTACTCTCGGACTAAAAGAGGTAATATTGAGTCAATCTATCGCATTAGCTACACATGAAAAAATTGCACAAACAGCAAAAGATATTGGTTTTTCAAGGGTGTTGAATATTTTGCCAGGACAGGAAAGTATTTCACAAAGTATTAAAAATTTAATCTTAAAGAAAGCCTAATAAACATGCAGACCACCAAAATTGGTGAAGAAGATAGCCCAACTATTGTGACACGAGAGTTTTCTGACACTAAAAAGCCAAATGGTTTTCAGGTAACTTCATTATTGGATTCTCGCCGTTTTATTCCAATCTTATTTATTACGTCTATCTTATTATTGATAGGCTGTATTTTTTTAGGAGTTCGTTTAAGTGGTAATGTCACAAAGGTTAATGCGTTGGAAGAAGTGACTACTAAAAATGCACGTCAACTAGCAAACTTAAATGAGCTATTGGGTAGAACTTTAGACACGAATAAAGAAGAAGTTGGAGCATTGCCATCAGTTAATCTCAAGCTTTCTTTAGAATTTTTTAAGCACTTAAATGAGTTATTAGCCTCAGTTGATACTTTAACTTTTACCAACCTTCAATCAACAACGAATATTGAAAAACCAAATTCAGTCGAGCCAGTATTAGAAAAATCGAACCGATCTACTAATGCTGAGATTCGATGGTGGAGTAGTTTTTTTAAGCAATTTCTGATTCCATTAAAAACCTATTTCACAGAATTAGTTCATGTTCAAGTGATTGATTCGCCGGTAACTGAATTAGCGATTTCGCCCACTTCACAGACCTTAATGAAGCAAGAAGTGACACTTAGACTCTTAACAATTCGCCAATTGGTCTTGAACGGACTAGCTCATGAAGCTCTGATTGAAACAAAAAACTTACACGCATTAATTTCTAAAAATTTCAACCTAATGGATGAATCAGTTAAAAAATTTATAGCCAATTTAGATCAGTTAGTTATTGAACTTGAAAAAATTAAAAATGGTTTTCAATCTAATCAAAAAAACATGAAAGAGAACTAACATGCGCTTTCTTATTTGGTTAGCTATCCTATCAGTGGGTGCAGTCGTCGCAGCTTGGTTGATGAAATTTAATACTGGACATGTGGTTCTTTTTTGGAATATTCATCGCATAGACTTAAGCCTGAATATGGCCTTGATTCTTTTTGTCATTTTTAGCAGTATCTTTTTCGTTACTTTGCGTCTAATTAATGAATTAATCAACTTACCACTTAAAGCTAAAGCCTATCGATTAAGATCAAAAAGTATACAGGCTGCTGAGGACTTGGCTAGGGCCATGGATCATTTATTTGCAGGCAGATTTAGCAAAGCAATTAAAGTAGCTCATTTCCCAAGCCTCTTTCCTGAAACTTCTAATATTGCATTAATGATTGTTGCACAAGCGAATCATCAATTAAAAAATGGTGAATCACGTGATGAAGCTTTAGAAAACATTAAAGATTCAAAACATCTTCAAGCTAAATTAATTTTACAGGCACAGTTTTTAGTAGATGATCGCCAGTCTAGTGCTGCCCTAAAAATTATTAAACAACTACAAGAAAAGGGTGCACGTCAGTTTCTTGTGCAAAGTATTGCGATGCGAGCGCATCAAATTTCAAAAAACTGGTTAGAAGTAATTCGGTTGGCAAACAATCTAAAAAAACGTAATTATTTAAGTCCCTTATTGGCTGATGCAAGAATGTTAGAAGCTTTAAATCAGCTATTAAATAATAAACAGTACACCAGTCAAGATCTACTAAAACAGTGGCAGGAGTTATCCTCAGTGGATCAACAAAATCCAGCCTTAATGCGCTTATTTATTAAGGGCTTTATTCAGTTGAATGATTCTACGAACGCTAAAAAATTATTTGATTTTGGCTTCGCTATTAAAGTTTTCCCAGAGTTGGTTTTGTTGGTGCCAAGCTATACCAAAATGAGTGGTGTTTTAAGGAATGAATCCATTCTGCTGATAGAGAAACTCTTAAAACAAGATATGGCAAATCATTATCTGCAATTTGCAATGGGGGAGTTATGTTATTTGCAACAGTTGTGGGGCAAGTCCATCGCCTGTTATGAATCTGTAATTAGCTCTCCTCATGTGAAGAATGATTTGAAGGAGCAATCCCACTTTAGATTATTTTCTATCTATGAAGAAAATGAAAATGCACAGCAAAGTGCTGTGCATCAGAAAAAATTAATACAACTCCTCGCAAATAAAATTAATTACGAGTAGTTGTATATTTTCAATTAACGCGGGCGAAAAGCAGATGGTTTGCTAAAAGTTTTAGCAGGTTTATCTCTATTGAAACCGCCTTCTTTAGCTTTAGGGCCAGTATAGCGTTGTTCTGCCGAACTACCTGTTGTAGCAACTGGTTTCTTTCTGGCTGGCTCACCAAAGGGTTTAGCACTTGTTCGTGGAGCTGAATCAGGCTTTCCAAATGATTTGGTTTCACTTCTTCTACCTTTGCCGTACTTGTCGCTGCTTGCACCTTCAGATGGCGCGAAAGTTCTTTTAGGACCTTCAGAAGGAGTAAATGTCCTTTTTTCACCTTCAGATGGAGTAAAAGTTCTTTTTTCACCAGTGTAACTGGAGCTTGAAGAACCCTCAAAAGAGGAACGGTTTGGACCACCACGACGTGCATTGCCGCCACCATTACCACCACCATAACCACCGCTACGCTCAGATGAACGACCACCACCAGACCGACCGCCGCCAGATCTTCCACCTGGGCGTCCTGAACTGGATTGTTCAGGTTTTTTCTGGGGTTCTAAACCAGGAATGACTGAAGCCGGTAAAGGCTGTTGAGTAAAGCGTTCAATTGCACGAATTTTAATTCTTTCACTATGTTGGGCAATCGTAATCGCAACACCACTTCTGCCAGCACGACCAGTACGACCGATACGGTGTGTGTAATCTTCAGGTTTCATTGGTAAGCCAAAGTTAATGACATGGCTAATCGTTGGTACGTCAATACCTCTTGCGGCGACGTCAGTTGCGACCAAAATTTTTGTGACACCTTTACGTAATGAATCTAAGCGACGATTACGAACTGCTTGGGGCATTGCACCATGCAAGGCACTCGCCGCATAGCCGTCAACTCGTAAGTTCTCAGCAATATCTTCACTCTCAATTTGAGTACTTGCAAAAATAACTGCTTGGTCCAAACTTGGATCTGATAACCAGTGACGTAAGATTTTATGTTTATGTGAAACACTGTCAGCCCAGTGCATAGTTTGTGTAATATTCGAGTGCACATCACCTGCATGAGCTAACTCGATACGGGTTGGATTATTCACGAGTTCTGCCGCTAATTCCATAATTCTAGGCGCAAAAGTTGCTGAGAACATGAGTGTTTGCTGAAGTGTTTCGCAACGACGATGAATGTTTTCTAAATCCTCGGCAAAACCTAAGTCCAACATACGATCTGCTTCATCAACTACTAAAGCTTGCACTTTATCTAAGCGAATAGCACGACTATCATTTAAATCGAGTAAACGTCCTGGGGTCGCTACAACGATTTGTGCACCTTTAATTTGTGCGATTTGTTTACCGTAAGGCATACCGCCCATAATAGTGGCGATTCTGATACCACGACAGAATTTGACTAAATCAATTGCATCTGCGGCAACCTGTTGAGCAAGTTCTCTAGTCGGACAAAGTACCAAGTAAGTTGGTTCTGCACGACCGGGTATTGGTTTGTTATTTGGGTTTGCTTCAATTAGTTTTTGTAAAAGTGGCAATAAGAATGCCGCAGTCTTACCGCTTCCGGTTTGACTACTCACCATCAAGTCACCACCATCCATTGCGGCTGGGAAAACTTGTTCTTGTACAGGGGTTGTTGAGGTAAAGCCTAATGCTTCCACGGCTTCAAGCAAAGGGGCTGCTAAGTTTAATTCTTTAAAAGTTAAGGACATATCTACTCACACCCGATTAAGAGTGTCTCCAATGTTGGCGCCATGCTGCTTGAGCAAGTTATAGACGCACTAGGTCAAAAGGCATCGACCATCAACATTAGGAGTAGGCGCTAATACTAAATAAATAGTTATTGCTCAGTGAAATCAATATATGGGATTTCGGGGCGACTACGTCTTCAAGACTAACCTAAATATACATTTAGGGGTTTTTGTCAGCACTGCTGGGGACGATGAAATATACAACAGTGCGTATTATTGCATGATATGTTAGGGTTTGTCCTAATTATTTTTATAAATATCTTAAATTCCTCAATTTCAAAGGATCTTAAGAAGTTTTTTAATTCGGTTACCGTAGGGCGGATGAGCCATTTTGGTTCCACCTAGCGATTTGATGCCAAGAAAACTTCTCATTTCCATTACTGGCTTTAAATGACTAAAGGTATCAAAACCAAATTTTCCATGATAAGAGCCCATTCCACTTGCACCAACTCCACCAAAGGGCAGGTAATGTGAACTGTAGTGCAGTAAGGTGTCGTTCAAAGTAACACCGCCTGATTTTGTTTGATTTAAAAGCAGGGAAATGTTGGCTGATGATTGACCAAAATAGTAAATGCAAAGAGGATTTGGCCTTTGATTGATAAAGGCATATGCATCTTGAATCTTGTCGTATCCTAAAATTGGCAAAATAGGGCCAAAAATTTCTTCCTGCATTACTGCTGATTGACTGGTAGGCTTTAATACGAGGGTTGGCACAAATGGTGAGTGATGTGTTTCATCTGCTAAGCCCAATGGAATCGTTTGAAAGCCTTTATCAATTGCATCCTGTAGTAAAAAATTCCATCTAGTCAATTGGGCTTGATCAATCGGATGGGTTAAACCTTCATCAGTAGGATACATTTTTAGAAAACTTTTTTGTAACTCATTAATGCATTCTTCAAGTAAGTGATGAGGAACTAAAAGGTAGTCAGGGGCAATACAAGTTTGGCCGGCATTAAATAACTTACCATACATAATTCTTGCACAAGCATCAGCTAGATTTACGGAAGTATCAATAATGGCTGGCGACTTTCCACCTAATTCAAGGGTGACTGGTGTCAAATTTTCAGCAGCTGCTTTTGCGACTAATTGTCCAGTACTCGTGCTACCTGTGAATAATAAATGGTGAAAGGGTAATTCTGAAAAATTCCTTGAAACATCAGCTCCCCCAGTAATCACGGTCAGTTCGGCAGGATTAAAGTATTGTTGAACTAGGGTGGCGAGATAACCGGAAGTGCGTGCTGAGCGTTCTGAAGGTTTTAACCAGACGCGGTTACCCGCTGCAAAAGCAGTAATTACTGGAATGAGCGCTAGGGCCAAGGGATAGTTCCATGGACTCATGATGCCAACAATACCCTTGGGTTGAGGCACTATATAAGCTTTGCTGGGCCTTAAATAGGCTGGGTTAGGCACTTTTTGCTTAGCCGCCCATTTATTTAGGTTCTTTAAAGTAAATTTTGCTGAACTACGGATCATCGCAATTTCGGCTATTTGCGTTTCAATGTTGTTACGAAAATGAAAATCTGCTTGAATGACTTTGCAGAGATTTTCCTCATTTTCATTTAACATAGTTAACAGACGATTAATCCTATCTTTTCGAACTGAAACGGTTGGACAAGGATCTAGAAGGTAGGCTTGACTTGCTAAGTCAAAATCATATAAAAATGGGTTCATAAATACGTGAGAAGGTGAAATGATTAATTCAATTGATTTAGATAATAAATTACAAATTGCAACATTAGGTGGTGGTTGTTTTTGGTGTTTGGAAGCTGTATATCAGGACCTTAGAGGCGTTCATCAAGTTATTTCTGGATACGCAGGGGGTCATGTTGAATTTCCTGATTATGAGTCTGTTTGTGATGGGGTTACGGGACATGCTGAGGTTGTTCAGATTCATTTTAATCCTGATGAAGTTACTTATCGTCAAATTTTAGAAGTGTTTTTTGTCATCCACGACCCAACCACCCCAAATCGTCAGGGGAATGACGTTGGAACGCAGTATAGATCCGTTATTTATTGTGAAGATGAAGATCAAATTAATTGCGCTTTAGATGTAATTAATGAACTTACTACCCAAAAAACCTACGCTGATACCATTGTCACTGAAATTATGTTAGCCCCCACTTTTTATCCGGCAGAGGCTTATCACCAAAACTATTTTAAACAGCATCCTGGGCAAGGTTATTGTGCTTATGTGGTGGCGCCAAAACTACAAAAATTTCAAAAGACTTTTAAAGCAATTTCTTTATCAAGCTCATCTTAAGTATTCAAAATTACGGGGCTAGGCGGCTAATTACCCATTGGTTGTCTTGTTTAGTGTAGCTAATCCGATCATGCAGTCTTGAGGGTCTGCCTTGCCAAAACTCGATTCTGTGGGGCACCACCATATATCCCCCCCAATGCTCTGGCCTTGGGGGATTTTCGCCAAATTTTGCAAGGTAAAACTTTTCTTGATTTTCTAGATACTCACGATCCGGAACACGTTCGCTCTGACTTGATGCCCAGGCCCCAATGCGCGAGGCTAGTGGACGGGAGTAATAATACTTATCGCTCATTTCAGCGGACACTTTTTGTACTATGCCATCAACTCGAACTTGTCTTTCAAGTTCATGCCAAAAAAACAATAGAGCAACTTGCGGATTGTTTTTCATCTCATTTGCTTTTTGGCTTAAATAATTTGTATAGAAGACGAATTGATCGTTTTCTAAGCCCTTTAAAAGAACGGTTCTCAAGCTCGGTGCGCCATCGGAGTTGACGGTAGCAAGACTCATGGCGTGCGGTTCAGGACATTGTGCTTTACTTGCTTGGTCAAACCAAAGCTTAAATAGTTCGAAAGGATTATCTAAGGCATCTTTTTCAGATAAACTTCCTTTGGAATACGTTTTTCTTAAATCTGCTAAATTATTCATCGTTTTAATAACCTGAATTGAAAGTAAATAATACTGAATACAATGAATGATACAACTGAAATCACTGTTGAGCGAAGGTTAGGGGGGGTAGCTAGACTTTACGGAGTTGATGGATACGAATCCTTACAAAATGCCCACGTCATTGTGGTTGGCTTAGGTGGTGTAGGGTCTTGGGCTGCAGAAGCGCTTGCGCGTAGCGCCGTTGGCGAAATTACTTTAATTGACTTTGATCACATCTCAATTAGCAATACGAATCGACAATTACACGCTTTAGATGGTGAGTTTGGAAAGTCTAAAGTGGCAGCGATGCGACAGCGCTTACAACTGATTAATCCCGATGTAATGGTGCATATGATTGATGATTTTCTAAAGCCTGAAAATATTGAAACCTACATTCCCTCAGGGAGTTTTGTATTAGACGCAACCGATGATTTAAAAACAAAAGTTAGTTTAGCTGTCTGGTGTAAATACCATCACATTCCTTTTGTGATGGCGGGTGCCGCTGGAGGTAAGTCAGACCCTACAGCGATTCAAATAGCCGATTTATCACTGTCCACCCAAGATCCATTACTCTCGAAGATTCGTGCATTACTCAGACAAAAACATGGCTTTGAAAAAAATCCAAAGAAAAAAATGAAGGTGCCAGTGGTCTATTCGAGTGAACCAAGAAAAGGAATTGCAAACGGTGGATTAGCTTGTAATGGTTACGGCTCTGGCGTAACAGTGACAGCTAGTTTTGGTATGATTTGCGCTTCTTATATCATTACCAAAATCATTGCATCAAAGAAAACGGTCTAATATTTTTCTGCTTTGTTTATCAATAGTTTTTCTATTTTTCAATAAATATTGAATACCATCAGCATCTGTAATTAAAAGCGCCACATCAGAAATCCTGCGAATATCTTGTTCGCTCTTTAATTTGAGTCTAGTCGGACCTCTGTCAGTTTGGATATCCCACATGCTAGGAAGAGAGAAAGTATTCAGTCCTGAGATTTTGTGGATGACTGGAATAAACTCGATTTGAGAAAGTGTCTCACTAACAATATTTCGCCCATATGGGGTTAATTCATCCAAACTTTCGAACCAAATTAATTCATGTCCATCTGAATCGACAATTGAAAAACCATTCTCAGGATCTGAAATTGGAAAGGCTCTAGTAATACGAATATTCTCAAATACTGTACCTTGAGAGTCTTCAGCTTTGACAGTACCATTCTTGTTTTTGCTAATTGTGTAACCTTGCATAATTAAATGGACTCCGCAATTTCGGCAGCATGTCTCGCTTGGGCCTGATAGAGTTGATAGTAAGTGCCTTGAGCTAACATTAATTCATCATGATTACCAACTTCAACAATTTCACCTTTATCCAAAACAATCAGTCGATCTGCTTTTCTTAAAGTTGATAACCTATGTGCAATGGCCAAGGTAGTTCTCCCTTGAACTAAATTATCTAGTGCTTTTTGTATTTCTTTTTCTGTGGTGGTATCAACTGAGGAGGTGGCCTCATCTAGTATTAAGATCCTAGGATTAATTAATAAGGCACGCGCGATAGAAATCCTTTGTCGCTCGCCGCCAGACAGGGATTGACCTCGTTCGCCGACTAAGGAGTCGTATCCTAATGGTAAGCGCAAAATAAAATCATGGGCATTGGCTGCTTTAGCTGCTTGGACGATTTCAGAGCGGGTAGCGTTTGGTTTACCGTAGGCAATATTTTCAGCAATAGTGCCGAAAAATAAAAACGGCTCTTGTAAGACCATCCCGAATTGTTTTCTTAGCTCATCAATAGCAATGGACCTTACATCAACACCGTCAATCTTCACTGAACCTTCGCTGACATCATAAAAACGACAAATAAGATTCACAAGGGTACTTTTACCAGAGCCGCTATGTCCAACTAATCCAATCATTTCACCCGGTTGAATATCTAAATTAATATTTTTGGTGACTGCACGGTTGCCATAACGAAAGCCAACATTGCGTAATTCAATCTTCCCTTGAACTGGCTGGTTCATTGGCACCGGTTGAGTAGGTTCAGGGACGCTGGATACGTGATCTAAAATATCAAATACTCGCTTGGCCCCAGCGGCTGCTTTTTGAGTATGGGAAACAATTCGACTCATCGAGTCCATTCGACTATAAAAGCGTGCAATGTAAGCTAAAAAAGCAGTTAAAACTCCGACCGTGATCTTATCATTAGCTACTTGATAAATGCCAAATCCCCAAACCACCAATAAACCGATTTCTGTCAGTAAGGTTACCGTAGGTGCAAAGGATGCCCAGATTCTATTCACCTGATCATTCACCTCTAAATTTCGTTGATTTGCTTGAATAAAGCGTTGATTTTCTCGATTTTCTTGGGCAAAGGCTTTTACCACTCGAATACCTGGGATGGTATCTGAGAGGACATTATTCACTTCTGACCAGTTTCGATCGACTTTTTCAAAGCCAAAGCGCAGTTTATCCCTCACAAAATGAATCATCCAAGCAATAAAGGGTAAAGGCATTAAAGTGACTAATGCCAATAGAGGATCAATACTAATCAAGATGCAGGCGGTCATGATTAGCATCAATAAATCCGTAGCAAAATCCAACAAATGCAATGAGAGGAATATACAAATTCGATCGGTTTCAGCACCAATTCGAGACATCAAGTCACCCGTTCTTTTCGAACCAAAATACTCTAAAGACAAGCGAATCATATGGTTAAACGTTTTGGTTCGAAGTTCCATGCCAATTCGCTCACTAACCAAGGCAAGAATATAAGTTTTCCACCAGCCAAGACCCCATGCCATTAAGGCGGCTAGTAAAAGCCCCCCTAAGTACATGGCTGCCAAATCAAAATTCATTACCTTGGTGGCTTGATAAGGAATCAATACCTCATCCATTAATGGCATGGTGATATAAGGAGGGATTAAAGTCGCTCCAGTCGAAAGGATGGTTAGAAAAAAACCAAGGATGAGTTGAGATTGATAAGGTTTTGCAAAACGCCACAACTTAAAAAGAGTCCAAGTTGAGGGAGGAACTTCATTTTCTGGGTCACATACCAAGCATTGTTCTTGGTTTGGCAGAAGTGGCGTTTGACAATATGGACAGTTAACCTCATTAACCAGCGATAAAGAGGTGGACTCTGCACTTTTAGAACGATTCTGAAATTGCTCTTTGAACTGATTTACTGCCAAATTAAGGGATAGGGTATGGTGCCACGATTCGATATGCTGTTCAAATTCTAAGAGCCTAATATGACCAATTCCAGCATGATCATACTGTTGAAAATAAGCTTCTGATCCAAAAGACCATTCCCCAATGATTTTTCCCGCAGTTGAAATCTGCAAAATTTTAAACTGTTCACGTCGCTCGGTTGTCAGCAAAATTAAAAGGGATTTCTCAAAGAAGAGATGTTGATTTAAGTCTATCTCTAAGCAACTTAATAAGGTCAGTGAAGATTCCCATAATTGTTCAGATTGAACAATGTTTTTCCACTTTAAGGGTAATGGAAAATTAGCGGAGATATGATTTAGATTCGAATCCATCAGAAAAGTATAGTGGACAGAATTGAAATTTGTAACATTTTTGAAATTCAATTTTAGTTACTGATGGCATTTTAATGAATTGCATCTGAGTAATGTCAACTTTTCGTGAACAATGGAGTTATATACTTATAAAATACACATTAAGAGTTTTTTAATAATTTATTAAATTTAATGAATCTCAGTCTCCAAACAATTAGAAAAACATAAATGCCACAACTACTTGATAAGAAAATAGAAATTTTACAAATTAAGCATATTCGTGGTCCAAATATGTGGTGTTGGGTAGAAGTGTTAGAGGCATGGATTGATATTGGGGAATTGGAAGATTATCCATCCGATAAAATCCCAGGTTTTTATGATCGTTTAGTGAACAAATTACCAAGCCTTGTTGAGCACCGTTGCAGTTATGAAGAACGTGGTGGATTTTTAAAAAGAGTAGAGGAAGGTACTTGGCCAGTACATATTATGGAGCATCTCACCCTTGAGTTACAGGGGTTAGCTGGATTTGCAGGTGGTTTCGGAAGAGCTCGAGAAACGACCAATAGAGGGATTTATAAACTAATTGTGGCAAGTCCTCATGAGCAAGTTACTCGAAAAGCAATCGAATATGCTAGGCAATTGCTACTCTCCTTGATCCAAGATCAACCCTTTGACTTAGAGCCCTGTATTGAAGATTTAAGAGAGTTAATTGATGATTTATGCCTAGGGCCTAGTACCAGAGAGATCGTTAATGCTGGAGTAAAGCAGTCGATACCCTCCATCCGATTGTCGAGTGGTAATTTAGTTCAACTCGGTTATGGAGCCCTCCAAAAACGTATTTGGACTGCTGAAACTGCTCAAACTGGAGCGATTGCTGAAACAATTTCTAGAGATAAAGATTTAACTAAATCTTTACTATCGACAGTCGGAGTTCCTATCCCTGAGGGGGAGCTTGTTGACAATCCTGAACATGCCTGGGAAGTTGCCCAATCGATTGGACTCCCCGTGGTAGTGAAGCCTCAAGATGGAAATCACGGCCGTGGTGTTTTTACCAATTTACAAACAGAGTCAGAAATCATTGCTGCCTACAAGGTAGCTGTTGAAGAGGGTAGCGGGGTCTTAGTTGAAAAGTTTATCGAGGGAGATGAACATCGTTTATTAGTGGTTGGTGATCATTTAGTAGCTGCTGCCAAGGGTGAAGAATGTAAAGTAATTGGTGATGGCTTGCACACCATATTAGAGTTGATTGATCGCCAAATTAACTCTGATCCTAGGCGAGGATCTTCTGAGGACTTCCCTTTAAATCCAGTTAGAATCGACTCCATTGCCCATTTAGAGTTGCAAAGTCAGGGTTTTGAGCCAGAGAGTATCCCAGCTCTAGGTCGTGCAGTCTTGATTCAAAGAAACGGCAATGTGGCTTTTGATGTAACGGATCTAGTTCATCCTTCAGTTGCTAAAAAAGTAGTTTTAGCTGCCAAAGTGGTTGGTTTAGATATTGCTGGCGTAGATTTGGTCGCCAAGGATATTTCTAAGCCAATGGAGGAACAAGGTGCTGCTATTGTTGAGGTGAATGCAGGGCCTGGTTTATTGATGCATATTAAGCCTGCCAAAGGCAAACCTCGAGAAGTAGGACGCGCCATTATTGAACACTTATTTCCAGATAATAGTGTTGGCAGAATCCCAGTGATTGGGGTGTGTGGTTCTTCTAGTGCAAAAGAAGTGGCTCACTTATGCGCCTATTTATTAAAACTAGCTAATCACTATGTTGGCCTTTCATCAGAAAAAGGACTCTACTTTAACCAACATCCTGTGCAAAGAATGAATTCGTCGGAGTGGGATAGTGGTCGAAGAACACTCATGAATCCGATGGTAACTGCTGCTGTGATTCAAGCTACGCCTAAGGGGATTATTAATGAAGGCTTACCTTATGATTTGTGTCAGGTAGGTGTTATCACCTCAGTCGATTTACAAGAAACTTTTCCGGAAGACTCAATCGTTGAAGAACGACAATTATTTTCAGTTCACCGTACACAAATTGATGCCCTTATTCCTGAAAAAGGAATTGCTGTTTTAAATGCAGATGAAGCAATTTCTGCTGAAATTGCTGAAATTAATCCAGGTAAAGAAATCATCTTTTTCACTTTAAACCATCAGAACACGTTAATTGAAAAACATCGCTCTGAGGGCAAAAGTACAATCGTAGGCAATCCAGAGGCTATTCACCTGTATAAGGGACAAAAAATAGTTTATTCAATTCCTTTAGCTGATGTGGCTTACTTTCAGGCTAATAAGTCCAGTAAAAACTTACTAGAGATAGTTAGCGCAATCGCAACTTTGTGGGCAATTGAAATTCCTTTAGAAACGATTGAGGCAGGTCTTGAGGCATATTCGCCAGAATCATTGGAGGTTTAATTGGAAATTCAGCGTATTCGAGCACTCCGAGGCCCTAATTTATGGAGCCGTCATACCGCTATCGAGGCGATTATTCATTGCGATGACCAAGAGCAAGTGATTGAGAATTTGGCAGAGTTTGAGATTGAATTAAGAACATTATTCCCCCAGTTACGATTAATGCGAGTTAATCAAATGGATGAATTGATTTCGATGGCATTGGTATTGGAACATGTTGTTTTAGGCTTACAAGCTCAAGCGGGCTGTCCAGTAACCTTTAGTCGAACCGTTAAAACTAAAGAACCTGGTGTATTTCAAGTTGTAGTGGAATATAGCGAGGAGTCCGTTGGTAGAATGGCATTTAATTTTGGTGTCGATTTAATAAAAGCGGCAGTGAGTAAACAATCTTTTGATTTGGAAGCTGCCTTAAAGAAACTGAGTGCTCTAGATGAAGATATACGTCTTGGACCTAGCACTGGTTCGATAGTGCAATCTGCAGTCGAAAGAAATATTCCCTACCGAAGGTTAACTGAGGGTAGTTTGGTTCAGTTTGGTTGGGGAAGCAAGCAAAAACGTATTCAGGCAGCAGAAACTAGTCAAACGAGCGCAATTGCAGAAGCGATTGCTCAGGATAAAGAATTAACAAAAGATTTGCTCCATGCGGCGGGAGTAGCTGTACCGATGGGGAAGGTTGTTGATAACGCAGAAGATGCTGTCCAGGTTGCTCATGAGCTAGGTAAATTGGGTAATACGGTAGTGATTAAACCCCGTGATGGAAATCAAGGTAAAGGTGTTGCTGTCAATATTCAATCAGAATCTCAGGTTAGAGAGGCGTTTGAAGTTGCTCAACATTATGGTTCAAAAATTATTGTTGAGCGCTATATGCCAGGTCAAGATTTTCGATTGCTTGTTGTCGGCGATAAACTGATTGCAGCAGCCAGACGTGACCCTCCAAATGTTAATGGAGACGGCGTATCAACGATTAAGCAGTTAGTTGACAAGGTAAACCTTGATCCTCTCAGAGGGGATGGCCATGCAACCCCCCTCACTAAAATTCGTTTGGATGATATTGCGATTGCCACGTTAGCTAAACAAAATTATCAAGTTGACTCTATTCCTAGAGTAGGTGAGCGAATTGTTTTACGTAACAATGCAAATCTCAGCACGGGTGGGAGTGCAACGGATGTGACAGAAGATGTCCATCCTGATTTAGCTGCGAGTGCAGTGACTGCTGCAAAAATGGTAGGGCTTGACGTATGTGGAGTGGATGTGGTTTGTGAGGCCGTCTACAAATCTCTAGAAGAGCAGGGTGGGGGTGTTGTAGAAGTTAACGCTGCACCAGGCTTACGGATGCATTTAAATCCTTCCTATGGGAAAGCGCAACCCGTGGGCGAAGCCATCATTTCATTACTTTTTCCGGAAGGTGAAAATGGCAGAATTCCAACTGTCGCAGTTTCTGGTACGAATGGAAAAACGACAACCGTGCGATTAATTACGCATTTGATTCGTGGGACAGGTAAGCGTGTTGGTTTCACTTCAACGGATGGTATTTACGTAGAAAATGAAAGGATCGACACAGGGGACTGTAGTGGACCGAAAAGTGCGAGAAATATTTTGATGCATCCTGAAGTGGATGCAGCAGTATTTGAAACAGCAAGAGGTGGCATTCTTCGAGAAGGTCTAGGTTTTGATATGTGTGATGTAGCGGTAATCACAAACTTAGGAGAAGGCGATCACCTTGGAATGGGTTATATCGATACGGTAGAAGAGTTAGCGCTAGTCAAAGGCGTCATTGTGAGGAATGTTCCAACAACGGGTATGGCAGTGCTAAACGCGGCAGATCCTGCAGTTGCTAAGATGGCTCGTAATTGTAGAGGGCAGGTTACTTTTTTTGCTCTGAATGGCCATCATCCAATCATCTCATCCCACCGAGCTCAAGGTAAAAGAGCGATTTTTAGGCACCAAGATAACTTGCATGCGGTCATTGGTAATCAAGTAATACGAAAAATTTCCTTAGCAAATATTCCTCTAACTGAGGGCGGTCAAATTGGTTTTCAGGTTGAGAATGTGATGGCTTCTATTGCTGCAGCTTGGGCCCTAAATATTCCTTGGGAGACGATTGAGCAAAGTTTAAAAAGCTTTGTCAGTGATGTACAAACCGCGCCAGGTCGATTTAATTTATTTAAATTTAAAGGCGCTACAGTGATTGCTGATTATGGGCATAACCCAGACGCTATAAGGGCTTTGGTCGATGCGACAAATTCTATTGCGGCTAAACGTCGATTCGTCGTGATTAGTGGAGCTGGTGATCGACGTGATGATGATATTCGAGCACAAACAAAAATTCTTGGAGAGGCTTTTGATTCAGTGATTCTTTATGAAGATCAATGTCAGAGAGGCCGTGCTGATGGGGAAGTCATTTCTCTTCTGAGAGAAGGTTTAGTTGGTGCAAGCAAAACGAAATCAATTGAAGAGATTCGTGGAGAGTTTCTGGCTATTGATACGGCATTAAATCAACTGCAACAGGATGATTTATGTCTAATATTAATTGACCAAGTAGAAGAGTCCCTACAGTATTTAGGACAATTGACGCAAAAAAACCACTAAATTGGAGTTAATTTCAAATTATTTTTAGGAACATGAAAAATAAATTTTACTGATTTCTAAGAAGAAAGAACTAAACGTCCAAGTTAGTTTTATCGAATAAATTAGATTTAATAAAGTACGGGCTATGCAAATAGTCCGTATTTTTTTATCCTCCCAATGTCAATTCTGACTTTTAAAGGAGGTGGTAAGTGTCAATCAATGAAACCCTAAAAACTTTGGATGAGATTCCCGAAAGCGCATCGCAACATTCTCTAAAGCGGCATCTTAAAGCACGTCATATTCGCCTAATGGCACTCGGATCAACAATCGGAGTTGGACTTTTTTTAGGATCTGGATCCGCAATATCTTACGCAGGACCTTCTATCTTGTTAGGTTATATCTTAGCTGGCTTAGTTGCCTTTGTCGTATTGAGAGCATTGGGAGAAATGGCAGTTCATCAACCTGTGGCAGGATCCTTTGCGCAATACGCCAATGATTATGTAAGCCCATTAATGGGTTATATGGTGGGTTGGAGTTATTGGTTTTATTGGATGATTGTAGGGATTGCAGAGGTAACCGCTGTAGGTATTTATATGGGTATCTGGTTCCCAGAATATCCTCAGTGGATATGGGCAATTAGTGCACTCATGATGATGGGATTACTCAATTTTGTGGCGGTAAAACTTTTTGGAGAAATTGAATTTTGGTTTGCACTGATTAAAGTGGTTGCGATAGTTGTTATGATTGCTATCGGATTTTCAGTCATTCTCTTTGGATTTACCAATGGTGGCATACCAGTAGGTTTTGACAATATCTGGAAACATGGAGGATTTTTCCCCAAGGGTTTAGAGGGTTTTTTAATTTCTATTCAGATGGCGATGTTTGCTTATATCGGTATTGAAATGATTGGTCTTTCTGCTGGTGAAACGGAATCTCCAGAAAAAACAATTCCGATTGCAATTAATTCATTGATCATTCGAATCATCATCTTTTATGTTGGTGCACTTTTGGTAATCTTAGCCATTTATCCTTGGAATGAAATTTCTCATCAAGGTGGTAGTCCTTTTGTAGCGATGTTTGAGCGCCTAGGATTGCGAGAAGCTGCAGGTATTGTCAATTTTGTCGTCATTACAGCAGCATTATCATCCTGCAATGCTGGTATTTTTAGTGGTGGTCGATTATTACTTAGTCTTTCGAAAAATGGCTATGCCCCACAATTTTTACAAAAGATTTCCATCTCTGGGGTGCCAAAGTCAGCAGTCTTCCTAACAGTGCTTCTTTCTGCAATTGGAACTTTGTTAAATTATTTTGTTCCAGAAAAAGCATTTCTATATTTAACATCAGCTCTAACTCTCGTTGGTTTGTGTGTTTGGATTGCGATTTTGTACACGCAAATATGTTTTAGAAAAAAGCTAAGGGATTCAGAACTTCAAAACCTACATTTTAAATGTAAGTTTTGGCCCTACTCTAGCTATATTGCTACGGTATTTATTTTGCTAGTGATTGGACTTATATCGTTTTATGAGGAAACTCGCATCGGCTTATATGTCGGTAGTACGATATTTATAAGTCTAATTCTTTTCTATTATTTATTGGGCTTGAACAAAAGAAATTGAAATGATTTTTTAAATGTATCAGCGAAATTGAAACTTCCGTGCAGGATATTCAATTCGTTGATACAGGAAATGAGCTGCAACCCAACTTGCAATCATAATCATCACCATCATTACTATGGCAAATTTAGAGCTGTGAAGATCAAGAAGGAAATATATCGTATTGCCAAGTAGGATAAAAGAAAAATGCATCAAAAAAGCGCAATAGGATCTTTGGCTGATCCATATTAAGAACTTTGCCCACTTAATGGAAGATTCTTTATATGGTCTTTTACCTTGCCAAATAAGTAATAAAGCAACAGCGTAAGCAAGAACATTTTTAATACTTAAATCAAACAGTACCGAAGAAAAAATAATGACGCCAAAGAATACGAATAAAATTTTTGCAATGACTTTGGTGGGTTCGTGCAAGTTGTCGTCGCACAAAAAAGCAATCATACCCAGACCATATACCCCAATGAAATAAATGAAATAATCTTCGAATTCAACTTTCTGACTATAGTAACTAAATGCCGCCAACATAAATATACTTAGTACTAAGATCGACCATCGGTAAGACTTTAATAAAAAGAAGATCATGGTAAAAAAAACATAAAGCTGCCAATCTATCGCTACATACCAAACACCTAAAGAAATGGATTCAAAGCCTAATATTTGTTGCAGTAATAACAAGTGACTTAACACTTGCCAAATTGTTTCGGGTTGCCCCATATATAACTGATAATTAAAGTAGCGTGCAACTGAAGCGCAGAGGATAGTGAACAGTAACGCAGTAAAGTAAGTTGGCACAAGTCTTAAATAACGATTTAAAACAGTTAACCAAAGGCCTTTACTAGAAACTTGGGTAGAGATGTTCTTGATAGCCAAATAGCCACCCATGACTAAAAAAATTTGTACTGCGAATCGCCCGTAATTGCCTAACCATTCAAAGAACGCCGGCCATAATTCCCTAGCAGCATATGAAATATCACCATAATTACTTAAATGATGAAGAATGATGATTTGAACGGCAAGGGATTTTAATAAATCAATCGTGAAAAAATGATTTTTAAAATTAGTAGAGTGTTGAACCATTATCTTTACAAGATGGTGAGTTAATTAAAGTTATCGGCACTGGCACTTTAAGCAATCTAATTTACAAGTAAATTATTAAAAATTCGCTTGTGAAGCAGGGGATTAACATCTTATTTCTGTAAATGATACTCTTGTACCAAAGCAACTTCGTTTTTAGATCCTAGAATCACCGAAACACGCTCATGTAAATGATTCGGTTGGATAGTTGAAATCGACTCTGGCCCATTAATACTGAGGCCACCAGCTTGTTCTACTAAAAAACTCATTGGATTTGCTTCATAGAGCAATCTTAATTTGCCTGGTTTGTTTGGATCTCTTTTATCCCATGGATACATGAAGATACCCCCGCGCGTTAGGACGCGATGGACATCTGCCACCATTGATGCAATCCAGCGCATATTAAAATCTTTATTTCTAGGACCTTCTTTGCCAGCGATGCACTCATCAATATAACGCTTCACTGGAGTATCCCAATGACGCAAATTTGACATATTGATCGCAAATTCCTTCGTGTCTTCAGGGATCAATACATTTGATCTAGTCAAAATAAATTGTCTATTATTTGGGTCTAGGGTAAACATATGAACCCCAGACCCAGTTGTGAGGGTAAGGATGGTTTGCGGACCATATAAAGCATAACCTGCGGCGACTTGCATATTGCCAGGCTTCAAAAAATCCTGTTCAGTAACTGAGTCACTTTGGGTCGTTTCAAGGATTGAGAAAATGGTACCAATTGATACGTTCACATCAATATTGGATGAGCCGTCAAGTGGGTCAAACAACAACAGATATTTTCCCTTTGGCATGTCATTGGGTATTGGATAAATGGTATCCATTTCTTCCGAGGCCATACCAGCCAAAAGACCACTAGATACGTTGTCATCTAATAAAATATCATTGGAGAGAATATCTAGTTTTTGCTGAGTTTCACCTTGGATATTGCCACTTCCTGCTGAACCTAAAATATTATCGAGTGCTCCTCGATTAACAGCTTGACTAATGGAGTCACAAGACTTGGCAACTTGCATTAATAGTTCTTTTAATTGCTCGGGTATATTTTGCTGTTGCAAAAATAATTCTAAATTTGGAGAGGATGAATTTGTCATAGGGGACTTCAATAGTTAAATTACTTAAGATAATGCTTTCTGAATTACTTCTTTTACATCATTAGACAATGGGTTTGTTAAAAGCTTTTCTAATTGTGCGTGCATCATGGTTTGATATGGTATTTTAAACTTTTTCCAGCGATCTAATCCTCTTGCTAGTCTTGCTGCAACTTGTGGATTGATTCCATCTAATTCTAGGACATTGTCGTACCAAAATTCATAGCCTTGCCCTGAAATATCATGAAATCCTGCTGGATTATTCATACAAAAGGTATGGATAACACTTCTGACACGATTTGGATTACGAATTTTAAAATCAGGGTGTTGTTTAAGTTGGCGAATTTCTTCAAGCATGCTGCGCTGATTGAGTGGAGCCTTAGTTGCCTGAATTGCAAACCATTTGTCTAGCGCTAAATCATTTTCTTGATGGCGCCGATAATACAACTCGAGTGCCTGTGCTGAGTAAGTACTTTCAAAATGGACTAAAAGGGTGAGAGCGGCTAAAAAATCTGTCATGTTGTCACAGGTGTTTAATTGCTCGAAAGCTCTTTGTTCATGCACAGATAAATTGGCTTCCAACAACATTTTTAATGCGAAGTTTTTTAAAGCCCTTTTTCCAGCATCAATCGGGTTCGGACTATATTCGCCTGTACTTCTATTTTGTTGATAAAGGGTTAACCATTCATTTTTTAAAGCCAGTGCCAATTCGTTTTGGTATTTGGCTTTTGCTTGATGAACTAATTGTGGATCAACTGTAACTAATTGTTCGTGTAAATAAGTTTCAGCAGGCAAGGTAAAGCATAGTTCTTTAAATGCTGGATCTAAATCTGGGTCTAGGATTAAGTTTCGATATGCCTCAATCAAGGGTTGACTTGGGGTTAGATTATTTAGAATATTCTGAGATGCTATCTTTTGGATAGCTTCCCAACGATTGAAAGCGTTATCATCATGGCTAATCAGGGTAAGAAGCTCATTCTCATTTTGGTCAAATTCCAAAATAATCGGTGCTGAAAAATCACGGTTAATGGATAAGATTGGTTTTTGAAGGATATCTTTTAGAACTATCTCTTGTTCCGTCTGCTGTAATTCAATCAAGAACTCTTCAGTAGGTTGTGATGGAAATAGTAATTTTGTTTTTAATGGAATATGAAACGCCTCTTTGACCAATTGATTAGGTGATGGAGGGCAATACTGGCTGAGTTGGATAGTGTAAGTTTTATTTATTTCATCAAAGTGCTCTTTGACTTTAACGCGAGGAGTTCCTGCTTGACTATACCAATGCTTAAATTGCTTTGCGTTAAAGTTATTAGCATTAGCCATACAAGCTAAAAAATCATCACATGTAACGGCTTGCCCATCATGACGCTGAAAATAGAGTTTCATACCTTTCATAAAGCCCTCCTCACCCAAAAGAGTGTGGAGCATACGAACTACTTCAGCGCCTTTTTCATATACTGTAACCGTATAGAAGTTATTAATTTCTTGATAACTATCTGGACGAATTGGGTGGGCCATTGGACCTGCGTCTTCAGGAAATTGAACTTGTCTGAGCAGTCTGACATCTTCAATTCTTTTCACCGCTCTACCAGAGGCTGAGCCCATCAAATCCGCTGAAAATTCCTGGTCACGAAAGACGGTAAGCCCCTCCTTAAGTGAAAGCTGAAACCAATCTCTACAGGTCACACGGTTACCCGTCCAGTTGTGGAAATACTCATGTCCTACAACACTTTCAATATTGGCAAAGTCAGTATCAGTAGCTGTGTTCTGATCTGCTAATACATACTTGGTATTAAAAATATTGAGGCCTTTATTTTCCATTGCTCCCATATTGAAATCGCCAACGGCGACAATCATAAAACGCTCTAGATCGAGTTCTAAGCCAAACCGCTTTTCGTCCCATTCAATGGAGTGGACAAGACTTTCCATGGCATGAGCTGTTCTTGATAGGTCCTTTTTTTCAACCCAAATTTGTAATAATTTTTTCTCTCCAGAATTCGTAACGTAATGGCGCTCCAGAGCTTCCAGTTTTCCTGCAACTAAAGCAAACAAATAAGAGGGCTTTAGAAAAGGGTCTTCCCAGACTGCAAAGTGCCAACCATTATTAAGCTCTCCCTCTTCAATTAAATTACCGTTGGATAACAGAACTGGATAATCCACTTTTGAGCCACTTAATTTGACGGTGTATTTAGAAAGAACATCGGGTTGGTCCAGAAAATAGGTGATTTTCCTAAAACCTTCAGCCTCACATTGGGTAAAAAAATTATCATTTGAAACGTATAAGCCCATCAAACTTGTGTTGATATTTGGCTGATTGGAGCTAGTAATTTCTAGTTCAAACGCTTCTGGTAAGTGATGCAGGATTAACTCTTTACTGTTTAGCTCAAACTGACGATAGTCCTCATTGTTAACGGAAATACTGATTAACTCCAAGTCTTCACCCTTGAGAACGAGTGAACCTGGACTTAATCGTCGCATTTGAAGGGTTGATTTAACGATGGTTTTATTCGGATTTAAAGAAAAATCTAAATAAACTTGATCGATAGCAAAATTGGGGGCGACGTAATCGTTTCGGTGGAATACGCTTGGGTTATCTATATTATTCATATGTATATTGTATTGGCTCTTGAGAGAGATTAAGCGTGCTTTTAAGTTTTTGTCACAATTATTCCCGAAAAAGCGAGAAGCTATCACTAAGTGCCAACATTGACCGAGGAACTGTTGATTAATTTAAAAAAATCAGTGGTTATTGGTTCCAAGATTGTGAACTTGTTTTGACTCAATAAATGTCTCATCGTGCTTTTGTAGCATAATAAACACGTGAAAATTAAAAACATTATCGACTTTATTTTATTAAGTGCCCTTTGGGGTGGTTCTTATGTTTTTATGAAGTTTACCGCCGGTCATATCGAACCGATTGTAGTTGCTGAATCTAGAATGTTGATTGCAGCTATTTGTCTTGGGCTCATCAGTCTATTTAATCGCCGTTGGTGGCAGCATTTAAAAATGACATGGCCTCAATATCAAAAAACTTTTGTCATTGCAATTTTTAATTCGGTTATTCCTTTTACCTTATTCACTTATGCGATGCAATATCTGAATGTTGGGATTGGGGCTATCTTAAATGCGACCTCACCAATTTGGACTGCTATTATTGCGACTTTTTGGTTAAAAGATCACTTAAATCGTTTTCGATTATTAGGTCTTTTGCTTGGATTTTTAGGTATTGTTTTATTGGTATGGGGTAAAGTAGATTTTGGCGTTGGCGGACTTGGTTTGCCTTTTTTGGCAAGTATTGGTGTCACGATTTCATATGGGTTTGCTACAAATTATATGAAAAAATACTGTGATGGAATTCATCCAATAGGGATGACGATGGTCAGTATGATTTTCGGGTCCTTTGTTCTTGCAATCCCAGCTTACCAGCATTTTCCGACGGGTTTTGTCCCTAATACAGCTTGGATTGGAATGATTGGCCTCGGGGTTGGATCGACTGCGATTGCGTATTTTTTGTTTTACCGATTAATTGAGCAAACCAGTCCGGCGATTGCTATTTCGACCACCTTTTTGGTCCCAGTCTTCAGTATTCTCTGGGGTGATATTTTCCTAAATGAAGAACCAACTTTGCAAATGATTCTTTGCGGCTGCATTATTTTGTTAGGAACTGCTTTAGCAGTGGGGATCTTGCCATTCAAAAAAGTAGTCAAGGAATCTGTTAACTAAATTTCTGCGTTTCGTTACTAAAATGTTGGTATGTAGGTATTATCGATCGGATTTGATTTTTTTCTAAGAAAACGACATGTTCACTCAAACGCTGAACTTGATGTATATCATGAGAAACAATTAAAAATCTCGTTCCTTCATTCGTCATTTCAACGATGAAGCTTTCTATTAAATCTCGAGAATTTGCATCTAATGAGGAAGTTGGTTCGTCGAGAAGAATCAATTGTGCATTTAATAAATAAGCTCTTGCTAAAGCTAAGCGTTGCTTTTCCCCAGTAGATAGAAGAGGAGCAGGGCTTTTGCTAAATTGTATTAATTGAAATTTTCTAAGTACTTGATCTACTAATGTGGATGTGATTGATTTATCAACATCCTTGAGCAAGGTTAAATTTTCTTTGACACTCATTTTTAAAACGGTTGATTGATTATGTACCATGCAAGTGCTTAGCTTTGGGAAATCAATGCAAGCCTGCGAGGTTTTATCTAAGCCCGCAATCAATTTTAATAAACTCGTTTTACCTGAACCGTTTTCTCCTACGATGCATGTGATTTTTTCTATCGGAATAGCCGCTTGATCAATCCTTAAAATTGATTTTTTATTATTACGTAGGTCAAGGTTTCGTATGTGAATGAAGAATGGGTCAGCCATATTTTCTTTCTGCAGCTGATTTAATCAAATTGGCGATACTATTGATGAATAGTACTAGCCCCATTAAAACAATCCCTAACGCTAGAGCAAGTGGTAGATCTCCCTTGCTGGTTTCTAAAGAAATAGCTGTGGTCATTGTTCTCGTTGCGTGGGCGATATTGCCCCCTACAATCATGACAGCACCTACCTCAGAGATGGCTCTTCCAAATCCCGCTAAGAGCGCAATAACGAGAGAGAATCGACACTCCCATAGAGTCCATTTAATTAAGTAAATGCCTGAGAGATGAAAAGATTTGAGTGTTTGAGAGTGAAGTTCCCAAGCATCTGCAATGATTTGTCTGGCAATCGCAGCAATCAAAGGGGTGGTGATTAAGCTTTGGGCAATAATCATGCCTTTGATAGTAAAAAGTAATCCCCATTCACCTAAAGGCCCGCTTCGAGACAGGAGAAGGTAAATACAAACTCCAACGATCACTGTGGGGACATTCATCACCGAATTCAGAATAGTTATGACCAGATTTCGACCCGGGAAGGTATTTGTGGCTAAGAAGCCACCCAAGGGTAAGCCTAGGAAGGTACCAATTAATACGGCACTTAAACTTGTCTGAATAGACACTGCCACAATTTGCCAAACCTCTGAGTCAAATTGTTTTAGTAGTATCGCAGCTTGGATAAAAGCTTCCCACATGGATTGAGTTGATTCTAATTAAAAGTCTATTTTAGCCTTTACTGCGATTTACTTATCAACTTCGCAACCTAGGCAACCTGATCTATGTTTTGATGAAAATGATCCATCCCTTTGAGTTCTCAAGGACTTGGTATCTAGAAATTTCCTCTATAAAAAGGTGTTCAATATTCGTCATCTATTTATTGAATCAGCTAAAATCAATTTTTATCCATCTTTTAGGTTTAATAATGAAATTTTTTAAAAAGCCACAGTTGATTTTTACCTTACTTATTTCGGCGGTACTTAGTTTATCAACACCTTTAGTGAATGCTCAATCTGTTCAAATTAAAGATGCTTTTGCTAGAGCAACCAATCCAGGTCAATCAGTTGGCGGGGGGTACTTGACGATTGATAATCCAAATGACACGGCTGATAAGTTAATTGGCGTTACTTTTGCTAAAGCATCTAGCGTTCAAATCCATGAAATGAAAATGGAGGGTGATCGTATGATGATGCGTGATATAGGTTCATTATCTATTCCGGCTAAATCAAAAGTAGAACTCAAACCAGGTGGCTATCACTTGATGCTAATGGGTTTAAAAGAGCCGTTAAATGACGGGGACGTTATTTCTATTAGTTTGCAATTCGAAAAAGCAGGTAAGGTCGATGTCAAAATGCCTGTAAAAGCACTCCCTCAATCCCACATGCATTAATCTGGTATCAAAATAAAAAGCCCGGACAAGAACGTAATTCTTATCCGGGCCTTGTAAGCAAAAAATCTATCAGTCGTTTTCTAGATTTAAATTCAGATCTGTTACAGCACCTTTACTTGCTGTACTCGCTAATTTTGCATATTTTGCCAATACACCACGGGTATATTTAGGTGCTGGTTTTTTCCAGTTTGCGCGACGTCTAGCTATTTCATCCTCTCCAACATTGAGTTGGATTAACAGTTGATGTGCATCAATCGTGATTGAGTCACCTTCCTCAATGAGGGCGATAGTGCCACCCACAAAAGCCTCAGGAGCTACGTGACCAACTACCATGCCCCAAGTGCCACCAGAAAATCTACCATCGGTGATTAAGCCTACGGTTTCTCCAAAGCCCTGTCCGACTAGAGCAGAAGTAGGTGCTAACATTTCACGCATTCCTGGACCACCCTTAGGACCCTCGTAGCGGATCACAACAACGTCACCATGGGTGATTTTATTGGCCATAATCGCAGCCATACAATCATCTTCAGAGTTGAATACTTTGGCAGGACCGGTAATGCTTGGGTTCTTAAGGCCAGTAATCTTAGCAACGCAACCCTCAGGAGAAATATTTCCTTTAAGGATTGCCAAATGCCCTTGCTCATACATTGGATTATCAATTGGACGAATCACTTTTTGATCCGCTCTTGGTGTGTCCGGCACATCTTTTAGAACTTCCGCAATCGTTTTACCTGTGATGGTCATACAATCACCATGAAGAAGACCGGCAACTAGAAGAACCTTCATCACCTGTGGAATACCGCCAGCAAGGTGAAGATCGGTCGCTAAATATTTGCCAGAAGGTTTCATATCTACCAAGACGGGAACTTTACGACGGATTCTTTCAAAGTCGTCAATTGTCCATTCAATATCGGCAGCACTAGCAATCGCTAAAAAATGCAAGACTGCATTGGTAGAACCACCAACCGCCATAATCACACTAACCGCATTTTCAATTGATTTTTTTGTAATGATATCGCGCGGACGAAGATTATTTTTAACCGCCTCAATTAATACCCTTGCTGATTCTGCAGTGCTATCCACTTTTTCTTGGTCAACGTTTGCCATCGTTGAAGAGTAAGGCAAACTCATCCCTAAAGCTTCAAAAGCTGAACTCATTGTGTTGGCTGTATACATACCACCACAAGATCCACTACTAGGACAGGAATTTTGCTCGACGCCTTTAAAGTCCTCTTCACTCATGCGGCCAGAGGTAAATTCACCCACTGCCTCGAAAGCAGAAACGATGTTGAGTTCGCGCCCTTTATAGTGTCCAGCCTTAATAGTGCCACCATAAACATAAATACTCGGTACATTGGTTCTAGCCATTGCCATCATGCCACCAGGCATATTCTTATCGCAACCACCAATCACAATGACGCCATCTTGCCACAAACCATTGACACAGGTTTCAATTGCATCTGCAATAACTTCTCTTGATATTAAAGAGTATTTCATTCCTTCCGTACCCATACCCATGCCGTCAGAAACGGTTGGTGTGCCGAAGGTCTGAGAGTTTGCACCACCCTTTTCGAGGGCTTCTACTGCTGCATCAGCTAATTTTTGTAAGCCACTATTACAAGGCGTAATGGTCGAGTGGCCATTGGCGACACCAATCATTGGCTTTTTAAAGTCAGCTTCCTCGTACCCCATTGCATAATACATAGAACGATTGGGCGCACGTGCAACTCCTTCGGTAATATTACGGGAACGACGGTTTACGGGGCTTTTTTCATCTGCCATTTAAATCTCCATGAATTATTAACAAAATCGCGAATTATCTTAAAACCTCTATTTTGCCCTTAATTTAAACGGAAGCTGATTTTCTAGAGCAAAATACTATTTTGCCCGAAATTTTCTTTGGAAGTGATTATGGATTCGTATGATGTGATTGTGGTTGGAGCAGGTGCTGCCGGCTTATTTTGTGCTGGAATTGCCGGTCAATTAGGCAAAAAAGTGCTTGTTATTGATCATAGTGCTGTAATCGGAGAGAAAATTCGAATTAGTGGGGGGGGGCGTTGTAATTTCACGAACCTCCATTGTGGGCCAAGTAATTTTTTATCCATGAATCCTCATTTTGTGAAAAGCGCTTTATCGCGCTATAGCAGCCAGGATTTCATCGAGTTGGTTAAAAAGTACGGCATTGCTTTTCATGAAAAACATAAAGGTCAGCTATTTTGCGACAATTCTGCAAAAGAAATTGTGCAAATGCTGCTCAGTGAGTGTGAACTCGGCAAGGTGAAAATTCAATATCCTGAGGAAGTTCAAACCATAAATCAGTGTGATACAGGTTGGCAGGTTGAGACTAACCTTGGTAATTACGTATCAAGCAATTTAGTGATGGCCACTGGTGGACTACCTGTTCCTGCTATTGGCGCGAGTGACTTTGCTTTGACATTTGCCAAAAAATTAGAGATCCCCGTCATTTCTACTAGGCCCGCCTTAGTTCCTTTAGCTTTTACCTCTGGGATTTTTTCAAAAATGGAGGACTTTGCTGGTATCAGTTTTCCAGTACAAATTTCAGCTGGCCTTAAGAAAAAAAATTATGGAACAGCGAACTTTGCCGAAGACCTATTAATTACCCATAAAGGTTTATCCGGCCCCGCAGTTTTACAGGCGAGTTCTTATTGGCAAGAAGGGGAGCCTGTGCAAATTGAATGGCTAAATCAAGAAAAATGGGAAACCTTAACCGGCAACCCAGAAAATCGCTTAAAAACAATTGATCAACTATTAATTGAGTTTTTCCCTAGCAAACTTGCAAAAGAATTTGCTACTCAACTTGGACTTTTTGGCGTGAAATGGGCTGAGGTATCGAATAAAAATAAAGAGTTAATTATTAATCACCTGTGCAGGTGGAGTATAAAACCTGCCGGAACATTAGGCTGGAATAAAGCTGAAGTAATGGTTGGGGGAATCGATACTAAAGCTCTTGAAGGAAAGACGATGATGGTAAAAAAATACCCAGGATTATTTTTTATTGGAGAGTGTGTAGATGTTACAGGCCATTTAGGGGGGCATAATTTTCAGTGGGCTTGGTCCAGTGCATATGTCTGCGCCAATAGCCTCATTAATGCTCACTCTGAAAAAACTCACTCTTAAATTACAGAAATGACTAAACGGCCTTTTTTTAGAAAACTCTGGTTGTAACCTTAAGTATCTTGTGATTAAAAAAAGACTCGAAAAAACAAGTATTAAGGCCCTCCTAATTTGTTGAAGATACAATACTATCTATTACAAAATTATTAGGAACGCCATGTTGAATCATCCATTAAAAATGCTAGTTGTAACAGGCATTATCGCCCTTGGTACAGTTTTGCAATTTGACGTGAGAGCTCAAGCCTACCCTAATAAACCCGTAAAAATTGTAGTTGGTTTTTCCCCAGGGGGTGGACCGGATATTACTGCAAGGGTTCTAGGCCAAAAATTCTCAGAAAAATGGAATCAAAGTGTTGTGATTGAAAATAAGGTAGGTGCTGGTGCCAACATTGCTTCTCAGTTTGTGGCGAATTCCAAACCTGATGGCTATACTTTACTTTCTGTTTCAAATGCCTTTTCGATTTCTCCGGCCATATATCCAAAGTTGCCATTTGATGCGATGAAAGACTTTGATGGCATTACTCTTACTGCTACAGGTCCGGCACTGCTGATTATTTCCCCAAAGTTAAAAGTAACGTCGGTGGCTGAGTTAGTTGCGATGGCCAAGAAAAATCCTGGTCAAATGACTTATAGCTCTGCTGGTATTGGCAGTGGCTCGCATTTTGCGGCAGAAATATTGCGTTCTAAAGCAGGTCTAGAGCTGTTGCATATCCCAACTAAAGGCATTCCTGAGGGTTTGACAGAGGTGATGTCTGGGCGAGTTGATTTTTTTATTAGCCCTTATGCAAGTGCGATTGCAATGGTTAAAGATGGAAGAGCAAAAGCAATTGCAATTACCTCTTTAAAGCGCAGTAAAGAGATGGCAGATATGCCAACCGTTGCCGAGACAGTTCCTGGTTATCAATGGCAGTTTTGGTATGGCTTGTTAGCACCTGCAGGAACACCCAAAGACATTCTTCAACAAATTGCCCTTGAAGTGAAGCGGATCAATGAATTGCCAGAATTGAAAGAGCGCTATGCATCCATTGGGATTGAGCCAGCCTCTGATACACCAGCTCAGTTTGATATTTTTGTGCAAAATGAAATCAAAGATTTTTCAGCCATTGCAAAAGCTGCAAAAATCATCGCAGAATAAACAATAAAATTAATTATTAAAAAAGGAGAAGAAAATGCAAGGTACAGCTAAAAACGGTATTTACTATGAAATCGAAGGTGAAGGTCCATGGATGACTTTATCCCATTCACTTGCCTGTGATATCCACATGTGGGATCCACAAATGGCACTGTTAACCAAGCACTTTAAAGTGCTGCGTTTTGACACTAGAGGACACGGTAAAAGTGTCGTGCCACAAGGTCCTTATACGATGGAGCAATTAGCTGATGATGTTTATGAGTTATTTGGTGAACTCGGGATTACGAAGACCCATTGGATGGGTTTATCGATGGGCGGTATGATTGGTCAAACTTTAGCGCTAAAACACCCAGCAATCTGCACTTCGTTGGTTCTTGCAGATACTACTAGCCGCAGGCCTGATAACGCTTTAAAGATGTGGGGTGACCGCATCATTACAGCTAGAAATGAAGGGATGCAAGGTGTACTCGAAAGCACGATGCAAAGATGGTTTACAGAGCCGTTCCGGATTGCTAACTCTGCAGCCTATCAAGCGACTGCGCAAGGCGTGTTGAACACTCCAGTTGAGGGTTTTGCGGGTTGTTGTGAAGCTATTTCCAGAATCGATACCTTTGATCGATTACCGGAATTAAAGTGCCCAGTCTTGATTATGGTCGGCAGTGACGATCACGGTACACCTCCAGAGATGGCCAGAAAGATTCACGCACAAATTCCGCAATCCGTTTTACACATCATTGATCAAGCTTCCCACATCTCAAACGTGGAACAAACTGCTACCTTTAATCAACATTTAATTGATTTTTATCAGCTTAGCTAAAAAAATCGTAAGCTTGATTGTCAGCGCTTAGTCGAAACCTGAAAACTTGGGTTTTGGTTAGCGCTGATTTTCTTAGTGATGGAGACCTTATTCGGGCTTGAGACCGGAAGCATCAATCACTCGTTTCCAATGTACTTTATCCTTAACCAGGAAAGCTTTAAATTCGCTTGGGGTATTGCCTACAGTAATGGCGCCTAAATCGTTTAGACGTTTTTTGATTTCTGGTTTTGCCATTGCAATTTGCATGGCATTATAGATTTTTTGTACGATGGGCGCAGAGGTGCCGGCTGGAGCTAACATCCCAACCCAAGGTGCCGTGGCTTCAAAACCTTTGAAACCCAACTCTTCCATGGTAGGGGTGTTGGGAAAATCAGGGTGACGTTTGGTCGTTCCCACGGCTAGAGGGATTAAACGCTTTTGTCCAACTTGATCGGCAATACCGATAATTGGATAGAAAATAAAATTAACATTGCCAGACATGACTTCAGTTAAGGCTGGAGCATTCCCTTTAAAAGGCACATGCGTCAATTCCACTTTTGCATCAGTCGCAAGCAGGGCACCAGCAAGATGCGAGGAGCCAGCATTACCTGAAGAACTATAACTAATTGCACCCGGTTTCTCTTTCGCAACCTTTAAGAATTCACCCAGAGTTTTATATGGAGAGTTATAGCCTGTAACGAGAATCATCGGTAAATCGGCAACAAGTGAAATTGGCTCAAAGCTAGTTATCGGATCATATCCTGGTTTTTTCATCATGATTGCATTGACGTTGTGCGATAAGGAGGCAAACAGCAATGTGTAACCATCTGGCTGGGCTTGTGCAACATATTCAGTCGCAATTTTCGCATTTGCACCTGGTTTGTTATCCACAATCACGGATTGTCCTAGAGTCGCTGTCATATCTTGCGCAAGGACTCTCGCAATCACATCGGTCGGGCCACCTGCTGCAAAACCAATGATGACCTTAATCGGTTTTTCTGGATAATTACTCTGCGCTAATACCTGTTGATGAGGCAAGATAGCTAAATTTAGAAGCAGACCTAAAAAGAGGGCTCGGAAGGTGTTTTTATGGGTAACGCGTGAATTGAATCGAATTTTTGTCATGAGTGGTCTCTGGGTTTTTGATTTAAGGTTTTCTAGAAAACTAGTTATTAAAAAAAACGATTGGCTGCCACTTGAAAGCGCTGAATATAACGATGTTCATGGGGGGCGTAATCAGCTACTGCATTATGAATCGTACCCATGTTATCCCACATTAAGACGCTTTTCTCTTCCCATTCAAAGGCGTAGCGAAATTCAGGACGGAGTTGATGAGCAAATAAATACTCAAGTAACTCATCACTCGCTTGCTGATCGAGTTCGTTGATGCGGATTGAGTAGCCTGGATTGGCATATAAAACCTTTTTTCCAGTAATGGGATGAACCATAATGGCAGGGTGCGAGACCGGGGGTTTTGCTTGCAATTGTTCTGGTGTAAGTGGGGGTCTAGTACTACCTTTTTCAAGACGCATTTTCTCCCAAAATTTATTAAAGTCGTGAGTAATCGTTTTACCTTCTAACTTTTCGGCAATTTCTTTAGGTAATGCATCATAGGCAGCGTGCATATTACAGAATTCAGTATTTCCGAGGGATTTCCCATCGCGCATTGGAATCTTGATACCGTACAAAATATTTGCAAAAGCAATTTGGCGACTATAGGACATATCCGTGTGCCAATCTTGTCCTGCATCGGATAAGCCCAAAGGTTTGCCATTTTCGACCATATTGGAGAGCGTCATCATTTCAGGAATTTTTGGATCTTGTGCGATTTTTGCAACATTAATTTCGAGTTCACCAAAATGAATGGCAAAGTCTTTGAGTTGTTGTGGAGTGACTTCTTGCTTGGGAAAAGTGAGAACGCCATACTCGCCCAACCATTGAATCAGTTGGTGTAATTGGGCCTCCGTAATTTTTTGGCTTAAATCTAGATCAAGCACTTTGGCACCGAGTGATTGTTTACTAGGAACTAGGTTCATTTAATACACCTTTTTACATTATTGTCTAATGAAGATGGGATAGAATAACTCAATTATTTTAGACTTTCTAATATGTTACCAGTCAATGAACTCTATTCTATCGAGGAACTACGCCTAAAAGCAAAGGAAAGATTGCCCCAAGCAATTTTTGACTTTTTCGATGGCGGGGCTGAGGACGAAATCACCCTAAACGCTAATCGTCAGGCTTTCAAAGACCAGTTTATAGTGCCCCAAGGTCTCAATGACGTTAGTAATGTCGATACCGCTACTAATATATTAGATCACTTTTTCTCTTTTCCCTGTGCTGTTGCACCAACCGGTGCGGTCGGTTTTGGCTGGCGCGGGGGTGATCTAGCTATTGCTAAGGCTGCTGCCAACCATCAAATTCCTTACACTTTATCTACTACCGCAACTGCCTCCATTGAAAACATCGCTCGCAATGTTCCTGGCCGTTTGTGGTTTCAGGCCTATGTGTTAAGAGATCATGACTTTTTCTTTAAGCTCTTACAGCGTGCCTACCATTGTGACTATGAAGCACTCATGATTACGATTGATTTACCGGTAGGAGGTAAAAGAGAGCGCGATTTAAGAAATCATTTTTCAGTGCCATTCAAGTTTACTTCTCTCAATCTAAGAGATTTTGCTTCAAAACCCCGGTGGGCAATTCCCATGTTGCTTGGGGGAGTACCTAAGTTTGAAAATTTAGTCGGTATGAGAAACACCAACTCCTATGGTGAAAACTCGGCTTCTTCCGTTGGGAAGTACTATGATGCCTCGTTTGATTGGGAATCCTTAGCTAAAGTCAGAGAATATTGGTCCCGTAAATTGATTATTAAGGGCGTACAAAGTCCAATCGATGCAAAACGCTTAGTGGATTTAGGCGTTGATGCGATTGTGGTCTCTAATCATGGTGGCCGACAATTAGATGGAGCGCAAGCAACGCTGCGAGCTCTGCCAGCCATCTTGAAAATTGTTGATGGTAGGATCCCAGTATTTGTGGATGGTGGGATTCGACGCGGTAGTGATATTTTCAAAGCCCTCGCCATGGGTGCCCAAGGTACCTTGGTTGGACGTGCTACCTTATATGGTGCTCTCGCAGCAGGTAATGAAGGCGCAAACCGAGCCTTAGAAATTCTGTTGGATGAATTCACACGCACGATGCAACTTACTGGTATGCGAACGATTGCAGAAATCCATCATTACGGTACCTACTTGCTCGCCAATAATAAGTAAGCTAAAAGACATTTAACCAAATTAATTAGAGCGACGCAGTTGATATACGGCGTGCCTCTGTAAACCGGGTAGACCAATACGGTGTCTGCAATTGTTCTAATCTGACGGTGCCACCTGCATTGGGAGCATGTACGAAACGACCTTTGCCAACATAAATACCGACGTGAGAATAGGGTGAACCCAAAGTGTTAAAAAAAACCAAATCACCTGGTGCCAATGGTGCGTTCTCAACTAAAGAGCTAACCTTGGGCATCTCCGCTGTGGTTCTTGGGATTTTTTTTCCACGAGTACTAGCAAACACATAATGAATCAGGCCACTACAGTCAAAACCGCCGTCAGGGTTATTGCCACCCCAGCGGTAAGGGATTCCAATCAAACCAATCGCTGTTACAGAAATATCTTCTTGACCAACACTAATATCTTGGGCTAAGTTAGGTAGTCGACTAGAACCATTTTGCGTCCCCGACAAAGGGTTCGATGCTTGATTACCTTTAGTGCCACACCCTACCAAGAACAAAAGGCAGAGTATGGCAAGCCAGCTTTTAGAGAATTTCAGCCGCATGATCCGCTAAGCGTGAACGCTCACCTCTAGCCAAGGTGACGTGTCCACCATGACGCCAACCTTTGAATCGATCGACTACATAGGTTAAGCCGGATGATCCCTCGGTTAAATAAGGCGTATCAATCTGAGCAATATTACCTAAGCAAATCATTTTCGTACCAGGGCCTGCTCTAGTGACTAAGGTTTTCATTTGTTTCGGGGTTAAATTTTGTGCCTCATCAATAATCACAAACTTAGATACAAAGGTTCTGCCCCGCATAAAGTTCATACTCTTTACTTTAATTCTGGATCTGATGAGCTCTTGTGTTGCGGCTCGTCCCCATTCCCCCGCGCTATCATCGCTGCGGTGGAGTACTTCTAAGTTATCATCAAATGCACCCATCCATGGTTGCATTTTCTCTTCTTCAGTACCTGGCAGAAAACCAATATCCTCACCCACTGGAACGGTAGCACGCGTAATAATGATCTCGTTATAACGTTTACTATCTAACACCTGTTCTAAACCAGCCGCTAAGGCTAATAGGGTTTTACCTGTACCTGCTTGGCCTAATAAAGTAACAAAATCTATTTCAGGGTTCATTAATAAATTGAGGGCAAAGTTTTGTTCACGATTACGCGCTGTAATGCTCCAGACATTATTTTTTTGATGAGAAAAATCTCTTAAGGTTTGTAATAGTGCTGTTTTGCCATTAATTTCTTTTACTTGAGCATAAAAGGGAGTACTGCCATCACTATTTTCTTGATACACAAATTGGTTGACCATCATCGAATTAACGAGGGGGCCTGTAATTCGATAAAACATTGTGCCGGATTTACCATCACTCCAACTTTCCATCGCCTTGCCGTGCTTAGGCCAAAAATCAGGAGGTAATTGTAAAACGCCAGCGTACATGAGGTCACGATCTTCAAGTACTTGGTCGTTAAAGTAGTCTTCAGCCGGTAAGCCAATTGCGCGAGCCTTGATTCGCATATTGATATCTTTTGATACCAATACGACTTCTTGATTTGGGTGTGACTCCTGCAGAGAGCGAACAACCCCTAAAATCATATTGTCGCCTTTACCTTCAGGCAAACCCTCGGGTAATTTAATTTCTTTTAAATCGGTTTGGAAAAACAGTTTGCCTGTAGCGTCTTTATTACCTAATTTGTCTAAAGTAATCCCTTCATTCAGAAAGCCACTAGTTCCGTCCACTAGACCATCTAAAGAGCGACTTACTGCTCGTGCATTTCTGGCTACCTCGCTCATGCCTTTTTTATGATTATCTAATTCTTCTAGAGTTGTCATTGGCAAATACACGTCATGCTCTTCAAAGCGGAACAAGGAAGAAGGATCATGCATGAGCACGTTGGTGTCTAAGACAAATAAACGTTTTTTAGAAGAGGCAGATTTCGTTGGTTTTGTTCTTGAAGATCGATTTGTTTCCTGTTTGATACGCTTGATTGCTTCTTTTGCGATGGTATTAGCAACGCTAGGTGTTTCATTGCTTGCCCTCGGCAATTCAGGCTCGAAACTTGCAAGAAAGGTTTCATCTTCCTCCAACACTGTAATTTGAGCTTTTGGAGGCTTTTTAAGATCGGGTTTACGCATGCGAGGCAAATTGAGTTCATCAGCTGCTTGGTTGGGTGCTGGGGGCAAAGGCATGCATTAACTCCTATGGGGTTCGTTAAAAATGGGATTAAAAATGGGCCATATTGTGCCAAGCACAAGCTGAGCCAAACTAGGCTTTACTTGCGAAGGCGTTAAAGTTGGCTGCAGTATTTGGGTAAAGCAGAAAAAATGTTGAATTACTAAATACAAACTTTTGGGGGGTAATGGCCTGTCTTGATAAACTGATTCAAGAATATTGTGGTTGAGGAGCGTACTTCGTTTTCTTCGCATTAAGAATACATTAGCCCAAATTTCAAGACATTGCAACCACAGTTTTCAAAACTTCTTCCACATGCCCTGGAACCTTAATGCCACGCCATTCATGACGTAAAATCCCTTTAGAATCAAAGAGAAATGTACTTCTATCTAGCCCTCTTACCTGTTTGCCATACATATTTTTCATTTTCATGACTTCAAAAATAGAGCATAAATCCTCATTTACGTCGGCAACTAGCTCAAAAGGTAACTCATGTTTACTTTTGAAATTTTCATGTGACTTTAAAGAATCGCGAGAAACACCCACAATCACAGCATTTGCTCTCGTAAAAGCCTCGATCGTATCTCTGAAATTGCCAGCTTCAACAGTACAACCAGGGGTTGCGTCTTTTGGATAAAAATATAAAACTAGTTTTTTGCCTAAAAAAGAGCTCGGTTCAAAAACTAAACCTGAAGTCGCTTGGATAGAACAATGGGGGATTGATTCGCCAATTTGCACTGCCATTTTAAATTCCCTTATAAATTGATTACACTAATTTTGCCATGTTATTTGGATCAAATCACAAATATGATTTTTCAGCATTAGGATGAATTGAATCTATTCTGTCATCATAAGTTAAATAACCGATTCAATTGGCATTCGCATTAATTCCCCACTACGATTAGGGATTTCTCCCCAAGTAAAAGGTAATTCAATTAGATGCTGTAATTGTCCGGTTTTTTGCCATGAAAGATGTAATTCTTGCATACTTACTAGCTCATGCCCTTGACTCAACCACCCCTTTAAAAGTTGCTCGAAAAGGGGTAAAAATTTCTGACCTTCAAGCTCAGCATGCAGCGTGAACACTTGATCATTGGGATTACTCGCAGTCAGACTTAAAAGATGGCTAATTACATCCTCACCAGTCATGTTATTGACCCCAATCAACTCATCTAAGGTCGGGAGTGTGGTTGGATATTGAATGTGATGGCAGGTTTTCATACCCTCTAACTTAACGCGGTAAGGTACTAAATTCAGCGGTGCACGTCCGTCCGAAGAGTATTTCATCTGCCATGTATCCAAATGTTTAATAGCTGTTGGATTCATTTGCCAACCGGCAGCACCATGGGTTTTTGGGACTTCTTTAAAAATATCAGTAAATCGATCCCAGGCGAGATTCATTTGTTGCAAGGTCCACTCTGGGGTTGCGTCGCGGACATTGTCCTGCCAGACGCGATGATCCCAAGTATGAATCCCAACTTCGTGTCCACTTTTTGCTACTGATTGCATTTCTGAGCGTGCTTTTTTACCAATATCTGGGGCTGGTAAAAGAACTCCATAACTTAAGGTTTTGAGACCATAATGCTCAACGACTGAAGTACGAGAAACCTTTTTGAAAAAACCCGGTTTAAAAATGTTCTTGAAAGCCCAACCGGTATGATCAAAACCCAAACTAAATAAAAAAGTAGCCTGCAGATGATTCGTGTCGAGTACTTTTTGTAAACGGGGTACGCCTTCTTGCGTTCCTCGCAAAGTATCGACATCGATTTTGAGTGCAATCCTTCCCATTATTAGGTGTTCCTAAAAGTCAAGGTGTAAAAGGGTAATTGCGCCAATTAATGATCGACTAAACTGCGTGCACGAACCACATCATGACGATAGGCTTCGAAAATGTGCTCTAGGGCATCTTCCATCGTCGTGGAAGGTTTCCAACCTAGTTCGGTCATCGTATTTTCGATTTTTGGGACACGATTTTGAACGTCTTGATAACCTGTTCCGTAGTAGGCATTCGCCGTTGTTTCTTGTACGTTAACCAATTTAGCTGAGGCTTGATACTCGGGGATCCGATTCGCAATGGCTAACATCATATTGGCCAATTCTTTGACAGAGTGATTATTAGTTGGGTTACCGATGTTATAAATCTTGCCATTGGCAATATCATTTTTATTTTCTAATATCAACGCCAAGGCATCAATGCCATCATCAATATAGGTAAATGCTCTTTTTTGCAAACCACCATCGACCAAGTTGATCGGTTCACCACGGACAATATGACCTAAAAATTGAGTTACTACGCGCGAGGATCCTTCTTTAGCGGTATAAATGCTATCTAAACCAGGCCCAATCCAGTTAAATGGTCTGAAAAGGGTAAAGCGTAAGCCCTCCATCCCATAACCCCAGATGACGCGATCCATTAATTGTTTTGCGCAAGCATAAATCCATCTTGGTTTGTTAATTGGGCCATAAATCAGTGGGGAAGACTCTGGATCAAATTCAGCGTCGGTACTCATACCGTAAACTTCTGAGGTTGACGGAAAGACGAGATGTTTGCCATATTTGTGGGCGGAGCGAACAATCGGTAAATTCGCTTCAAAATCAAGCTCAAATACTTTGAGTGGTTGCTGGACATAGGTCGCTGGGGTTGCAATCGCGACCAAAGGTAGGATTACATCGCATTTACGCACATGATATTCAACCCACTCTTTGTTGATCGTAATATCGCCTTCGAAAAAATGCATCCTTTGATGATTCACGATGTCACCGAGTCGATCATTTTGCATATCCATACCGTAGACTTCCCAATCCGTAGTCTCTAAGATACGCTTTGATAGGTGGTGACCGATAAAACCATTGACACCTAGGATTAAGATTTTTTTAGCCATAATGAGTCGTTTACCTCGGAATTAGAAATAGAAAATACTGCATGCAATAGACAGTATTCTAAGCGTTTGTGAAAGTATTCAGTAATTTTTGTAAGTCTTGGGGGCTAATCAGGGATTCATGATGTCGAAGTTCTTCGATCCATAGCCCACCCCGATCCGGACAACAACCTACGATTTTACCGTCAAATAGACCAAGACCTAGAGCCTGATTGATGGGTAGAGAGTTAGGAAGTATTTTCTGAGCCTTTGCAACTACTAGTTGGTGTTCGCCTAGCATGGTAAATGCACCAGGGTAGGGAGGAGCGACAGCTCGGTAAAGATTATATACATCATGGCAACTTGCCTGCCAGTTAATCAGCCCATCTTGCGGTTTACGCCCGCCAAAATAACTTCCCATTGAAAGATCATTTTTGGTTCTAGGGATTTGACCTTGAAGCAGTTGTGGCAATACTTTTTCTAGCGCAATCACCGCTGCTTGACTGACTTCATTAAAGACTTCATAAGCAGTTTGATCAGGACCAATTGGCACCACTTCTTGACTAACGATATCGCCCGCGTCGGGCTTTACTTCCATGATGTGCAAAGTAGCGCCAGTTTCTGCTTCGCCGTGTAAGACGGCCCAGTTGATGGGGACCCGCCCACGGTATTTAGGGAGTAAGGAACCGTGCATATTGAGCGCTGCTAATTTAGCAAGCTGCAAAATTTGCGTCGGAATCATCTGCCTAAAATAAAATGAAAACAAATAATCTGGGTGAATTTGTGCAATACGATCTTGTAACTGGGAATCATTCAAGTCAGGGTCTAAGAGGATTGGAATGTGATGGGCCTGACACAGATCTGCGACCGACTCAAACCAAATATTCTCACTAGGGTTATCCGCATGGGTAATGACGAGTGGAATCTCAAAGCCACCTTCAATTAAGGTTCGAAGACACTTTACGCCAACAGTATGATAGGCGAATACAACTGCAGTGTTATTGCGAAGCGTCAATCGCATCACCTTGAGCTACATCATCCTGTTCTAAAACACCCATCACAATATACCTAGGCCTTTTACGAACTTGTTCGTAGATGCGGCCAGTATATTCGCCTAGTAAACCTACCCCAAAAAGTAAAACACCCATCAGGAAAAAGTTAAGTGCAAATAAAGTAAAGACCCCTTCTACTTCGGCGCCAAGAATGAAGCGACGCACCAACAGTAGGATAAATAGAAAGCCTGACGCAATCGCTAGCAAGATTCCAATTAAAGAAAAAGCTTGCAGAGGCATCACGGAAAAGCCAGTAACTAAATCAAAATTTAATCGAATTAATTGGTAGAGAGAGTATTTCGACTCGCCTGCAAAACGTTCCTCATGTTTGATCTCAATTTCAATGCGTTTACTTGCGTAAGTGAAGCCCAGTGCTGGAATAAAAGTATTGAGTTCTTTACTTTTCTTCATTAAATTGACCACTCGCCGATCATAGCCACGCATCATACAGCCTTGGTCAGTCATGGTAATACGAGTGATACGATCCCTCAGCTGATTCATGGCTTTAGAGGCATAACGTCGGAAATGTGAATCTTTTCTAGCGACTCGAATCGTACCGACATAATCAAAGCCTTCAAGAAGCAACTGAGCAATCCGATGGATTTCTTCTGGTGGGTTTTGTAAATCAGCATCTAGGGTGATAATAAAGTCACCGTTCGCATAAGAAAACCCAGCCATGATGGCCATATGTTGACCAAAATTACCGTTAAATAAAACTACCCTTGTCGTGTCAGGACGTTTATCAAACTGCCTAGCTAATAGTTGTGCCGATTGATCGCGACTACCATCATTCACAAACACCACTTCATAACGAACATTTAAATTTTTTACCATCAAATCCAAAGCAGGATAAAGACGGTCAAATAATGCTTGTAGACCGTCCTCTTCGTTGTACACCGGAATCACAATCGAAATCAGCGGAAAAGCAGGCTTGACCGGAAGAAAACGTTCCATCGAAGTGCTATGAATGATATTTTTTGACATTAAGTAATTCTAAAGGTTTTTTATTTAGGAATAAAAAATGGTGTTTCCTACCATTGAAACTCTCGCAGTTGGCTTTTTATTTTAAGGCGGACAGAAGCGCATTTTCTAAACTTACCACTACACGCTCAACATCAGCATTTGTCATTTGGGCAAATAAAGGCAGCGTTAAAATGGCTTTACCAACACGCTTTGCATGTGGTGTGCTTGCTGGGTCATAACCCAGTTCGCGATACAGGGTAAATTGAGTGATGATGGGATAGTGGAGGCCACAACCAATTTGTTGGTCTTTCATCTTTTGCATGATGTCAGCACGGTTGCTACCTTTATTTTCAAGGGACTCGATGGGAAGAACAACCTGAAACATATGCCAGTTGGAGTTTGCGAAATCGGCAACAGGTAATTGAAGTCCTAACGCTACGAGCGAGGTTTTAGCAAAACTTGCAAAGTAATGTTTTGCTAATTCATGACGAATGGCTGTAACTTCTACAATTTTCGCAAATTGATGAAGACCAATTACCGCATTAACGTCAGTAAGGTTATGCTTACCGCCGAGCACATCTACCTCCATCCCATCTAGCCCTGTGCGCGTGACTCCTTGCAAGCGATACTTACTAGCAAGGATTGCTTCCTCCTCCGTATTCATGACGAGACATCCACCTTCAATACTCGTGATATTTTTATTCGCCTGAAAACTAAAACTGACCAAATCAGAGCGCAACGGACTAGCAGCGCCAATCCTATTTCCCTGCCAGGAGCTACCTAAAGCTTGGGCTGCATCCTCAATCACACGTAGGTGATACTTGTCGGCAATCCTGTATAAGTACCCCATATCAACGGGTAAGCCGGCAAGATAGACGGGCATGATAGCTTTAGTTGCCGGTGTAATTGCTTGTTCAATTAGATTCAAATCGATATTGCGAGTCACTGGATCAATATCTACAAAGACCGGTTTTGCCCCAACTGTAAGAATGACATTTGAAGTCGAAACCCATGAAATCGGACTCGTAATAACTTCATCGCCAGGACCGATACCCGCAATCCTTAGGGCAATTTCCATTGTGGCTGTACCATTGGCAAAACAACGTACAGGTCTACCACCAAAATAATCCGATAAAGTTTTCTCTAGCTGCGCATTTTTGGGGCCCGTCGTAATCCAACCAGAACGTAACACTTCACCAACGGCCGCAATGGTTGCTTCATCGATTGTGGGTTTAGTAAAGGGTAGAAAAGGAATTTGTGAATTACTCATAGCAATGCCTGATTGAAAACGGTTTAAGATCTTGCCAAAATATAGACGCCAACTAAGATAATACCAATCGCTAGCATTCGCTGTGTCGATAAAACCTCGCCAAATAAATAATAAGCGGCGATGGCATTCACCACATAACCTAATGATAAAAGCGGATAAGCAATCGATACGTCAACTCTGGATAAGCCAGCGATCCAAGTTATAACTGATAATCCATATAAAGCCAAGCCACCGAGGATGGGTAAATTGGAACCTATTTGCATTAAGGTTGGCATCAGGGTCGCTGGGGCGAGTGTGATCTCACCTAGGCGATTAGTGCCCGCTTTGAGTAAGAGTTGAGCACAGGCATTGAGTAAGATGCCCGCGAATAAATAAGAAAAACTAGATATATTCATTAAATTAAAACCTATTGGTTACTGAAATGCGCAATCAAGCTTTATGGCAATGGCTTACGCACAATTACTCTTAAGGCATCTCGTGCTACTAATTCCATTGGAAAATTCTGCTTTGTAAGTTCATCATACTTATGGTTAGTTAAAATCGCAAAAGCATCCTCTGATGGATTAGATTGCCATAACTGCATCCAATCACTCGTTTTGCTAATCCACTTATTAGGTTCTTGTTCAATCCCAAAGGCTAACTCATCTTCAAAATTAACCATAATACTTGGGTGTTCTAAATAAAAGGGGATTGTGTGCTCAAGCAACTCCACAGAATATAACTTGGTATCCGGTTTGAGTAAGGGTTTTACTTGCTCTGCTAGATCGACACCGGATAATAGCCTTCCAACGTGCTCATGTGACAAACCAGCAGTTAATGTCACGGCTAAAAAAGTTGCAGAGTAAAGACACAAACTGAGCATTCTTCGCTTGCAATAATATAAGGACGAAAGACAGCCAACAATTCCAAGAATCAGAGCAATACGAATATCTTTGGCATAAGCAAGATAGCTTTGTGCCTCATAGGTTTCACCTGTTTTTTCGATCACAGAAATTTGGGTCAAACCAATGATAAAAAGAACTAGAAAAAAACTGACTTGCCATAACCATGGAGCGGTAAAGATACTGGCTTTAGTTAAAGATAAATTAAGACCATGATCAATCGAAATCGCAATGATGATAGCCAAGGCGGGTATCACTGGAATGATATAACCTGGTAGTTTAGAGTGCGATGAACTGAAGAAAATCAGAATAACTAAAAACCATACAAAGCATAACCAAAGCGATTTAAATTGTGGAGACTGAAGCGGTAGTTTGAGCCGTAATTTAAAAACTTGTACATTCGCCCTGACTAATTGCACTAACCAAGGAATGAGTCCAACGCAGAGTAGTGTAATAAAAAAGTGCCAGGGAGCTACACGGGCATGTTCATTCGTCGTGAAGCGCTCAAAGTGTTCACGAATAAAAAAGAAATGTAAAAAAGAGGGATGTTCAATTGATATCAGAATAAACCAAGGGGCACAAATCAGAAAGAAGAGACTTAACCCTTTTACCCAAAGCATTTGAGTCCAGCATTTCCAGTCGCCACTGGTAAAGGTATACAACACGATGACCATACCAGGTAACACCACCCCAATTAATCCTTTACTGAGTACTGCCAATGCCATTGAGGCCCAGCACATTAGCATCCAATTTTGTTGAGTTTTAGAGCCCAGAGTTGAACTCCAAGATAAGATCAAACAACAAAGAGTAGCGCCCATAAAAAATGCCATCCCCATATCGAGCGAATTAAAATGGCCCCCTAAAATCCATAATGGACTAGATGCCAAAATCATCGCGACTAGATGACCAACCCTTGGACCCCAAATCTTATTCGCCGTGTAAGCGAAGAAGAAAATTCCCCCTAAGCTCGATAGTCCACTCCAAAGTCTAGCTTGCCACTCACCCAAGCCAAACAATTTAAAAGCGAGAGCGGTCATCCATAGATGTAAGGGGGGTTTTTCGAAATATAAATAATCGTTATATTTTGGGACCAACCAATTACCACTCACCAACATCTCACGGGCAATTTCAGCATAGCGCCCTTCATCTGAAGGAATTAAATGACGAAAGCCAAGCGTACTTAACCAAACAAAGGCAAGAAGAAGATAGAGCAACCAACTCGGATTATGGAGAACTTGCTGTGACAGGGAGAGGTATCTTTTCAACATTTCTTGTAGTTACTTCCCCGCTATCGCTGCGGGAGTCGTTAACGGCGTTGATTCGATTAAAAAGGCGCCAAGTACTAGTCTGCCTTCACCCATCAAGATGTTGTAAGTTCTACACGCGGCCTGAGTTGTCATGACCTCAAAGCCGATTTTCGCTTTATATAAGTCTTGAATGAGACTAGGCGTTACAAAACGATGTTTTAAGCCACTCCCCAGAATAACTAATTCGGGACGAAGTTGGGCAATGGTCTCAAAATGGGAACGTTCAAACTGACCAAAGTTTGAAATATTCCAAGGATTTATCGCGCCTTCGGGCATCACTAAAATGGAAGATTCAAATCGAATTTCGTTAATCTCGATATAAGAATCCTCGTATCTGGTGACGGTATTGAGTGCTGAATGGGGATCAGGTTGGAGTTTCAAGGCTTTCCTCTGTCATAATATGGTTATTATAACTAGCGTTTGTCCGCTAAAAGTTTGAGAGATCTATTTTATTGTGAAAACTTTTTTAAAATCCGCAAAACTAAATAATGTTTGTTACGACATTCGTGGTCCTGTCTTGGAACTTGCCACGCGAATGGAAGAAGAAGGACAAAAAATTATCAAATTAAACATTGGTAATGTAGGGGTATTTGGTTTTGATCCTCCTGAAGAAATCCAATTAGATATGATTCGTAATTTGCAACATGCCGCTGCTTATTCCGACTCGAAGGGTATTTTTACAGCCCGTAAAGCCATCATGCACTATTGCCAACAAAAGAATATTCAGGGTGTTGACATTGACGATATTTATACCGGTAATGGCGTTTCTGAACTAATCGTTTTAGCCATGAATGCGCTACTCAATGATGGTGACGAGATTTTGGTACCAACGCCTGATTATCCACTTTGGACAGCTGCTGTCAGCCTATCAAGCGGGAAGCCAGTCCATTATTTGTGTGACGAAAGTAAGGACTGGGCCCCAGATTTAGCTGATATCAAAGCAAAGATCAGTGATAAAACCAAGGGTATTGTCATCATTAATCCCAATAATCCGACTGGTGCGATTTATTCCGATGATGTCTTGAAACAAATTGTGCAACTCGCTCGTGAGCATGACTTAATTATTTTTGCCGACGAGATCTACGACAAAACTTTATACGATGGCCATACGCACACTTCGATTGCATCGCTTGCAACTGATGTCTTGATGATTACTTTTAATGGTTTGTCAAAAAATTATCGGTCATGTGGTTATCGTGCTGGCTGGATGATTGTCTCAGGCGATAAAAGTGGTGCAAAAGACTATATTGAGGGTTTAAATATGCTCTCATCTATGCGCTTATGCGCCAACGTGCCGGGTCAATGGGCGATTCAGACAGCACTAGGTGGTTATCAAAGCATTAACGAACTCGTGGGAGAGGGTGGGCGACTGCGTCGTCAACGTGATTTGGCTTATGATTTAATCACTAAAATCCCAGGTGTTAGTTGCGTAAAACCTGCTGCTGCACTTTATTTATTTCCGAAATTAGATCCAAAAATGTATCCGATTAAGGACGATCAGGAATTTATTGCTGATTTATTGCGTGAAGAAAAAGTCCTTCTAGTTCAAGGCAGTGGTTTTAATTGGCCACATCCTGATCACTTTAGGGTTGTTTTCTTACCCAATGAGGATGTCTTACGAGACGCTATCAAGCGGTTAGCCCGTTTTTTAGCAAAATACAGAAAAAGAATGGGAACTGAGTCTCTCGTTTAAGTTGCGACTAAAATAGTACTTTTAGTAGGACTTCGAATTTGCTCGAAGTCTTCCGATCATTTATGAAGATTTGAACATGAAACCAATACAAGTAGGATTATTAGGCGCTGGAACAGTGGGCGGCGGTGTATTTACTGTGCTGCAGCGTAACCATGAAGAGATTGAAAGACGGGCTGGGCGTGGGATTGAGATTGCGGTTGTTGCTGATCTTGATCAAAAGCGTGCTGAGCAGATTGTACAAAATCGAGCTAGGATTGTGAACGATGCCTATCAAGTCATTAATGACCCAGAGATTGAAGTAGTTATTGAATTAATCGGTGGCTACGGCATTGCTAAAACTTTAGTTTTGGCAGCCATTGCAGCAGGTAAGCACGTCGTTACAGCTAATAAAGCCTTAATTGCGGTGCATGGTAACGAAATTTTTGCTGCTGCTAGGGAGCGTGGCGTGATTGTTGCTTTTGAAGCGGCTGTTGCTGGCGGTATTCCTATTATTAAGGCATTAAGAGAAGGTTTAACAGCAAATCGAATCGAGTGGATTGCTGGCATTATTAACGGTACGACTAACTTTATCTTGAGCGAAATGCGTGATAAAGGCTTAGATTTTGATGTGGTGCTAAAAGAGGCGCAGCGCTTAGGCTATGCCGAAGCGGACCCTACCTTTGATATTGAAGGGATTGACGCAGCGCATAAAGCCTCAATCATGAGCGCAATCGCTTTTGGTGTGCCGGTTCAATTCGATAAAGCGCATATCGAAGGTATTACTAATTTAGCAGCAATCGATATTAAGTATGCAGAAGAGCTCGGTTATCGAATCAAACTATTAGGGATTACCAAACGTACCCCTGACGGTATAGAACTAAGAGTTCATCCGACCTTGATTCCTAAGGATCGCCTGATTGCCAATGTTGAAGGTGCTATGAATGCAGTCCAAGTGTTTGGTGATGCCGTCGGCACTACTTTGTATTACGGTAAAGGCGCTGGATCAGAGCCAACCGCTTCAGCCGTGATTGCCGATTTAGTTGACGTGGTTCGCTATCAATCTGTGCCTGCAGACAAGCGCGTTCCTTACTTAGCGTTCCAAGAAGATAAAGTAATTAATACAGTGGTCATGCCAATTGGAGAGATCACTACTAGTTATTACTTACGCCTGAAAGTGGCAGATGAAACGGGTGTTCTAGCCAATATTACGAAAATCCTTGCAGATCAAGATATTTCGATAGACGCTTTATTACAAAAAGAAGCTTTGGCTGGTCAAAGTCAAACAGATTTGATTATTTTGACCCATACAACCCAAGAAAAGCGGATGTTATCGGCAATTGAACAAATGACGACATTACCTACAGTACTCGGTGGGGTTATTAAAATTCGTTTGGAAGAACTTAGTTAATTAAGGCTGTTTTTATGCGTTATATATCCACTAGAGGTAGTCAACAAAACCTCTCTTTTTTACAAATCCTGTTAGCGGGTTTAGCTCCTGATGGTGGCTTATATTTGCCAGAGACTTATCCACAGATTAGTAAGCAAACTTTAGATAGTTGGCGTGGTTTGTCTTATGCACAGTTAGCGTTTGAGATATTGAGTTTATTCGCTGACGACATCCCTGCTGCGGATTTAAAAGTAATTTGTGAAAAAACATACACCAGCAAGGTCTATTGCCACACTCGTGAGCAGGATGATGCGACTGATATTACGCCAGTTCATTGGTTGGGTGATGTGGCTGTTGGTCAGGGACAAACTTCTATTGGTTTACTGAGCTTATCCAATGGCCCGACTCTTGCATTCAAAGACATGGCGATGCAGCTCTTAGGTAATTTGTTTGAATATGTTTTGGCACGTGAAAATAAAGAACTCAATATTCTCGGGGCCACGTCAGGTGACACGGGTAGTGCCGCTGAGTACGCCATGCGTGGTAAAAAAGGGATTAAGGTATTTATGCTTTCGCCCAAAGGGAAAATGAGTCCGTTTCAGTGTGCTCAGATGTATTCCTTGACGGATGAAAATATTTTTAATATTGCTATTGAAGGGGTATTTGATGATGCCCAAGATATCGTTAAAGCGGTCAGTAATGACCTAGCTTTCAAGGCTCAGCATCAGATTGGTACGGTAAACTCGATCAATTGGGCCCGCGTTGTCGCTCAAGTCGTTTACTATTTTGCCGGTTATTTAAGAGCAACCGACAGTAGTTCAGAAAAAGTTTCTTTTTGTGTGCCGAGTGGTAACTTTGGTAATGTCTGCGCTGGTCATATTGCGAGGATGATGGGCTTGCCAATTGAAAAATTAATTGTTGCAACCAATGAAAATGATGTCTTGGATGAGTTTTTTAAAACGGGTGTTTACCGTGCCAGAAAAGCAGCAGAAACCTTACATACTTCGAGTCCCTCCATGGATATTTCGAAGGCAAGTAACTTTGAGCGTTTTGTATTCGATTGGCTTGGACGAGACGGGGCGGAAGTAGCAAAGCTATTTAAGCAAGTGGACACCAGTGGTGGTTTTGATTTTTCTAATACAACCCAGTTTGGTCAAATTGCACAATATGGTTTTGTCTCCGGTAGAAGTACCCACGAAGACCGGATTCGGACGATTCAGCAAGTCGCCAATACTTATCATGTCGTGATTGATACCCATACTGCTGACGGTATGAAGGTGGCGCTGGAACATCTAACAGCTGGCGTGAAGATGCTTGTGTTAGAAACAGCCTTACCAATTAAATTTGCTAGTACGATTGAGGAAGCTTTAGGTCATCCGCCTGGCCGCCCAAGTGCCTTTGAAGGGATTGAGCAGTTGCCCCAGCAGGTCATCGAAATGCCGCCAAATGTACAAGCCGTTAAACAATTTATTGTTGAACATACCAAATGAGTGAACAGATTAAACAACCTTTAAAGACTGCTTCCCAAGCGTTAGAGATTCTTCTAGCCAAAGCGCAAAACGTAAAAGAGACTGAACTTGTGACCGTGCAGGATGCTTTATATCGGGTGCTCGCCGTTGATCAAGTGAGTCATGTCAGTGTTCCTCCAGCGGATAACACTCAAATGGACGGCTATGTGATGCGCGCAGCAGATGTTAAAGAAATTGGGGCTGTCTTGCCAGTTTCGCAGCGGATTCCAGCCGGTAGTGTTGGGGTGACTTTAAAGCCTGGGACGATGGCACGAATTTTTACGGGAGCCAATATTCCTGATGGTGCCGATGCTGTTGTGATGCAAGAGGATTGTGAAGTGCTTACGCAGCCAAATATGGAAGGTCTTGATTACACAGTACGTGTTAATCAAATCCCGAATAGTGGTCAATGGGTTCGACGTAGCGGTGAAGATATTCAGGCAGGACATGTTGTGCTCTCGAAGGGGACTTTTCTACGTCCACAAGAGTTAGGCGTTGCTGCCTCTGCAGGTATTACTCACCTCGAAGTATTTAGACGTGTGAAGGTCGCCTTATTTTTTACGGGAGATGAATTAACCCTGCCAGGTCAGCCTTTGAAGCCGGGTGGTATTTATAACTCTAACCGCGACACTTTACTGGCTTGTATTAAATCGCTAGGTTGTGAAGCCACAGATTTTGGGATTGTGCCCGATACATTAGAGTCTACCCGTCAAACACTGCGTCAAGCAGCGATTGGGCATGATCTGATTGTGACTTCGGGGGGCGTCTCAGTTGGTGAAGAAGATCATATCAAGCCGGCAGTCAGTGCAGAAGGCAGCTTAGATATGTGGCAAATTGCAATTAAGCCAGGTAAGCCTTTGGCTTTTGGTCAGATTCCCAAAGGAAGTTCAGATCAAACGTGGTTTATGGGATTGCCGGGTAACCCAGTATCGAGCTTTGTTACTTTTTTATTATTTGTACAGCCTTTTATTTTGGCTCTACAAGGTAGAAAAAATCGACCACTGCAGCGTTTTCCACTCAAAGCAAATTTTGTATGGACAAAACCCGATCGTCGGAACGAATTCTTAAGAGTTCGGATTAATGATGCCGGTACGGTAGACTTATTCGCAAATCAAAGTTCTGGCGTATTAACCAGTGCAGCTTGGGGTGATGGCTTGATTGACGTGCCAGCAGGAACCAAGATTGCAGAGGGTGATACGGTACACTTTATGCCTTTTTCTCAATTCTTTAATTAGGTTCGTCGTGAAAATTAAACTGCGCTTTTTTGCATCGATTCGAGAAAGTTTAGATTTAAGTGAGATGGATTTATCCGTGCCACCTGATGTGAAAACGATCGCGCAACTCCGAGCTTATTTAATTAATATTGATGCCTTATGGGCTGATACACTTGCGCTTAAAAGACCTATCCGAGTTGCGCAACATCAGACGATGGTTGAGCCTGACACCTTGATTGAAGACGGTGCAGAAGTGGCATTTTTCCCGCCCGTAACAGGCGGTTAAACTCAATTTGATATTGAACCGATCATGAAAATTTCAATTCAAACGGAAGACTTTGATGTCTCGCAAGAATTAAAAATCTTAAGCGCGAATCATTCGCAAATTGGTGGTATCAATATTTTTGTAGGAACGGTTCGTGACAATCATCAAGGTGACGCAATTTCCGCAATGAGTCTTGAGCACTATCCTGGGATGACAGAAAAATCCTTAGAGGATATTCTTGAGCAAGCCAAGAAACGCTGGGATGTTTTGAATGCTACCGTCATTCACCGCGTTGGCGACCTTAAGGTCGGCGATCAAATTGTCCTCGTTGCAATTGCTAGTACTCATCGTGGTGACGCTTTTGCTGCCTGTGAGTTTGTGATGGATTATCTAAAAACCTCGGCTCCATTTTGGAAAAAAGAACATACTGCAGATGGGGCGCGTTGGGTTGATGCTAGAACTTCAGATGATGAACGTTTGAAAAAGTGGCAAGTTAAGGATTAGTCACCTTTGGTAACTTCATCTTACTGAAGTGAATTCACCTTATGAGCTAGATTGAAAATATCTGACGAAAATGTTCATCAAAGTTAATCAAAGAACATCATTTGAAATGGTTCCTTTTGCCATTCCCAGTAAACCTCAGTTTTTTTAGGTTGCTAGCTGCTGCCAGTTGAGTTTTTATCGCTAAATTTCACCAAAGTTGATTTCAAGGTCCGCTGTAACTTGACTTCTTCATATCGAGCGATCGCATTAAGATCATCTTCTGCGTAGTCCAAATTCACTTCATCATCATCGCCGGATAAGCCAGGCATTGTTTTAAAGTATTCGACCCAATCTGCTCGAGGACGCATGTCGACAATAAAATTTCTCAAATACGCATCTAGGACACGATCTCTTGGATGCGCAAGTTCATGCGTGAGTGCATCGAGATAGTCACTCTTTTTCGAGGCAATCCAATCGATGGCGAAGCCGGCCCGGTAGCACAACTCGGTATGCACGAGAAGCATGCTACGACCGTTCCCATCCAGAAATGGATGCCCCCAAGCAAATGCTCCCATTACCTCACCAGGCCACTTTCGCATGTGCTCAGTGTTGTTACCCATGTTCAGGCCCCACTCCACTGCATGTTGGGATAATTCTGATACTTCGAACTGAACCTTCGATCCCTTGGAAACAAGTCGACCGACTCCCAGCGAAAGGCGATCTTGACCAGACCACGGATAGACGTCTTGGAATAGGGTTCCATGAACCTTAAGATAGTCACCATATGTGAGCGGACCATCGATGCGCCTCAACTGGTCAAGAGCTTCTTCGAGCCGAACTTTGAAGGAGTTGTGCTCAATCCGGCTTATCTTTAACGGGTCTTTGATAGCTTCAAAATTGCGAAGATAGCCGGCAGTTTGGAAGTCATTGAACGGATCGAACACTTTCCTCCTCTTTCATATGATTAGTTAACAAGCGCACCATCTGACGGCCGCTGATTATATTTTTTTTGGTCAAGGCAACCAACAATTCATCTGTGGGGTCTTGCTTTACGTCATCGCCAGCAAGTCGGGTAACAGCGTCTGCCCAATCATCCATTCTTGTGCGCCGTGCGATCACACCATGCTGAATCGCAAGGCGACGAACAAAATCACTTACTCCCTTTATAGGGAGCATCTCCAACTGAGTCGTCAGATCAATTTTCAGATAGTTTTTGAACCCGTTATGCTTTCGCGAATAGACCACTTGTACATTATTGAACTTGAGGTTGCGCGACATGCGTCGTTTGGAGGTATCCAGAAAATAAATGGTTTCACCTGATTCTGCATTAACCTCAACGAAATCCACTTCCACGCCGAGGCGTTCGAAAAGCTCTTTTGCTACTTGCTGGTCATTGGCGACAAGGAGCACTTCACCATCTGTAACCTTGTGGGCCTTGGCATAAATTCCAGCCCCCAGCTTGATAAGCTTCCCTTCTTGAGTCAGAGTGCGTAGCACTTCGCTCAGTTGTGTGTCACTACCGAGATTTGCGATGTCAGATCGCAAGATTACGTTTCCGCTTCGCTTAGCGATGGAAATTTGAACTCGATTTTTAAGCAACATTTTCTTAACCTTGTTTTATGGCTGAAATATTAATTTTACCATATAAAACAATAGTCTGTACATACAAAAGATAACGGCTTACCGTTATCTTTTGTAAACACCAGAACAGTTTTTACCCTTCAATGAGTGTTATATAGATAATGCTGTTTGAATTCAAATAAAAACAATTAAATTGCTAAATTAGCCTGATTAAGAGGCTATAAAGATGACTCGTACAAAGGGTTAAAAACTCAGAGCTAAAGCCCTAAGTCTACTGACTTAAATGATTGGAATGAAGAAATTCCTTTTATCTTTTTTTGCTAACTTTTTTAATTGAATTTCTGCCTTAAGCGCTGTCGAGTGATTCTCACAAATCATTGAATTCAATAATTTGACTGGCCTGCGTCCTCTCGTATATTTTGCACCTTTGCCCGCATTATGAGTGGCGATACGATCATCGAGAGAATTGGTGATGCCGGTATAAAAAGTTCCGTCACTACACTCTAAAAGGTATAGATACCATTTCTTATCCGTCGTCGGTATACTCAAGTTAACTGTCATGAACAATATTTTAGGATAGCTCTTGAAATTTTGTAAAACGTACTCATGTAAGGAATATACATATTTTCTTATTTCTTAATAGAGGACCTCATGAGAATCGAAAAACTAACTACCAAATTTCAAGAAGCGCTAGCCGAAGGCCAAAGCCTTGCGGTCACAAACGATAACCAATTTATTGAGCCAGAACACGTTTTAATCGCAATGTTACAAGACCGCGATGGAGCTGGCAAAAGCCTTCTCACTCGCTCAGGTGTGCGAGTGGATGCCTTAATCAATGACCTTCAACTGCGCTTGAAAAAGCTTCCACAAGTTCAAGGAAGTGGCGAAGTACAAGTTGGCAGAAGCTTATCTGCCTGGTTAAACCTGACTGAAAAAGAAGCCAATAAAAAAGGTGATCAATTTATTGCTGTAGAGCTCATGTTCTTGGTCTTAGCAGACGACAAGGGTGAACTAGGTAAAGCGGCACGGGCGGCTGGTTTATCGCGTCAAAGTTTGGAAGCAACGATTGAGCAAGTTCGTGGTGGTCAAACGGTGAATAGTAATGATGCAGAATCGCAGCGTGAAGCATTAAAAAAATACACGGTGGATTTAACTGAACGTGCCCGTTTAGGCAAGTTGGATCCTGTGATTGGACGGGATGATGAAATCCGTCGCGCAATCCAAATTTTACAAAGACGGACTAAAAATAATCCTGTCTTAATTGGTGAGCCTGGAGTTGGTAAAACAGCCATTGTTGAGGGACTCGCGCAGCGTATTGTGAATGGTGAAGTGCCAGAGTCTTTAAAAAATAAACGTGTCTTAGTACTAGATATGGCATTACTATTAGCCGGTGCAAAATTTCGTGGTGAATTTGAAGAGCGTCTCAAAGCAGTACTCTCTGATATTGCTAAAGATGAAGGTCAAACCATCATCTTTATTGATGAGATCCATACGATGGTGGGTGCTGGTAAAACAGAAGGTTCGATGGATGCAGGCAATATGCTCAAGCCAGCATTGGCGAGGGGTGAGTTACATTGTATTGGCGCAACCACTTTAGATGAATACCGTAAATATATAGAAAAAGACTCAGCGCTAGAGCGCCGTTTCCAAAAGGTGTTAGTCGATGAGCCGAGTGTTGAGGCAACGATTGCTATATTGCGTGGTTTGCAGGAAAAATATGAGTTACACCATGGGGTAGAAATTACTGATCCAGCAATCGTGGCGGCCGCTGAGTTATCTCACCGTTACATTACGGATCGTTTTTTACCGGATAAAGCAATTGATTTAATCGATGAAGCAGCTTCGAAAATTAAGATGGAAATCGACTCGAAACCTGAAGTCATGGACAAACTCGATCGTCGGATTATTCAGTTAAAAATTGAACGAGAAGCGGTCAAAAAAGAAAAAGATGAGTCCTCTAAAAAACGCTTTTCCTTAATCGAGGAAGAAATTACGAAGTTGAGTAAAGAATACGCTGACCTAGAGGAAATTTGGATGGCTGAGAAGGGCGCTGCGCAGGGAACTGCCCATATCAAAGAAGAAATTGATCAGGTGAAGATGGAAATTGTACGTTTTCAGCGCGAAGGTAAATTAGATAAAGTAGCTGAATTGCAATACGGTAAATTACCTGAACTGGAAGGTAAATTAAAGTCTGCAACAACTGCAGAAGCTAAAGGTGGCGCAAAGCCGAATAAGTTATTGCGAACCCATGTAGGGGCTGAAGAAATTGCTGAAGTTGTGTCCCGAGCAACTGGTATTCCTGTTTCAAAAATGATGCAAGGTGAGCGCGATAAGTTATTAAAAATGGAATCCTACTTACATCAGCGAGTCGTTGGCCAAGAAGATGCGATTGTGGCGGTTTCTAATGCCATTCGTCGCTCACGTGCTGGTTTGTCAGATGAAGGCCGCCCTTACGGGTCATTCTTGTTCCTAGGGCCTACTGGAGTTGGTAAAACAGAATTATGTAAGGCTTTGGCGAGTTTTCTATTCGATAGCGAAGACCATTTAATTCGGATTGATATGAGTGAGTTTATGGAAAAGCACAGCGTCTCTAGATTAATTGGTGCTCCTCCAGGTTATGTCGGCTATGAAGAGGGTGGCTATTTAACTGAACTGGTTCGTCGCAAACCCTATAGTGTGATTTTGTTAGATGAGGTTGAAAAAGCCCATCCTGATGTGTTTAACGTACTTCTTCAAGTTCTAGATGATGGACGGATGACCGATGGTCAGGGTAGAACGGTGGATTTTAAAAATACCGTAATTGTGATGACCAGCAATTTAGGTTCTCACCTGATTCAGTCCATGGTTGGTAAACCACAAGAAGATATCAAAGATGCTGTGTGGGAAGAAGTGAAGGATCATTTCCGGCCGGAATTCTTAAACCGGATTGATGAAGTAGTAGTGTTTCATGCTCTAGATCAGCGTCAAATTAGTTCAATTGCGAAGATTCAGTTGCAACGTTTAACAGATCGTTTAGCGAAGATGGATATGCAACTTGATGTCAGCGATGAGGCTTTGTTAAAGATTGCAGAGGCTGGTTTTGATCCGTTATTCGGCGCTAGACCACTCAAGCGGGCAATTCAACAATATATCGAGAACCCGATTGCACTGCGTATTTTGGAAGGGAAATATGGTCCAAAAGATATTATTCCGGTGAATGTGGAAAATAATGAATTTGTTTTTGAGAGGAAAGTTCATTAATTCGCTAAAATGGGAGAATGAGACAAAATAATAATGATGTTGAGTTAATTACTTTAATTGGAATTGCTCACAGCATCTCCCACTTTTTTCATTTACTGATTGCCCCTTTATTCCCATGGATTAAAGAGGAGTTTGGCTTGAGTTATTCTGAACTCGGCTTGCTCATGACCGTGTTTTATGTCTCTTCCTTTATCACCCAATCGATTAGTGGTATTTGGGTTGACCGGCATGGTGCTCGCCCCATTCTTTACATCGGTATCTCTTTGCTAATTGCCGGTGCAATGTTAGTTGGAGTTTCCCAATATTATTGGATGCTACTCCTCGGAATGGCTATCACGGGGATTGGGAACGGGGTATTCCATCCTGTGAACTACACTTTAATCAATCATCTGGTTAAACCTAAAAACCTTCCCCATGCATATTCGGTACACGGTGTAACTGGATACTTGGGCTGGGCTGCCGCTCCTCTTTTTTTATTGTCTATTACCGCCTTAGTTGGCAATTGGCGCGTTGCAGTGTTTGGCGCAGGTCTTTTAGCTGCTGCGGTTTTATTGCTTTTAATCTTACGTAAAGATCTTTTAAATGATGTACCAGTTGTTCACGAGCAAACCGAACTTCAGAGTATGCCCTTATTCAGTAAGCACACCGTCGAGTTTTTAAAATTACCTAATATTTGGCTAAGTTGGTTGTTCTTCTATCTAACAGCCTTTAGTTTTGTTGGAATTCAAAGCTTTTCTTCGACAGCTCTAGTCGATATTTATCATATCGACATTACCCAAACGACGGCTTCCTATACCCTATACATGATAAGTAGTGCGGTTGGTTTGATTGCTGGGGGTTTTGTGGCGACCAAGATTGAACAGCCTGATAGAGTGATTACTGGGGCATTTTTAGCTTCCGGAGTCGCCACTATTTTTGCTGGATTTGGTTTTTTTGCTCCTTGGAGTATTCCATTACTCTTTGCTATCATGGGCTTTGGATCTGGTATGGCATCTCCTTCTCGTGATTTAATGGTTCGGGCAGCCACACCGAAAGGCTCTTCCGGTAAGGTGTTTGGCCTAGTCTATTCAGGGATTGACTGCGGAAGTGCTACGGGCCCGATTCTTTTTGGATTATTTATGGATTGGAAGAGTCCTGAAATTATCTTTTACGGTATCGCTTTTTTCCAAATCATCGCTATATTTGTGGCTTCTCAACTCAATTCTCACAATCTTGCCAGGTTGTCTGAGCAACATAATTAATCACCTTTAAGTCTAAAGAGCTCTCGTAAAAGATCTTGTTACGAGAGTTTTGTTGCATTGCACCTTTAAAATTTCACATTGTGAAATGCCATTCTCATTGGTAAAAACCCTAAACAAAACCAATTCAAAAAATATATTAAATGATGATTATGCATTCCATATCGTGGAATAATTTACTTAAGTTACTGTTTTTAAATGAATAAATAATTTAAAAATTATTGAAAAATGGTGTTGTTAGAGTGGCCGAATTTCCATATAGTTTTTATAAGGGCTGGAATTCAAGAAGTACTTAAAAACTAGCCCCAAAAATTGAAGATTGGAATCAGATATCAACCAGTAACTCTAAATAAGGAAAAATTAGCATGACATCACGTAAAGAAGCCGCTGCAGCATTACAAAAAGATTGGGATACTAACCCGCGTTGGGCAGGAATTTCTCGTAATTACACCGCGGACGATGTCATTCGTTTGCGTGGCTCTTTACAGATTGAACATACCTTAGCAAAACGTGGTGCTGAGAAATTATGGAACCTCGTCCAAAATGAAGCCTATATTAATACCCTCGGTGCATTAACTGGTGGTCAAGCGATGCAACAAGTTAAAGCAGGTATCAAGGCAATTTATTTGTCGGGTTGGCAAGTTGCTGCCGATGCGAATAGTGGCATGGAGATGTATCCTGACCAGTCTTTATATCCAGTTGACTCCGTTCCCAAGGTAGTTGAGCGAATCAATAAGACTTTCAAACGCGCTGATGAGATTCAGTGGTCAAAAGGTCTCAACCCTGGTGATAAGGGATATATCGATTACTTTGCGCCAATCGTGGCAGATGCTGAAGCAGGTTTTGGCGGCGTTTTGAATGGTTTTGAACTGATGAAGGCCATGATTAACGCCGGAGCTGCAGGGGTTCACTTTGAAGATCAATTAGCTTCTGTTAAAAAATGCGGTCATATGGGCGGTAAAGTATTAGTACCGACTCAAGAGGCAATTCAGAAATTGAATTCAGCACGTTTAGCAGCTGATGTATTGGGCGTACCAACGGTGATCTTGGCTCGTACTGATGCGGAAGCAGCAGATTTAATCACGAGTGATTATGATGCAAACGATCGGCCTTTTGTAACTGGTGAGCGTACCTCTGAGGGCTTCTTTAAAACACGTAAAGGAATTGATCAAGCGATTTCCCGAGGTTTAGCTTACGCTCAATATGCTGATATGGTTTGGTGCGAAACGGGTACACCGGATTTAGATTTTGCTCGTAAGTTTGCGGAAGCACTACGCTCGAAGTTCCCAGGTAAGTTACTTGCTTATAACTGCTCCCCATCCTTTAACTGGCGTAAAAACCTTGATGATGCAACGATTGCAAAATTCCAACGTGAACTTGGCGCAATGGGTTATAAGTATCAATTTATTACCTTGGCTGGTATCCACTCCATGTGGTACAACATGTATGACTTGGCGCAAGATTACGCCAAACGCGGTATGTCAGCCTATGTTGAAAAGGTTCAAGAACCAGAATTTGCGGCGCGTGATCGTGGCTACACTTTCGTATCGCATCAACAAGAAGTTGGTACAGGCTATTTTGATGATGTAACGACAGTGATTCAAGGTGGTAAATCATCTGTCACAGCATTGACAGGTTCGACTGAAGAAGAGCAGTTTCACTAAAAGTTTTAGATCTGGACTATCCGTTTAGGTCTGAACCCAGCGACAAAATCGCTGGGTTTTTTAATTAATAACCCTTCAATAAAAATACATACTTAATCAAACAATAGGCTAAAGCAAGTTATTATTAATCGATTAAATTTATTTATTGAACTCACAGCAGTTCATAAGTTGTGGTTGAAAAATTGATGATTTACAAATTTTTGCTGGTATAAAATAGAAACAACACTCCCGCCATGCCTCTCAACGATGCACACTTTGGCGGGTTTTTTTTGGTTTAAAAATGACTTACTATGACAAGCCTGCACTTACCAGTGTCGAACATGTTAGAAAATTACAAGATCGCGGTTTAAAAATTTCTGATAAAAGAATGGCCTCTAGGTGTTTGAGCAAAATTAGTTATTACCGTCTTTCTGCATATACTAGAACGTTTTATTTGCCTAATTGTGAAGATCATATATTAAAAGTGAGACAAAATTTGAGGAGATACTTAACCTTTATTACTTCGATCGGGAGCTTCGTTTATTGTTATTAGATGCTATTGAGAGTCTAGAGTTCGCAAAATCTTGTTAAACTATTTAGATGAATTTAAATGATTGTCCACTTTGTTTAACTGATGGCGGTCACTGCCTTTATCGCGGTGATCATCTACGCATCATTGCGCCGCAAGAAGTGGAGTTTCCAGGGTTGATCCGAGTTGTCTGGCATCAGCACCTTGCTGAAATGACCGATTTGATACCTACGCAACGTAGTCATTTAATGATGACGGTTTGTATTGTGGAAGATATCATCCGTAAAGTTATGCAACCCGATAAAATCAATTTAGCAGCCTTTGGTAATGTGGTACCTCACCTCCATTGGCATGTCATTCCACGTTGGCATAATGATCCATATTTCCCAAACCCTATTTGGGGGGCAAAACAACGTGAGGTCATTGAGGTACAACAGGAGTGGCGTAAAAATCAAGAAAAACAATTGATGAGCGCAATTGAAGAATATTTTGTATCTCATCCTCAAGTAAGTTAAGTTAATGGCAACGACAAAGCTCATGACCCTTGCACAGCGAGAGGCCTTTTTCTCTACATTACAGAAATCCAACCCTCATCCTGAAACTGAACTTGCTTATGTCTCTCCCTTTGAGTTATTGACTGCAGTACTTTTATCTGCACAAGCAACTGATATTTCCGTAAATAAGGCGACCCGTAAACTATTTTTAGTTGCTAATACTCCTCAAAAAATATTGAACTTAGGTGAGGCTGGGTTATTACCCTATATTGCTTCAATTGGTTTATACCGAATGAAAGGCAAGCACCTACTACAAACTTGCCAATTACTCTTGGATTTGCATGGTGGTCGTGTACCTAGAGATCGTGAGTCTCTCGAAGCTTTACCTGGAGTAGGTCGTAAAACGGCTAATGTATTACTCAATACCTTATTCGGCGAAATTGCGATGGCGGTTGATACCCATATTTTCAGAGTATCGAATCGTACTGGTCTGGCTCCCGGAAAAGATGTATTAGTGGTTGAGCAACAGTTACTTAAACGCGTCCCTAAACCCTATTTACTCCATGCACATCACTGGTTAATTTTGTTGGGAAGGTATGTCTGTCAAGCAAGGTCACCACAGTGCTCACTGTGTACGGTTGAGCCAGTGTGCCAATCTAAAGAAAAGAATTTCAAATCTCGTTAAGAGAATAGTTACTTCTATATGAGTTTATTTAATCCAACGAAAGATCAGGTCCGGGAGTTTTTTTGCATGACCTGGCACAAGCAAGTTTCGAACGGGATCCTAACTCCCCTAGAATCAATAGCTGCAAGGTGGATGGTGGAGCATCCCGAATACCATGAATTATTAAGTGAATTAGAAGTCGCAAAAGACAAAGAGTTTTCGGTAGAAAATGGTCAAACCAATCCCTTTTTACATTTGTCGATGCATCTGAGCCTGACCGAAATGGTTCAAGTGGATCAACCCAAGGGGATCAATGCCATTAGTAAAGAGTTAACCATCAAACTAGACTCTGAGCATACTGCCCAACATCAAATGATGGAGTGTTTGGGGCAGATTTTGTGGGAGTCGCAACGCAATGGTACGCAACCAGATATGCAGGAGTATTTAATGCTCTTACAACGATTGTTGTAACCAGTCTCTTAAAACTCGCTTAACTTTTGCTTGGCGCGAGCCATCGCCGCTTCAATAATGGCCTTTTTACGGGCTTTTTCAGCGGCGTCATTTTCTGAAGGTAAAGCTGCTAATTTGGCAGCTGCTTTATTGCTCTGCCTGATCAACAAATCTCTTTCTTCTCTTGCTTGACGAGACTTGTGGGCTTCATAATGATGTTTTGCAAAGTTGGCTTGTTCACTCGACCAAGCTTGCCATCCAGTTTGATTCTCTGTGACAGGCACCATCTCAATACAATCGACCGGGCAGGGAGCAACACATAGATCACAACCAGTACAGCGATCATTGATGACGAAGTGTAACTTTTTGGGTGCGCCAATAATGGCATCTACAGGGCAGGCTTTAATGCATAAAGTGCAACCAATACACTCTTTTTCGTCAATCACTGCGAGCGGCCTAGGACGCTCTAAGCCGTGAGTTTCATCGAGAGGTAAGATGGGCTGCTTTAATATTTTGGCTAGTCTTACGATGCCCTCAACCCCTCCGGGAGGGCAGCGGTTATACAAAGCCTCATCCTTGCTCATTGCTTTAGCATAGGCATGGCAATCAGGGTAACCACACTTGGTACATTGGGTTTGAGGTAGGGCACTATCCAACTCAGTGAGCAGGGAGTTTTTAATAGGAGGATTACTTGTATTCAAGTTTTCATTTTACCAAGATTTGATCTTGGTTTTTTGTAATGCATTAGGCCAAACAAAAAGCCCCTTGGAAGATTTAGCATCTCATCAAGGGGCCAACAATCTTAATCTTTTATCTACCTTCTAAGATCAAGGCAGTTCACTAAAAAGATTTACTCAATCCAATGTAAAAATTCTTCTTTAGGTTTTCTAACTTTAGGTACTTTTGAAAGCCAATCTTCATCTGCTTTTCTAAATCCCAAAGGTAGAATTACAGTACTACGAAGACCTTTTTCTCTAAGGTTCAACAGAATGTCTAATTCAGCGGGGTTGAAACCTTCCATTGGTGTTGCGTCAATTTCTTCTTCAGCAGCTGCGATTAAGGCAGTACCGAGACCAATATAGGATTGTTTTGCTGCGTGATTGAAGTTTACTTCTGGATCTCTTGTTGTAAAGTTCTTAATTACACCTGCACGATATGCAATAGTCGCTTCGCTTCTATTATTACGAATCTCTTCTGCTCTATCAAATGCGTGGTTGACGCGGTCTTCAGTGTAAGTATCCCATGCTGCAAAAACAACAAGGTATGAACAATCCGTAATTTGAGATTGATTATTTGCAACGGCTTTAATTTTTTCACGAAGATCTTTGTTCGAGATAACGAATAACTCGTATGGTTGTAAACCGAAAGAGCTAGCTGAAAGTCTAACTGCTTCTAAAATACGTTCTACTGTTTCTTTTGGCACGGACTTGGTGGAATCCATTTTTTTAGTAGCATAACGCCACTTTAATTTCTCGATAAGACTCATTTACATTCCTTTTGATTCGATTAATAAAATATTAATTTTCATTTTACTCAATTTTTGTTAATTGACTAATGCATTCAAAGCAAAGTGTGTTTTCACACTTTGCTTTGGCAACGATATCTATTTAAATAGACTTTTTAACCGTAGGCTTCTTTACTGCAGTCGTTTTCTTGGAAACTACTTTTTTAGCAGTTAGAACTGGTGTTTCAAGGGACTCCACCATTTTAGAGATGGCTGCAGAAGACTTCGGTGGACTCTTTTGAACTGGTTTGGTAATTAATTTTGAAACCAACTTCGTCACTACCTTTGGTTTGTTTTCAGCCTGTACAGCAATAGTTGTTTCTTGTTTTGCTGCAGTTTTAGAAGTTGCTGCAACTGGCTTTGCTGCTACAGGTTTAATTGCTTTAGGTGATCCTTGGTGAGCACGAATAAACTCAGAAATCACCGGATGAACTTTGTCACGCCAACGTCGACCTGAGAAGATACCGTAGTGTCCTGCACCTTGAACTTCATAAAACGATTTATTAGCAGTACTAATCCCTTTACACAAATCGATCGCAGCCTTGGTTTGTCCACTTCCCGAGATATCATCTAGCTCGCCTTCAATAGCCAGGAGTGCAGTAGTTTTAATGTCCTGCGGTCTTACTAACTGACCATTAATTTTCCAAGTACCTAGTGGCAGCGCAAATTCCTGAAAAACAGACTTAATCGTTTCTAAATAATATTTAGCGTCCATATCAAGTACCGCATTGTATTCGTCATAGAACCGACGATGGGCCTGCGCATCTTGCGCATCGCCTTTAATCAGATCTTGAAAGAAATCCCAATGTGATTTCATGTGTCGATCAGGATTCATTGCGACAAAGCCAGCGTGTTGTAAAAATCCTGGATAAACTCGACGACCAGCACCTGGGTGATTGGCTGGAACGTTATAAATGACGTTATGTTCAAACCACTCATACGACTTCGTCATTGCTAAGGAATTCACTGCAGTCGGGGATTTACGGGCATCAATTGGACCACCCATCATGGTCATCGTGAGAGGGGTTTTTTCACCATTTGTCGCCATTAACGAAATCGCGGCTAAGACTGGTACTGTTGGTTGACAGACAGAAATGACATGTAACTTTTCAGCGCCGATAAACCGAATAAATTCTTGGATATAAGCGACATAATCATCTAAGCCAAATTCACCCTCTGAAATGGGAACTAATCTTGCATCAGTCCAATCGGTCAGATAAACCTTGTGATTTTGCAATAAGGTTTTTACTGAATCACGCAATAAAGAAGCGTGGTGACCCGATAAGGGCGCAACTAAAAGCACTACAGGATCTTCTTTTAAATGCTGAATCGTTGCCACATCATCTGAAAAACGTTTGAATCGAAGTAAACGACAAAAAGGTTTATGAATAGCTTCAATTTCAGCAATCGCGACGGTCTTTCCGTGGGCTTGTACACTCTTGATATTGAATTCTGGTTTTTCGTATTCTTTACCTAAGCGATGCAATAACTCATAGCCAGCAGCAACGCGCTGAGAGACGGGAGTCTGCGCGATCGGATTAACTGGGTTAGTGAAAATTTTGGCAGTTGTTTTCGCCCATGAACTGAGGGGTTCAAGCATTGCTCTTTGAAACTCTTGTAGTTGATACAACATGGCATCAATCCTTCACAATTAAATTAAGACGCAAATACATAGATAAATTTAATTATATTGCGTTGCAACAAGAATATAGTACAAAATTTGAAAAAACAACTAATTTATTTAAATAATTGTTTAAAAAAATAATTATACGGTTCTGATACGCATTAATTTCACAAAGTGAAAATGATTAGATCAAAGGCCTGTAACATTTGTTTAGACTTTGGAAGTCGATAAAAGCTACAGGCAGTCATTCTCCCTTGAGTTAAAGAACCGCTGCAATCCCTTGGGCTACTGTTTTAATGTTCTTGGTGTTTAATGAAGCAACGCAAATTCTACCTGTTCCCACCGCATAAACACTGTGTTCATTGATTAAACGATCAACTTGTTCTTTCGAAAGTCCTGTGTAGGAGAACATGCCACGTTGCACTTTAATGAATTCGAAATCTTTATTCGCACCTGCTGCTTGGAGTTCTTTGACGAGAAGTTCTCTCATCGCTTTAATCCGGTCACGCATCTCCATTAATTCCTGTTCCCACATATTGCGCAGTGTTGCATCATTTAAAACAGTTGCAACGATTGTTGCGCCGTGCGTGGGTGGATTGGAATAGTTGGTCCGAATGACGCGTTTAATTTGCGACACAACTTTGGAGGTTTCTTCTTTGGATTGGGTAACAATTGTTAAAGCGCCGACACGTTCACCGTATAGGGAGAATGATTTAGAAAATGAACTGGCAATGAAGAATGACAAGCCAGACTGTGTAAAGAGACGAACAGCTAAACCATCTTCATAAATGCCATCAGCAAAACCTTGATAGGCTAAATCCAGAAATGGAATTAATTGGCTTTTCTGACAAATCGTGACGATTTCTTCCCATTGCGCTGGGCTTAAATCAGCACCAGTAGGGTTGTGGCAGCAAGCGTGTAAAACAATAATGCTATCGACCGGCATGGCTGTTAAATACGCTTTCATCGCTTCAAAATTAACACCACGAGTAGTTGGGTCATAGTAGGGGTAGTTCACAACCTCAAAACCAGCGCCTTCAAATAGGGCACGATGGTTTTCCCAACTCGGGTCACTAATCGCTACTTTTGCATGTGGTTTGAGTCGTTTTAAAAAGTCAGCGCCTACTTTTAATGCGCCAGTTCCACCTAGGGTCTCAAAACTAGCTGAGCGGCCAGCACCTGTCATTTCCGTTTCAGAGCTAAATAAAAGTTGTTGAACACCATTGTTGTAGGCGGCTATTCCTTCAATCGGTAAATAACCGCGAGCTTTAGGATTTTCTAAAATCATTTTCTCAGCCACTTGAACAGCGCGAAGTAAAGGAATCTTCCCTTCTTCAGTAAAGTAAACGCCAACGCCTAAATTAACTTTATTTGGATTGGTGTCGGCATTAAAAGTTTCATAAAGGCCAAGTATGGGATCGCGGGGTGCTAATTCAACAGATGAAAATAGGGTCATTTAGTCTTAGAGTTTCTAAAAGTAGTAAAAAGGTTAAAAAATGAATTGAATCTGTCAATAATTAAAAAAAACTGCATAATTGACTGCTTAAGTTATTAAAACTTGCAATGTTATTTTACCTAAACTCTAATGGCTACACGACAATCCAAGTCAAAAACACAAGGTAGCAAAGAAAAATCAGGCGTATCGCCTGCGCCAAGCCTTGATGAATCAAAGTTTGTGCACTTTGAAAACTCCCCCTATGAGCTCTATCAACCCTTTCTACCAGCGGGTGATCAGCCGACTGCTATTGCTGGATTAGTCGAAGGGATTGAAGATGGTTTATCTTATCAAACACTTTTAGGTGTAACTGGTTCCGGTAAGACTTACACCATGGCGAATGTGATTGCTCGGATGGGGCGTCCAGCCATTATTTTTGCTCCAAATAAGACTTTAGCGGCCCAGTTATATAGTGAGTTTAGAGAGTTTTTCCCACGTAATGCGGTTGAATATTTTGTTAGTTACTACGATTATTACCAACCAGAAGCCTATGTTCCTCAGCGGGACTTGTTTATTGAGAAAGACTCCTCTATCAACGAGCACATCGAGCAAATGCGCTTATCGGCTACAAAGAGTTTATTAGAACGCCGTGACGTGATTATCGTTGCCAGCGTTTCTGCCATTTATGGTATCGGTAATCCAAGTGATTATCACAAAATGGTACTAGTCCTTCGTCAAGGCGATAAATTATCTCAATCTGATATCGTTAAACGTCTAGTTGCCATGCAATATGAACGTAACGATATTGATTTTCACCGAGGAACTTTTCGGGTTCGTGGGGATACGATCGACATTTTTCCAGCAGAACATAACGAACTAGCTGTCCGCGTCGAGTTGTTCGATGATCAACTCGATTCTTTACAATTCTTTGACCCCCTAACCGGCAAAATCAAACAACGAGTCGCAAGGTTCACCGTCTATCCAGGATCGCATTATGTAACCCCTCGAGAGACAGTCATGCTGGCCATAGAGCAAATTAAAGAGGAGTTGCGAGATCGCCTGGCAGAGTTTTATAAAGATAATAAATTGGTGGAAGCGCAACGACTAGAACAACGGACCAGGTTTGATCTTGAAATGTTGGCAGAGTTAGGGTTTTGTAAAGGTATTGAAAATTATTCAAGACATATGTCTGGGGGCAAACCAGGCGAGGCACCGCCAACCTTGATTGACTATTTACCCTCAGATGCTTTGATGTTCCTAGATGAGTCGCATGTACTGATTGGTCAATTTAACGGTATGTATAACGGTGACCGAGCACGTAAGGTGACCCTAGTAGACTTTGGCTTTCGCTTGCCCTCTGCACTCGATAACCGGCCACTAAAGTTTCCTGAGTTTGAATCTAAAATGCGCCAAACCGTATTTGTGAGTGCTACGCCAGCGGACTATGAAAACAACAAAACAAGCAATACGGTGGAACAAGTGGTCCGCCCTACGGGTCTGGTTGACCCCTTGATTGAAGTACTCCCAGCGATTACCCAAGTTGATGATCTTTTAGGTCAAATTAAAGAACGAACTGTACAAAATGAACGGGTGCTAGTTACCGTTTTAACTAAGCGGATGGCTGAACAATTAACGGACTTTTTGTCGGATCATGGCGTCAAAGTGCGCTACGTCCACTCCGATATTGATACGGTAGAGCGGGTCGAAATTATTCGCGATTTACGTTTGGGTATGTTTGATGTCTTGGTTGGAATTAACTTATTACGAGAGGGTTTGGATATTCCTGAAGTGTCACTCGTTGCCATTTTAGACGCAGATAAAGAAGGGTTTTTACGCTCAGAGCGCAGCTTAATTCAAACAATTGGTCGGGCTGCTAGGCACGTGAATGGTAAAGCTATTTTGTATGCTGATCGCATTACCAATTCGATGAAAAAGGCGATGGATGAAACTGAGCGTCGTCGAACCAAACAGACTAGCTTTAATTTAGAGCATGGCATCACCCCGAAAGGTGTATCGAAGCGCATTAAAGATATTATTGATGGTGTTTATGATGTGGATGATGAGAAAGCGCTCTGGCAAAATGCCAGGGAAAAGGCGAAGTTTGAGGAAATGAGCGAGAAGGATCTTGCTAAAGAAATCAAGCGCCTTGAAAAAGAAATGGTGGAGTTTGCTCGTAACCTTGAATTTGAAAAGGCAGCCCAAGCCAGAGATCGCTTAGCTAAAATACGGTCAATGGCTTTTGGTGCATTGCCGACAGATCATCCGCTCGTCTAAATAGGTTTAAAATTGAGCCATCGAAATGATTACAAAGTTGACTAAAGGAATATTGCATGAACCGTCGTGAAATCTTGAAAATGACGACCATCATTGGCTTAATGGCTGCAAATGGTCTCATTACTTCCGCTCAAGCAAATGAGTGGGAAAAGCAAGCATTTGAGGGTAAATCCCTCGATGACGTGATTAAAGCATTGGGTGGAGGTGGTACTGAAAAATCTACTGCTATCAACTTTACTGCGCCTGATATTGCTGAAAATGGTGCAGTAGTGCCTCTCACAATTGCTACTACATTAAAAGCCAACCAAATGGCAATCATTGTTGAGAAAAATCCAACCGCCTTGTCTGGCATTTTTTACTTTCCAGAAGGGGCCGAACCATTCGTTTCTACTCGCGTAAAAATGGCCCAAACTTCCAATGTTTTTGCGCTGGTGAAAGCTGAGCAAAAATGGTACTTTGCTTCTAAAGAAGTCAAAGTAACTCTTGGTGGTTGTGGTGGTTAATCGATCAGATCTAGAATAAAAGGAACGAATATGGCAGATCCAATGCGCGTTAGAGCAGCCGAAGTAAATGGCTTAGTGGATGTTAAAGTATTAATGAGACACGATATGGAAACGGGTCAGCGTAAAGACGCTGCAGGTAAAGTAATACCAGCTTGGTTTATCACTAACTTAGTTGCCAAAGTCGGAGCTAAAGAGGTATTTAAAGCACAATTTGGGACAGCTATCTCAAAAGATCCGTTTTTGAACTTTAAAGTTAAAGGACCTAAAAAGGGTGATGAAATTACTATTACTTGGTTTGACTCCAGAGGCGAGACAAGAACCGATCGTGCTCTGATTGCTTAATGTAACATCTCTAAAGTGACATCGATTCAAATTACTCTGTAAGGTTTTAAAGTGAAGATAAAGTCCTCCGTAATATTGTTGACCCTTAGTTTGCTTACTCAAGGAGTGTTTGCCCAGAATATCTCTGATGAAATTGCCAAGTACCGCGAGATGATTGCGGATGGCAATCCAGCTGAGTTGTACGCTGCAGCGGGCGAGGAACTTTGGGTAAAACCCAGTGGACCTAAACAGGCTACCTTGCAACAGTGTGACTTAGGTAAAGGCCCAGGGGTAGTGAAAGGTGCCTTTGCTGAACTACCAAGATATTTTAAAGATACGAACCGAGTGCAAGATCTAGAATCGCGCTTAATGACTTGTATGGAAAACCTCCAAGGCATTACAGCTAGCGACGTGATTAAAGATCCTTTTGGTAAAGGCTTGCGCAAAGACATTGAAGCAGTAGTGGCTTATGTAGTAACAGAATCAAAAGATCTACCGATTAAGGTGGTTCCAAATCATCCTAAAGAAAAGGAAATGGCTCAAATTGGTGAGAAGATCTTCTTCTATCAAGCAGGACCGATGGACTTTGCCTGTGCTACATGCCACTCTCAAAATAATAAGCGCATTCGCTTACAGGACTTACCAAACATCACCACAGCAAAAGGCGCTGCTGAGGGATGGGGATCGTGGCCTGCGTACCGCGTTTCTAGTGGTGAGTTTTGGACAATGCAAAGACGATTAAATGACTGCTTTAGACAACAACGTCTGCCGATGCCGATTTATGGATCGGATGCGACCATCGCACTTTCCATGTATATGGCCTCTAAAGGCAATGGCGGTATGATTCAAACTCCTGGTTTGAAACGCTAGAAATGAGATTTTATATGAAACTATTTTTTCAAACTGTACTCACTTTGTTGACCTTGTTTAGTGGTTTTAATCAAGTCAGTTTGGCCGCTGAGCCCAAAGTCGATCCGAAAGTCCAGCAAATGATGCAAAACAGCTTTGTGGCAGCTGGGGTAGCTGATTTGGGGCGTTTGACGCAAGATTCTATTCAACTATTATGCTCAGATGCTAGCTATCAAAATACTAAAGCGGGTAAGGCGAAGATAGAGCTCTTACAAAAAGAGGCTTTAGCCAAGATTCCTAAACCCGAAGGTGGTGTCTATTTAGGTGATTGGAAAAAAGGTGAGTTGATTGCTCAAAGTGGCCGAGGTGCTACCTTTACCGATGCTCCCAATACTGTGAACGGTGGGGGCTGTTATAACTGTCATCAAATTGATCCGAAAGAGATTTCACATGGCACGATGGGGCCATCTTTGACAGCTTATGGAAAGACGAGAGGAAATACTGGACCTATCTTGGAATACACCTGGAACCGGATTTATAACTCTAAGGCTTATAACGCTTGCAGTAATATGCCAAGGTTTGGTCACTTCAACCTGTTAACACAAGATCAGATGAAGGATTTGATGGCTTTATTGTTGGATCCAAGTTCACCCGTTAATCAATAAACTCAGCACTTTATGAGTCTTGATCGTCGAGAGTTTTTAAAAATCCTATCTCTTGCCTCAAGTGTTGGAATGGGGCTATCGAGCGAAATAGCAAGTGCTGAAACTTTAGCCAAGAATTTTTACGATGTACCGAAATTCGGTAATCTGCATTTTTTGCATTTTACAGATTGCCATGCTCAGTTAAATCCCATTTATTTTAGGGAGCCTCAGTACAACATTGGCATTGGTTCACAGCTGAATCACGCACCCCATCTAGTTGGGCAAGAATATTTAAAAGCTTTCAAGATTTCGCCAGCGTCTAGGGATGCGCATGCTTTTACGCATCTCAATTTTACTAGTGCAGCCCAGTCTTACGGTAAGGTTGGAGGTTTTGCGCATCTAACTACTTTAGTCAAACAATTAAGATCCTCAAGACCGAATGCCTTGCTTTTGGATGGCGGCGATACTTGGCAAGGCTCAGCGACGGCGCTTTGGACTAAGGGCCAAGATATGGTTGATGCTGCTCTATTGCTTGGGGTCGATATCATGACGGCCCATTGGGAAATGACTCTTGGAGCTGATCGCGTAAAACATATTGTGGAACATGATTTTAAAGATAAGGTCGCATTCCTTGCTCAAAATATTCAGACGAGTGATTTTGGCGATCCAGTTTTTGAGCCTTACGTCCTAAAAGAAATGAACGGTGTATTGGTTGCGATTATTGGTCAAGCTTTTCCATACACCCCAATTGCGAATCCGAGATATTTCACGCCCGATTGGACCTTTGGTATTCAGGAAGAAAATCTGCAAAAAAATGTGACTGAAGTCCGCAATAAAGGGGCTAAGGTAGTCATATTGTTGTCGCACAACGGAATGGACACCGACTTGAAGTTAGCCAGTCGTGTAAGGGGGATTGATGCCATTTTAGGTGGGCATACCCATGATGGGATTGCACAGGCTATTCATGTAAAAAATCCTGGAGGCGTTACGCTCGTGACCAACGCGGGCTCGAATGGGAAATTTTTAGGTGTGCTTGATTTTGACTATAAGCAAGGACGCGTTACGGATTTTCGTTACCAATTACTCCCCGTTTTCGCTAATTTAATTACCCCCGATCTGGCAATGCAGTCCTTGATTCGTGAGGTGAGACGTCCTTACGAAAAACAACTCAATCGTGTTTTAGCGAAGACCGATACCCTGTTATATCGTCGGGGTAATTTCAATGGTACTTTTGATCAACTCATTGTCGATGGTTTGATGAAAGTCCAAGATGCGCCCATTGCTTTTTCTCCAGGTTTTAGATGGGGTACCACTCTTTTGCCTGGCCAAGATATCACCATGGAGCATTTAATGGATCAAACGGCGATTACTTATCCACAAGCAACGGTTTCGATGCTCAAAGGCGAGGAAATTAAAAATATTCTAGAAGACGTGGCCGATAATCTTTTCAACCCAGATCCTTACTATCAACAAGGCGGGGATATGGTTCGAACAGGTGGTCTGAAATATACGATTGATCCATTCGCTCAGATGGGTAAAAGAATCTCTGATATGCGACTAAATGGTCAATTACTAGACGCGGGTACCGTTTATAAAGTGGCTGGTTGGGCTTCTGTCAATCCCGATTTGCAAGGCTCTTCGGCTCCTGCCGTGTGGGATATCTTGACGCAGTATTTAACGGATATAAAAGTAGTGTCAAAGCTTTCACCGAATATTCCGCAGATTAAAAATATCCTAGGTAATAAAGGCCTAAGCAATGTTTAATTTGTACTTTTAATGATTTTTTACCAGGGTAATTTGATGAAAAAAATAGTAATGTCTTTGATTATTCTTCTGTCCTCTTTCGGTTTGTATGCCACCGCAGCAACCCCTGATCAAGTGGTCTACCATATTGATGATGCCCAAGCACAAGGATTAAAAGGTCTGCGGAATTTACGCAATCATTTAGATGTATCGCCAGATACGAAAATAGTAGTGGTTACCCACGCGATGGGAGTGGATCTCTTAATGGAAGGGGCGAAGGATGCTAAAAGTAACATGGAATATGCTCCTTTAGTAGCTGCTTTAAAGTCAAGAGGCGTGCGCTTTGAGGTTTGTGAGATTACCCTTAAAAATAGAGATTTAAAGAAAGACCAATTTATTTTGGATGCAGACTTTACGCCATCCGGTGTAGTACGTATCACTGAGCTGCAATTTCGAAATCATTATGCCTACATCAAACCCTAATGAGGTTCACCTGATTACAAAATGGCTTTGAATCCCATCATGATGGCAACACCAAAAGAAAATACGGCAAAGATGATTTGAATTGTTGGCCCAGATAATTTTTTAGCTGTGGCCCGGCCGAGCATCAACCCCAGTAGAGAACCCGTTGCGAAAGGGATGGCAATCGTCCAGATCATCAAGCCCGCAACTGTGGCATTTATCACGCCGCCGAAAGAAACGATTGTTAAAACACCTAAGGATGTTGCCACGATTGAGAGAGCTGGCAGATCAGTTACTTTTTTTAAGCTAGGCACAATAATAAAACCACCTCCCACACCTAGGAGTCCAGAAAAAAAGCCAGCCATTGATCCAGCTAGGGCTAATGATCTGGCACAAGGAACAGTCCAAATTAATTTACCAATGGATTTATTTAAATGGCATGGAACCACCTTAGAGTGACTCTGTACAATCCCTTTTGCTTCACAGTAGGATTGGTACATCATTCGACTCGAGGTGTAAAACAAGACGATTGAGAAGATAGTCAATAAGGGTTGATTTGGTAGTTGATGGGCTAACCATAAACCAATTGGAGATAAGATTAAACCAAAACTAGCCATCAATCCTGCTGCTTTGTAACGTAAGATTTTTTCTTTTAATCCTAAGATGGAGCCGATGCCAGCTGATATGCTAACCGCTAGGAGCCCAATGGGGCCTGCTTGGTTCACAGTCAAGCCCATGCCAAAGACAAGTAAGGGCACAGACAAAATTGCTCCACCTGCACCAGTGAGGGAGAGGATAAAACCTACCACAAAGCCTAAAGCAACCGGCAACCCTTGGGGGGTAAATTGGTTTAGGTGTGATAAATCTATCATTATTGCCATCTTTATATGTTAATAAACATAAGTATATAATATAAAGTAATATAAGGCATCTCTTCTAGTCATTTTTAAATCTTGGAGCTTTATGCTTAATCTCAACAGTCAGCCAAAAGTGAAGACATTTTTTGATCTGGGAACCTGGACGTTTACTCACATTGTTTATGAGGATTCCGGCACGCCTTGCATCATTATCGATTCGGTGCTGAACTATGATCACAAGTCAGGCAGAACCGCTACTCACTCTGCCGATGAAGTTGTTGAATTTATTCAGCAAGAAAACTTGCAGTGCCATTGGATTTTAGAGACCCATGCGCACGCCGACCACTTAACTGCTGCGCCTTATTTACAATCTAAACTGGGTGGCAAAATTGCGATTGGTTCTCAAATTACCACGATTCAAGATGTCTTTAGTAAGGTCTTTCATCTCGAACCATCCTTTAAGCGAGATGGGTCACAATTTGATTATTTAATCCCGCCAGATGGGATTTTGACTTTTGGCAATTTAAGTTGTCTAGCAATCGATGTTCCTGGGCATACTCCCGCTTGTCTTGCTTATCAGATTGGCGATGCTATCTTTGTGGGTGATACCTTATTTATGCCCGATGTGGGCACCGCACGGTGTGATTTTCCTGGTGGCAATGCAGTCAATCTTTACGAGTCCATTCAAAAATTGTTGCTTTATCCTGAAGACACGCGTTTATTTATGTGTCATGACTATCCACCCAATAATCGCCCTATTAGTCATATTAGTTCGGTAAAAGAGCAGAAAGAAAATAATATTCATATTCATGACGGCGTGACGAAAGAAGAGTTTGTTGACATACGCACGAAAAGGGATAAGACTCTAGAAATGCCAGTCTTAATTTTGCCGTCGATTCAGGTAAATATTAGGGCTGGGCATTTTCCGCCAGTAGAAGAAAATGGGGTTGCCTATTTGAAGATTCCTTTAAATATGCTTTAAATCAAAGAGAGAAGAAGATGACCATTAATTGGCTAGAATTTACCCCGCAAAGTGCCCTAGCTGGGGGCGCCTTGATTGGAATTGCGGCAGCAATCTTAGCTCTGTTCAACGGCCGAATCATGGGTGTGTCAGGAATTGTTTCGCAACTGTTTACAGGTGGTACTCCGCCTAAAGAGCATTATCGTTGGCGTTTGTTATTTATCTTTGGGATGCTGTTGTCTCCCATGTTTTACCGCGCTATCGCCTATATTCCAAAAGTAGAAGACCACGCTAGTATTACCCAACTCATGATTGCTGGACTGCTAGTGGGAGTGGGCACCCGTTTAGGCTCCGGTTGTACTAGTGGTCATGGTGTTTGTGGCTTAGGTCGTTTGTCTTTACGCTCACTAATAGCCACATTGTGCTTTATGGCTGCTGGCTTTCTTGCTTGTTATTATTTTTTGCACGGGGTGAAAGCATGAATCAATTAACAGCGCTAATTAGTGGTTTAGTGTTTGGTTTTGGATTAATTTTGTCAGGCATGACCAACCCAGCTAAAGTGATTGGTTTTTTAGATCTATTTGGCAATTGGGATCCTTCACTCGCTTTAGTGATGATGGGGGCCATTGCTGTAACTCTCGTAGCATTTTTATATTTGGGACGAAGCCAAAAAACATTACTCGGAGAAACCTTACATTTTCCAGGGACTTCTCATATTGATGCTCGACTTGTATTAGGGAGCTTTTTGTTTGGGGTGGGATGGGCCTACGCAGGATATTGTCCCGGTCCCGCAATTGTTGCATTGGGAGACGGACGTTATGAATTGTTATATTTCATTATTCCGATGATCATGGGAATGAAAGTGATTGATTTGGCATCGCATTATTTGAAAAAATGAGAAAGTGGGATTGATTTTGTAGTTAGCAGGTAGGTAAATTAAAAAGGATTTAAAAATGAACAATATCGGCTTAAATGATCGCATTTTAAGAGTAGTTGTAGGCTCAGTTCTAGTTTTCCTAACATTTCTGGGCGTCATTGGTGTGTGGGGCTGGCTGGGTTTGATTCTAATTGTGACCGGTCTGATGAGGTTTTGTCCTGCCTATCGACTCATTGGCTTTAAAACCACACCTAAGGACCTATAAGTTCTTAAACATTAATTTGTTGTAACTACAAAGCTATGTAAACAGCTTCTCTTTGCTTTGCGAATTCACGCCTAAATTTTCCCCTTTTTTTCCTTAGCTTTAGTGAGCAAGGCTGGATTATTTCTATTCCCGAGCATTTCAGTCGGGTATTTGTTATACTAGGAATAATTTGAAGGGTTTACCAAATCCTCAAAGGTATTTAAGGCGCCGGAAACCAATCCGGCTGTTGACTAAATGAAGAAAGTTGGAGAAATATGAGATTGACAACTAAAGGTAGGTTTGCAGTAACAGCAATGATCGATTTGGCAATGCGGCAACATAACGGTCCTGTAACATTATCAGAGATCAGTTCTAGACAGGATATTTCTTTATCTTACCTAGAGCAGTTGTTTGGGAAGTTGCGTCGTGTCAATATCGTTCAAAGTACCCGTGGCCCAGGGGGCGGTTATTCCTTGTCTAGGGAAGATAAATTAATCTCAATCGCTGAGATTATTACAGCGGTCGATGAACCAATTGATGCAACTCAATGTGGTAACAAAGGAAATTGTCAGAGTAAACGTGGACATTTAGGTGAGTGCATGACCCATGAATTATGGTCGAACCTCAACAAAAAAATGGTAGATTATTTACAATCTGTAACGTTGAATGATGTGGTCAAAGCCCAAAAGGACAAAGACTCGCATGTGCCAATGTTTGTCAAGACTAATCCAAGGGTGAGCCCGGATGAAATTGAGAAGCGTCAAGAAGTAATAGATAACAAAAGAAAAAAAATAGCGGAAGCTGAAAACAAACCGTTTATAGCTAACTCTGTTTTTAATTTTGCCCAACAAACTTAGTATATTGAATCGATTAGAAAATGAGCCAGCATAATACTCCCGTATTGAACCCACTTCCGATGTTTAGTGCTAGACACTTTCCAGTGTATATGGACTATTCATCCACAACCCCTATCGACCCACGAGTCGTAGACAAAATGCTCCCTTACCTAAGAGAGCAATTTGGTAATCCAGCATCACGTAGTCATGCTTTTGGATGGGAAGCTGAGGAGGCTGTGGAGGAAGCGCGCGCTCAAGTTGCTAGTTTAGTTGGCGCCGATCCAAGAGAAATCGTTTGGACAAGCGGTGCAACGGAAAGTATTAATCTAGCGATTAAAGGTGCGGCTCATTTCTATAAAGATAAGGGTAAGCACATTATTACCCCTAAAACAGAACATAAAGCAACCCTTGACACTGTTAGAGAACTCGAGCGCCAAGGCTTTGAGGCTACCTATTTAGATGTTTTACCAAACGGCTTAATTGATTATGATCAATTAATCGCTGCCATTAGACCTGATACGATTTTAATCTCAGTCATGTACGTGAACAATGAGATTGGCGTTGTGCAAGATATTGAAAAAATTGGTGAAATGTGCCGTGAAAAAGGAATTGTATTTCATGTGGATTCTGCGCAGGCAACTGGCAAAATTGACATTAACTTAGCGAACTTAAAAGTCGACTTGATGAGCTTTTCAGCCCACAAGACCTATGGGCCAAAAGGCATCGGTGCTTTATTTGTGCGTCGTAAACCAAGGATTCGCATTGAAGCTCAAATGCATGGTGGTGGTCATGAAAGAGGCATGCGTTCCGGCACTTTACCAACCCATCAAATTGTTGGGATGGGTGAAGCGTTCCGTTTGGCCAGAGAAGAAATGGTTACGGAAAGTACCAGAATCAGAATGTTGCGTGATCGTTTATGGACTGGATTGTCGACCCTTGAAGAAGTGTATCTGAATGGCGATATGAATAGTCGAGTGCCACATAATTTAAATATCAGTTTTAATTATGTTGAGGGTGAATCGATGTTGATGGCGTTGAAAGATGTAGCCATTTCATCAGGATCTGCTTGTACTTCCGCTTCACTAGAGCCTTCATTCGTGCTTCGCGCACTAGGTCGTAACGATGAGTTGGCGCATAGCTCGATTCGTTTTAGTGTTGGTCGCTTTACTACGATTGAAGAAGTAGATTTTACGATTGAACTAGTAAAAGAAAAAATTTCTAAGTTAAGAGAATTATCTCCACTTTGGGAGATGTTTAAAGATGGTATCGATTTAGATACGATCCAGTGGGCAGCACATTAAATCTATTGAATAATTAAGGAAAAATCATGGCATATAGCGACAAAGTAATTGATCATTATGAGAATCCACGTAATGTTGGATCCTTTGAAAAAGGGGATGAGGCTGTTGGCACAGGTATGGTTGGGGCGCCAGCTTGCGGAGATGTGATGAAGCTGCAGATTCGTGTAAATGATCAAGGTGTAATCGAAGATGCAAAGTTTAAAACTTATGGATGTGGATCTGCTATTGCTTCTTCTTCTTTGGTAACTGAATGGGTCAAAGGTAAAACTTTAGATCAGGCCTTAGAAATTAAAAATGCACAAATTGCTGAAGAGTTAGCATTGCCGCCAGTAAAAATCCATTGCTCTATTTTGGCTGAAGATGCAATTAAAGCTGCTGTTGCTGACTATCGTGAGAAGCACACTGCAGCGCAGTAATTTGCTCAAGGTTGTATAAAGTATATTGATCATAGAATGAAAAAAAGAGGTGAGGAAAAAGTACCATGTCGATTAGTCTGACGGAAAAAGCTGCTAAGCATGTGAATCGGAATCTGAGTAAAAGAGGTCACGGGATTGGTTTGCGACTTGGGGTAAGAACGACTGGCTGTTCAGGACTTGCCTACGAATTAGAGTACGTTGACCAAGCCTTGCCGGATGATCAAATGTTTGAATCTCAAGGAATCAAAGTTTTTGTTGATCCAAAAAGTATGCCTTACTTGGACGGCACTCAGTTGGATTTTGCTAGAGAAGGATTGAACGAAGGATTTAAGTTTCAAAACCCTAATGTTAAAGATGAGTGCGGGTGTGGTGAATCTTTCCGAGTCTAATCCACGAAACGCTTTTAAAGATTATTTTGATTTCTTTCAATTGCCACGGCAATTTAAAATTGATCGTACTAAACTTGATCAAGCCTATCTAAAAATTCAACAAGAAGTTCACCCGGATCGACATGCCCAAGGAAGTGATGCTCAAAAGCGTCAATCCTTGCAGTTGGCGACCTTTGCCAATACGGCACATCAGACTTTAAAACAAGCGATTCCACGTGGCTTTTATTTATGTGAGTTAGCAGGGTTGGATGCGCAGTTAGAAACAAATACAGCAATGCCTAGAGCTTTTCTGATGCAACAAATGGAGTGGCGTGAAGCCATGGACGAAGCTCGTAATCAGTTAGAATCACTCAACTTGTTGCAAGATGAGGTGAATGAAGCTCTGAAGGAGTTAACTGATCAAGTTGCGGTACAAATAGATCAGGAACAAAACTTAGAAAAGGCGCTTGAAAGTTTGAGAGCCTGTTTATTTTTAGAGCGATTTTTAGAAGAAATAGATCATCGTATTTCAGCACTTATTTAATTCAAAAACACTATATGGCTTTATTGCAAATTTCAGAACCTGGTCAATCAAGAAATCCCCATGAACGTCGTATCGCTATTGGGATTGATTTAGGTACCACGAATTCTTTGGTGGCAAGCATGAAAAATGCGCTACCTGAGGTCTTGCACAGTGACTCAGGGCAAAGAATCCTACCTTCAATCATCAGATATTTACCAGATGGTAGAACACAGGCAGGTTATGAGGCCTTAGCCCATGCCGTAGAAGACCCACAAAATACGGTTATTTCAGTCAAACGCTTGATGGGCAGAGGTTTGCAGGATATTAAAAACCTTCAAAATCTTCCCTACGAATTTATTGATTCCCCAGGGATGCTGAAAATCCAGACGGTTGCAGGTCCTAAAAGTCCGGTCGAGGTTTCGGCAGAAATTTTAGCAAGACTTAGGCAAATCGCTGAGGATTCGTTTGATGACGAAATTGAGGG
>Ga0208108_1000004_pt1 | contig 82099 bp, 79 predicted proteins | sample CryBogCBE22May08_FD_184589 | JGI IMG/M metagenome (GOLD analysis project Ga0208108, IMG submission 184589) | Freshwater microbial communities from Crystal Bog, Wisconsin, USA - CBE22May08 (SPAdes) | ecosystem: Environmental > Aquatic > Freshwater > Lake | place: Crystal Bog, Wisconsin, USA...
ACTTTTAAAGTAGGCGAGTTACCAACTCCCAACTCAATGAGTTTGTTGAGTTGGGGATCTTCAAAGGATTCCCACCATTTGGATTCAATAGGGTGAGCATTTGTTTCTAATCTAGATTCAACTTTTGCTATATCGGGTATCGGTGGCTTGGGATCAGACTTAATCAAGCTTGTACATGCTGATAAATTCAACACTACCAGTGTCATTAGGAGATAATAATGGGAGTTTTGGGGTTTCATTAAAGACCGGATATTGTATTGAGAACTTTATAAACGTTAAGCCCTAAATCGTAACAGAACTTTTATTTTTTTCTATGAAGAGTGCATTTTTTTTGCTCCTCATTAAAAATATTATTCTCATTTTCTTCTTTACAGTGCAATTTATGAAACCTTCCGCTAAAAAAGTCCAAGACAAATACGAGATTAAAGAACATCAATCCATTGAGCTTCTAAAAGAACTACATATTTTGACGCGCGATGGAAAAATGAATCAAGATAGTCGGCGTAAACTCAAGCAGGTCTACCACTTAGTTCAATTTATTGAGCCTATCATCGAATCACTCCTTTCTCAACAAGCAAAGGTTCAGTTAGTTGATTTTGGGTCCGGAAAATCTTATTTGGGATTTATTCTTTACGATTTAATTGCCAAACTACAAAGTAAGCCTTTGGAAATTATTGGCATTGAATTACGTAAAGATTTAGTGGATTATTGCCAAGCATTAGCGAGTAAACTCGAATTCAATTCGATGTCGTTTCATCTTCTATCCACTGATGAAGCAATTCAAAGTGACGCCCTCCCCACTGAGCTTGACCTAGTTACAGCACTCCATGCCTGTAATACGGCAACAGATGATGCCATTCGCTTTGCGCTGGCTAAAAACGTTCAGCATCTTGTTTTAGTGCCCTGCTGTCAGGCTGAAGTAGCCTCTTTTTTGAGAAAAAAGAAGTCCATAGAGGGTGAAGATAGTTATCTAGCCCAAATCTGGCGGCACCCGATCCATAGTAGAGAGTTTGGTAGTCACATTACCAATGTACTTAGAACTTTGCAATTAGAATCGCACGGCTACAAAGTAACCGTGACTGAGCTGGTTGGTTGGGAACATTCTATGAAAAATGAACTCATTGTGGCAACGAAAGGCTTGAATTCAAAACAACAATTAAAAGCGCACCAAGATTTAAAGACCCTTTTAAATAAGCTGCACCTTACTGAACTAGAAGAACGTTTTAGTTAGATTTTTTCTTTTTATCAAACGTCAACTTTGTTGGAATGCACTCCGTTATAGAAGTGTACAAACCAATTCCTGACGAAAGGGGAAGATCATGAGATCCGGTGGTTCATTTAGAAAAATTGTTTTTTTCAGCACTCTTATTCTTTTAGGTACAGTTCAACAAGTTAAAGCAGATCCAGTTGGAGCATTGATTGGTGGTATTGCTGGTGCTCAATTTGGTCAAGGGAATGGCAAATTAGCGATGGCGATTATTGGTGCAGTGGCAGGTGATGTAGTAACGAATCAGGTCAGCAATGGTCCAACTGGGTATGGTTATAGTAATGGTTATCAAAGAGCCCACTATGCGCCACCAGTCTATTCATATGGCCCAAGTTATTACCAAAATCCAGCTTATGGGGTTTATTACAACCCACCAGTTGTTCCTCAGGTTTATTATCCCGCACCAGTTTATAGACAACATTACGAATCATACAGAAGAGATGATGATAGATGGCATGAGGCACGTCGCTACCGTGAGAATGGCTATCGCGAGTATCGCGAGCATGATTACAGAAGAGATTGGCGCTAGGTACAGGAGAGTTATGCAAGTAGGTTGCTAACTCTTTTGTAAAGTTTTTCGAAACGAGTTTTAGAAAAGAGTTTGGGTTGTTAGGCGGCTTTTTGTTCCCTAGACTGATGTGCAAGGGCTAAGTATTGATAAGAATCAAGGCGGGTTTGAAAGTCATGCGCCCAGGTAATGACCGCGACCTCTTCAATATTGAGGTCATCACAGAGATTGTTCAACTTATTGATGACTTGCGCAGGATTTCCAATCAAGGCTTTTTCACACATACGGTCAAAAGCATTGAGTTCTTGAGAGCTTAAGTTATCTAAAGCAAACTTCGGATCTTGCATGGCACCAAGTAAGCCTTTATTGCGATCTAATTTCCAACGCGCTCTGCTTCTAAAGGCATAAATCGCATTTTCTTCTGTATCTGCAGTTAATGACCAAGCACAGATAATTGCTTTGGGTTTAACCAAGTATTTTGAAGGTTTAAAGTTTTCAAAATATAAATCTAAGGCCTCTTTAGCTCCTACTCCGTCAGTAATGAAGTGCGCAAAGACATAAGGTAAGCCAAAGTGGGCAGCTACCTGTGCACCATAATCTGAACTGCCTAACACCCAAATTTCAGGAACAGTAGAACCCGCCGGATAAGCATGAACCCCACGCGCTGGATGACCAGCAGGAAATTCTTCATCATTTAACCAAAGTTGTAGTTCTTGAATTTGAGTTGGAAAACGGGCTGCGGATTGTGGATCTGGGTTGAGTAACATCGCTGTTCTTTGATCACTCCCAGGTGCTCTGCCCACCCCTAGATCAATTCTTCCAGGTGCCAAAGCATCAAGGACTCGAAACTGTTCAGCCACTTTTAAAGAGCTATAGTGCGGCAACATCACACCAGCGCTGCCAAGACGAATACGTTGGGTCTTCCCGGCAATATGGGCCATCAGAATTTCTGGGGCAGTACCAATTATGCTCGGGTGACTATGGTGTTCAGAAACCCAAAAACGTTCATACCCTAAGCTCTCGCAGTGCACTGCAAGTTTAGTTGCTTGAGTAATCGTCTGTTGAGCACTCTGCCCCATTACGGAGGCAGATTGCTCGAGAACAGAAATTCGCTTTAACATTGAAGGCTCGTCAATTAAATCGCTTGGGCAATCACTTTACCAAAATCAACTGTATTACCTTTGCCACCCATATCAGGAGTTAAAGGTGCGTGATCTGGTCCAGCAGCAAGGACTTTTTCAAATGCATTCACAATCGCGGTGGAGGCTTCCACGTGACCTAGATGCTCAAGCATCATGGCAGCACTCCAAATCTGGCCGATTGGGTTAGCAATGCCTTTACCAGCAATATCTGGGGCAGAGCCATGAACTGGTTCAAATAGTGACGGGTAAATACCTTCTGGGTTGATGTTACCAGATGGTGCGATACCAATGGTGCCAGTACAAGCTGGTCCTAAGTCTGACAAAATATCACCAAACAAATTACTACCAACGACCACGTCAAAATGATGCGGGCGAAGGACAAAAAACGCTGTCAAAATATCGATGTGATACTTGTCTACGAGAATGTCAGGATAACTCTTCGACATGTTTTCTACTCGTTTATCCCAGTAAGGCATCGTAATAGAAATACCGTTTGATTTCGTTGCAGAAGTTAAATGTTTCTTAGGGCGTTTATTAGCAAGTTCAAAAGCGAATTTGAGAATACGATCAACACCAACTCTCGTCATCACAGTTTCTTGGATAGCAAACTCTCTGTCAGTCCCCTCAAACAAAATACCGCCAGCATTTGAATACTCACCTTCGGTATTTTCTCTGACTACATAAAAGTCAATATCCCCAGGTTTTCTGTTTGCAAGAGGACTTGGCACCCCTGGAATTAATTTCACAGGACGTAAATTCACGTATTGATCAAAGCGCTTACGAAACTGAATCAAGCTTCCCCATAAAGAAATATGGTCTGGCACAAGTTTAGGCATCCCTACCGCACCAAAAAATATCGCATCTTGTTTGACTAAAGTATCAAACCAATTATCTGGCATCATTTGGCCGTGTTTTAAGTAGTAATCGCAACTAGCAAAATCATAATGATTGAGCGTCAAATCAATATTGAATTTTCTACATGCTGCATCTAAAGCTCTTAAGCCCTCCGGCATCACCTCGACACCAATACCATCACCGGGAATCACTGCAATTTCGTGTTTATTTGTCATTTTTACTTACTGCCCTTCGTATTTCTTTTAGTTTTTGTATATTTTCCTGATCTTCATCAGACTCATTTGTTACAACATCATTTCCCACTTGTTCCATCCGAATCGTATCCTTTGGACATATAGGCGCACCATAATCAGCCCATTTCTTCAATAAAGTAACCTCATATCCACACTGAGGGCATTTTGCTTTATTTCTGGAGGCATTACTTGGTCTGGGTGGAGGAAAGTTTAATGCACGATGGGGATAAGGGCCTAATTTATTACTCAATGTCATTAAACGCACTTTTAATGCTTCCCCAGCATGAGCCATTCTAGCTGGCCCTTCTAAGCCGACAACTTGAGCAATGCCCTGAAAATCTGCCCCATGACCACTTTGGCAATCATCAATTGCATGACAAATTTCGTGCACAAGTGTGTCAAGAACATCTACAGGATCTTCAATTTTCGGCGAAATGAAGATCTCATTCACCATATCTCCAGACCGCTCCCTAGGCCAGCACTGACCTAATGTGGTTCGGGGACTGCTAGAAGCAGCGAAGCCGCAAGAAACCTTGAGGGGAGGAATTCCATAACCCACCTCTGAAAAAATAGGCTCCAAAATCGAAACGGCCTGTTGAAGCCAAGTTTCCCGGTTTGAATAGTTGTCAGTCATATTGCTTGTTTAGTTATTTTTAGCTTCTTATTATCGCTTGAATTCTGAGATACTGACTTAAAAATATCTATTTATACCGAAAATTCACCAGAGTTGTAAAATATAACTTATTTAAATAATCCTCTTTTTGGAGATTCCATGTCAGCACCCTTTTATAGCGCATCAGAAGACGTTATTCATTATGTAAATGGACAAAAAACGATCGGTGAATCTGTTCGTTTTAGCGATGTTTTTAATCCTGCCACTGGCCAAAAATCAAGAAGAGTTGCTCTCGCTACCAAAAATGATGTGGCTACTGCAGTTGCAGCGGCTCAAAAAGCGTTTCCGAAGTGGGCTGATACTCCCCCGCTGCGTCGTGCACGTATCATGTTTAAATTTCTGACGCTACTCAATGAGCACCAAGATGAACTCGCTGCAATTATTACAGCCGAACATGGTAAGGTTTTTACCGATGCACAAGGTGAAGTTGTAAGGGGGATAGAAATCGTCGAGTACGCTACTGGAATTCCTGAGTTACTCAAGGGTGACTATACCGATCAAGTTTCTACTAACATTGATAACTGGACAATGCGTCAACCTTTAGGTGTCGTAGCTGGTATTACCCCGTTCAATTTTCCTGTCATGGTTCCAATGTGGATGTTCCCAATGGCAATTGCTGCTGGTAATACCTTTATTCTTAAACCAAGTCCAACTGATCCATCAGCGGCAATGTTAATTGCTGATTTATTCAAAGAAGCTGGATTGCCAGATGGCGTCTTTAACGTGGTGCATGGAGATAAAGAAGCAGTTGATGCCTTAATTGAGCATCCAGATGTCAAGGCAGTCAGCTTTGTTGGATCGACGCCGATTGCAAATTATATTTATGAGCGTGGTGCCCACTTTGGTAAACGTGTACAGGCTTTGGGTGGCGCGAAGAATCACATGGTGATCATGCCAGATGCTGATATTGAGAAATCAGTAGATGCCCTAGTAGGTGCTGCGTATGGATCTGCTGGAGAGCGTTGTATGGCAATTTCAGTTGCTGTATTAGTTGGCTCTGCTGCTGAAAAAATCATGCCTGCATTAATTGAAAGAACAAAAACTTTAAACATTAAAAATGGTATGGACCTTGCCGCAGAAATGGGTCCTATTGTGACGGATGTTGCAAGACAAAGAATTACTGGTTATATCCAGGCTGGTGTTGAAGAAGGTGCAAACTTATTGGTCGACGGTAGATCATTTAACGTAGCTGGATTTGAAAATGGTTTTTGGTTAGGCGGAACATTATTTGATAACGTCACACCAGAAATGAAAATCTATAAAGAAGAAATTTTCGGACCTGTTCTATCTTGTGTAAGACTAGCCACATTTAGCGAAGCAGTAGATTTAATTAACGCGCATGAATTTGGTAACGGTGTGTCATGCTTCACTAGTGATGGCAATATCGCTCGTGAGTTTGCTCGTCGTATTCAGGTAGGTATGGTTGGTATCAATGTACCTATTCCTGTTCCGATGGCGTGGCATGGCTTTGGTGGTTGGAAGAAATCATTGTTCGGTGATATGCATGCTTATGGTAAAGAAGGTGTGAGATTCTATACAAAACAGAAGAGTATCATGCAACGCTGGCCAGAAAGTATTTCCAAAGGTAACGAATTCGTAATGCCAACAGCGAAGTAATCGGCTTTATAAGTAAAAATAAACCCGTTGAATTGGATTCAACGGGTTTTTTGTTGATGGGTTTTCTTGGACTTGTGGATCTAAAACAGTAATGAGCCCAAAGAAAGCTATTGAAGTGTGCTCTTGAGGGCTGCAGAAGTGGGTAAAGAGAACACCTCGATGCCTTCGTCAATTAGATTTGCTGCTTCATCAACCGTAGCAACGCCGCGAATACTTCTTTGCGGACTTTCCTTGTAGTGAATTTTCCGAGCTTCTTCTGCAAAAGAATCACCTACATCCTCAGTTTTAGTCATGATTTCTCTAACAACGGAAAGCATTGTTGCCTGCATTTTTTGCTGAAACTCTTGCTTTTGATCCGCAGTGAGATGCATTGAATCATTTGTAGGAACCACAACACCATTTGAAGGAGGTGCTGCTTCTCCATTATTTTCAACTAACTCTTTAGAGTTACTTTTCTTCGTTCCCAAATAAGGTGCCGAAGGCATCCGAGTAATTTCAGCACTTTCGCAGATAGGGCATGACAACATCGATTTTTGCTGTTGCGCAAAAAAATCATCCTCTGACCTAAACCAGCCTTCAAATTGATGAGTTAATGGACAAGCTAAATTGTAGACTTTCATATTCTTTATGTAGTGCTGAAAAATGTAATTTCAAGAGTCAATACTAGATTATGACTGATTTATTAAATACCTATCATCTGATGGGTATTTGTCATCCGAGACTTTACTATTGAAATGAACATTTATTGTGCAGATAAATAATCTTTTAACCAGTAATGGGAAATAATTGTCTTCACATCAGTAATTGAACCCTTTTTGATCCACTCACTAATTTCTGGCAGAGTAGCCCTAAAAATATCTAAAAACTCTTCATCGTCTAATGTGGCTTGTCCCTGAACGAGGCCTTTTGCTAAATAAATATCAATAAACTCAGTGGAGTAAGAAATCACTGGATGAATTTTCCCAAGGAAAATCCACTCCTTGGCCTCATATCCTGTCTCTTCCTTTAGTTCTCTTTTGGCACACAATAATGGATCTTCACCGAACTCTAATTTACCAGCTGGTATTTCTAAAATTGCTTGATGCATTGGATAACGATATTGTCTCTCCAGTAATACGGAGTTATCATCAAAAAGAGGGACTATTGCTACGGCACCAGGATGTTTAATGAATTCACGATTGGCAAGTTTCTGATTAGGTAACTGCACTTCATCGGAAAACACCTTCAAAAACAGACCATCGTATGCTAGGCGACTATCTAGAGTCGTTTCTTTTAGATGGTCATCTCTTTCTGATAGTTCAGAAAAATTTTTTAAATCTGACTTATTACTAGACATTAGCCTTGCATTGTTAAGCGCATTGCCGATAGGCATAACGCAGTCAAAGTTGCCGGGAAAATGCCTGCCAAGAGAATGAAGAGACCGTTCAAGGTAAGAACAGAGCGGGCAAAATTTGAGCCTTCAATCGGCGTCAAGTCAGTCGGTTCTTCAAAGTACATCGTTTTAACGACACGCAGATAATAAAATGCTCCGATTAATGAAGCTAGAACTGCAAACAAAGCTAAGGCAACATAACCCGCATCCACTAGTGCCTCTAGGATGGATAATTTCGCAATGAAGCCAACCGTTGGTGGAATACCGGCTAAGGAGAACATCAATAGCAACATAATGAAGGCAAGTAAAGGATTGCGTTTATTTAAACCCTTCAAGTCGTCAATGGTTTCACATTCGAAGCCTTTTTTGGACAAAAACATCAATAATCCAAAAGTACCTAGGGTGGAGAGAACATAGGTGATGGCATATAGGAAAGCAGCACTATAAGCATGGCTATCAAATACTGACATAAAACCTAAGAGCATGAAACCCATATGAGAAATGGTAGAATAAGCCAACATGCGCTTAATATTTGTTTGTGCAATCGCCGCTAGGTTACCAATGAGTAAAGAACAAATTGCTAGGAAAATTAAAATCGGTTGCCAATCTGATTGAATAGGCTGTAAACCATCTACTAGTAATCTAAAAGTAATAGCAAAAGCTGCGATTTTTGGGGCACCACCAATCAACAAGGTAACCGCAGTTGGCGCTCCGTCATAGACATCTGGCACCCACATATGAAAGGGGGCAGCACCCAATTTGAATGCCATGCCAGCTAGTAGAAACACGAGTCCAAAGGCCATCACAAGACGCATTACTCCATCATTGGTAGTGGCACGATAAATATCGTCTAAACCTAAGGACCCAGTCGCGCCATAAATCATGGACATACCATATAGCAAAAATCCTGAGGACAAGGCACCCAAGATGAAGTACTTCATCCCTGCTTCGATTCCTCTTGGGAAATTAGGGCGCATTGCGGTCAGTGTATACGTAGACAAAGCCAACAACTCAATGCCCAAGTAAAGGGTCAACATGTTAGAGCCAGAAATCATGATGAACTGGCCGAGCAAAGCGAGTAGAGCAAGTGCAATGAAATCAGTTCTAAAAAGATCTCGATCAATCAGATACTGCTTTGAATAGATGAAGGTAACCATTACGGCAATACATGAAACACTTTTTAAAACATTTGATAATGGATCAACTTTATATAAGTCATTCATAATCATTTGCGGCAAATCGGAAGTTCTGATACCAAACCATATTGCCAAGATGAATAAGGTCAACAAAGAGAGTTGATATGCTAAGGAAGCAGCCTTAGGTGTAAAAAAAACATCTTCCTCTTTTAATTCCACTTCTTTGATAAATGGCGTAACAAGCAGAATAAAACAGACGACTAGCAGTAAGAGTAGTTCAGGTAGTATTTCAATCAGGTCTAAGGCTTGCATGTTGGTTCCAATGTTTTAAATCTTACTGACAGCGATATGTTTGAGTAATTCAATCGTTGCCGGATGAATAATATCCGTAAACGGTTTTGGATAAACTCCCATAGCAATTGTCAAAATAGCGAGTAGGCTCAGAATTAAAAATTCACGTCCGTTAATATCTTTTAATTCCGCCACATGTGCATTCGCAACATCACCAAAAAACACTCGCTTGGTCATCCATAAAGAATAGGCTGCGCCAAGGATTAAAGCTGTTGCTGCTAAAAATCCAATGACAAAATCATAATCAACAGCACCTAAAATCACCATGAACTCGCCAACGAAACCCGAGGTTGCTGGTAAGCCACAATTGGCCATCGCGAATAAAACTCCAAAGGCAGCAAATCGTGGCATGGTATTTACTACCCCACCGTAATCTGCAATTTGACGGGTGTGCATACGATCATACAAAACTCCGATGGAGAAGAACATTGCTCCAGAAATAAATCCATGAGAAATCATTTGTACGATGCCACCTTCAAAGCCCATGGGATTAAAAATGAAAAATCCCAAGGTAACAAAGCCCATATGCGCAATTGAAGAATACGCAACTAGCTTCTTCATGTCTTTTTGAACTAATGCCACGAGCCCAATGTAGATGACCGCAATCAAAGAAAGACTGATCATGAAAGGCGCTAAATATAGACTTGCATCTGGAGCAATCGGTAAGGAGAACCTTAAGAAGCCGTAAGCACCGAGTTTTAACATGATGGCAGCAAGGACGATAGATCCACCGGTTGGTGCCTCAACGTGAGCATCTGGTAACCAAGTATGAACTGGCCACATTGGTACTTTCACGGCAAAGGCCATTAAGAAAGCAATGAAGATCAATAACTGCTCTTTAAAGTCTAACTTTGCATTTTGCCAAGTCAGAATATCAAAAGTGTCTGTCGCATTGTATAAATACAAGAACGCAATGAGGGTAAGTAAAGACCCCATTAATGTATATAGGAAAAATTTAAAAGCTGCATAAATTCTGTTTTTTCCACCCCATACCCCAATAATGATATACATCGGGATCAGAGTCGCTTCGAAAAAGACATAGAACAGAAGACCATCAAGTGCAGCAAACACACCAATCATTAAGCCTGAAAGAATTAAAAATGCCGCAAAGTATTGGGCTACCCTTTCTTGAATAACTTCCCAAGCGGCTAGAACCACGATGACCGTAATAAAGGAGGTCAATACAACAAACCAAACAGAGATACCGTCCACCCCTAAGTGGTATTTGATGTCATACCTAGCAACCCAAGAAACGTTCTCAACAAACTGCATCCCTGCATTAGCGATATCAAAATCAATCACGAGTGGTAAGGTAATGACAAAACTAAGAATGGATGCAATCAGAGCAAACACTCTCACAAAACCTGCATTGCGATCGGAACCGCTTGCTAAAATAATGATACCGAAGACAATCGGCATCCAAATTGCTATAGATAAAATCATGACTTGCCGCTTATTTAATTGAACCCATATGGGTATAAAGAATCCATGTAATCAAACCAATGACTCCGATGATCATTGCAAAAGCATAGTGATATAAATATCCTGTTTGCAACTGTCTGGACAAACCAGAAAGCCATGCAACCACCTTTGCACTACCGTTGACTACAAAACCATCAATCACGTTTTGATCACCAAACTTCCAAAGTCCTTCACCAATGGCTTTAGCGCCGCCGCCAAAAACCATCTGATTAAAATCATCAAGATAGTATTTGTTGTCTAAAACTTTTTTAATTGGTGCAAAAATACGAGCGATGGTTGTTGGGATAATCGGTAACCACAAGTAAAAGACTGCGGCACAAACCACCCCAGAGAAGGCTAACCAAAACACTAAAGTAGAAAATGCATGCATTGCCATTGGGATCGCTCCATGAAAGGCAGCTTGAAGCTCTTCCATAGTGGCATGCTTTTCAAAGTTAATGAAAATCGCCCCATCGAAAAATCCACCGAACAACATGGGCTCAATCGCAAAGAAACCGATGAGTAGAGATGGAATCGCTAACATAATTAAAGGCACTGTAACCACCCATGGTGATTCGTGTGGCTTCTGGCCTGGTGCCAATCCATGATGTTCATCGTGTGCATGATCATCATGGTGAACGTGGTCGTCATGGTGCTCATGATGATGATTAATACCAAAGCGTTCTGGACCGTGAAAGACCAGGAAGTACATCCTAAAAGAATAAAAAGCAGTTACGAATACGCCAATAATAACTGCGTAGTAAGCAAATGTAGAGCCATAGAGATGACTTTCAGCAACCGCTTCAATAATCGAGTCTTTGGAGTAAAAGCCAGAGAAGAATGGTGTTCCAATTAAAGCTAAACTACCAATTAATGAGGTGATCCATGTAATTGGCATGTACTTTCTTAAACCACCCATATTGCGCATATCTTGATCATGGTGCATACCCATGATGACACTACCGGCTCCTAAAAATAACAATGCTTTGAAAAAAGCATGGGTCATTAGGTGAAAAATCGCAACTGGATATGCTGAAACCCCTAAGGCAACTGTCATGTAACCGAGTTGCGAAAGAGTTGAGTAAGCCACAACTTTTTTAATATCGGTTTGAACAATTCCAAGAAACCCCATAAATAAAGCTGTAATGGAACCAATGATCAGAATGAAAGATAAAGCAACATCTGACAGTTCAAAGAATGGTGACATTCTACTCACCATAAAAATACCAGCCGTTACCATGGTGGCAGCATGGATCAATGCAGAAATTGGGGTTGGACCTTCCATCGAGTCAGGTAACCAAACATGTAATGGGAACTGAGCCGATTTACCCATCGCACCAATAAATAAACAAATACAGGTCACCGTCATTAAATTCCAACTAGTTCCTGGTAGGCTTTGAGCAGCAATGTTATCGACCTGAGAAAAAGCAGTTTGATAATCCATCGTGCCAGTTGATGCAAGTATTAATCCAATACCTAGAATAAAACCGAAATCACCTACTCGGTTCACTAAGAATGCTTTCATATTGGCAAAAATAGCGGTTGACTTTTTGTACCAAAAGCCGATCAAAAGATATGAGACTAAACCTACTGCTTCCCAACCAAAAAACAATTGTAAAAAGTTATTACTCATCACCAGCATTAGCATGGCAAAGGTAAACAGAGAAATATAGGCAAAAAAGCGGTTATAACCCTCATCTTCAGCCATATATCCAATGGTATAAATGTGAACCATTAAAGAGACGAAAGTAACTACCACCATCATCATGGCAGACAAAGGATCAATCAAAAAGCCAACTGGAAGAACGAGTTCATTACCCAGCTTCATCCATTCATAAATATTGCCATTGAATCTTGCGCCGTTCAATACATCTAACAAAACATGAATAGAAAGACCACAAGCGATGGCCACGCCTAAGATAGTAATCCGATGGCAAGATGTTTTATCTAATAGATTACCTAAAAATTTAGTACCAAAAAAACCCGCTATGATTGCACCAAAAAGTGGTGCTAATGGAATAGCTAAAAGCAGGTATGGGTTAAGTGTTTGCGTCATTATCATGTTTACCAAATTTTCCTATTAACCCTTCAATTGACCGAGATCTTCAGTGCTAACGGTATCTCTAGTTCGGAATAAGATCACCAAAATAGCTAAACCTATCGCCGCCTCTGCAGCTGCTACAGTCAAAATAAAGAAGACAAAGACCTGTCCGAGCATATCCCCACTATAATGAGAAAACGCTACAAAATTGGTGTTTACAGCAAGCAACATGAGTTCAATTGACATTAATAAAACAATAATGTTCTTACGATTTAAGAAAATGCCGATAATGCCGGTAGCAAACAATATAGCTGCTAAAACTAAATAATGGGCTAAGGTAATCATATTATTTTTTCCCGTCCTGACGATTGGCTATATCTGCAGGCATTGAAACAATTCGAACGCGGTCTTCTTTCTTGGTTCTAATTTGTGCAGGGACATCTTGAGATTTGTGATCTTTACGGCGACGTAATGTTAATGCAACAGCTGCAACAATAGCCACCAACAAAATAATGCCCGCGATTTCGAAAGCAAATACATAGTCCCCATAAATCAGCTTACCAAGGCTCATCGTATTACTTTCACCCTCGGGTGTTTGCAGTGGCATTGGGATTCTTGAGCCAATGAAACCTCTCACTAGAACAACTGTCATCTCTACCACAATGACAAAACCCACAATGGTCGCTACAGGTAAAAATTGTTTAAATTGATTACGTAAATGTTCGACATCTAAATCAAGCATCATCACAACGAACAGGAACAAGACCATCACTGCACCGACGTATACAAGAATCAATGCAATAGATAAAAATTCAGCTTGCAATAACATCCAGATACCTGCGGCATTAAAAAAAGCTAATACGAGGAACAAGGCAGCATGCACTGGATTTTTAGTACTAATCACTTTGAAGCCAGAAACTAAAAGCACCAAAGCGAAAATATAAAAAAGGATAGTTTGAGAATCAAAATTCATGGTGTCTGTCTTTTATCGGTATTTAGCATCAGCAGTTTTTTTCTCTGCAATTTCATTTTCAAATTGATCACCTACTGCCAAGAGCATATCCTTGGTAAAGTACAAGTCCCCTCGCTTCTCACCGTGGTATTCATGAATATGGGTTTCAACAATAGCGTCGACTGGACATGCCTCTTCACAAAAGCCACAAAAGATACATTTAGTTAAGTCAATGTCATACCTAGTTGTTCGACGAGAACCATCATCTCTTTGGTCAGACTCAATCGTAATAGCTAAAGCAGGGCAAACTGCTTCGCATAATTTACAGGCAATGCATCTTTCCTCGCCATTAGGGTATCTGCGTAAAGCATGCAACCCTCTAAAACGAGGTGACATCGGTGTTTTTTCTTCAGGATATTGAATAGTTGATTTAGGAGAAAATAAATATTTCCCAGTCAAACTCATGCCTTTAAAAACTTCTTTTAAAAGCAAACTATTTAAAAACTCGCGAACATTATTCAACATCTAATTTTTCCAGTAAATGACAGGTCTTTATTTCCATACGCTCAGTGGAGAAACAACCCAAGCACCAACAACAACTACCCAAAATACCGACAGTGGAATAAATACTTTCCAACCTAAACGCATAATTTGGTCGTAACGATAACGAGGTAAAGAAGCTCTTAACCAAATAAAAACGGACAACAACAAGAAGGTTTTAAGAAGCAACCAAAAAAAGCCCGGTATATCTCTTAGAATTGGTAAGTCCACAATTGGTAACCAACCACCTAAAAATAAAGTTGCACACATCGTAGTGATGAGAATCATATTGGCGTACTCAGCCAAGAAAAACATTGCGAATGCCATTCCTGAGTACTCAATCATATGACCAGCAACAATTTCAGACTCCCCTTCAACTACGTCAAAGGGATGACGATTCGTTTCTGCAACACCTGAAATAAAATAAATCACAAACATTGGTAAAAGTGGTAGCCAATTCCATGATAAAAAATTCAAGCCTATCTCTGCAAAGAATCCGTGCGATTGAGATTTGACAATATCACCTAGGTTCAAAGTCCCTGAAATCATTAACACGCCAACCAAAGCAAATCCCATTGCAATTTCATAAGAGACCATTTGAGCTGAGGCTCTCATTGCACCTAAAAAGGCATACTTTGAGTTTGATGCCCAACCAGCGAGAATCACACCATAAACGCCGACTGAAGTAATTGCCATCACATATAGAAGACCTGCATTGACATCAGCCAAAACCAAATCTGCTTGAAAGGGAACAACTGCCCAGGCAGCAAATGCTGGGGCAATGACCATCACCGGACCAATAATAAATAAAACTTTATTCGCTCTTGTCGGTTGAATCACTTCTTTTAACAATAATTTCAGAGCATCTGCGATCGGTTGTAACAAGCCTAGAGGCCCAACTCGATTGGGTCCCATCCGCACGTGCATCCAACCAATCAACTTTCTTTCCCATAAGGTTAGGTATGCAACACAGGCAAACATGGGCAGAACAATGATAACAATTCGCACTAAGGCCCAAACAATCGGCCATAACTGGCCAAAAGTTTGTTCACCTTGAGCGGTGATGATTTCGATGATATTCATACTCGCTCCAAAGTTAACAAGCCAAACATTGAACCCAACAATGAACTAGCGGGGGTAGCTGCGGACAAACGAATCACGCCATCTACTAACTCTTTTTCCAACGTGGCGGGCATGACAACTTTTGATTCGCCTTGAGAAATTCGAATCGCATCGCCCTCTTTTAAATTCATTTCTTCAAACAGTTTTTTAGGCAAGCCAACTTTCAGGGCTTTTTTACTGTCTAATGTTAGTTTTAAAGCCGCCGATCTTCTCACGATTGGATCAGTAAAATGAATTGGTACATCGGCTAAACGCTCATAGGTTGATGAAGTGTGACTTTCCAATTGCGCATTCACCTCAATGGATTGATGAGTAGGCATTACCACTTTATTTTCGTATTGACCGATCGCTACGCTGCGCACTTCTTCAACCGTATTGAAATTAAATGTGGGCAGTTCAAGTAAACCACCTAAAACTCTCAACACTTTCCAAGCCGGTCTAGCTTGCCCTAAAGGTTTTACACTAGCTTGCGTCGATTGAATTTCACCAGCAATATTAATGTAGGTACCAGCTTGTTCAGCATAAGGAGTGATGGGTAAAATTACATCCGCAAGTTCTAATAAATCATCTGAAGCATAAGCGGATAAGGCAATCACAGTTTGCGCGTTTTGTAATGCTGACCTTGCTAGCAAAGGATCAGGTAAATCAACCATTGGCTCAAGATTTAGAAGAACAAAAGCTTTTACCTTGGAATGCAAAATTGCTTGAATACCACCTTGATCGCCAGAACTGACCGCACCCAAGACTTGTGCTCCAACGAAGTTAGCACCATCACCGAGAAAACCTAGACTCGCACCGACTGAACTCGCGATCCAAGTTGCTAAAGCATCAATTTGAGAATAATTTGGGTGAGCTAGTGCTGTGTTGCCAATGAACACTGCTTTTTCTTGACCTGAAATGAGTTTTTTCGCAAACGCCAATATTTGATCAGAGACTTCAACCACCTGACAAGGAGCATTGATGCCTTTTTCGGTTGCAATCGCGCAGGCGAGCTCAATCAGTTGATTGATCCAGTTAGACGGAGCTGATTTAATTCCTGTTGTATTGTTAATTAACCAGTCATCAGAACCACTGTCGATTCTCATTAATTGCAGACCTGATTTTGCAGCTTTTCTTAATCTTGCGGCTAATAAGGGATGATCTTTTCTTAAAAAGCTACCAATCACCAAACAACGATCTAAATGTTCCAGTTTTTCAACCGGCATTCCTAACCAATTCGTACCAGAAGGAATTTGATTATCAATCTGGCGCAAACGAGACTCAATCTTCGATGAACCAAAGTCATTCATTAGTTTCTTGAGCAGATACAACTCTTCAACGGTAGACATGGGATGTGCTAAAGCCGCGATTGAATCAGCGCCATGGTCGGCTTTCACACCACTCAAACCAGACTGAACATACTCTAATGCATCTTGCCAATCACATTCAATCCATTCGTTATTTTGCTTGACCATTGGCGAAGTAATTCGATCATTACTTCTTAATCCTTCATAAGCAAAACGGTCTTTATCTGAAATCCAACATTCGTTGACACTCTCATTTTCGAGGGGTACCACTCTTTTCACTTCATCAGACTTCGTTTGAACAATAATATTTGTCCCAAGTGAATCATGCGGACTTACCGATTTTTTACGTCCGAGTTCCCAAGTTCTAGCAGCATATCTAAACGGTTTACTAGTAAGGGCTCCAACTGGACAAATGTCAATCATATTGCCTGACAATTCAGAATCAACCGTTTGACCAACAAAGGCGGTAATCTCAGAATGTTCACCTCTGTTTAACATGCCTAATTCCATTACTCCAGCAATTTCTTGACCAAAGCGAACGCATCTTGTGCAATGAATACAACGACTCATCTCTTCCATTGAAATTAATGGACCCACATTCTTATGAAAAACGACCCGTTTTTCTTCATGGTATCTAGAGTTTGACTTACCATAACCAACCGTTAAATCTTGTAACTGACACTCACCACCCTGGTCACAAATCGGACAGTCTAAAGGGTGATTGATTAACAAAAACTCCATCACGGCTTTTTGAGCTTCAACGGCTTTCGGTGAACTAGTAAAAACCTTCATTCCGGCATTCACCGGCGTGGCACATGCGGGCATTGGCTTAGGAGCTTTTTCAACCTCGACTAAACACATACGGCAGTTGGCGGCAATCGACAACTTCTTGTGATAGCAAAAATGAGGAATGTACGTCCCAATTTGGTGGGCAGCATTAATTACCGTCGTACCTTCTTTGACTTCAACCGATTTGCCGTCGATTTCGATTTGAACCATTTCTAAATCACCTTAATCATTAAATACTTTAAATGCCTCAAACATATTCAGGCACGATACAACGCTTATTTTCAACGTGGAATACAAACTCATCCATGTAGTGCTTTAACATTCCTCGAACTGGCATCGCTGCCGCGTCGCCAAGTGCACAAATCGTTCTGCCCATGATATTTCCTGCGATTTGATTGAGTTGATCCAAATCTTCCATCTGGCCTTTGCCATGCTCAATTCGATCCACCATCCGCCAAAGCCATCCAGTGCCCTCACGGCACGGTGTACATTGACCGCAGGATTCTTCATGATAGAAGTAAGATAAACGCAATAATGACTTGACCATGCAGCGTGTGTCATTCATCACAATCACAGCACCAGAACCCAACATGGAGCCAGCTTTAGAAATACTGTCATAGTCCATGTCCGTCGCTAACATCATGTCGCCAGGAATCACCGGTGCAGAGGATCCACCTGGAATGACTGCCTTTAATTTACGCCCTTCCCGCATACCACCCGCTAACTCAAGTAAAGTCGAAAAAGGCGTTCCCAAAGGAATTTCATAGTTACCAGGTCGTGCCACATCTCCAGATACTGAAAAGATTTTTGTACCACCATTATTGGGCTTGCCTAAACCCAAATAGGCTTCAGGACCTACCTTAAAAATAAATGGCACCGCAGCAAAGGTCTCCGTATTATTAATCGTGGTTGGTTTACCATACAAACCAAAGCTTGCAGGAAATGGCGGCTTAAATCTTGGCTGACCTTTTTTACCCTCTAGAGATTCCAATAAGGCAGTTTCCTCGCCGCAGATATAGGCACCATATCCGTGATGCGCATATAACTCAAATGAGAAATTGGAGCCCAAAATTGATTTACCAAGATAACCACCCGCTCTTGCCTCTTCGAGCGCTTGTTCAAAGATTTCATATTCATTCCAGATTTCTCCGTGAATATAGTTATAACCCACAGGAATACCCATCGCATAGGCTGCAATTGCCATACCTTCAATCAATGCATGTGGGTTATAGCGAAGAATATCTCTATCTTTAAAAGTACCAGGCTCTCCTTCATCTGAGTTGCAGACAAGGTATTTATCACCAGGCAGTTGCCTTGGCATAAAACTCCATTTGAGACCAGTAGGGAATCCAGCACCACCCCGTCCACGCAGGCCAGAGGCTTTTACCGTGGCAATAACTTGCTCCGGAGGAATATTTTCAGACAAAATTCTTTTCAGCGCACTATATCCGCCGCGAGAAACATAATCAGCTAAATGCCAATTGGAACCATTGAGATCTGCCAATATTAGTGGCTTGATATGTAAGTTATGAAGAGAGCTCATGCTGTGTGTCCTGTTTGCATTGATGCGCTTGCTTTTAATTCGTCCAACATTGCATCAATTTTTTCGTTACTCATCCAACTACACATTTTTTTATCATTAATCAAAGCTACTGGAGCATCGGCACAAGCACCCATGCACTCGCCCTCTTTTAAGGTAAATGTTCCACAAGGCGTTGTCTCATTGAAGGAAATACCGAGTTTTTCTTGAATATAACGGGCAGCTTTTAGACCACCAGATAGCTCACAAGGTAAGTTCGTACAAACCGTAATTTTGAATTTACCAACTGGCTTGTTGTTGTACATGTTGTAAAACGTAGCAACTTCTTGCACCCAGATTGGCGGCATTTCTAAAATTTGTGCGACTTCTTGTAATACTTCAGGTGAAATCCAACCAAATTCATCTTGAGCCACAGTCAGGACAGCCATCACAGCTGATTGTTTTTGGTCTGCTGGGTACTTAGCAATATTTCTTGCTATTTCTTTTAATGCTTTTTCGGAAAAATTTATCATTGGCATCCTTACCTATCAATCTCACCAAATACGATATCTTGCGTACCAATGATGGTAACGGCGTCAGCAATCATATGTCCTTTGGCCATTTCATCTAATGCTGCAAGATGCGGGAATCCAGGTGCACGAATCTTTAATCGATAAGGCTTATTAGCTCCATCCGAGATTGCATAAATACCAAATTCACCCTTAGGATGCTCTACTGCAGCATACGCTTGACCCTTCGGCACATGCAAGCCTTCAGTTGCTAATTTAAAGTGATGAATTAACTCTTCCATATTTGATTTCATATCAATACGGCTAGGCGGGGCTATCTTATGATTATCAGAAATGACTGGGCCAGGATTCGCTCTTAACCAGGAAATACACTGTTTAATGATGTTATTCGATTGACGCATTTCTTCAACACGCACTAAATAACGATCATAACTATCCCCGTTTACACCCACAGGAATGTCAAAATTCAACTTATCGTAAACTTCGTAAGGTTGTTTTTTTCTGAGATCCCATTCTATTCCTGAACCTCTTAACATCGCACCAGTGAAACCTAGTTGAAGAGCACGCTCTGGAGACACAACTCCAATGCCTACTAATCGCTGTTTCCAAATACGGTTGTCTGTTAAAAGCGTCTCATATTCATCCACATAACCAGGGAAGCGGTTCGTAAAGTCCTCAATAAAATCGAGCAAAGAACCTGTTCTATTTTCATTTAATTTTTTCATTGCCTTTTCACCACGAATTTTATTTGCGGTGTATTGCGGCATCTGATCAGGCAAGTCTCTATAAACTCCACCTGGACGATAGTAAGCAGCGTGCATTCTGGCGCCAGAAACAGCTTCATACATATCAAATAAATCTTCACGCTCTCTGAATGCGTATAAGAATACTGCCATCGCTCCAACGTCTAGGCCGTGACAACCAATCCAAAGAAGGTGATTCAAGAGACGAGTAATTTCATCAAACATCACGCGTATATATTGAGCTCGAATAGGAACATCAACTTGCAATAGTTTTTCAATCGCCATCACATATGCATGCTCATTACTCATCATAGATACGTAATCTAAACGATCCATATAAGGAATGTTTTGAATCCATGTTCTAGTTTCTGCTAGTTTTTCAGTTGCTCGGTGCAATAAACCAATATGTGGATCTGCTCTTTGAATCACTTCGCCGTCTAACTCTAGAACTAAACGTAATACTCCATGGGCAGCAGGATGCTGAGGACCAAAATTAAGAGTGTAGTTTTTGATTTCTGCCATTTATTTCACCCCATAACTTTCTTCTCGAATAACCCGAGGAGTCAACTCTCTAGGCTCGATCGTGACAGGCTGGTAAATGACCCTTTTTTGTTCTGCGTCATATCGCATCTCAACCTGACCAGAAACTGGAAAGTCTTTTCTAAAAGGATGGCCAATAAAACCATAATCCGTCAAAATTCTACGCAAATCATCATGACCTTCAAAAATGATTCCAAAAAAGTCAAAAGCTTCACGCTCATACCAATTCGCCGAATTCCAAATAGGGGTAATGCTCGGAATGAGAGGAAAATCTTCATTAGGTACAAAAGTACACAATCTCAATCGCCAGTTATTCGAAACCGATAACAAGTGAGAAACAACCGCGAAACGCAAGCCTGTCCATGCACCATCTGCGTAATCTTGGTAATCCACACCACATAAATCAATCAGTTGTTCAAATCCCAGTGTAGGTATTTCTTTGAGCTTTTGAGCACTCGCAAAATACTGTTCAGATGGAACTGTAACTGTCAGTTCGTTCAAGCTGATCTCAGTCACCACATCAGCTCCCAAGTGTTGCATAACGAGCTGGTTTAATAAATTTAAATTTTCATTCATAGACATTGACTCAAGCTTTTCTAGCAATAGTTGAAGTACGTCTAATTTTTGCTTGTAACTGAATAATTCCGTACATCAATGCTTCAGCTGTTGGCGGACATCCAGGCACATAAATATCAACTGGTACGATACGATCACAACCTCTGACCACTGAATAAGAATAATGGTAATACCCACCGCCGTTGGCACAGGAGCCCATCGATAGAACCCATTTGGGTTCAGGCATTTGATCATAAACTTTGCGAAGTGCTGGGGCCATTTTGTTACATAATGTACCAGCTACAATCATCAGATCAGACTGCCGTGGGGAGGGTCTGAAAACCACCCCAAAACGATCTAAATCATAACGAGCTGCACCTGCGTGCATCATTTCGACCGCACAACAAGCTAGCCCAAAGGTCATAGGCCATAAAGAGCCAGTTCGTGTCCAATTAATGAGTTTGTCAGCAGAGGTAGTGACAAAACCTTCTTTTAATAATCCTTCTAGTGCCATAAGTTTTAGTACCTTGACCTATTCCCAGTCAAGTGCACCCTTTTTCCAAATGTAGACAAAACCGACAATAAACTCCAGGAGAAATACGATCATTGATGCGTATCCAGCCCAACCGATTTCCTTAAGAGCAACTCCCCAAGGAAATAAAAATGCAGTTTCAAGGTCAAATAGAATAAAGAGAATTGCTACTAGATAATATCGAACATCAAATTTCATTCGAGCGTCTTCAAAAGCATCAAACCCACACTCGTAGGGTGATAATTTTTCAGGTTCAGGTTTCGAAGGTCCTAAAATTTTTCCCAAAAACATGGGTACGACACCGACACCAACGCCAACTAAGATAAATAATAGGACAGGTAAGTAGCTTGCTGTGTTCACATTCATTCCTCGTAAATAAATAACAACGAGATTGTTTTTTATAATGATGTAATTGTAGAACAACTTTGATGACAGCATAAAAAATAAGCACTAAAAGTAACCTGAGATTACATGCCATCACTTAAACCAAGCATAATAGATTGATATTTCTTAACTATTGAAAATTTAAAATTAAAAAATTTATGCAAAATCGCCTAATTAAATCTCTTATCCTGCTTTTGACCATTGCGTTAGTAGCAAATAACCACTCTTACGCTGCTAACAAAACCCTTTTAGGAAAAGGCATAGTTCTCACACAAGGAGAGTTCTCAATTTATGAAGGTACGGTATCCAAAATCAATAATAATAATAGAGAATTAACCTTAACTAGCTCTGATGGGCAAACTGTATACAAAGCGCCACCCGAGATGAAGAACTTTCAGCAAGTTCAGATTGGTGACCAAGTAAAAGTCAGTCTTGAAATTTTTGTAACGATTGAAAAGTTATCTAAAACTAGTGCCGTCCTTACCAAAACCTTGGATACTTCGCAATCATCTAATTTAGAGTCTGCCAAGCCAGAAAAAACCATGACTCGCAAAATTGCAATTGAGTCACAGATCATTTCTAAGAATACTGAAGAACACTATGTTGTCATCAAAAACACGAATGGTGAGGAAGAAAAAATACAAGTAAACAAGGCAAGCTTTCTTCGTAAGCTAAACGTCGGAGATACCATTAAGATCACATATTCAGACCAAATGAAAGCGCTAGTCTCCTCCAGTAACCCGAAATTGAACTGAGGCTTTCATTTACAAAAAAAAAGAGTTCATAAAATGAACTCTTTGATGGTGCCGTCGGCGAGACTCGAACTCGCACAGCCGTAAGCCACTACCCCCTCAAGATAGCGTGTCTACCAATTCCACCACGACGGCTTGTTTGTAACAAATTTAATCCGTTATTTTAACTTTTTCTTTTGTGCAAAGCAAAGTTATCTTAAAAATTTTTATTTTGGAACCGATGAAGCGTTTTTATCCGCTTCAACTGGAACATCTGCTGACTTCGCATCACCAGACTTATCTTCTGCTTTATCCGCTGGTAAAACAATACCAGGCTTGGATAAGACACCAGCATCTTTAGGTTGGGTATTACCAATATAACTGATCATTAATGTTGTAATAAAAAATGCTGCTGCAAGGATGCCAGTTGTTCTTGATAAAAAATTAGATGAGCCAGATGCTCCAAAAATACTACCAGAGGCGCCAGAACCAAAGGCAGCACCCATATCTGCGCCCTTACCCTGCTGAATTAATACTAGTCCAATTACACCAATTGCAGCAATAATTTGCACAACCATTAAAATTGATTTCATCCACTCCATATATCCCTACTTTCCTATTTACTATTTAAACTAGATAAACAAATTGCCAAAAACTCGGAGGACATCAACGAGGAACCTCCAACTAATAATCCATCAATATCGGGCGTCCCCAAAAGAACTTGAGCGTTATCAGCTTTTACACTTCCACCGTAAAGTATTGATACTTTTTGCCCACATAACTCGCTATATTGCTGTAAAACCCCACGAATAAATGCATGCGCTTCTTGAGCTTGATCCACCGTTGCAGTAATACCTGTTCCAATTGCCCAAATGGGCTCGTAAGCAAACACTACCTCACTAATGTCATCTTTTAAACAATCGATCACACTCTGAATCTGTTGTTGAATCACCGCATTCATCTTGCCAGAATCTCGCTCCTCGAGTGTTTCACCAACGCAAATAATGGGTATCAATCCACAAGCAAGAGCTGTCTTTGCTTTTAAAGCGACTAACTCGTTCTGTTCTTGATGTCGAACTCTTCTTTCAGAATGGCCAACTAGTGTGTAACGACAGCCAAATTCTTTGAGCATTTGACCAGAAGTCTCACCGGTATAGGCACCAAAGAATTGTTCAGAAACATCCTGTCCACCTAACAGAATAGGTACATCCGTCATTAAGCCATTCAGTTGTTGTAAATAAACGGCAGGTGGGCAAAGAATGATTTCAAGATCATGCCATTGAACTTCCTTTAATCCTAAAGAAAGTTCAGACATCATCACTTCATTAAATGCCCAATTACCATTTAATTTCCAATTCGCAACAATTAACTTCTTACGCATTCGAGACCCTGATTACTGTTCCGAACTTGGTGTAGTTGGCACTTCTTCAGGAGTAATGTCTGCTTTAGGGGCTTGCTGAGAAACTGGAGGTACTGGACCACCTTCTTCTGGGCTTAGCGCCTTCATCGACAATTTCAAACGGCCTCTTTCGTCTGCAGCAAGTAACTTGACTTTAACAATCTGGCCTTCTTGCAAGAAATCTTTTACTTCTTTTACTCTTTCATGAGCAATTTCAGAGATATGAAGTAATCCATCTTTACCTGGCAGAATGTTAACTAAAGCGCCAAACTCAAGAATTTTAACGACTGGGCCTTCGTAAATCTTACCAACTTCAGCTTCAGCAGTAATACCTTCAATCATGCGCTTTGCTTCTTCCATACCTGAGGCACTTGTAGAAGCGATAGTAACAGTTCCATCATCTTTAATATCGATTGAACAGCCAGTATCTTTAGTAATTCCCTGAATCGTTGCGCCGCCTTTACCAATCACTTCACGAATTTTATCTGGATGGATTTTGATAGTTACCATACGTGGAGCGTGCTCAGACAGTTCTGTTCTGATTGCTGCCATTGACTCTTGCATCTTTGACAAAATATGCAGTCTGCCTTCTTTAGCTTGCTCAAGTGCAACTTGCATAATTTCTTTAGTGATACCCTGCACTTTAATATCCATCTGGAGTGCAGTTACTCCATTTGCAGTACCAGCTACTTTAAAGTCCATATCACCTAAGTGATCCTCATCACCTAAGATGTCTGTTAACACTGCAAAACGATTACCATCTAAAATCAAGCCCATTGCAACGCCAGCAACATGCGCCTTCACAGGAACACCAGCATCCATTAATGCTAAACAGCCACCGCAAACAGAAGCCATTGATGATGAACCATTTGATTCAGTAATTTCAGAAACCAAACGAATACTATATGCAAACTCATCACTCTTCGGTAATACAGGGATCAAGGCGCGCTTAGCTAAACGACCGTGACCAATTTCACGGCGCTTTGGACTACCAACACGGCCGGTTTCACCTGTTGCAAAAGGAGGCATGTTGTAATGGAACATGAAACGATCACGGTATTCACCATCCAACGCATCAATAATTTGTTCATCTTTAGCAGTACCTAAAGTAGCCACTACTAATGCCTGAGTTTCACCACGCGTAAAGAGTGCTGAACCATGGGTACGAGGTAAAACACCTGTTCTAATTTCAATTGGACGAACAGTTCTTGTATCACGTCCATCAATCCGTGGCTCGCCACTTAAAACTTGACTACGAACGATTTTAGATTCAAGTGCAAATAAGATATTACCGACTGCTACCTCATCAACTTCACCGTCCTGAGCAAGTTGAGTCATAACAGAAGAGGTCACTTCTTTTAATTTTGTAGAACGAGCTTGTTTTTGACGAATCTGATAGGCATCTCTCATTGCTTGCTCAGCAATCGTGTTAACACGTGCAATTAACTCCTCATTTTTTGCTGCAGGAGTCCAATCCCATTCAGGTTTACCAGCATCTTTTACCAAATCCTGAATTGCATTAATTGCAATTTGAGCTTGGTCATGACCATACACTACACCACCCAACATGATGGCTTCAGATAGCTCATGCGCCTCTGACTCGACCATGAGAACAGCAGTCTGAGTGCCAGCAACAATTAAATCAAGCTGACTATCCAACTGTTCTGTACGAGTTGGGTTTAGTAAGTATTCACCATCTTTATAACCTACCCGGGCTGCACCAAGTGGACCATTAAAAGGAATACCTGAAACGGCTAATGCGGCAGATGCACCAAGTAAGGCAACGATATCAGATGGCACTTCAGGATTGATCGACATGACATGAATCACGATCTGAACTTCATTGTAGAAGTCTTCAGGGAAAAGTGGGCGAATTGGACGATCGATGAGGCGAGAAATTAATGTTTCACCTTCAGATGGACGACCTTCACGGCGGAAAAAACCACCAGGGATTTTTCCAGCAGCATATGTTTTTTCAACATAATCAACTGTTAACGGGAAGAAATCTTGTCCAGGTTTTGCTTTTTTAGCACCAACAACGGTAGCTAAAATAACTGTTTCATCCATATCAACTAAAACTGCTCCACCTGATTGACGTGCAATCTCACCAGTTTCCATGCGAACTGTGTGCTTTCCCCATTGGAAAGTTTTTGTAACCTTATTAAACATACTCATTATTTTTCTCCAATAAATATAGTTGTATGAACACCATACAACTACCGCCGTAGTAAAAGTGCTACGACATCACCAGAGTAGAGCTATTGCTTAGAAAAAATATGAGAAAAGGGCATGCCATTCCATAGATTGTTTTACTTAAACAATCTATGGAATGACACATACCCAATGATTTCCAAACTTATAGACCACCCAATTACTACAATTTAACTACCAACAAAACAATAATGCCCGCTTTTTATTGCGGGCATATCGCGATTTACTTACGTAAACCTAATTTTTCAATCAAAGTGCGATAACGATTTAAATCTTTACCTTTCAGATAATCCAACAATCTGCGACGGCGAGAAACCATCTTCAACAAGCCACGACGGCTATGATGATCTTTAGCATTGGATTTGAAATGGGGAGTTAAATCATTAATGCGAGCAGTCAATAAAGCGACTTGAACTTCTGGACTACCCGTATCATTTTCAGCACGTGCATGCTCTTTAACAATACTTGCTTTTGCTTCTGTATTTACAGACATTTGTAACTCCTAACTTGCGAACACTGCAGCTTATCAATCAAAATGAGAGTAAACCGCATAAAGTGTCGTGATTAAAAAAAGCTAACCTATTTCAGATTAGCCTCTTATTATATCAAGATTGAAGATTTATTTCACTAAAATCTTCTGAAGGTATCTCAAGATGACATTTGAGCGTTCAATTTTTCTTGTGATGGATCATACAACCTATTTAAAGCGGCTAGATAAGCCTTTGCCGAAGCAGCCACAATATCCGGATCCGTGCCGACTCCATTCACAACCCGACCACCTTTGGATAATCGAACTGTCACCTCCCCTTGCGACTGGGTACCAGTCGTGATGGCATTTACTGAATAAATCAATAAATCCGTACCACTTTTTGCTTGTAATTCAATCGCGTTAAAGGTGGCGTCCACGGGTCCATTGCCATGCGCTTCTGAAATATGCTCTAAACCAGCATGTTTTAAGACAATCTTTGCAAATGGTTGTTCCCCGGTTTCTGACTTTTGCGACAAAGAGATGAATTGGTAAAAATCTTCATCTACATTTTGCTGGGCAGAAGAAATAATCGACATAATGTCTTCATCAAAAATTTCTGCCTTTTGATCTGCTAAGGCCTTAAATTTTGCAAAAGCTTCGTTTAAATCTGCCTCAGATTCCATGCTTACGCCAAGCTCTTGTAATCTCTGTCTAAAAGCATTTCTACCAGAAAGCTTTCCTAAAACAATCTTATTCGCACTCCAACCAACATCCTCTGCACGCATAATTTCATAAGTATTTCGGGATTTCAAGACGCCATCTTGATGAATACCAGAGGCATGTGCAAACGCATTTGCTCCCACAACCGCTTTATTGGGCTGAACCACAAAACCAGTGATTTGAGAGACCATTTTTGAACTAGCCACAATTTGACTAATATCAGTCCCGACCGAAAGGTTAAAGTAATCTTTCCGTGTCTTAATTGCCATTACCACTTCTTCCAAAGCAGTATTTCCGGCTCTCTCACCTAAACCGTTAATCGTGCACTCAACCTGTCTTGCCCCGCCAATATGCACACCAGCTAATGAGTTAGCAACCGCCAAGCCAAGATCATTATGACAATGGACCGACCAAATAGCTTTATCTGAATTGGGGATTTTGTTACGTAAATCCAAAATGAATTGACCATAAAGTTCAGGAATTGCATAGCCAACCGTATCAGGCACATTGATTGTGGTCGCCCCTTCTTTAATCACTGCTTCAAGCACTTGATATAAAAACTCGGGATCAGATCGATAACCGTCTTCAGGAGAAAACTCAATATCATCCGTAAAGTTGCGGGCAAATCGAATTGACTGTATTGCCTGTTCGAGTACCTGCTCCCTCGTCATACGAAGTTTCATCTTCATATGTAACTCACTGGTGGCTAGGAAAACGTGAATTCTCTTAGAATTTGCCGCAGCAATTGCCTCCGCGGCTTTAGAGATATCCTTATCGTTTGCTCTGGCCAAAGAACAAATAGTGGAATCTTTTACTGCTGCAGCAACCGCTTTAATCGCCTCAAAATCTCCGGGAGAACTGGCAGCAAAACCTGCCTCAATGACATCCACTTTCAACCTTTCAAGTTGCCTAGCAATGCGCACTTTTTCCTCTTTGGTCATTGATGCACCAGGAGACTGTTCACCATCACGTAATGTGGTGTCAAAAATAATTAATTTTTCTGTTGCTGATTGATTCATAAAAAGCTCCTCAAATGTCCAACCTCAAAAATAAAAACCCCAGCTATTAGCTGGGGTTGGTGATGATTAGTTGCGATTATTTATTACCCAAGCGCATTCTCACGAACCCCAAAATAATGGTCCAGTTTCAGAAGGTTTAATAATAATAATGCAAAAAATTTTGTATTCATGTAAATATCATACACCTAATTAAAGTAGATGTCATTCCTGAAAAAATTAGTTAATTTGATAATGTTGGATTTTTTGGTTTTTTCAAAGCCAACCAAACCCATCTTATATAGCCAGATAGAGCATAAATAACAAATAAACAGAATAATGTTAATGGCGGATCACTTGAAATAAGAACAAAGGCTAAAATCACCAATAACATGACACCAAACGATACCTTATATTTGATGTCTAAGGCTTTTCCGCTATAAAAGAGGACATTAGAGACCATGGTAGTTCCCGCATAGATAGTCAGAAAAAACATGATCAAAGGAATTGCATAGGAATGAACGGGTAATTTATTATCTTCAACCAACCATACAAATCCGGCAATAATCGAAGCGGCAGCAGGACTCGGTAATCCTTGAAAGAAACGCTTATCAACTACAGTGGTAGAGATATTGAAGCGTGCTAACCTTAGTGCTGCACCGGCGCAATAGACAAAAGCAGCCAACCAACCCCATCGGCCTAGTCCTTTTAAAGACCATTCATATGCCACAAGTGCAGGCGCAACACCGAAAGATACCATATCGGCTAATGAATCATATTGCTCGCCAAAGGCGCTTTGCGTGTTAGTCATTCTGGCTACACGTCCGTCCATACCATCAAGAACTAGCGAACAAAAAATTGCAATTGCCGCCATTTCCCACTTTTGATTCATGGCTTGAACTATCGAAAAGAAGCCAAAAAATAATGCCGCTGTAGTGAATGCGTTCGGCAATAAATAAATTGCCTTACTTCTAGGTCTTGCTGGGAAAAAATCTTCAGCATCTGGCTGAGAAGCCAGTTGAATATCCATTTGCTGTCTTTTTTGTCGACTACGACTAAAGATTTTAGGGCGAATGTGTTTCGCTTTTTTGGTTATCTTAGATGAATCGGTCATCAGTCTAAATTTGGAATAATCGCCAACAAAGAAGATGTTGCAGCAACCTTATCACCCACTGAAACTAGGGGTTCTGCATCCAAAGGCAAATACACATCGACTCTTGATCCAAATCGGATAAAGCCATAACGTTCGCCTTTTTTTACAACATCACCAACTCTTGCGTAACAAAGAATTCTTCTAGCAATTAAGCCTGCGACTTGTACCAAAGTAATCGTATGTCTACCGGTATTGATAACCATCGCATTACGCTCATTTTCCAAGGAAGCTTTATCAAAATCTGCATTTACAAACTTACCAGGAAAATACTCAATTTTTGTTATGCGACCATTCACTGCAATACGATTTGAATGAACATTAAATACGTTCATGAAAATACTTATCTTCAGTGCCGGTCTATTCGCGTAAGGATCTTCTGTTTTTTCAACGATGATGACCCTTCCATCTGCAGGTGCTAAAACCGCATTTTCTGCAATGGGCAACAATCTTGGTGGATCTCTAAAAAACTGTAATACAAAAAAGAAAATAATCCAAAATGGCCATGCATACACCATCCCTGCAAAATAAGTTACTAATAAAACAACGAGGCCAATGCCAAATAAAAATGGCCAACCTTCTTTTGCGATCAGGGGATGGTTATATGTCATGTATTTTCTAGAGTCTTCTGAATTTAGTTCTTAGATTGATCAACTAACTTGTTCTTCGCAATCCAAGGCATCATGGCACGAAGTTTACTTCCAACTTGCTCAATCTGATGCTCAGAATTTAAACGGCGACGTGAAATCAAAGTAGGAGCTCCTGCACGATTTTCTAAAATGAAACTCTTCGCATATTCCCCAGTTTGAATATCTTTTAAAACATCGCGCATCACTTGCTTCGTTTCATCAGTAACAATTCTTGGACCAGTCACATACTCACCATACTCAGCATTATTTGAAATTGAGTAATTCATGTTGGCGATACCACCTTCATAAATCAAATCTACAATCAATTTCAATTCATGTAAACACTCAAAGTAAGCCATCTCTGGAGCGTAACCAGCTTCAACTAAAGTTTCGAAACCAGCTTTGATTAACTCTACCGCGCCACCACATAAAACTGCCTGTTCACCGAATAAGTCAGTTTCAGTTTCTTCACGGAAATTAGTTTCGATAATTCCAGCGCGTCCACCACCATTGGCAGTTGCATAGGAAAGAGCGATGTCTCTAGCAGCGCCAGATTTATCTTGATATACAGCGATTAAGTGCGGTACACCGCCACCTTGTGAATAAGTACCACGAACAGTGTGGCCAGGTGCCTTAGGCGCAATCATAATCACATCGATATCGGCTCTAGGAATAACTTGACCATAATGAACATTGAAGCCATGAGCAAATGCTAAAGCTGCGCCTGGTTTAATATTTTCAGCTACTTCATTTTTATATACTTCTGCAATCTGTTCGTCAGGTAATAACATCATCACGATATCAGCACCTTTTACAGCTTCTGCAACTTCTTTAACATTTAATCCAGCGTTAACCGCTTTATTCCATGATGCTCCGCCTTTACGTAGTCCAACCGTAATATTTACGCCTGACTCATGTAAATTTAAAGAGTGTGCATGACCCTGTGAACCATAGCCAATGATGGTTACTTGTTTACCTTTAACTAGAGATAAATCCGCGTCTTTATCGTAAAAAACTTTCATAAAAATTCCTATCAATATTTGTTTTAATAATTAACTTCAACCAAAGATTACTAATCGGTTAGACTCGTAAAATTCTTTCACCACGACCGATTCCTGAAGCACCTGTTCTGACAGTTTCTAAAATCGAGGACTTATCAATCGCTTCAATAAATGCATCTAGTTTAGAGGAGTCGCCAGTCAGTTCAAGTGTGTAGCTTTTATCAGTGACGTCAATGACCCGACCTCTGAAAATATCAGCTGTTCTTTTCATCTCTTCACGTTCTTTACCTACTGCGCGCACTTTAATTAACATGAGTTCGCGTTCAATATGTGAACCTTCGCTGAGATCATATACTTTTACAACTTCTACCAATCGGTTTAGATGTTTGGTGATTTGTTCAATCACCTCATCTGAGCCGTTAGTAACAATTGTCATTCTAGACAAGGATGGGTCCTCTGTAGGAGCAACAGTCAGACTTTCAATGTTGTAACCTCTAGCAGAAAACAAACCTACAACTCTTGACAATGCACCAGGTTCATTCTCGAGTAGGACTGAAATGATATGTCTCATTCCTTACCCTCCCCACTTAACAACATTTCAGTAATTCCTTTACCAGCTTCAACCATTGGCCATACGTTTTCGGTAGGGTCTGTTTGGAAATCCATAAAAACCGTTCTATTCTTGAGTTTTAAAGCTTCTCTGAGAGCGCCTTCTACATCGGATGTTTTTTCAATTCGCATACCAACGTGACCATAAGCCTCGGCAAGTTTGACAAAGTCAGGCAAAGAATCCATGTAGGAGTGTGAGTAACGCTTGCTATAACTTAATTCCTGCCATTGACGCACCATACCTAAATAACGGTTATTCAAGGAGATAATCTTGATTGGTGTTTCATATTGAAGACAAGTAGAAAGTTCCTGAATACACATCTGGATTGAACCTTCGCCAGTAATTGTGCAAACTTCTTCATTTGGAAAAGCTTTTTTAACACCCATTGCATAGGGGAGACCAACTCCCATTGTGCCTAAACCACCAGAGTTAATCCAACGGCGTGGTTTATTGTATTTATAAAACTGGGCAGCCCACATTTGGTGTTGGCCCACATCAGAACAAATAAAAGCATCACCATTAGTGAGTTTACAGAGTGTTTCAACCACATATTGTGGCTTCACAATTTCTGATTTTCGGTCAAATCTTAAACAGTCGGTTTTACGCCATTCGTTAATTTGACTCCACCAATTTTGTAAACTTTCTTTATTCTTATAGCCGCCAGATGCACGAATCTGGGCAATCATATCAACTAATATTTCCTTCAAATTCCCCACGATTGGCACATCAGCGCGAACTCTTTTAGAAATAACGGATGGGTCGATGTCAATATGGATGACTTTTCTTGGAACGCTCATGAAATGACTTGGATTACCGATTACTCGGTCATCAAATCTAGCACCGATAGCAATCACCACATCAGAATGCTGCATCGACATATTGGCTTCATAAGTTCCATGCATCCCAAGCATACCCACAAATTGTGGATTCGTCCCAGGAAAACCACCCAGCCCCATCAGAGTATTGGTAACAGGAAAGCCAAGCAACTCAGCAAATTCCTTTAATTCTTTCGAAGCATCAGCAAGAATTACCCCACCACCAGTGTAAATGTAAGGCTTTTTCGCCTCAAGCAACATACCAATTGCTTTTTTTATCTGTCCTGAGTGACCGCGCACTACAGGATTATAAGAACGCATTTCAATTTCTTTAGGGTATATGTACGCTGCTTTTTGGAATGAAATATCTTTAGGGATATCAATTACAACAGGTCCAGGACGGCCTGTTCTTGCAATGTGAAAGGCTTTTTTGATGATCAGCGCTAAATCTTTAGCATCTTTCACTAAAAAATTATGCTTGACGATTGGGCGCGTAATACCCACTGTGTCGCACTCTTGGAAGGCGTCCTCGCCAATCATGTGAGAAGGTACGTTACCGGTAATTACCACCAATGGAATTGAATCCATGTAGGCAGTTGCAATTCCCGTTACAGCATTGGTAACTCCAGGACCTGAGGTCACTAGAGCGACACCAACATTTCCGGTTGCTCGTGCATATCCGTCGGCAGCGTGCACAGCACCCTGCTCGTGACGCACTAAAATATGTTCAAACTTATCTTGTTTGTGAATCTCATCATAAATATATAAGACGGATCCACCTGGATAGCCCCATACAAATTCAACTTTCTCTTCAGCTAAAGCACGAACAAGAATTTCTGCCCCAATTATCACTGGCGCATTGGCGAGCTCTTCTTGAGTAGGGTTAAGATTTGAGTGAGGGAGTACTGCTTCGTTTATCGAATTCATTATATAAAAGTCCTTTGCAATTTTCGGCAAAAAATTGTTTGGTCTGCCCGTATTCATGCTTTTGACTTGACTTAGGGCGGCGAATGCTTGTTAAGTTCCAATCCATCTTTTGAAAGGTTAGTACAAGCGAACTGTAAATTATATTACAGATTAATGATTTTTATCTACAATTTAACGCAATGCAGTCTAAAATCTTAATATGGCTTCAAATAAAGAACTTTCCGATTTTCTCATCTCGAGTGAAAAACGCGCCTTTAAACAGGTGCTTTTTGCGGTTCGAGATGAGGATGCAGCATTGGATATTGTGCAAGATGCAATGATTAAACTTGCGGAAAGCTACGGCGACAAAAATATTGCTGAATTACCACCACTTTTCACTAGAATTGTGCAAAACTGTACAAAAGACTGGTTCAGACGGCAAAAAGTTAGGAATACTTGGGTCACCCTCTTCTCAAAATTTGGTAAAAATAGTGATGGGGAAGAAATTGATCCTGAAGAGTTTTTTGAAAACCCAGAGGATGCTCTTTTTGGTCAGGAATCTTCAAAGCAGTTAGAAAGGATGGAACTTTCAACAATTTTGGAAAAAGAGATAGAAAAATTACCAAAACGTCAACGCGAAGCCTTCCTCATGCGTTATTGGGAAGAGTTAGATATTTCTGAAACTGCCAAAATCATGGGAGTTTCTGAAGGAAGCGTTAAAACACATTGCTCTAGGGCAAGTCAAAGTTTGGCAGCAGCACTAAAAAAATTGGGAATTAGTTTTTAAAATAGGCAGATAATCATTATGAACACTACAAATCAAATACTTTTATCTGGTGAAGAGTCACACTCACTTCAGTCTCAGGACTTGATTATTGACCAAATTGGCAAAACTGTTGCTGTTTCTCTTGATAAAGAATTAAAACATTTATCTCCCCATGTGCTCGCTCGTCTTGAAAATGCTCGGGAAATTGCCCTAACTAAGCAAAAGATTAGCTCTCGTACCTCTTCTTCTGCCACTTTTGACCTACTAAACCTCAGATCTTCCATTAATTGGGTTGGTATGTTGCTAGTGACATCCATTGTTCTGTACTTTGTAGTTGATTGGCAACAAAACTCTCGGATCAGCGATATTGCTGACTTAGATACTGCAATTTTGAGTGACTCAGTGCCACCCGACGCTTACGCCGATGAAGGCTTTCGTGTTTTCTTGAAAGAAATGATTCAACGTAAAGAGACTGAAAAAGAGCAAGCCATCAAAAATAAAGATCAGATAACTGTTCAAGATACTGTTCAAGATACTGCTCATACCGAGGCCGTCAAAGATGCTAGCCAAAACCCTTGATCAGCAAAGCCGAACAATTTCTTATAAAACAGTAGTCTTCCATTTACTTTTACTACTCGCAATCTTCAGTGGTTTGATGGCTCAACAACCTCTGAAGGCGCAATCACTGCCATTAATTGGTGGCAGTAGCCTCGCCAAAGCTTCTAATTGGTCAGATTTATCGACTGTTCAAAAAGAGGTTCTATCATCACTTGAGGAGGACTGGTCTAATTTAACGGTAGAACAAAGAGTTAAATGGATTCAGTTAGCGAATCGTTTCGATAACCTAACTGAGGCGGAAAAAGAACGTCTTAGAGCCAGAATGGCAGACTGGTCTAAACTCCCAGCTAACGAGAAAAGAATCGCCAGAGCCAATTTTTTAAAAGCACAATCTGTTTCGAACGATCAAAAGCTAGAAGCTTGGGAAGCGTATCAACAACTTACTGCCGAAGAAAAAAAAGAGCTTGCTGAGCACGCTCTGTCGAAGAAACAAAAGAAACCATCCCTAGTGAATTCACCATCGCTAAAATCAAATTGATGTTTTTGGTTTGATAATAACTATCTAAGAGCTATTTTGAATACTTTTTTACCTGCTGTAACAATCAAACGTCGCATTTATATTGGCCTTTACGAAATGTTGATGTTACTCGGGGTTTGGGCTCTAGGTTATTTGGTTCCTACACTCTTATTGGGCATCATTTTCAATATACAACTACCAAATTGGCTAGCTTTTGGTTTAGTCTATTCATTATTTGGTATTTATTTTGTATGGTACTGGAAGAAGACCGGTCAAACCTTAGCCATGCAAACTTGGCATGTCAAACTGGTTAATCTTGAAGGAAAGCTTCTGAGTCAAAACCAAGGTCTAATTCGGTATGCCTTAAGCACACTCTGGTTAATCCCAACAGTGATCATTTATGGAGTCTTCAAAATCCTGATGGGGCATCCTTTAGGCCATTGGCCAACCATTGAGTTAATGTTTTTTATGGCTTTACTCTTTTGGCCGATGACTTGTTTATTAGATAGAGATCGAATAAATGGGCCACAGTCCCTTGTCGATCGTCTGGCTAAAACTAGGCTTGTGCAATTACCAAAAACTAAATCTACCTAATTAGGCTGATTACGCATCCAATCCGCTGTATCTAAAAAAGCCTTCAGCAATCTCTCCCAAAGCGCTTCTGGCAATTGCATGTCATACATTGCCTGGCCCATGCATTGCAACCATTGGTCACGCATGGCCAAATTAATCGGGAAAGGGAGGTGGCGAGCTCTCAATTTAGGATGACCATATTTTTCAATGTACAAATTGGGTCCACCAGTCCAACCACTAAGAAACATGGTTAATTTTTCTCTAGATGAGTCTAACTGATTAGGATGTAACTTTCGTAACTCCGAAAACGCGCTATCCAGTTCCATCAAGTCATAAAACTGGTCCACCAGTTCTTTGATTTTGTCGTATCCCCCTATTTCGTCGAATAAGGTCGGTGATGTTTTATTTTCAGAATCGGACATATCAAAAACTTTGGAGAATTTTTACTGTGGAAACATTACTAATTTTGTATTTTAAATAGAGGCCGGATACAAAGCTACAAACTACTCCTAAAACGATCGCCATGCCAATCAACCAAAAAGGATAATCCATATCGGTTTCTAAGAAGTTTTTTACCAAAACCCAAGCCGAAACTCCTGCGATATTGCCACTTAAAATACCAGCTAGTATTCCTACCGTTATAAATTCAAAAAACCAAACTCGATTTAGGTAGTTTTGATCTGCACCATAAGTTTTCAGGATTGCGGCTTCTCGTAGTCGTTTAGTTTGAACCCCTAAAACAGAAATAAATAAGACAATCAAACCCGCTAGCAAAGCAAAAATAAATAATGCTTGAACCGCATAAAAAAGTTTTCCCAACATTTGATTCACTTGCCCAATGGTTTGCTCTACATTAATTGCTGAGACATTAGGAAATTGCTCAATAATCCTATCATCGACCGGTGAATTAGGCGATTGGTGATAGGCCATAATCCAAGTTTGAGGTGCCTCTTTTAATAATGTGGGTGGCATTATGGCAAAGAAATTGACCCTCATTGAGTTCCAATCCAATTTTCGAATCGAAGTTATTTTGACATCATAGGCAACACCTGCAACATCAAAAGTAATTTGATCCCCTAACTTCAAGCCTAGCGATTTCATGATGCCTGCTTCCATCGATACCTCACGAGCATCTTTAGCATCACCGAACCACTTACCCGCAATCACTGAATTTTTAACCGGTAAGTTCTGTGTATAGGATAAATTAAACTCTCGGTCAATTAGTCTTTTGGCATTCTCATCGACAAAACTCTCAGAAGATAATGCCGTTTGGTTTACCTTTACTAACCTGCCTCGAATCATAGGATAGACATCCCAATTCTTTTTTACAGGAGATTCTTCTAATAACTTATTTACTTCTAGCTTTTGTTCAGGAGCGATATTTAATAAAAAACGATTAGGTGCATCGGGCGATATACTCGATTGCCAGGTACTCAGTACATCCGTTCTAATTACAGTTAACAAAAGCAAAGCTAACATGGCAATTGAGAGGGAAGTGATTTGGACTACCGTAAATTGTGTGCCGCCAAACATTCTTTGACCTATAAATTTAAGGCCTAGTGGAGCGTTAGTAAGACCGGTAATCAGTTTACCGAGCCATTTAGAAATTGCCCAAGCAAACATCACAACAACTAAAGCACCCAAAACAAAGCTTGTTAGAACCGTTAAACTCAAATAAATGTTTCGAGAAATAGCAATCAAGAGGACTGCATAGGTTAAAAGGCTCGCGACAATACTAATAAAGAACCATTTAGACTTTTTGTACTCTAATTGACGCAGCGCCGTAACCGGAGAGATCATCGTCAACTCTAAAAGCGATGGACCCGAAAAGCCAAGCAATAAAGTAAAAGCAACTAAAAAAGCCCAAATAACAGGCAATATGCTTGGTGGCAGGATGTCTTGAGTAACGAGAGAGCCAATCCAATGCAACAATAATTGATGCGTTAGGTAACCTGTACCGATACCAATTAAAGTCGCAACGAATCCAATCAATAAAAGTGGCTTGAGGTGACTGACTAAAATTTGCTTTCTAGAAGCGCCAAAGCAACGCCAAATAGCCACACTAGTGATATGTTTTTGGGAGTATCGATGCGTGGATAGAGCAATCCCTACAGCAGCAATCATTGCTGTAAATAATGCCGCCAAAGACATCATCTTATTTGCTTGTTGAATCGTTTTTCTGGCAACAGGTTGACCGTTTTCTAATTCCTCGATTTTCACTCCACGTAGCCCTTTTTGGAGGATATGATCTTTTGTCCACTCTTGAAATTGACTGATCTGTTTCTGAGTACTTCTAAAATCTAGGGAATCCTGACTCGCTAACAGGAGTCGATAGGTAGCTCGACTTCCCAAACCCAATAATTCCGTTTTTGCCAAATCGGCTTCTCTAATCATGACTCTGGGTGAGAAGTTGATAAAGGCAGCTCCTCGATCCATTTCTTTGAGAATAATATCCGTGATTTTGAACTCACTACTACCTAACTCAATCCTTTGCCCTATCGAAAGATCGAGTTGCTTAGCTAGTTGCTCATCAATCCATATCTCCTGAGCGGATAAACCTTTAGATCCAAACTTTAAAGTTAACTGACCTCGCAAGGGGTACTCGTCTGATACGGCTTTCAGCGCAACCAATTTCGATTGACTTTGGAAGCGAGCCATTGTGGGGAAAATTATAGTTTTCGCAGTTCGAAGTCCTTCTTGCTTTGCTTTAGTTTCAAAGGCTGGATCAAGTACTTGATCCCCTCGAACGAGAAGGTCTGCAGCTATTAGCTCGTGGGCATTTTTCTCAAAAGTTTGATCTAGTCGATCCATCAAAAAAGTGACACTACTTAATGATGCAATCGAAATCCACAGCGCTAAACCTAGCCAAATCAACTCACTGGATAAAGTGTAGCGCTTCAAGAAAGTAAGCCATTGATTCATCAAAATTAGAGCCTAAAAGCCAGAGAAACTGCCTCCATCAATGCGTAGAGAAGTTCCCGTAATGTAAGAGGCTTTGGACGAGGCTAGAAAAGTGACAGCATCGCCATATTCAGTTGGCGTACCGTAGCGCCCCATAGGGATCGAGGCAATCATGCGTGTCGCAATCTCATCAACCGTCTTACCCTCTTTTTGCGCCCTAAACTGGTCAAGTTGGCCTAATCTTTCGGTCGCAACTCTGCCAGGTAAAACGATATTTACGGTGATGCCATGCTTAGCAACTTCACTCGCTAAGGTTTTTGACCAACCCATGATAGATGCTCTGAGTGTATTGGAGATGGCAAGTCCAGGGATTGGTGAAATCATGCCAGAACTTGTACTCGTGATGATACGTCCCCAAGATTTCTCTTTCATACCAGGCAGAACTCTGTCTGTAATCTTAATCACCATTAAAACCATCTGTTGAAATTGAGTAAGCCATAAATCAGAAGATTGATTCTCTGCTGTAGTCGGAGGCGGGCCACCAGTGTTATTGACTAAAATATCAACTGTTCCCCACTCTTTTTCAATGGTCGATATTTTTTCCTCAATTGAATTCAAATCCGACATATCCCAAGGTAACACCATCACTTGACCACCAAATTGACGAATTTGGTTTGCAGTCTCATCGAGTGCAGCCACTGTTCTGCCTGAAATAACCACTTTGGCACCCTCACGCGCTAATGAAATAGCAATCGCACGACCAAGGCCCTTACTGGATGCTAAAACTAGAGCGACTTTTCCTTGAATTCCTAAATCCATCTTAATCTCCTTAATTAATTTCTAAATCCTTACTGGATAACTCATCCCACCGGATCATTAATTTTTCTAAATCTTCATTCATTTGCGTCATTTTCGATTGTAATGACTTAGCTCGTTTGAGATCTTCAGTATAAATTTTAGGGTCGCTCAACTGTTGAGAAATTTCACTTTGCGCAAGTTCTAAGGCTTCAATTTGAGAGGTGATTTTTTCTAATTCTTTTTCTTCGTACTTATTTAAACCACTCTTTTTATTACTGGTTTCTTTGACTGAAGTGCCCTGTGTCTTTTTCACATCAGATGCCTGATTACTAGCAGAGCCCGGCGATTTTTGTGACTTTGAGATAGATGCTAATCTTCTTGCATTTTGAATTTTCCAGTCTTCATATCCGCCTTCGTATTCGCGCCAAAAGCCATCGCCTTCAAAGGCAATCATACTGGTCACTACATTATCCAAAAACTGACGATCATGACTTACTAAAAACACAGTACCACGATAGTCTTGTAAGAACTCTTCTAACAAATCCAAGGTATCAATATCTAAGTCATTCGTTGGCTCATCTAATACCAAAACGTTCGCTGGTTTAGCAAAAAGTCTGGCTAACAGCAATCGATTGCGCTCTCCACCGGATAGTGTTTTAACTGGTGAACGTGCTCTCTCAGGAGAGAATAAGAAATCATTTAAGTAAGATTTAACATGTTTTCGTTGGCCGCCAATTTCAATCCACTCACTACCTGGACTAATAAAGTCTTCCAAGCTGGCTTCCAAATTCAATGATTCTCTTAATTGATCAAAATAAGCAATTTCAATTTGACTGCCTTGTTTTATATCACCACGATCAGGTGGTAATTCACCCAGGATTAGTTTTAATAGGGTCGATTTACCAGCGCCATTCGGCCCCAAAATACCAACCTTATCGCCACGTAAAATGGTTGCAGTAAAGTTTTTAACAACTTGTTTCTCACCAAAAGCTAAATCCACATTTTCAAGGGCAGCCACAATCTTGCCAGACCTGTCCCCAGTATTAATATCTAACTTTACCTGACCTACTGTATTACGTCTGGCACTACGCTGTTCACGTAACTGCTCTAGACGACCGATTCTGCTGACGCTCCTTGTTCTTCTAGCTTCGACCCCTTGACGAATCCAAACTTCCTCTTGAGCAAGTAGTTTATCTGCCCGAGCATTCGCTAAAGCCTCATCGGCTAACTGTTTTTCTTTTAAATCTAAATAGGCTGTGAAGTTACCGGGGTAGCTACGAATAATGCCACGATCCAATTCAATAATTCGGGTCGCAACCTTATCTAAAAACGCTCTATCATGGGTAATAAATACCAACGAGCAATGCATATCCACTAACAGTTGCTCTAACCATTCAATCGAATCCATATCAAGGTGGTTCGTTGGCTCATCGAGTAATAACACTTCAGGTTGAATGACTAATGCTTGGGCTAAAGCAACCCGTTTCTTGTTTCCACCGGATAACTCTGACATCAAGCGAGAACCATCTAGGTGTAGCTTTTGCAACACCTCATCAATTTTCTGCTCCCAAGCCCAACCTTGATTGGCATCAATCTGAGAATATAAAACATCCATTTGATGTTGTATGTCATCATTCCAATCCTGCATACTCAAGGCTTCGTAATCGGCCCGCATTTGTTTCACATCTTGCAAACCGACAGAAACCGTATCAAAAACCGTATCGGACGATAAAAACGCTGGCTCCTGAGCTACATAGGCAATCCGTATTCCCTGCTGTTTCTGAATCAAACCATCATCTAATTTTTCAATTTCGGCAATAATTTTTAAGAATGAAGATTTTCCTGCACCATTTCTGCCAATTAAACCAACCCGCTCTCCCTCTTCTAATGAAAATGAAGTATTAGCAAGTAAGTCAACGTGCCCATAGGCGAGTTTGGCGTTATTTAAAACAAAGAGGGCCATGTAAATCCAGTAAGGTAGGTAATTTAAGTGTTGAAAATAGATGTATTTTCAATGAAGCATCAATTTTAAGCCACTCTGATGTAATTTGTTCGATAATACGGATTATGGAAAAAGTACGCATATCAAAACTACTCTCTGAACAAGGTCTTTGTTCAAGACGTGAAGCAGATCAATATATCGAACAAGGATTAGTAACCGTTGACGGGGAAGTCGTTTCCGAGTTAGGGTCACGGGCATATCCTCATCAAAAGATTGAACTCAAAAAAGAGGCGTTGAAGTTACAAGACGCAAGGGCCACGATCCTGCTCAATAAGCCAATCAGTTATATTTCTCATTTTGATGATGCAAAAGAATATCCCCCAGCTGCAGCCTTGGTTACACCTGAAAATTTCTTTAGAACGCATTTAGATGCCAATAGAAATGCAAAATTTAATACTAGGGGTTTAGCTCCTGCTGGGCGTTTGGATATTGATTCATCAGGCTTATTGGTATTAACGCAAGACGGTCGCATTGCCAAACTGTTGATTGGTGAGAATAGCCCCATTGAAAAAGAATACTTAGTTCGGGTTGAAGGCAAAATTGCTCCGAACGGTTTACAACTGCTGTGTCATGGTTTGTCTTTAGACGAAGTCCCATTAAAACCGGCAAAAGTAAGTTGGCAAAATGAAGATCAATTGCGATTTGTTCTAAAAGAAGGACGCAATCGACAAATCAGAAGAATGTGTGAATTAGTTGGCCTTCATGTGGTTGGCTTAAAGCGTATTCGGATCGGCCAAATTCCTCTAGGTAACATTCCAGTTGGACAATGGCGATTCTTGAGGGATAACGAAAAGTTTTAATTCGGTGGAGTAGAAATCCGTTGATTGAATAGATTTATTTATGATGTTTAAATATAATTGTTGAATATGGAAATAACCCAAGTTGAAGCCCCAAAAAAAAGTATCAGTGACAAGGTCTATTGGCATGGATATATTCCCTTCTACGAAACTTTTTTTGCTGGACGAGAATTTACTCGAATAGCTGAGTTCGGAGTCTACAAAGGGAATTCGATCCGCTGGTTGCTTGAAAGATTTCCAAACTCTAAAATATTGGCGCGGATCTTTTTTTAACTTTCCAAAGCGAATGGCCGACGGATGCTCGGTTTGAATTTACGCAATTGGATCAAGGAGATCCGAGTCAAATCGCTGACTTTCTGAAGCAGGATCAATTTGATTTAATTATTGAAGATGGCTCACACATTCCCCAGCATCAAATTAATTGTTTACTTGCAGGTCTCAAGTCGCTAAAAAGTAATGGCATTTATATACTAGAAGATATAGATACTTCATTACCCGGCCATGTATGGTGGACAAGCGATATGATTCGTCCTAGATGGTGGAAATTCAAAAAAGTAAAAGAATATAAAAAATTGAAGGCTCAGGTTGAAGTGGGTAATGCTTTTCATGCGCTCATTAGTTTGCAGCATTTTCAAAGAATCAACGTTAAAGTCAACGATGAAATCGCTAATAAAATCGCAGAAAACTCTTTACTAACTAAAAACCAAATTTTATTTTTATCAGAATCAATTAAACAAGTTCACTTTTATAGACGTTCGCATCTTCCCGACTGGTGTCATCAATGTGGATCAGAAATTTATAATTTCAGTCAATTAAAATGCATTTGCGGACAAGAAGTTTTTTCTAACGCAACTTCGATGTCCTTCGTATTAATCAAACGATAAAAATGTAAAAAAGGTATCTGCTCGATGTAATCTTCTTAGAAATGGTGCACCTCCCGCTGTTAAATTGCGGGAGTGAACTCAACTAATAAGTAATTCAAAATGCTCCATCGCTGGGGGCTTTTCAAAGAATGGCCCCACATAACCGCGCCACTGCGCAAACTCAGGAGACTCACGAAAATCAACCATGTGATTTTCTAAAGTTTCCCATTCGATCATTAGCAAGTATCGATTCGGGTTTTCAATCCCTTTTTGGACCTTAAAGCCAATAAATCCTTTCGCCTTTGAAATGACTTCTTTCACACCGGCGGCAATTGCAAGTTCAAACTCGGCATTTTTTCCGGGCAAAATGCTTAAATCCGCAATTTCTAGAACCATGATTAGCCTATTCTTTTGAGTGTTTCTTTGAAGATTTTTGCTCGGTTAGCATAACCAATCGTGCCTTTTGCTAGGCGATCAATCATTTCTTGACTGACATCTTTAACTTCCTTAGCAGGCGCACCAATCGCCATTTTGCGGGGTCCAACGACCTTGCCTTCCGTTACTACAGCTCCGGCACCAACTAAAGCCTCTTTACCGATCAAGGCATTATTTAAGACAATCGCTTGAATACCAATCAAGGCGCCATCTTCAATCGTGCAACCATGCAACATCGCCTGATGACCAATCGTGACATTGTTACCGACCGTCAGTGGGCAACCTTTATCGACGTGCATAATCGTACCTTCTTGAACACTGGTTGAATCACCGATGGTAATGGGTTCATTGTCTCCACGAATCACAACACCTGCCCAAATAGTTGATTTCGCGCCAATAATCACATGGCCAATCACTACCGCTTCTTCTGCTACATAAGCCTCTGGGTGGATCTGTGGGATTTTATCCCCTAATTGATAAATTGCCATTTGAAGCTCCTATTTAAAAAATTTAAAAATATAAATACCAATGAATGTCATGCATAAGGACCCCATCACATGCAGCAGAATCGTCAACAATGCGGTGGTTAAATCGCCATCTTGAATCATTTGCGTGACTTCAGCTGAGAAGGTGGAAAAGGTTGTTAGCCCCCCTAAAAAGCCCGTAATGATGAGTAATCGCCATTGTGGCGGGAGGTCTTGATGTTGCTCAAAAAAGGTAATCGCCAAACCGATTAATAAACCACCTATCAGATTTGCCATCAAGGTCCCAATCGGGACGGATTTGGAAACAGTATTCAACATCAATGCTAGCGACCAGCGAAGTAACGCCCCTAATGAGGCACCTATACTTATGGCAAGAATGGATGGAAACATAGTTAGATGAGTGCTGAATTATTAAAAAAATAAAAGTTGGAATTTTTAATCCAAAAGGCGTTGTGATGTCTCATCTCTAATTCTTAATTTTTTATATTTAATATTGTTAAGCTTCATTGTATTTTAAACTAAACGAAGTGATCTTTTGCTATCCATTTTTTCATCGTAATTAACAATATAAGACTTATGACTAAAAATATTGCTGTTTTCTGTGGCTCTCGGTTTGGAAATGTTCCTGAATGGAAAGACTGGGCTTACAATCTGGGCCAAGGAATTGCTGAAAGAGGCTGGGGCTTGGTCTTTGGTGGGGGTAGTAGAGGTCTCATGGGCCAGGTTTCTGATGGCGTTTTTCAGAATCAAGGTCGGGTAACCGGCGTCATACCCGAAAATTTACTTTCAGAAAAACCAGATCAAGAACGACTTACCGAATTACATTTTGTAAAAACAATGAGTGAGCGCAAAATGTTGATGGGCCAATTATCAGATGCCTTTGTCATCATCCCCGGCGGCATTGGGACCTTTGATGAATTGTTTGATGTATGGGCAACTGCGCAAATTGGCTCCCATCAAAAAACAATTGTTCTGGCAAACTGGTCTGGGTATTACGATCCACTAATCCAATTTCTCCAACATAGCTTAGATCATGGCTTCATGGTCGATACGCATTTTGAAAAGATTCAGATTGTTTCAAACGTAGCGGATATTTTTAGTCGACTGCACCCAATAAGCGAATGATTGGCTGGGACATTTGACTGGGAAAGCAATCTAAAAATACGCCCATCACTTATAATCAATTTTCTGACCTTACGGACTTCCCATGAAAACCACCACTTCCCCATCTACACTTCGTCAGCAATTCAAACGTTTACTTACTAAACGCTTAATTCCTTTAATGGGCATAGGATTCGCTGCTATGAGTATGCACTCGCTCGTGCACGCACAAGCCTACCCAAATAAAACGATTACGATTGTGGTTCCTACCGCACCTGGCGGAGCTAATGATGCGATGGCCAGAATTATTGGTCAAGGTCTCAGTAGTAGACTAGGCCAACCCGTCATTATCGAAAATAAGGCTGGTGCCAATGGTGCCATTGCCAGTGAATTTGTGGCACGTGCTAATCCCGATGGTTATACCCTCATGTTTGGTTATATTGGGACTCACGGCATCAACCCTGTCTTACAAAAATTACGTTACGATCCAATTAAAAACTTTGAGCCTATCACCATGGTTGCGACATCACCCACCTTGTTGGTAGTCAATCCTAGTGTAAATGTTAATTCTGCAAAAGAATTGATTGCCCTACTAAAGTCACAACCGAATAAATTTAGCTATGCATCTGCAGGTAAAGGCACGGCACCTCATTTAACCGGTGAGCTTTTTAAATTAAATACTGGTACTGACATGCTTCACGTTCCGTATAAAGGATCGTCACCCGCAATCGTCGATACGATGGCAGGGGTTACACAGGTCATGTTTCCAAGTTTATTTACTGCCTATCCTCAAGTTAAAGGTGGCAAGCTTAAGGCGCTCGGGATCGCTGGTAAAAAGAGATCTGCAGTACTCCCTAATGTGCCAACTTTAAATGAACAAGGTATTTCAAATATTGAAGTAGATCAGTGGTATGCAATGTTTGCCCCCGCTGGTACGCCAAAACCAATCATTACCGAACTCAATAAGGTCTTAATAGAATTACTACACGATAAAGCGGTTGAGAAGAAAATTGAAGAGCAAGGTGCTGATGTAGAAACGACCACACCGGAAGAACTATCTGCCTTTGTGAAAAAAGAAGCGATTCGTTGGAAAAAAGTCGTGGACGATGCAAAAATTACGGTAGATTAATCGCCCGGTCTAGCTGGATACTGTGGGGCATCATCGAGAATATCGTCCCACAGTGGTTTGGAATCAACGAAGATATGGAACGCAACTTTTTTATCAATTTTCGTATCCAGAGTACCTAGTCGCACCCGCATCGAATCAGGAGTGGCCTCTCGTTGACTAAAGAGCTGAGAGCCACAGCGTTTGCAGAAGAAACGGTTTACTTGACCTGGGTTTTCATAACACTGCACTAAATCATTGCCTTGCGTAATCGCAAAGTCACTACGCTGGATTTCAACGGAATGAACGCTAGCAGAGCCACTCGCTTTTTGACAACGTTGGCAATGACAATAAACAATCGGTCCAAGTTGATTTGTAATTTTGTAGTGCACGCCAGAACACAAACAAGAACCTAAATATTCCTGCATAAAATCTCCCTAGTACAGTTCAAGCAAATAATTTTTCATTGAAAGGCAATACTGTCACAGCCACAGATAAATGGTGATTACCACCGCCATGAATCACCCCCCGGATGGGCGAGACATCTGTATAATCTCTACCTCTGGATAAGATAACATATTCCTCTCCAGGTGCGTGACGCCCCCAGCGATTGTTCGTTGGGTCAAAATGAAACCAACCTGCCTCAGAAAAACCGTTTACAGCAGGAATATAGATCGCCACCCAAGCATGAGAAGCATCACTGCCAATTAACCTTGGTTTACCAGGTGGTGGTTTAGTTAACATATAACCACTTACATACTGCGCCGGTAAGCCTAACATCCGTAAGCAAGAAATCATAATATGGGCAAAATCTTGACAGACCCCTTTACGATTTTTGAGGGAATCAATCGCACGGGTATTGACATCAGTCGAAGCTGTTTCATATTGCAGCTCATGATGAATTTTTTGCATCAAAGCAACAACTGCAATAAGGATAGGTGTTTTAGGCAAAAAACACTCCTTTGCAAACTGTATAAATGCATCGTCAAACAAAATCATCGGCGAAGAAAAAACGAAGTCTGCTGCGGGTGCAATGGGTTGGTGCGCTTGATAGCGATGAAAATTTCGGGCATCTTCCCATACTGGACTGATTAAGTTATTTTGCACATAAGCATTGGCAGGATCGATTTCGATGACACTTTTGGCAACTGTCTTTAAGCGGGTATGCCTAGACTCAATTGAGAAAAACGTACTAACATTACCGAAAATGTCGGTTCGATCTTCGAAGTAGTCTGGTTCAGGACTCACCATTAGGCTTGTGGATAAAACCCGTTGACCAAGACAATCATTGGGTTTTAGATGCGCTAAATGTTGGGTAATATCGACTGGAAAATCATAATCGTAAACCGTCTCATGCAGAATATCGAGCTTCACATTTACCTCTGAATTTTATAAGCGCTATTTTTGATATGCGTGAAATAGCGCCCCGTAATTTCATCAGAAATCGTCCAGGCTTGACGAATACAATCTTTCACACAATCCAGTAAATCTTCAAAAGCCACTTCTTTTACATGAGGCACTAAATGCACTAAAACATCGACATGGCTATTTTCAACCCGTGTTTCTGAATTTGTTAATTTTGCTAACCGATTTCTTAATTTACGACTAATCCATGCGATTGAACGCGGATTTTCAGTATTAAAAACGAGTAACTCTAGTAGTTCATTTAAATCGCGACTTTGCTGATGTTGAGCTTGAAACGTAATAGTGCTATCAAACAATCCTAAGAGGGTATTAAATCCAGAAGTATCGTTAAATGGATTCGATAACACACCCTCTTCAATTGCGCTTTCCAAAATACTCGAGAAAAATTGTAAACGTTCAATCAAACGTCCAATATTCATCAGAGTCCAACCAGCATCCCTAGTCATTCGATCGTTTTGCGCACCCGTAATAGCAGATAAAAATTGATTAGCAGTTGATAAACTTTGAAGCGCTAGGGTAATTGAATAATCATTTCCCACCTTCATCAATTGACAATCATTTTCAAAACGCTCCACACAACGATTAATCATCGACCACAAGTCTGTGGAGAGAGATTCACGAACTTTGGAAGCTGCTGATTGCACTGCCCGTAGGTTAAAACCGACGCTCATGAGGGTCGACGAGTTCAACTGCGACAAAAGCATCCGTTCATCTCTCGGTTCCATTTCTTCCGAGGTCGTTGGCATAACAGCTTGGGAGAAGGGCATCAGACCATTCATTTGACATGATTTATCCAACCAATTCCAAAGTAGATCAGATTGAGAGTTTTCACTATTTAAACTCTCTAAGTACATCGTCGCTAAAGCGATGGTATTTTCACTACGTTCTGTGTATCTACCAAACCAATATAAATTTTCAGCAGATCGACTCGTAATCACCCTATCTCGATGGGCTTTACCTACCGAGGTGGCTTTACTCGGAAATAAGATGGGTAACTGAGTATAGCTTTGTCCTTGAACCCAAACATCGGTACTACTGCCCCCTCTTTGCATGGAGGCAACGCCGTCTGGATCGGCCGCAATCCTAGCTAAACCACCAGGCAAAATCTGCCAAGAATTCCCAATACCATCGCTCATCGCAAACACACGCAGCATATAAGAGCGCGGTTCAATACACTTTTCTAAATCAGGATTACTATCAGCTTGCCAAGTCGGTATTTGAGCGAGAGGCAAATAGGACTGAATCGTAAAATCATCCGGTGATTTTTTAATTTTTTCAAGAAGTTTCGAAGACTCTTTAGCACCTAAGTTTTTGACTAAAAAGGAATCAAAATGTTGATGCCCTTCTAACGAAGGATAAGTCGCTTTTACAGCACTATTCACCAAATTCTCTTTGGCCGATTCAAAGGCAGCATCTTCACCACACCACCAAGTATCGACTGCGGGCAATAACAAAGGTTGCCCTAGTAAACGCTCACTAATACTGGGTAAAAAGGCAAGTAAGCCCGGAGACTCTAAAAATCCACTACCAGGTGCATTAGCGATCACGACATTGCCAGCACGAATAACTTGCATCAGCCCTGGCACCCCTAAGGTCGAATCTTCTTTCAACTCTAAAGGGTCTAAAAAGGTATCATCTAAGCGTTTAATGATGACATGGACCGGTTCTAAACCATGAATAGTTCGCAGATATGCGCACTGATTGCGTACTGTCAAATCATTGCCTTCAACTAGGGTCAAACCTAAATATCTGGCCAGGTAGGCATGTTCAAAATACGTTTCGTTATAGGGTCCTGGCGTGAGCAACACAATGTGCGCATTTTGGCCTGCCTTACTTTCCCGCTTTAAAGACTGAACTAAACCACGGTACACCCTCGTCAAAGACTCAATGCGCATTTGCTCATAGGCTTTGGGAAACTGCTTCGAAACTAAGTTACGATTTTCTAATAAATAACCAAGGCCTGAAGGGGCTTGAGTGCGTTGCGATAAAACGGACCAATTACCATTTGGACCACGGGCCAAATCAAAGGCCATAATGTGTAAGTGCTTCTTATCTTTTGGAATCGCCTGATGCATGGCCCGTAAATAACCAGGATGGCCATTCACTAAAGCCGGTGGAATTAAACCTTCTTTGATTAAATTACCCGGCCCATAAACGTCTTGCATCATGGCTTCGAGCAATTGCGCTCGTTGCATAATCCCGGCTTGAATAACGAGCCATTCCTCATGCGGAATAATTAAGGGAAATAGATCAATGGTCCAGGGTCTTTGAGGACCATTTTCGTCGACGTAAATATTATAGGTAATGCCATTATCTCGAACTTGTCGTTCTATTTCTTTCGTACGAGCATTAAAGTCACTCAGTCCTTTGGGCTGTAAATAGCCAAAGAAATCTCGCCAATGCGCACGCATGGTTGGCGAGCCTGGTTGCTCAGAATCATACAACTCATCGTAATGAGTTGCATCTGCTTTCGAAACAGACTCATACTGCTCGTTACTCGACTGCTGCTGAGTCGTTAGTTCTTTAAAGAAACTCGATTGACTTTGAGATTGGGACATGCCTTATTATCAACTAAAGTCAAATCTAGCGGCGTAAATCTAGCGTAAATGGAAACTCCTTACTACCTGCTAAGTCAATATTTGGTACAGTCTGTAAGGAAACTCCTGGCGTATGACCCATCGTAAAGAATCTAGACAAACGACGCGCTTCCGCTTCATATGCATTAATTGGGAAACCAGCGTAATTCGTACCACCCGGGTGAATCACATGATATTGGCAACCGCCTACTGAACGTTTCGTCCATGTATCAATTAAATCAAACGTCAACGGTGAATGAATCCCAATACTAGGGTGCAAACTAGACGGTGGATTCCACGCTTTATAGCGCACTCCAGCACTAAACTCACCTGCACGCCCTGTTGACATCAGTGGCACAGCTCGTCCATTACACGTTACAACATAGCGACTTTGATTCAAACCACGCACTAAAACTTCAACCCGCTCGAGAGAAGAATCAACATAGCGCACTGTTCCACCATCCTCTTCACCCATCACATGCCAAGGTTCGAGTGCTGTGCGTAATTCCAACTCACAGCCCATCGTACGCACTTGACCAATCAATGGGAAGCGGAATTCGAAATGAGGTGCAAACCACTCAAGATCAAAATCAAAGCCAGCGGTTTTTAACTCTTGGATAACATCAGCAAAATCTGCCTTCACAAAAGATGATAACAAGCAACGATCATGTAACTCAGTTCCCCAACGGGTTGCTGGCGCAAGATAAGGTTCATCCCAGAAACGGGCGATCAAAGCTCTGAGTAATAACTGTTGCACGATACTCATACGAGCATGCGGCGGCATCTCAAAAGCACGTAGTTCTAATAAACCTAATCGACCAGTAGAGCTATCCGGTGAATACAGTTTATCGATACAAAACTCGCTACGGTGGGTGTTACCCGTAACATCAATCAAAATATTTCTTAGCGAACGATCCACCAACCAAGGTGGCATTTGTGTGCCATATTTTTTACGATTTGCATAAATTTCTTTAATAGCGATTTCTAATTCGTAGAGTTGATCATTTCTAGCTTCATCGACCCGTGGTGCTTGGCTTGTTGGGCCAATGAAAATACCACTAAACAAATAAGAAAGACTTGGATGGTTATGCCAGAATAAAATCAGGCTAGCCAAGAGCTCAGGCCTTCTCAAGAATGGGCTATCGGCTGGTGTTGCACCGCCCATGACAAAGTGGTTACCACCACCCGTCCCGGTATGGCGTCCGTCCATCATGAATTTTTCAGCCGTTAAACGCGATTCAAAAGCCGCTTGATATAAGAACTCCGTATTATCTTTGAGTTCAGTCCAGTTATAGGCCGGATGAATATTCACCTCAATTACACCTGGATCAGGGGTCACGCTTAAGGTCTTCAGGCGGAAGTCTTTCGGCGGTCCGTAACCTTCGAGCACAATCTTATATTGCAGTTGATCCGCTGTTTTTTCTATCGCAACGAGTAAAGTTAAGTAATCTTCTAAACGTGAAAGTGGCGGCATAAAGACATACATCACACCATTCTTACCACCAAATTCAGCGACTGCATCAGGTCCGTTAGCACGCATTGGATCACGCACTTCAACGCACAATGCAGTGCGAGTAACCCAGTGTGCTGACTCTTGAAAGTCTGGCACTTTACGGATATCTGTCACCATCTTGCTGGTGACTTTACCAGGGCCTGTGACGGCAGTCATGTCAGACTGTTTACCACTCACTTCAAACTGTTTACGACGTGGATCAGTCTTAGAAGACCCAAAGGTGACAGATTGCATGCCGGACGGGAAATGACCATCGTCTAACTGTTGTCGAATTTGTGCATGGGAAGCAAGTGGCGCTTTAGGAGCGAAATGATCTTCTTCAATCAAATAAGGATATTGCTCTTTAGAGACCCAGGGCAAGGAATTTAAAGGTAAGCGATAACCCATTGGTGAATCACCAGGCAACAAGTACATCCGGTCATCTCTAATTAACCATGGACCTGTGGACCAAGTGGTTTCAGAAAGAGTATGACTAGGCTTAGCACTGATCGGTAAAACATAACCAATTACTGCATCATTTTTTTGTTCAAAAACCCGTTTTAAACGTTGACGCTCAAGTGGATCTTCTAGGTTTGACTCAAAAGGATCGACATTGACTGGCAACTTTGATTCACGCCACAAATAATAAAAGACATCCTCATAAGCTGGGCGAATAAACTCATCGGTCAGACCCAGGTTTTTAGTTAATGTGTCAATAAACTTTTTAGAGTCGCTACTCGTGTAATGCAAGTCATCGCGTTCATCCGCAAATAATTCAGGCTTACCCCAGACTTTTTCACCATCAGCACGCCAATGGATTGACAAAGCCCAACGTGGTAACTGCTCACCGGGATACCACTTACCTTGACCAAAATGTAGGAAGCCACCTTTACCATATTGCTCATAAAGATGTCCCACTAATTCAGTAGCAAAACCACGCTTCGTAGGGCCAAGTGCCTCGGTATTCCATTCGGGAGCGTCTAGGTTATCGATACCCACATAGGTTGGCTCACCACCCATGGTTAAGCGAACATCCCCGTCCACTAATTGTTGTTCGACATAAGCACCCAACTCATTAATCCTCTCCCACTGATCTTCAGTGTAAGGTTTGGTGACTCTTGGAGATTCGTAAATACGGGTCACTTGCATGTGATGCGCGAACTCTACCTCTGACTTATCAACCGCTCCTTCAATTGGTGCAGCACCACTTGGATCTGGCGTACAGGCGAGTGGTACATGGCCTTCACCAGCCAAGAGTCCGGAAGTTGGATCTAAACCGACCCAGCCGGCACCTGGTAAAAACACTTCACACCAAGCGTGTAAATCCGTAAAGTCCACATCTGTTCCACTAGGACCATCGAGAGCCATTACGTCTGCTTTTAGCTGAATTAAATAGCCTGAAACAAAACGGGCTGCCAAACCGCAATGTCTTAATAGTTGCACCATTAACCAGGCTGAGTCACGACAAGAACCACTCCCCAGTGTCAGCGTTTCTTCAGGTGTTTGAACGCCTGGCTCCATACGGATGAGGTACTTAATATCTTTTTGTAATTTCTGATTTAACTTCACCAAGTAATCAATTGTCCTGACCTCAGTACGGTCAACACTAGCCAAATACTTCTTAAAATTAGGTGATAATTCGATGAGTTCTAAGTAAGGTAAAAGTTCCTTTTTTTCACTCGAGGTATACGTAAATGGATATTTCTCAGCATGCTTTTCTAAGAAAAAATCAAAGGGGTTAAAAACAGCCATTTCAACCACAAGGTCGACCGTCACTTTAAAGAGATTGGTTTTTTCAGGGAAGACCAATCTTGCTTGATAGTTTGCAAAAGGATCTTGCTGCCAGTTAACAAAATGGGTTTTTGGTTCAATCTTGAGGGAATAAGAAATAATCTTACTTCTGGTATGGGGAGCAGGCCGTAAGCGCACCACTTGCGGTCCTAAATTGATCATACGATCATATTTATATTCAGTAACGTGATTTAAAGAGATATGGATAGACATAGTTTCAGAATAAGGTAGAAATCGTTGATTAAAGTTGACCTAAAGAAGTACTAGGAGAATATTTTGCACTGCATTCATGAAATAGTCATGTAAATAGTAATTTAACAACACATAGTAATGAACTCAGACTTTATATACCCTATTTAAAAAGGGTATGCCCCACTTTGAAGCATTTGTTCAGTGAAGAGCTCTCACCTGAGTTGCTCTTTTAAGTTATTAAGTTGGGATATTAGGATTAGAAAGGGACATTGTTGGAGCTAGAACCACCAGAATTACCCGTAAAAGGATTTGATTGGTAACCATGAGCTAGATTATCAAATTTAGTGAACTCTCCCTGCCAAGACAATTCGACGACACCAATTGGGCCATTTCGTTGTTTACCAATAATAACTTCTGCGACACCGGGGCGGTCCGTCTCAGGGTGATAGACAATATCACGATAAATAAAAATAATCACGTCCGCATCCTGCTCAATCGCACCAGAGTTGTGGCAAACGATGCCACCAGCTAACCATGAGCCGTGACTAGGTACGGTTAAATCAAAAACTTCCTCTTCACCAGCATCCTCCATGGTAACAATTGGATCCCAGGATATACCGCTAGAAGTATTCGGTGCAAGAGATAGGGTTGGCTTTGCTATCGCAACCGCATCACCAATCGTTATATCGGCAACAGTCTGCCAACCTTTTTGAGTATAAATACGGTGATTCTTGGTTGCTGTAAGGGTTAGGCCACTTTGTGTCTGAAGCCGTTGCACTGCCTTGACTCCGACTGACCAAACACAATCACTCACCGCACTTTGCAGTTGCTGTTGTTCATCCATCGCAATCACAGTTGGGGTTGTGCCGACTAATTCTTGAATTGGTCTGGTCGTTCCGTCCGCGAGCACTACTTGGGTGTTACCAGAGACGCACTCGCGTAAATCGGACATAATCGGGCGCTTGTTTTCGCGGTTTTCTAAACTACGATTTAACTGCGATAAAGCAATCACCGGACAGCCCATTTCTTTAGCTAGAGACTTTAACGAGCGAGAGATTTCAGAGATTTCGGTTGTACGGTTATCGCCTGAAGTGCCACCTTTACCAGCCATTAATTGCAAATAGTCAATCACGACTAAACCGACTTTACCGTACTTACGAGCCATTCTTCTAGCACGAGCACGCAACTCAAGAGAACTCAAAGAGCCCGTCTCATCGATGAGCATTGGCGCTTTATTCAAAAGGCCAATGGCATTGGTAAAGCGACTCCACTCCTCATCGTTTAAATTACCAGTCTTTAATCGTCCTTGATTAACGCGACCGACTGAACCGAGCATTCTGGTTGCGAGCTGTGAAGCACCCATCTCCATCGAAAATACTAAAACTGGCAAGCCTTCTTTAATTGCTACGTGCTCTGCGATATTCATCGCAAAAGAGGTATTGTGGGTTACTACATAGTCATCAGTGAGATAGGTTTTACTGGGATGACTAACCGAAATACACTGAGCCTGCGCCCTTCTTACCATTTCGATCTTCGCTAATGTAACTACAGGTGTATGGTTATCATCAGGTAAATCAATTTGCAATTGATAGATAGGTAATGAAGGCTCTATAACTTGATTTGTAAGCTCACAAGTCCCGCCTAATGACCTCACTAGAGAAGTAATATCTTTAGCAAATGAAGCTGACAATACAGTCAGTGATTGCTGTTGAGACGAATTAACCTGGGTGTTTGCAAAACTGGCCATGAGCCCCTGCAGAAGTGCTGTACGAGCCGGCTTTTTCGCTAGTAAATAATTGCTTGGAATGTTGGGGGCATAGGAGTCCAGTTGTAAACCAACCTGACTGAAAGCCTCGGTAATAGGACATGGCGTAGTAAACGATGGGCCGTTGACGAGTAATCTACTCGGCAACACTCTGCGCCAGCGCAACTGACCGGAATTTGTTTTTACTATTGCAAAAGTCGTAAGGATGTCCTGAAATTCTTGAGTGAGTTCAGTTTGAAGTTTTTCTAAAAAGAGCCCATTGAGGTCTTTAAAAGTAATTTCGTCAGCGTCAATGCTTTCGATACTGCCGAGTAAAGCACCGAATAACCAAGGGTCCATCGGTAAGGGTTTTGTTACACCAAAATCACCCGTAATGGCATCAATGGAGAACTGACTTGGTTGGTCATCTTGCTTTAAAGCATTTGCTAGCTCTACTGTAGAGATTACTTTTGAAGCACTCCAATCAGGATGAGAGACTTTCCACAAGTGCTCAGCGCAACATTGGGTAGCTCTTCCATCAGAAAAAACCACTTGATAAATTTCTTTTAACCCTTGTGGATAAATACCTGTCACAAAGGATGCTTGACCGTCGATGGAGGCAAGTGCATCGCCGACCATTACATCTTGCATCTGCTTCCAACCGCTGTAGGTTTTAATCTGAGCATCGAGTGGTTGGGCTTTACCCATACTCGGACGACCAGCAACAATGATCAAATCGCCTTTTTGTAAACCACTGGTTTTTTTATCTAAATCAATAAAGCCAGTTGCCACACCCGTAATTTCGTTCGTTCCATTGCGTGCTTGTAGTTCTTGAATACGTACTACAGCTTCAGTCATTAATTCTTCCATCTCGAAGAATTCGCGAGTGCTACCACCCACTTCACCAATGGCTAAGATTCTCGTCTCTGCCTCATCGAGCAGGGTACGTACTGCTTTGCCTTCAGGATCAAACGCGGAGTTCGCAATACTATCTGCAGTCTGAATGAGACGGCGCAAAATACTACGGTCCCTAATAATCTGGGCATAGCCGCGGATGTTCGCAGAGCTCGGCGTATTGCTACTCAGTTGATTTAAATAAGTGATACCAAAGTTTTCGGCTAGACCCGTTGATTTGAGTTCTTCATGGACTGTAAGCACATCTGCTGGCTTGTTTTCATTTACGAGTTTGCCAATCGTGCGAAATATAACTGCATGTTCAGTGCGATAAAAATCAACTTCACCAAGAATTGGTGCGACAAAGTCCCAGCTAGTATTATCAAGTAACAAAGCACCGAGTACGGATTGCTCTGCTTCTACTGAATGAGGGGGAATTTTTAGACCTTGTACAGCCCGATCCAACTCACCCGTGGGGGTTTGAGGTAGAAGGGGATCTGTACTTGGCATCTTCAATCTTTAATAGTTGAAGATTTAGACTTAAGCAGCTGCGCCAATAACCTTGACGTTGACTTCAACTACGACGTCAGTGTGAAGTGCAATCGCTACTGGGTATTCACCAACCGCTTTTAATGGACCATTCGGAAGACGAACAGCACCTTTTTCGATTGTGAAACCTTTGCTGATTAATACTGCAGCAATATCGTGGTTAGTAACTGAGCCGAAGAGACGACCATCAACACCAGCTTTTTGGCTGATTTCGATAATCTGACCGGCTAATTTTTCACCAACAGCTTGTGACTGTGCGAGTTTTTCAGCAGCAACTTTTTCTAACTCTGCACGACGTGCTTCGAAATCAGCAATCGCTGATTCAGTAGCGCGACGAGCCATACGTTGTGGAATTAAGAAGTTACGTGCAAAACCATCTTTAACACGAACTACATCACCTAGATTGCCTAAATTGGCTACTTTTTCAAGAAGAATGACTTGCATGAATATTTCTCCAATTAGTTTTTATGTTGATCAGTAAACGGCAAGAACGCTAAGAAACGTGCGCGCTTGATTGCTGTATCTAACTGACGCTGATACTTTGCTTTCGTACCAGTTAGACGAGCTGGGGTAATTTTACCGTTTTCGCCAACGAAATCTTTTAATGTTTCGACATCTTTATAGTCGATTTGATCAACGTTTGCTACAGTAAAACGGCAAAAACGCTTACGCTTAAACAGCGGGTTTTGTGCCGGCTTTTTCTTAAAATCTACATTTTTTTTGCCAAAGGCCATGATATTTCCTTAATGTATTAAGTATTAATGTTAGTTATATGAAAGACAAGTGCTTTACGATTAAATCCCATCTGCGCCATAAACCCTGTTGCATCAACTAACTGCCCTATTTCTAATTGGTCTAGAACTTCTACAACTTGTCCTACTCCAATTGCCATCAAACTCATTTCCACTTTTCGCACCATATTTGCTTCTAAGGCGGTACCGGAATGTTGTAACTCACATTTCAATACTGCTTGTCCTGCTGGTGTATATCGAATAGCTTCTTTTGAACTGAGGCGAGCTGTTAATCTGAAAGAATTAATGTTCAGACTCGGGTCAATCATTAAGCAGCAGGTGCCTCCACTTGCTGAGTTTTGCGAGATTCTTCACGCTGAACTTCTTTCATCATGATGGAAGGTTCAGTTTCAGCTTTTTTCATTTGAATAATCAAATGACGTAAAACAGCGTCGTTAAATTTAAATGCATGCTCGAGCTCAGACAAAGTCGCCTGATCACACTCAATATTCATACATACATAATGGGCTTTGGCTAATTTGTTGATTAGGTAAGCCATTTGGCGACGGCCCCAATCTTCAACACGATGTACTTTACCGTTAGCAGCAGTTAAAGTTGCTTTGTAACGATCAATCATCGCGGGCACTTGCTCGCTTTGGTCCGGATGGACGATAAATACGATTTCATAATGACGCATCAAACACTCCTTATGGTAATAGCTACCTGGGCGTCCAAGCCTTAAAAGAGACTTGTCAGTGTAGCAAGGGTGACAACTAAAAACTTCACTCAAAGAGAAAAAACTCATTTCGTAAAGGGTAGCCTTAGATTGTATCAAATAATTGCCCTAAATCCAAGTCCTTCTTACTCAGACATGCATAGAGAAATAATTGCAAAGCAATTCTCGCTTTAGCTGGGGAGAAGTTTCTGGCAGCAATTGTGCCTAAAAATTGATCACTGACCGGCACTTCTGGACGTATATCACCCAAAAGTGTCCGAGAGGCTCTGATCATGGGAATCTTCTGCTCTTTTGCTTCTAAAATGCTCGCAATTAAATTTTGGTGAACATTACCCTGCCCAGTACCAGCCAATACAACCCCCTCAACTCCTTGATTGATTAGCCACCTTAATAAATCTGGTCGAGCTCCTGAATGACTTGTTAGTATCTCCACCCAAGGCCAAGATTCGCCCTTTTTTGGAAAATCTAAAGCAAATTCAGTGCTCTTTATTGGTATAGACATTGACTCAGAACTTAAATTAGGACTATCCATGACTGGGGCATTGATTTGATTAGAGCTTCTTTTGAGGTAATCTTTAGCGAAAACCACCTTACCTGCAAAGGTCCCGTAAACTCCACCATCTAATTGAAGGCTAGGCTCCAAGGAAGCTCCTAAAAATGCCGCTAGTTCTACAGCCTTAGATAAATTTTGTGGCCCATCCGCGAAAGGTGCATTCGATGGCAACATAGCGCCGGTTAATACCACCGCCTTGGAAAGCTTCCTTGCCAATTCGGAACAGACCAAATGCAAAAAGATACCGCTCTCTTCGATTGTATCCGTACCGTGCGTGATGACGATGCCATCACAATTGGGGTTTTGAAGGGCTTGGCGAACAGCTTCTCCAAGTTCAGACAGTAAATCCTCAGTTAAATCAGCACTATTAATATTGGCGAGTTGTAAGGTTTCTAAATGAACTTGGTCGCTGAGTAGAATCGGTAAGCTATTTTTTAAGAGGTCCGCAATACTCAGTTGACCTGCAGCGTAATGTAAAGGATCAAGATCAGGATTGGGGGCTACACCTGCAATCGTGCCGCCCATGCCAATGATTAAAATATTTTTCAACGTTATTATCTCCTCGACCATCCAGCAACCTCAAAAACACACTCTTCTAGGTTATTGATTTTATATCTCAGCACTCACTTTAAACTGGAAAAACGGTATCTCCATAGAAAACAAGGTGAAACTGTTGCATTGACTAGAAAAACTGTATAAAATGACACCATGTATATAACAACAGAGAAAGTCGCCTATTATGAGTGATTTACCTAAATTAACCCCAAGGCAAGCTGAAATATTAAAGTTGGTGGAAGATTCAATTCGTGAATTCGGAGCCCCGCCAACTCGCTCTGAAATTGCCCAACAATTTGGCTTTGCCTCTGCCAATGCCGCCGAAGAGCATTTAAAAGCCCTAGCTAAAAAAGGTTATTTAGAACTTAGTCCCGGTACATCTCGTGGCATCCGTTTATCCGAGCACCTCAGAAAAGCAGCAAAACAATTAATACTACCCTCCCAAGCTTTTGCGCAGTTGACACTCCCTTTAATTGGTCGTGTTGCAGCAGGTTCGCCAATCCTAGCAGTTGAACATGTTGAAAAACAAATTCCAGTTGATCCCTCTTTATTTTCACAAGGAGCTGATTACTTACTCAAAGTCCGTGGGATGAGTATGCGCGATGCTGGCATCTTAGATGGCGACTACTTAGCTGTAAAAAAAGCCCATGAAGCACGCAACGGCGATATCGTCGTAGCCAGAATTGAAGACGAAGTCACCGTCAAACGCTGGCTCAAACTAAAAACGGCACAAGGTCCACAAATTCAATTAATAGCTGAAAATCCAGACTTTGAACCGATTATTGTTAACTCCGGTGTAGATTTTGCAATTGAGGGTCTCGCCGTTGGTTTAATTCGGCCAAACGGTTTATAGCAGATAAGCTAAATCTGGTTTTAAGAGTGTAATTTTAAGCCTAAGTTTTCTCCATGGGAAATTCGCGACCAACAATTTAGACGGATTGAAGAGACTTTTCGTCGTAAATGACGATATACCGTTCTGTTCTTTTACCTCTTTTAATTTATTAACCAATTTCCTAAAGAGTTCAATTATTCGATAGTAGAAATAAAAAATAAATTTCATTTAAGTTGTATTCTTTTTACCTAACGTGTGCGTTATTGAGATAGAAGTATTTTTTATCTGATCGAAATTCGATTAATAAAAATATTTTTAATTTTGCGTAAGTAATATGCACGATGAGTAGTCATAATAGAAAGTGTTTAAAGATTTAATTTAAGAACAACATCAATGGATTGGAGTCAAATGAAAAAAATACAACTACTTATACTATCCCTCGTAACCATTATCTCAATTGGTAATGCTAATGCATATGGTTATGGTCACTGGCATGGTGGTTGGGGTCCACGTTTTGGGATTGGTGTCAATTTAGGTCCCTACCCCTACTATGGCCCTATTTATCCTTACCCTTATTATGGACCTGTAGCTGTGCCAGCAAATCCTGCTCCAGTAATTATTCAAGAACAAGCTCCAACATATATTCAACCTGCTCAAGCGTCGAATAATTGGTATTTCTGTGAAAGCAAAAACACCTATTATCCCTATGTCAAAGAATGCGCTGAAGGGTGGAAAACAGTTCCATCTCAACCGCAGCCTCAAAGGCCTAATTGAAAATTATCATTGGAAGCTTTAAAGTAGAAAGGTAAAACTGCCAACGATTACTTCGCTAGCAAAGTATCGCTACGAGCTGACTACTGACATTGTCGAAGGGAAGGTGTTTGAACTGTTTTGAAACAGATTAAACGCCGTAACAAGACCCTTAAGGTTAAGTAGTACCGAAGTAGTGTTATTAACGTAAGAGGATTTTGATACTTGAATGGTTTTTGTGCTGGATCAACACAGTAAGGTCTTAATGCCTTGCACCGAAAAGCGGGCTAGATTACTTCTAGAGCGCAATCGTGCTGGCATCCATCGTTTATATGCGATGGTCCTTCGAGTGCGCGATCGTTTAGCTCAAAACTGCAAGGTGGCTATTCGGGAATCAGGTGGTTTTAACAACAGCACCAACGCTGGTGTGATTCAAGGTGTATCGTATCGATACTGCAAGGTAGTTCAACGCGCAGATGGCTATGGATACTTGTTCAACCAAGATAGCTTACTCAGTCGAGACAAGGGGCTTGTACAACAAGCCGCGCTATCCCTCCCCGGCATGAATGCCGAGGTATCTCGCGCATGATGATGAATAAAACAATTTTGACTATCGCATTAATTGCTACACTAACTGCCTGCGCAACAAAGCCACCTGGGCCAAGTGTTGCAGTAATGCCTGGCGCTGGTAAACCTTTTGATGTCTTCAGATTTGAAGATTATGAATGTCGTCAATTTGCAGATTCTTCAGTGGGTACTGATCCAAACAAATCTGCTGCAACAGATACAGCTAAAACTGCCGCAGTAGGTGCAGCCCTCGGTGCAGTTGCTGGTGTCTTGATGGGTGACAGCGGTAGATCTGCAGCTACAGGTGCAGGGATTGGTCTGGTCGGTGGCGCGATCGCTGGCTCAGGTGCTGGCTCAAGATCTTCAGATGATGTGCAACGTCGCTATGACATTGCCTATCAACAATGTATGTATAGCAAAGGGAATCAAATACCTGGTTACAGAAGTCAACCACAGAGCAAGGCTCCAGTACCGATGAATCCACCACCGCCGCCACCTGGATATACCCCTCGCTAAGTACTCAGTAATAATCAATCACTCCAAAAACAGCATCCACACGGTCTATACCTTGTGGATGTTATTTTTTTAGACAGCGTATTGTCAGCTGAATCTTGATGGAAAAAACATCACTATCCCTCGGAAAGAGGAAGATAACAACTTAAACTCACTTTAAAACAAGCAAAGTCTGCCGAAATAACCTACAATTGGGCACTAATTATGGGCGATCCTAAACTACCTTTCTCAATACCATCAGCACCGTCCCTGAATTCTTACCCTAAATACTGGGCAGAATGTTATGGTCGCGCCCCATTCTTTCCGATGAGTCGTAAAGAAATGGATGATCTAGGTTGGGATAGTTGTGACATCATCATCGTTACTGGTGATGCATATGTTGATCACCCTAGCTTCGGTATGGCTATTATTGGTCGTTTACTCGAATCACAAGGTTTTCGTGTGGGGATTATTTCTCAACCAGCTTGGCAGTCCGCTGATCCTTTTAAAATTCTGGGTGAGCCAAATCTCTATTTCGGAGTCACTGCCGGCAATATGGATTCGATGATCAATGGCTATACGGCCGATCATAAAATTCGCAGAGATGACGCTTATACAGCCGGTGGTGAGGGTGGCAAACGTCCTGATCGTTGCTCTCTCGTATACGCTCAACGTTGCCAAGAGGCTTATCCAGGTGTGCCGATTGTGATGGGTGGTATTGAAGCCTCTCTTCGTCGTATTGCTCACTATGATTATTGGCAAGATAAAGTTCGTCGCTCGATTTTAGTTGATGCTAAAGCGGATATTTTGTTGTATGGCAATGCAGAGAGAGCCTTAGTTGAAATTAGCCATCGTTTAGCGAATGGTGAAGCGATTAGTGATATTACGGACGTTCGCGGTACTGCTTTTATTCGCAGAAGCTCAGCCAAAGGATATTTGGAAATTGACTCTACCGAGGTGGATGAACCCGGTAAGATTGATCCGCCAATTAATCCGTATTTAATGCCAGATGAACAGGCAGCAGCGCAAGGTGAAACCTGCGCCAAGGAAGATGCTAATCTTGCCAGTAGTATTAATGCAGAAGCGCCAGCACCTGCTATGACCAAGCCTGTTTTTACGCCGGTACAGATTACTTTATCTTCTAAACAACGTTTAACCAGAGATACCACTGTAATTCGTCTGCCGAGTTATGAGGCAGTTAAAAGAGATCCTGTTCTATACGCACATGCAAGTCGTATTTTGCATTTAGAAACCAATCCTGGTAATGCACGCGCTCTCGTGCAACAGCATGGTGATGGTCCCTCCAAGCGCGATGTCTGGTTGAATCCACCACCGATTCCGCTGACGACAGAAGAGATGGACTTTGTCTTTGACCAACCCTATGCTCGCGCACCGCACCCTAGTTATGGCGATGCCAAAATTCCCGCATGGGAAATGATTCGTTTTTCAGTCAATATTATGCGTGGCTGTTTTGGTGGCTGTACTTTCTGTTCAATTACAGAACATGAAGGTCGTATTATTCAGAACCGCTCTTCTGATTCGATTATTCGTGAGATTGAAGATATTCGGGATAAAGTCCCTGGTTTTACTGGTGTCATTTCTGACTTAGGTGGACCAACAGCGAACATGTACCGGATTGCTTGTAAGTCCAAAGAGATTGAGGCGCATTGCCGTAAACCTTCTTGCGTTTACCCAGATGTCTGCCCTAATTTAAATACCGACCACACGCCACTTATTCAGCTTTATCGTCGTGCCCGCACCCTTAAAGGTGTGAAGAAGATTTTAATCAGTTCAGGCTTAAGATATGACTTGGCGGTTAAAGCCCCAGCTTATATTAAAGAACTCGTCACGCATCACGTTGGTGGTTATCTCAAGATTGCTCCGGAGCATACCGAAGGTGGCCCGCTATCAAAGATGATGAAACCAGGTATTGGTAGTTATGACCGCTTTAAAGAGTTATTTGATAAATACTCAAAAGAAGCCGGTAAAGAACAGTATCTCATCCCCTACTTTATTGCTGCCCATCCAGGTACCAGTGATGAAGATATGATGCATCTCGCGATGTGGCTCAAGAAAAATGGCTTTAGAGCCGATCAAGTACAAACCTTTTATCCGTCCCCGATGGCAACCGCTACAGCGATGTATCACACGAGTAAAAATCCTTTGCGTAAAGTCACCAAAGACAGTGAAGTGGTTGATATTGTGCGCGGTGAAAAACGTCGTCGTCTGCACAAAGCGTTCTTACGTTATCACGATGCCAATAATTGGCCGCTACTACGTGAGGCTTTGAAAAAAATGGGTCGGGCAGATTTAATTGGGAATGGAAAACATCATCTCATTCCAAACTATCAGCCGCAAACGGATGGTAGCTATCAAAGTGCTAGACGTAAAAACTCCTCTACTGCCAGTACAGTGAGTTCAGCAGCTAATCCGCGTGTACCAGCGAGAGTGACTACCAAGCTCGTGAATAATCCACGTGACTTTACTTTGCCTGAAAATAACATTAGTTCTAAACCAGCAAGGCCTGGAATAAAAAGTCAGGGACGACCTGGTTTGGCCAGCAAGACTGCCAATCCAACTAGGTCCAGCTCAGCAAGAACCACGGTAGGAAGAACAAACTCTCCTGTTAAAGGTCAAATTTTGACGCAGCATACCGGTTTGCCTCCAAGATCGACTAGACCTAGCAAAAAAATTAAATAAACCAAGAATTAAAGGCTCCCCATGTCTGATGCTATTTCTACGCCCTTTCCCGGTGAAGCCATGGATAAACTTTTACAAGCTTACTATTTGCAGTACCCTGCAGAAAAAGTAGTCCTAGAACCTTTATGCGCATTTATTGCGACTGCAACGGATCCTTTTGTACGAAGTAACCTACCCGGTCACATCACCGGTAGCGGCTTCGTTATTCAAGGTGAGGAAATGTTACTCATTCATCATCGCTACATTAAAGAGTGGTTCCAACCTGGTGGTCATGTTGACCCCGGAGAAAACCCACTACAAACTGCCCTGCGTGAAATTGAAGAAGAAACTGGATGGCATACGACGGCTAGACCAACGAATATCAATCCGCTTGTACCGATTGATATTGATGCGCATTTAATACCAGCAAATCCCATTAAAAATGAACCGGAACATTGGCATATTGATTTTGCTTATTTATTAGATCCTGTTGAACTGCGCGCTGCGTCGGATTTAGAGCAGAACAAATGGTTTGCAATGAATGATCTGACTGCCACAAGGCTGGCACGGGTCATCAAAAAATATCGAGCAATTAAGTAATTTTTGTAAAAGAGTGAACACTCTCGTCTTTTAACTGGACGCCAGACAATTGCTTTTCAAAAGCATTACATAAAAGATAATACAGTTTGAGTGCTGCCTGCTCATCTGGCAAACCTTCAGGTCGAACATTAGAAATACAATTTCGACCGGAGTCTAGGTTGCCCACTTTCGGCTCATAAGTCATATAAATACCCAAACTATCCGGCGAACTCAATCCAGGTCTTTCACCAATTAAGATCACTACCATCTTCGCTTTGAAGATACTGGCAATTTCATCACCCAAAGCAACTCTAGCTTGCTCAGCAATGACAATCGGCGCTATTTTGAAACCTTTTGATTCTACTAAAGGTAAAAATGCCTTTAAAAAAGCTTGCGTTCTTTTTTCAATCGCTAAGGGAGATAGGCCGTCTCCCACCACAATCAATAAATCAAAAGTTTGATTATTGTTGACAATAAATGACTCCAACTCCAGCTTGGATTGTTCACTAAGTTTTCTTCCAAAGTCTGGTCTTTGTAAATACGTTACGCGGTCCTTTGCGGCACTTTTCACAGACAACAAATCGTAATTTAACTGGCTTAATTCTTGTTTAAATTGGGTAAAGTTCATTTGATAATGCACAGCGTCTCGAGCTAGCGCGTGATCCAACTGGAAGGCAAGTTGAGCATGTGTTGGCAAACTCGTTCCTACTCGACCGAGCGCAATTCTGGCATTGGTAAATTGCTTTAAATCCTGCCAATCATCCCGATGCACGAGGGCACGAGGATCCTCTATCGCTTCAATATCATTAGACTCCTGAGAAGGATCGAAGGTACTCATGGCTTCAGATTACTTTCCATTTAATTTCAAAATTTCTCTCAAACCAGAGGTGATCTGATTATTCAATCGACTTGAATTACTTGGATCAACAATACCCATTTTTTCTAACCAAGCTTCAAACTCCGGTGCAGGTTTTAAACCTAACACTTTTCGTGCGTATAAAGCGTCATGAAAAGAGGTGGTTTGATAATTCAGCATAATGTCATCAGAGCCTGCCACACCCATGATGTAATTGACTCCAGCTACCGATAACAAGGTTAAGAGTGTATCCACATCATTTTGATCAGCTTCGGTGTGATTGGTGTAGCAAATATCGCAGCCCATTGGCAAGCCTAATAATTTTCCACAAAAATGATCTTCTAATCCTGCTCGAATAATCTGTTTACCATCATACAAATATTCAGGACCAATAAATCCAACGACGGTATTGACCAGCAGAGGCGCAAAAGCTCTAGCTACACCATAGGCTCTGACTTCACAGGTCTGTTGATCCACCGAGGCATGAGAATTAGAAGATAAAGCACTACCCTGACCTGTTTCGAAGTACATCACATTCTCTCCAACGGTACCTCTTTTTAAAGAGAGGGCTGCATCCTGTCCCTCTTTGAGTAAAGCGAGATTAATGCCAAAACCTTGATTTGCAGCCTGTGTTCCCGCAATTGATTGAAACACTAAGTCAACCGGTGCTCCTTGGTTAATTGCGGCAATAGTACTGGTGATATGGGTGAGAACACAAGATTGTGTGGGGATTTCAAACTTACTAATTACCCCATCTAATAAATGATTCAGTAAGCTGATCGTGGCAGTATTATCCGTTGCAGGATTAATGCCAATCACTGCATCACCGCTGGCATACATTAAACCATCAATGATGGCAGCAGAGATGCCAATTGGGTCATCCGTCGAATGATTCGGTTGTAAGCGCGTTGAGAGTCGACCACGTAAGCCAATCGTATTTCTAAACCGCGAGGTAATTTCACATTTTTGAGCGACTAAAATCAAATCTTGGTTACGCATAATTTTAGAAACAGCCGAGACCATTTCAGGCGTGAGTCCTTTTGAAACACTGGCAATCAGATCTCCGTTTGTCTCATCCGCTAAAAGCCAATTTCTAAAATCACCCACGGTTAAATGACTAATCAATTGAAAGGCGCTTTGATCATGACTATCAATAATCAAACGCGTCACCTCATCGTCTTCGTAAGGGATCACTGCTTCATTTAAGAAATGTTTGAGTGGTAAATCAGCTAAAGCGAGCTGTGCCGCGACTCTTTCCGTATCTCCAATAGCTGCAATGCCAGCGAGACAATCACCTGAGCGCAAGGGAGTTGCTTTTGCAAGCAACACTTTAAGACTATCAAATTGAAATGTCTGAAATCCTACAGAACTGGTGAACAAGAGCTTCGCTTCCTAGCAATGAATGATCGAATAATACTTTTGTAATGTAATCCATCTTACCTTAAATTAGTTCTTCTAAGAGATGGCCATATATTTAGACAACATCTATTTCGACAACATCGTCTTTTGCCAATATCTTATTAGGCAAATAAAAAGCTCCCGATGACAAGACGAGTCTCACACGGGAGCTTTTGTTGGGATGAAAAAAGTAAACCTAAAGTAAAAACACGGCTCTAGCTTACTAGTTTGATTTAAGCAGGTAAACCTGTTTCAATCGGTAACGCTGGATCTCTTGACCACTCATTCCATGAACCAAAATACATCTTGACGTTCGCAAAACCTGCTTGTTTAAGGGCTAAGTAGGTGTTAGAAGCTCTTGCACCTTTAAAGCAATAAAGAATGATTTCATCGCTAGATTTGATACCAGCTGTTTGACATTCTGCTTTGACTTCATCAGGGCTCTTAAATACTGGACCTGTTCCTGAAGGCTTCATAAAACGATACCACTCCAACCATTTAGCACCTGGTAAGCGACCTTTTCTTGGCGCAAAATCTTTGCCATAAGGGGAGGAACTATCACCGATCCACTCATCTACATCTCTTACATCCATGAGAACAGCTTGGCTGCCAAGTTTTTGTTTCACATCTTCGAGTGTCACCATCACATCACTGCCTGCAGTACTGATTGGAAATACTGCTGGAGTTGGTGTTGGCACTTCAGTAGTAGTAGCAAGACCAGCAGCTTTCCATGCTGATAAGCCACCATTGAGTACCTGAATCTTCGGATAACCTAACCATGTCAATAAAAAGTAGCCACGGCAAGATTGGCCATAGCCACTGTTCATGGAGTCTTCATAAAATACGGCGGTTTCTTCGCCAGATAGACCGATCGCACCTAATTGACTGGAGAAAGATTCTTTTAAATCTTGTAAGCCTTCGGTCGTTGAAGTTGCGAGAAAGGTAAAGATTTCACGCAGATTTACGGCCCCTGGAATATGCTCAGCTGCATAAGTATCCGCATCTCTCGTGTCAATAATGACCATTGGGACTTCAGTCATTTGTGTTGATAAATCTGCTGGAGAAACTAAAATTGGTAATGCCATCATGTTTGCCATACGATTTCCCTTATTGAAATTAAAAAAAAATAAACTAACCTAAATCTAATAAAGCACTCACTTGGTTTTTTGACCATTGAGCCATTTGCCATTTGGAGTTGAACTGCTCCGCTTTTGCTTTTGAAATACGCCACTCACCTTGTCTCTCAATCACGCCCTCAAGACGCATTGGCAGGGAACTAGTTTTAATACGGATCGGTAAAGTATTTGTAGTAAACACAATGGATTGATCACCTGCAATCTGATTTGCAATCACTTGTGCTTGTCGTAGAATCGGTTCGATATACCGACTCACTTTACCGTCAACGCTAATGCAATCTCCGAGGGCAAAGATATTCTCAACATTCGTTTTTAAAGTTTGTGGGTCTACCGAGATACCCTGATTCCATTCAATACCCGCTGACTTAGCCAGTGAACTATCGGGCTGTAAACCCATGCATAGCACGATTTCATCCACTTTTAGAGATAGGCCTGATTGCATCGATAAGACTTTCTTACCATCTTGGTGAGACATCTGTTCAATTTGCTGCTCACCGTAAAATTGAATATTTAATGCTTGCCAAGACTTCATCAGTGCTTCTGATGCGGCTTCTGGGATCAAGTGTGCCAGGGGTCTTTGGGCTGCATCAAGTAAAGCAATCTGATGCCCTGCTAAAGCCAAATCATTCGCTAACTCACAACCAATGAGACCTGCGCCAATGATAGCGATTTGGGACTTTTTACCGTCGAGGGTTTTACGTAACTCACGATAGGTACTTAAGTGATTTACATGCCAACAATCTTGGGCGGATAAAAGGGGATGACGAATTGGTTTAGCACCATGAGCGATGACTAAATACTTATATTTAAAAACCCCTTTGGTCGTTCTTAATTGTTGATTGTGATGTGAGATATGAACTGCATGAGTAGAGGCAAACAGTTTCACACCAAGTTGCTTCGCTGCTTGCTCACCAGTCTGTAACACCATCCGATCCATCTGAATCTTTTTTAACAGCGCGTTCGAAAGTTGAGGCTTTTCGTAAAGTTCTCCATTACAACCGGTCACTATCGAAATAGATAAATCATCACTCTGCGCTCTGATTGCCTTTGCAACTTCCCATCCCGCTTTGCCAGCACCAATGATCAAGACATCACTATAGTTACTTCTTGAAAAGTTAGTCTGATCTGCACTTTGATTCTTAGTAAATTGTTTTTTATCCAATACTACATGCAACACAAAGTCAGCTTTGGTCACACCACATAAAGGACAGAACCAATCTTCCGGAATATCTTCAAAACGAGTTCCTGGCGCAAGACCACTATCAGGATCGCCGTCCTCTTCCTTGTAAAGGAGTCCGCAGGCTTTACAGATATAAGTTAGCCAGTCAGTCTTGCTTGCGGTTACAGCGGAGTTCATGTTTATGCTTTAGCCTTTAGTTTAAAAAATGTTGGCCTTTTAACTTCGCCATTTCATAACGCAGATGTTTAAGAGCAGGTGTCACGATGGCAACAAAGTGGGACTCACGCACCCGACGTTGCACTGCTGAACTCAGTAAATAACCACGCGCTCCTTGATGTAAGAGTGCAGACTGCGCAGCGCGTAGCGCGATTTCAGAAGCATGCGCACGCACATCCAATACTTTCAAAACATATTCGTCAGAAGATTCATAAGGTGTTTTTGCCAGCACCATGATTCGGTTCCTGAGGTCGTCGAGTTCGTGTTGCAAGGCAACTGGACGATCTTCCAAAAACTGATTCACTTTACCGAGTTGGGATTCAACTTCCCACATGGAATCAATCGCACCTTGAGCAACGCCTAGTCCCATGCCAGTTTGTAACAAAATAAAGGAAGCCTTAATATTTTTAATGAAAGGTTTTGCTGGATCTGCCACGAGATCATCTGTGGTGATCAAGACATCTTTTAGATGTAAACCGTAGGTGGAAGTACCTTCCATCGCAGAGAAAGAAGGACAATCTTTTAGGGTAACGCCCTCTCTATCACAAGGCAGAATAAACATGATTTGATGATCAGGATCGACCTCACCTGTTTGTTCATTGAGTACCGCACACACAGTGCCAAAGTAATGCTTGAGCCCAATATGACTAACCCAAGGCAAGGTGCCACTCACTAAATATCCACCTTCTACTTTTTTCGCTTTTAGCATCATCGTTTCAATGCCAGAAAAGGTTTTCATCGGGTTGGACATACCGGTGCCGCCAAGTGTAATCCCCTTGGCATGCTTTTGTAGTACTTCGCCTGTGAGTGCAGGGTTTTTAGAAGCCTGCATGTATACACCGCAAACATCGTGACACCACACCACAAAACCCGTGGCTCCGCACACACGTGATACTTCTTCCATACATGAAATTGCCAAGCCAAAATCCATCTCTTCTTGATCAAGCCCCAGATGCGCACCAAAGGCGCCCGCTGTGCCTAAGGCTTTCAAAACCGCCTCTGGATAAAAACCTTCCTGGTCGCAAGCATCTACTACTAAAGCTAAGTCTTTTTGTGCAATCGATTTTACTTTTTCAAGTATTTCAATTCTTTTGGCATTACCTGATAACTGCTCTGCAGGTTGTTCTAGGATCAATTCCATGAGTCGACTTCCTTCTGTGTTTTAGATCGTACTAATTTCAAAAGCAATCGGATTACGCATCGAGTTCGCAACGGGTGAGAAATAATTCGCATGCGTAACGATGTCATCTAATTCCTCTTTCGTCGCATCTCCCTCGATATCAACCTTCACACGAATCGCCTGAAAGCCCATTTGTTCTGGAGTGCGCTCGGCACCATCCGCTCCCCAGGCAGCAGAGTTACCAATATCACCTTCTAGATGAATCTCTAACTTCGATAGCTTGACTTCACGCAGGGTGGCAACGGCAGTAATACCAACGCCTAGGCACCCGCCTAGAGCTGAAAGAACGATCTCACCAGGTGCAGGTGCAGAATTCTCACCCATGAGGTGTGGTGGCTCATCTACTACGACTGGATTATGTACACCGACAAAACTCCATGAGCGAAAGACACCCTGCATCACAGTTTTAACTTTATTAGTTCCACGACGTTCTGGATTGGCACGACCAGCTTCCGCGAATTTCAATAAACCTTCGCGGTCAATTGGACGTAAATAATTAACTTGAGTTTCTGTTGTCATAAGTTCTCTCTGAAAAATGTAAATAAATTAAATAGTTGGAAATGATTTAAGGTAAGCAGCCGGTTGCATTGGATCAAACTCTTTACCCATAATGCTCACTTTTTGATAGCCTGTTTTCGCCTGAGGTGGAATCGTAATACCGGTTTCACCCATATATTTTTTAGCATCAGTCAATAGGAAGATTTTTTCTGCGATGTCTTTGTAATTCACATCGCCTTTTATATAACCCCAGCGTTGCATTTGCGTCAGAATCCAAGTCGCCATGGTGTACCAAGGGATCGGATTAAAGTCGACTCGGTCTGGAACGTTTTGTACATTGCCTAAACCATCCGCAAATTTCCCTGTCAAGACTTGCATCAAAATGGCTTCTGGTTGATTAATATAGTTTTGTGGAGAAATCACTTTCGCAATCAATGGACGATTAACCGGATCTCTTGCCATAGTGGAAGCATTGAGCACAGCCCTGTAAAGCGCCGCAAAGGTATTAGGATTTTGTTTAATAAATTCCTCAGAAGTACCAAAAGCACAACACGGATGGCCGTTCCAAATATCTTTAGAAAGAATATGAATAAAACCTACCTCGTCATACACTGCACGTTGATTAAAAGGGTCTGGCCCTAAGAAACCATCAATATTGCCGGCTCTTAAATTAGCCACCATCTCTGCAGGAGGGGTCACCCGCAGTTGCACATCTTTATCTGGATTTAAACCATGTTGCGCTAAATAGTATCTGAGCAAAAAGTTATGCATCGAATACTCAAACGGAATCGCAAACTTCATCCCACGCCATTTAGTTGGGTCACGATTTTCTTTATGTTTATTTGCTAAGGTAATAGCTTGGCCATTGATATTCTGGATTGTTGCCACCTTCATTGGCGAAGGATTAGAGCCTAAACCCATGGAGATAGAAAGCGGCATAGGGGATAGAAAATGGGAAGCGTCCAGTTCCTTGTTGATCATCTTATCCCTGATCAAAGCCCAACCAGCGGTCTTCATCAAAGAAACGTTAAGGCCTTGTTTTCTGTAAAAGCCTAATGGCTCCGCCATAATTAAAGGGGTGGCACAGGTAATTGGAATAAAGCCAATATTCAAATCTTTCTTTTCTAGGGGGCCTTTTTCCTGAGCCATTGCTTGAATTGCATCAATCGGTAAGAAACCACTAAGAACACTTAAAGCACTGCCAGAACCGACTGCTTTGAGGAAGGCTCTTCTTTTTACTTCGCTAGGGAACAGGGCTTTGACTAAACTTGCTTCAATAAAGTTGTTACCAATATCTTCCGATGCCATTTTTTGCGAAGCTAAATCATGCTCTAGTGCGCTGGCATGCTTGCCACAACTACATGAAGTGCTAAATAGCGCTTGATCTGGATCAAATGGACGGTGGATAGTCATCGTTCTTTTTCCTAAAGCAATGAATTGGTCAAATAAAACTGATAATTCATTTTGAACAAGTTTTAAACAGTGTTCGAAAGGATTGCACCATCAACTACCACATTAGAACCTCATGCACCATGAAGAATACTCATCTTGGTGCAATTACCACCTTAGCCCATCTGATCCGGCAAGCCGCGATAAATTTCTTGCTCACCATTCTCCATGAGCAATTTCATTATGTACTTACGAATAAGGATGCCGGGTTTATCTGACTCCATGGAATACTCCACACCCCGTCGACGGACATCGACAAAGGCATCGGGATTCGTTGATTCCAAAATATCTTTATCTTCTCGAGTAATGACTTGATCAAAATGTACCAGCATTGCTTCAGGACAATCTTCCTCCGAATCATTTCTAAACAACCATTGGCAAAGCTGAATATGCTCATCATCAATCGGTGTAAAGCAATTTATAATCACATGCCGAATCCCTGAGGGATACTCAATATCTAGTCGCCTAGAAAAAGGTTGAAAATATTCGTTCCGCATATGACGCGTAGTGATCGGATCAGCCACTCCACTAATTTTTCTGAAAGCTTCTGGATTAACTGCGTCAATAATTGTCTCTGCATAAAACCCCTGTTCGTTTTCTACTAACTCATATTTACTTGGCTTTGGTGAAGCCGCAACGCCGAAGGTCGCGCGGTGCACAAAACTAAAGTGCGAGTTATCAAAACTATTTTCTAAGGCACGTAGAGGACTGGTTGCCCAGGTTTCATAGAACTGATAGATGGTCCGCCACCCTTCGGCTGTAAACTCCGGTATGTGTGGAATCTCAGCAATCGGTTCCTCGAGAGCTACCCACGCATAGCCATACTTTGCTTGGCAAAAATAGGCCGGGGTTTTATATTCAGGAGCAATAGTGCGACTAGGATCGAGTTGCGGTATGATTTTGACCTGACCGGTCCGATCATAGACCCAACCGTGATAGCCACAGCGAATTTTTCCTTGAGCGCAGGCTTGGCCTTGCTCATTGATACACCAGCCTTTCGATAATTTAGCTGTGCGATGACAACAACGGTCACGCAGAGCTGCTGGCGCACCTGTCTCATCTAAAAAAAGCACCATCTCAATGCCTAGTAACTTAAAGGGACGAGGTCCCTCTTTTAATTCTGATAAGGGCATCACGGCATGCCAAAATTTTCTGAAGATTGCTTGTTGACTGACTAACATCGTTGACTCCCTGACTAAAATTGCAACATGGCTTTTTTAACTTTACCGCGAAATTGACTGAGCTTTTCTGGTGTGACCACATTCATGTGATACTGCGCGTGATAGGAGACTTTAGTGCCTGCCCCAGTCAATACTTTCAAATATCGTGTAATTACTTTGCGGGGTGGATCACCCATATATAGTGCCATCCAACGGGGTCGACCATAAGTCACCACCGCCGAGATCTTTCGAATATGCGTGAGTGCAGGTCTGACATTTTTAGGGTCAGAAATATCAAAAGCAATACCTGGCATTAGTAAGCGATCAAAGAAGCCTTTTAACATCGCGGGCAAACCAAAGCACCAGGTCGGGAAACAAAAGACCAGCGCTTCAGCAGCCAATATTCTTTGTAAATAAGGTTCTACTGGAATGCGATTACTTGGTACCTCGTGGTAACCAAGACGCTCTTCTCGGGACAAGACAGGGTTGAAGTTCTCCGCATACAAATCAAAATCATCGACCTCGTGGCCAGCAGCTTTCAAGGAGCTGAGGATATCTTGATGCAATGTGGCATGAAAACTAGTTTCTACTGGATGACAAAAAATCACTAATACTTTCATAGGTATGTCCTCATTACTGGGTTTAGCATTTAATAGTTTTTTTTCATTTTGTTGAGGATGGCATTCGACTGTGCGATCAAACGTTCCAGATCAAGTCCTGGAATCACACCATCGCGGACCACTTCACGCCCTGCCACAAAGGCGTGTTGAATGTGGGGAACACCACCAGCTGTAATAATGGCAGTAGCAGAATCATGGTTACCTAAATACCTAGGATGATCTAACTGATACATCACAAGATCGGCTTGCATTCCTGGTTTTAAAATACCAACATGATCTAAACCAAGAATCTTCGCACCATTTGCACTAGCGCAATTGACTAAAGTCTCTGCAGAGAGGGCTCCGGCACCATGGATACTACGATGGATTAACCAAGCCGCATGCAACTCACTCACCATATCCGCCGCTTCATTCGAAGCAGCGCCGTCGACGCCAATACCAACTGTCGCCCCAACTTGCATCAGCTTTAACAGTGGAGCAATACCACTACCTAAGCGACCATTACTTTGTGGACAATGTGCAATGGCAGTTTTGGTCTGACCACATAAATCAATTTCAGCGTCATTCAAATGCACCATATGGGCAAAGCTAACATCTGGGCCAATCCAATCATGCTTCGCACACCAGTGCACGGGATAATCCTTTAAAACATCTCTTGCATAGTCCACATAATTCACTGTTTCTGAAAGATGGCTATGTAGGCGAATGCCAAGATGTCTTGCCTCTTGAGCCATTAACTTCAGTTCAGAAGGAGTACAGGAATAAAAAGGGGTGGATGGTGCGAGTACTACTTTACGAAATGCTTCCGGACTTGGATCATGATATTTTTTGGTCGTTTGGGTGATCGAACTTAAAAATTCATCAATCGACTCTGTCGGCATAGGCAAACGCTCTGCGGTCGCAAAAGTTCTCGACACAGTAGCACCACCCCGGAGTAAGACAAAGCGCATGCCAAGTTTCTCAGCAACGTTAAAAAGAATTTCGCTGGGATCAAAGTTCACCCCTTGCCCATATAAATAATGTTGATCCGCAACCGTCGTGCACCCAGAAAGTAAGAGTTCAACCATCCCAATGGTTGCTGAAACCTCGATAGTTTCCTCATCAAAATACGGCCCATAACGATAGGGTACTGCTTGCAACCACTCAAAGAGCGGCACATTTAAACCCTCTGGTACCCCTTTTAACATCGACTGAAACAGGTGATGGTGGGTATTCACGAATCCGGGATAAACCACACTCCCGCGCCCATCAATCACAGTCATATCAGGCGTTCTTTCAATTTGCCCCATCGCCTTAATTTTGTCATCCTGAATCAGAATATCAATATCATTCAGAGCTCCTGAAGTGGCATCATTGCCGGTTAAAACTGCACTAGCTTGCTGAATAAGAATCATTGCCATACTTAGCTTTCGAGTTGAGATTCACTATCATGCCAATGACCAATCGCCCACTTAGAGGCAACTAGCATCAGAACAAATAACAAAATACCGGCGAGGGAAATTAAAAATAAAGCTGCAAACAGCCTGGGAATATTAATTTGAAAACCGGCTTGTAATATCTGGTAGGCAAGGCCTGAATTTTGTCCGCCAGTTCCAGCCACAAACTCAGCAACCACTGCACCGATTAAAGATAAGCCACTAGAGATTCTTAAGCCGGCAAACCAATAAGGCAAGGCTGAAGGAATTTGTAATCGATATAACTTTTGCATGCGACTAGCATTTTGCATCTTAAATAAGGCAAGTAAGCCGCTGTTCACACTACGCAAACCTAAAGTTGTATTAGCAATAATAGGGAAAATCGCAATGATGGTAGCGCAAACAATAAGTGCTAGGTTGGTATCTTTCACCCAAATAATAATCAGGGGTGCGATGGCCGCAATCGGGGTTACTTGTAATAGGACCGCATAAGGAAAGAAACTAATTTCAATCCAGCGACTTTGGACAAAGAGAAAGGCGACAAAAGTACCAATCAATGTTGACAGCAAAAATGCTGAAAAAGTGATTTTCATCGTAATCAATAAAGATTTAAACAGTAATTGATAATCCTTTTGGAGTATCTTAGCAATCACCGATGGCCGCGGCACAATATATTCCGGCGTCTTAAAATGCAAACAGAGATATTCCCACATCACTAAAAAGAGAATCCCGACACATAAAGGCACAAAAATCTCGATAAAACGTTTTGATTCGATCAATGGCTTCTTCATTACAGCCCCACCATCTTTTGTCTACCGAGTGATGCACGGTGTAACAGTTCTGAGAGCTTGGCACAATCCTTTGCAAATTCTTCAGAATACCGATAGGCTGCGTTGCGCGATGCATCACCTGTCACCGAGTAGTCAGCATAAACTCTACCAGGATTGGATGCCATCACAATCACCCGATCTGATAAAAATGCTGCCTCATACACAGAGTGCGTCACAAAAATAACCGTTAAGTTTTTCTCTCGTGAGAGATTACGTATTTCTTCATCTAGATAATTACGTGTAATTTCATCTAGCGCACCAAAAGGTTCGTCCATTAAAATCAAGTCAGGTTCAGTGACGAGTGCACGGGCGATTGATACGCGCATCTGCATCCCACCTGAAAGTTCTCGTGGATATTGCTGCGCATTAGAGCCTAGACCAACACGTTCTAATGCTTGCAATACTAAAGGATTCGATGTTTTACGTGGCATCCCTTGTAAATCGAAAGGTAAGCGCACATTGGCCAAGACACTCGTCCAAGGCATGAGTGTTGCTTCTTGAAAGACAAAAGCTAATTTTTTACCCGCTTTATTTACAGTGGCAAGTTCAGAGTGCCACCATTTGATTCGACCATCACTGGGTTTAATCAATCCTGCGACCATTTTGAGTAGAGTACTTTTTCCGCAACCAGATGGTCCAATTAAGGAAATGAACTCCCCAGCATAGAAATCTAAATCAACCGGCGCTAAAGCCTGAGTGCCATTCGCATAGGTCTTATGGGCTGATAAGATTTCGATAACAGGGGTTTTCATATCAATTCCTATATAGAATCAATTACGGCATTACTTTGAGGTCTTTGACAAAATCCAGTGTGAAGGCATTTTTCCAAGGGGTTTGAGCCTGGATAATTTTTTCCTTCACGAGATAGTCATAGGTCTTCTTCCATCTTGCCTCAGTCATCACACCTACGCCTAATTTAGCCGCATCCCCACCCCCGACTACTTTTAACTGTTTCATTTGTTTAATCGCAAAAGCAATTTGTTCTTCTGTCATTTCTGGATTATCTTTTTTGATCAGCTCATTTGCCGGTCCAGGATTCTTCAGGTAACTAACCCACCCTTCCATCGTTGCTTTCACAAAACGTTTCACAACGTCTGGTTTATTTTTAACAAAATCATTGGTTGACACGATGGTTGTGCCATATGGTGGGTAGCCATCATCCGCAAATAAAAAGAATTTTGCTGGCATATTTTTTTGAATCGCTTGGAAAGGCTCAGAAGATGGATAGGCCTGTTGCACCGTATTCATATCCGCAAAAAATGGTTGTAGATTAAAAGTGTAGGGTTTGGTCTGTTCATCCGTATAACCATACTTTTCTCTTAACCATGGCCACCAACTAGCACGTCCTGAACTGGCGACTAGAATCGTTTTACCTTTTAAATCAGCGAGTGACTTTACATCATCATGGGTTAGCATGCCTTGTAAATCAGTCTGAAAAGAAGCAGCGACCGTAGTTACTGGTAAACCTTTTTCAACTGCACTCATCACCTGAAAGTCATAACCCATAATCATATCGGCTTGCCCACCTGTGAGTAATTGCAAACCATTAATCTGTGGTCCACCCATCTTAATCGTGACATCTAGCCCAGCTTTTTTATACAAGCCTGTAGCTAATGCTTGGTAAAAACCACCATGTTCAGCCTGAGCAAACCAACTGGTTAAAAAGACGACTTTATCATCGGCATGTGCAATTGCTGAACACGTTAAACCGATCGAAAGAAATAATTGCAATAAAAATTTGTTATTGCGAATGAAGGTAAACGGCATATGACTCCCTGAAAGTAAATTTATCTGAGAAAGCCATTACAAGACCTAAGATTGATATGTAAACACCAACCTAGCCGTCCCATAAAGGCAGCTACTGTCGGTGGCAATTTCCTACTGATCAACAAGGATGTTGATCAAGCTGAACGCTTATACCCCTTGATTTGAATATAGAACAATAACTTTTTGAAAAATCAACTTCATGCACCAAATCAACCCTAAATGACTAATTTGGGGCATGAAGATTAAATCCTTAACGAGTAAATCAACAGCTCCGATGGCCAGCGATTCAGGCAGTAATAAAGAATTACTTGGTAAAGAAAATTATTTATTTTTTGAATATGACTATGTTTGTATAGCAACCATTGCTTCAACGAGTTTATCCATATCTGTAGATGGATTGATTGCACCTGTTTCACATAGGGCATTTCTGAGTCGGGCTGTATTTACGAGCGCACGTTTCAAACCTTCGCCTCCTCCCACTTTTAAAAATATTGCAGGATCGTTTTTTTGATAATTGGGTAGATTAACCTCTAGCTCTGGCAGCAAGCTAGCAAAGTTATGAAACGGTTGGTCAGAAAAGCGGAAATGCAAGAGCAGCCAAACCTCAAAACATGGCGAACTTAATATAGGTTCAATCCGAATTTCAGGAATTTCCTTTTTCTTATTTTCATGTTGGAGTGGTTTTTCGCATTGTTTAAGCGCTTTGGTTAAATCAGCCTGTTCTGCATCGATTAGGGCAAAAACACGGTCTCTTGGGACTTGCTCAAACCGTTGACGAGCTCGCTTGACAACGGCTACTGCATTGCTATTGGTCTGCCCCTCAATGATTTCAACACTTGCTGCCGAGATTTCTAGATACCTAAGTAGACCCTGCAAATAACATGGCTCGGTACACTTTCCCTCGCACACCAAAAGTGCCGAGCCTCTTTCGCGACGGCACACGTTCTTGCGTTCAGTACTGATTCGTGCTTTGACTAGTTTTTGATTTTTATCCTGGTTGCCTGACATCAAATCCTCAAAATAAAAACTCACTGATGAAAGGCACAGCCCCATAACGACCCTGCAAATAACCGCGCTCAATAGCATCATTCTTGCGAGGACTGAATTCGAGTAATGAATATAGCTCAGAGGTTTGATCTTTCTTTTTTTCGACAAACCAAATTTGATCGCGTCGCAGCAATTCAGGATCAAGTAATGAAGTATCGTGCGTGGTCATCCAAAGTTGAGCCCCGTTTTTTGAGAGGTGTGGCTTATGCAGCATATGCAAAATATATCGCGTGAGCAGAGGATGCAGACTAGTATCGAACTCATCTACTACGAGTAGTTTTCCATTTTCAATTGCATCCAATAACGGCGCTGCATAACTAAGTAATCTTAGAGTACCAAATGATTCAAAACGGCGATCAAACCACTGCTCTATGCCATCAGAGGTAGTATGACAAAATGCCACATCCGGTAATTCACCTTCAAAGGAGCGAAGCTCTGGCGGTTTGCCAGACTCAAGTTTAAATTCAACTTGTTGGCTATTTCGATTTTCTACCTTAATATCACTAATGTGAATGTCAGCCGCGTTCATTAGTTCAAGTACCCATTTTTTATATTGGGGATCCTCAAGTCGATGTAGCGTCGGAAGAAGATTGAATTCGGCGCGGGCGGGCAACACAAGTAAATCGTTTGCGAACCAATTAAATAGTGGTTGTAAAAGTTGACTATTAGATTGAGCAGCTTGTGTCAAGAACAGTGAACGGACAGCAGTACTTGCTTTCCAAAGTTCACCCTGCCCTTTCTTTTCTCCCTTAAAATGAACCGAAAAAGGTTCCCAGTCATTTTTTCCCGTTTCATGGTTATAGTGATACTCAAACCATCGTTGCGCCTTACTTGTCTTGAACACAAGCAGCCACTCGGCGACAATTCTTTCGCCGTCGTACTGAAATCCATATTGATAGCGAACACCATCAATTAAGATCGTGACTTCGAACGCCGTTGGCTGTTTACGTGACTCTTGATCAAGCAGAAATGGAGTGTAAAGCTCCCGGTATTGGGGCTCTAGCAAGCGTGTGGAATTGAGTACCATTTGCTGCATTGTCATCAACGCAAAGATGAGATTACTCTTTCCACTCGCATTAGCACCATAAATCACAGCTGAACGCACCAATTTTGGAGCTGCACTGTGTTGCGTAGCGATGCAGTGAATTTCATCCTCCCCTTTGTCATGAGCAGAAGCACAAAAACTAAGGCATTGCTCATCACGGAAAGACCTGAAGTTCGTTACCCTGAATTCAACCAGCATTTTCATCTCTATTAAAAAATAAACTATATTATTGCTAAATTACAACAAATAATCAACTAATTTTTAAGTTTAGAATAAAAACCCCTTATAGAGTTCAAGATTAATGGTTTTCCCATTAATTAAAAAATTTGCCTACTGTAACAATGGTTTTATAAGTACCCCAAGCTAAAGGAATACCCACCGCAGTCCATGCTAAAACCACCACTAGCGAAGAACTTTGCGATGTATGTGTCGAATTACTTTCAAGGACAGATTTTTCAGACTTTTCATGAGCCAAACGCT
>Ga0208108_1000010_pt1 | contig 67151 bp, 94 predicted proteins | sample CryBogCBE22May08_FD_184589 | JGI IMG/M metagenome (GOLD analysis project Ga0208108, IMG submission 184589) | Freshwater microbial communities from Crystal Bog, Wisconsin, USA - CBE22May08 (SPAdes) | ecosystem: Environmental > Aquatic > Freshwater > Lake | place: Crystal Bog, Wisconsin, USA...
GGTGACTTCGATACTGGTAACGTTCGTTACAAGTCTCGTGAGCGTTACAGCTTCGGTTGGTCCGATCCCCTCGGAGCATGGGGCTCAAGCGGTTCATTCTAATCTGAATGTACCCAATAAAAAACCCAGCTCACAAGGCTGGGTTTTTTTCATTGTAATGAAGCTTCCTGTGACAATTCGAGCACAACACGATACACTTTTTAACTTCTTTGTACGCTTTAGTAAACATCTTGGAACTAACTAGAGCGCTAACTTCATATTCTTTTTCGCTTGGGTCTATATGGTGAAAATCCATACAGGCTATGTGGTTCTCCTTACACCGTGCGCAATGCAGACTCCCCTTGAATAGGTCCCACTTCTCCTTACCCCGCTTGGAATACTTAGTAGTAGCCTCTATTATCTTTTCTTTATTCTTCTCATAGTGCTTGCGGCTCTGCAGCTTATGGTACGTCTTTTTAACTTCTGGGTCTTTATAGGGCATTTTTGTCGTCTAGGGAGTATGTTTTAATCGGCTCGTGGCTATTTACATCTACATTACACGCCCATTTAACTGCTTCTTCTGCCGGTAACCCCATACGCATGCACACTTCGGCGGCCATAGCCCCGCTACCGATAGCCATAAAAGTCCTAACCCTTTCCCATTCAAGGTCATCCCCGCATGAGAAAAGGCCTTCTTTAGTCATTTTTAAAAAAGAGCTGTCAGATTTTAGCTTCGGCTTCGTTTTGTTTTTCTTATTTAGGTAGTCCAGCACTTTTTCAGCATCGCAGTAATTACCCGCAACCCCCAGCCAGCCACCGTCTATAGCAAATATCTTGTCTTCAAAATATTTAATACCAGCATCGCTATCTGTAAACTGGCTATCCGCAACCAGTATTTTATTATTCCAGTCACCCACAATAGTAGTCATTTTGTCGCCAATAAGTAGAGACCTACGTTAGAAAAAGCATATCCGCTATATACCACCGCCATAGCCAAGTTACCTTTTACGCCCTGTTCATAGGCGATGTATCCGTATATTAGCCCAGTCACTATGATAAGCCAGGAGCTCATTGGGTTCCTTTCGTTTTTTGAAGTATACCGATTTTACTAAAATAATTGCACAAATCGTAAAATAGTGTAGAATTACAACAACTGGGTAATACTTATACCGGACTGTCCCAGCAGACGATGCAACGATTGGTATGAGTGAACTTTTGCATAGGAAATATATTATGTCACGCGCAACTTTTGAAGGTCCAATTTTATCTGGCGACAACCGTTTTGGCCCACTACGTAACGTAGGTTTGGCTCGTTTATCACAAAATGCTGTTGTTGACTACTCTGTAACTACCGGTAATGGTACTTCTTTCTACCCTGGTGCAGCGCAGCAATTTATTAATGGTAATCAGCTATCTTCTGATGCTAACGTAAATGCTACTGTTTACACACCCTCATCTTCTGTTTACCCATCAGTAGTCGCTACTATACCTGCCGACTCTGGTACAAATATCTATCGTGGCGCTGTAGTATATCTTCCAGCTGGCTCGCAGATTGAATCAATCGTGGTTGATTATTTGACAGCTATTACTGTTGGTAACGCCAGCTTGAGCGCAGTTAACGTTTACGTTTCAAATGGCTATACAGCAGCTGCAGGAACACCTGCTTACGCTACTATTGCTTTGGGTACAACTACTGTTGGTACTGTAGGTCGCCAAACAACTACTTATTCTGCAACTAACTTGCTCAATATGGCTGCTACATCTACTGATATTTTGCAAGGCCAACAGCCTGCAGCTTTATCACAAGTTGTATTTACCTTGTCTATCGTTGGTGTTACTCTAACTACTTTGTCTGCTGGTAAATTTAACTTTGACATTAACTATGTACAAGCTGATGGCACATTAGGTACTAAGACTGTATATCCATTTGGCAATGCTGACTAATTAATCCCGGGGGGTTTCGGCCCCCTTTTTAAAATTTAGGAGATTAGTTATGACAATGCAATATGACGTAAAAGCCTCGCACCTTAGTGGTACAGGCCTTATGGTTTCGGGGCGTGTTCGTCTTAAAAACCTTATCTATCTAGGAACAGGCACGGCTGGTAGTATTGACCTTTTTGATACAACAACAGCTCCTGTAACTACAGGTACGTACGCTCGTTCTGGATACACAGTAACAGTTACACAAACAGCCCACGGTTTAGTATCAGGCCAAAATATCGGTATTACTTTTTCTGCGGCTACTGGAGTTTCTGCTACTGCTGGTAATTATGTAGTTACCGTTTTAACTTCAAGCACTTTTACCATTACAGATATTAATACTGGTACTATTGCCGGCGGTACAGCTTGTATATACTCAACTGGTAAATGGATGGGTGGATACAACACAACTACTGGTGTGCAGCCGTTTCAAGTTATTGTTCCTGGGGAAGGTATTTTAGCCCAGAATGGTATTTACGCTGTTGTTACCAACATAGTGTTTCAAACAGTTACATATGGCTAAGAAAACCCCATCTCTCGCAGTTGGGCGTGGTGAGAAACTTCCAGTCTCGAAAGGGGCTGGTCTCACTGCTAAAGGCCGTGCTGTTTATAATAAAGCAACAGGCAGTAATTTAAAGGCGCCACAGCCTGAAGGTGGGGCTAGGAAGAAGTCATTCTGCGCGCGTATGTCTGGTATGCCCGGACCAATGAAAGACGAAAAAGGCCGCCCTACTCGTAAGGCAGCTAGTTTAAAACGCTGGGCTTGTAAATGAACTCAATGGACCCAATTACAACAGCTAGAGAACTTGCTACTCACGCCAATGACATTCAGCACTTACAGGGCGATATGGATAAAATGGTCGATGAGATGAAGCAAATCAAAGAAGCCATTCAGGCTATCCAGAAGACGCTTGCAGAAGCGCATGGTGGTTGGAGGTTGCTCCTTGGTGTAGGAGGCGCTGCAGCTTTAATTGGCGCTATTATGGCAAACTTGTTTCAAGGATTTTGGAGTAAATAATGGCTAAAAATGGATATGACCAAACCTACGAAGATGACCGTAGAGAGAATAAAGAAACGGCGGATTTACTCCCCCGTGCTGGCCGCGCTATAGCAAAGCTAGCAAAAGCTAAAGCACCAGAAGGATCTACACCTACACCAGAGAGCCCAGCTCCTGGTATGAAAAAAGGCGGAAAAGTTATGGAAAAAGAACCTAAGTCAGAAGAGCGCATGGAAGAGTCGAAAGACAAAAAGCAGGACGTCGCCATGATTAAGAAAGCGTTTAAAGAGCACGATGCTCAAGAACATAAAGGCGGTAAGGGAACTAAAATCTCCCTTAAAGCTGGCGGTAAAGTAAGAGGTTGTGGTATCGCTCAACGTGGTTTAACTAAAGGAAAAGTATTATGAAAGAGACAATGGGACCAAAAACTATGGCTAAAGATGTGGAGAAGTTTCCTCAGTTTGAAAGCCACGATGCTGCTACAACTAAACACGGCGCAGGGCATTTGCCACACCACAAGTTCTTCCAAGAGCACAAAGCTGGCCATGACGTTCATACTGAAGCTGTTCAGAAGTTCTGTGGCGGCGGTATGGGCAAGAAAAGCAAGTAATGAGAGCGTCTCGCGGTATGGGTGATATAAACCCTGCTAAAGAACCAAAGGCCAAGAAGTCTGCAGTCCTGATGAAGGAAGGCGGAAAAACAAATTGGATCGCGGGAGCTATCAAGAAACCCGGCGCTTTACATAAAGCTTTGGGTGTACCAGAAGGTGAAAAGATTCCGTCTAGCAAACTGGCTGCAGCTGCAAAGAAACCCGGCAAGATGGGTAAGCGGGCTGTCTTGGCGAAAACCTTAAAAGGGTTTAAAAAATAATGTCTACAGCCCTGACAACAGGAACAACACTATTTAACTTAGACTTAAATGATCTCGTAGAAGAGGCGTTTGAGCGTTGTGGCAGTGAGCTACGTACTGGATACGACTTCCGTACTGCTCGCCGTTCTTTAAACTTATTGACTGTTGAGTGGGCTAACCGCGGCATTAACATGTGGACTATTGAGCAGGGAACAATTAACCTGAACCAAGGCCAGAATACATACGCATTGCCAACTGACACCATTGACTTACTAGAGCACCAGATTCGCACACAAGCTAACAGTGCGGCAAACCAAACGGATATAACCATATCTAGAATTAGCGTATCTACATACGCCACTATCCCAAACAAACTAGCGCAAGGGCGGCCGATTCAAGTTTGGATTCAACGCATGTCTGGCCAGTCTAACGACTCCGCATACCAGCTTGCTGGGGCTATTTCTTCTACTGATACAACGCTTACTTTAACAAGCACAACTAATCTGGCAGCAGCCGGTTTTATTCAAATTAACAATGAGATCATCGCCTACGGCTATGTATCTGGAAACACACTGGGTTTTTGTGCTCGTGGTCAAGCGAATACAACTGCCGTACCCCACCTTTTAGGCGCTAGCGTAAATGTTCAGAACCTACCCGCAGTTACAGTCTGGCCTACACCAGACGGTTCACAACCATACCAATTCGTGTACTGGCGTTTACGTCGTATTCAAGATGCCGGCAATGGTGTAAATATTCAAGACATTCCGTTCCGGTTTGTTAACTGCCTAGTGGCTGGATTAGCCTACTATTTATCTATCAAGCTTCCTGGTGTTGACCCTCAACGGGTCGTCGGGTTAAAAGCTGATTACGAACAGCAATTTCAACTTGCCTCCGAGGAAGATAGAGAAAAAGCACCTATTCGGTTTGTTCCTCGCAGGATGTTTATTGGGGGTTACTAATGCCTAATAAGTTTGCTTCCGGTAAGTTCGCAATTGCAGAGTGTGATCGGTGCGCATTTAGATATAAGTTGGTGGAGCTTCGTACTGAGATTATTAAGACAAAACCCTACCAGCTAAAAGTATGTAATACCTGTTGGGACCCAGATCAACCTCAGTTACAATTAGGAATGTATCCTATCAATGACCCTCAAGCAGTGCGGGAACCAAGACGGGATTTGAGTTATGTTCAATCAGGCTTGACGGCGTATGGTTATCAAGCTGGCGGCAGTCGAGATACACAGTGGGGTTGGGCTCCTGTAGGCCAGGGGTATGACTACAATGAAACACCGAATTATTTGGTTGGGCAAGGGCAAGTAGGAACAGTAACAATTAACTAGGAGTAGGATATGGGATATAAAAGTGCAGCCGATGGCGTAACAAGTAAAGGTAAAACTAAGGGTAAAAACCTTGGGGATTCCGGTTCAGATGTTGGCATCGAAATGGGTAAAAAAGTTGGTAAAGGCACTGCTGGCGGTAAAACCGATGCAGACATGCTATCAATGGGCCGTAACTTGGCTAAAGTTAAAGCAAACGGAAAATAATCATGGCAAACAACAAACCAGCTTCTACATACGCACAGCCACACACTATGGGCGGTAAAGGCGTTAATGGCGAGTTACCTGCAGAGTCACTGCAAGTAGGAACCAAATATATGGATGAGATGAATATTTCTATTGCTAACGTTAGTAAGGGTAACTACAAGCCGACTAAGACTTCTGGTATAGAAATGCGCGGTGGTAAAGCGCAGACTAAAGGCAAAATGTCACGTGGGCCAATGGCTTAAGGGTAAACCCTAATGAGTAATAAAGCGTATATATACTCGATTGAGAATAAGGTTAATGGTACCTGCTCAAAAGCAAACGTGTCGCAACTTATAAACAAAAAAGGCAAAGTAGGCGGTAAATATACTTTGGTTAGGGTGGCTTAAATCAATTACGAATCACTCTACAACAATATCCAAGCTTATGCTGAGAATACCGAGTCGCTATTTGTGGCGTCTATTCCTGTATTTATTCAGCAGGCTGAAGATCGCATATATAATAGCGTTCAGATACCTTCGCTACGCAAAAACGTTACAGGTAATGTTAGTAGCGGAAACCAATATTTATCTTTACCTAGCGATTATTTGGCGTCATATTCTGTAGCCATTATTGATACTTCAGGTAACTATACCTACCTTCTTAATAAAGACGTTAACTTCCTACGAGAAGCATACCCAAGCGTGACTTATGCAGGTATAGCCTATCAAGGCACACCTGGTGGGGTCCCGAAATACTACGCGCTATTTGGCTCACAGTACGGCAATATTGATTCTTTGTCTTATATTTTAGCCCCTACACCAGATAGTAACTACGTTGTAGAGATGCACTATTTTTACTATCCGCCTACCATTGTTCAAGGCCAAATTGCTACTTTGGATACCTTAGTAGGCGGGGCTTCATATACCAATGGGGTATACCAAAATGTTCTATTAACCGGTGGTTCAGGCGCTAATGCTACTGCGGACATTGTTATTGTTGGCGGAGTCGTTACATCCTGTAGCCTTAAGTTTGGCGGTAATTTTTATGTAGTTGGCGATATTCTTTCTTGTTCCTCCCTTGGTTCTACTGGAACTGGATTTTCTATTACGGTAGCTGAAGTTTCTAATACTGCTGGTACTAGCTGGCTTGGGGATAACTACGATCCTGTACTGTTTTATGGTGCAATGCGTGAGGCTATAGTTTTTATGAAAGGTGAGCAAGACATGGTTCAATACTATGAAAAGCTATATCAAGAAGCCATACAACAGCTTAATCGCCTTGGAACGGGTCTTGAGCGCGGTGATGCTTATCGCAATGGTCAAGCTAAGATTGCGGTAAATCCATGACAATATCCCAAGGCCAATGTACTGTATTTAAGACTAACCTACTTAGTGGGTTAGAGAACTTTGCTGTTGGAACACCCTATACCTATAAAGTAGCCCTCTATACCGGCAATGCAATACTTAATAGCGCTACAACAGCTTACACTACTGCCAATGAAGTTTCTGGTTCTGGGTATACCGCTGGTGGAAAACAGCTATTTATTGTGCCGCCTGCATCTGACTTTGTTTCTAGCGTTGCATATCTTTCGTTTTTGCCGGTTACATGGACCGGAGTTTCCTTTACTACCAGGTGCGCTTTAATCTATAATAGCACTACGGGCGCATCAGTGGCTGTCTTGGATTTTGGCTCAGATAAAACGAATACAGCGGCAGGAACTTTTACAATCACTTTTCCAACCCCTACGGCGACAAACGCCATTATTAGAATTAGTTAAGGAGTTTTTATGAACAATGAATTTGCAAGTTGTGGCGATCATGCAGAAATTAGCATGCAAGCACAAGCTACTAATCAAGAAACCGTTGGTGTAGAAGGTTACTACCACGTAGAGTGCCGTGATGCTAATGGCAACGTAAAATGGACTGAAGATTTTCCTAACCAAGTTGTTCAGGTTGGTAAGATTTTTATGTTCCAGCAAACATTATTGACTTCACCTATTGCCTTAGTTGGCCCATATTTAGGTTTAGTATCTGGCACAGGTAATACTTTTTCACCTACAGATACAATGACTTCCCACGCTGGCTGGTCTGAATTTATTGCGTATACAGTTGGCGGTTCTGCTGTTCGTGGTACTGCAGTATTTGCAACACCTACTGGCAACAGCAATACAACTCCCGGCTCTAACGTAGTAACAGCTTCTGCAACAGCTATTACTTATACAATTACTGGCGCTGGTGGTACTGTTGGTGGTTGTTTCCTAGTAACAGGTTCTGGCGCTTCTTCTACACTCAGCAATACAGGCGGTACTTTGTATAGTGCTGGTGCTTTTGGTACAGCTAAAACTACAACTGCTGGTGATACAGTAAGCGTTACATATTCTACAACTGCTACTAGCTAAGGAGTCCTAAATGGCTCTAGTAGTTTATGACCGGGTACAACAGACTGGCTCTGCTAACACAACCGTAAGCTTTACATTAAGCGGTTCTGTTACAGGGTTTCAGTCTTTCGCTGTTGTTGGTAACGGCAATACTACATACTACGCAGCTACAGACTCTTCTGGTAATTGGGAAGTAGGTATTGGCACGTATTCAACTACTGGGCCTACCTTAACTCGTACAACGATTCTATCTTCTAGTAACTCAGGTTCTGCAGTTACATTTAGCGGTACCGTTACTGTATTTGTTACATACCCAGCTGAGCGCTCTGTAAACCTTGATTCTTCTGGAAACGTTACTGCATTAGGCACTATTAGTTCTGGTACTTGGCAAGGCACTACAGTTGGTGTTGCTTATGGCGGTACCGGTGTTACAACTTCTTCTGGAGCTAACTCAGTAGTATTAAGAGACGCTAATCAAAATGTAACTGCTAATAACTTTTTAGCTGGATATACAAGCACTGCAACAGCTGGCGGTACAACAACTTTAACTGTAGCTTCAACGCAGTACCAACGATTTACTGGAACAACTACACAAACTGTTAAGCTCCCAGATGCAACTACATTGCAAAAAGGATTTGTTTTTAATATTAATAATGGCTCAACAGGAAACTTAACTATAGTAGATAACGCATCCACTACATTAGATACAATTATTAGTGGGTCTATTGATAACTGGGTTTTACTAGATAATAGTACAACTGCCGGAACTTGGATTGCTTATAGCTTGCTTCCTGCAGCATATGACTTTAATAACACATCAGCAAGTTTTGCGAATGCTAGCATAATTAATGCTGTTTGGACTGGTACACAAATTGCAACTAACTATGGTGGTACAGGCTTAGTTTCGTTTAGTGCAGCTAATAATGCTCTTTATTCCACATCGTCATCTGCTTTAACTGCTGGTACTTTACCGGTGGCTGCTGGCGGTACAGGAATTACAACTACTACTCCATATGCTGTGGTTGCTGGTGGTACAACTTCTACTGGTGCATTACAACAAGTATCTGGTTTAGGTTCGTCAGGTCAAGTATTAACTTCTAGTGGAGCTGGCGCACTTCCAACATGGCAAACCCCTTCGGGTGGCGCAACAAAAGCACAAGCAATTGCTTACTCAATGACATTAGGATTCTAACATGGCAAACCCAAACATTGCAGCACTAACCACGATTAACGGCAATACTGCCTATGTGGTTCCATCTACAACAGCCGCTACAGTAAGCTGGACTTATAACGGCACAACTTCATTAACTGGCCTAACACCAGCGTCTGGCACGGTAAACAAGATTACTGGCTTGATTGTGTCTAACACAACCGCTTCGGCTGCTTATGCAACGGTTGGTGTAGGAAACAACGCCACATTCGGTTCTGCTACCGTTATTGGATACTTGGCTTATCAGATCTCTGTGCCAGCCAACGCTTCTTTGATCATAGTTGATAAAACTACTGATCTGTATATCACGGAGAATCAATCTGTTGGCGTGACTTCAGGCACTGCAAGTGCTTTGACCTACACAGCAATCTTTGAAGCGATCAGCTAATAATGTCTGAGCGTTACACAGGAGCTTGGCTACAGGACGGAGCGTTTAATCCTTTATCTGTTCCTGTTCCGTCAAATAAATACATTCAATACGGTGGAGTTTGGACAACAAGCCAAGCCGCTGATGCCGTTGCCTCTGGCACTTGGGCTAAAGTTACGCAACCGCATTTATATTCATGGGGAGATAATAATAATGGTCAACTAGGATTAGGAAACACAACTAATTATTCCTCACCTAATCAAGTTGGATCACTAACCAATTGGCTAAATATTGCTAGTGGATCTTATTTTAGTTTTATTATTAAAACTGATGGCACATTATGGTCTTGGGGGCAAAATGTTTTTGGTCAGCTTGGACTTAATAATATTACTTACTATTCTTCACCAAAACAAGTTGGCTCTTTGACAAATTGGCTAAATGTATCTTGTGGAGCTTATCATTCTATTGTTACAAAAACTGATGGCACATTATGGGCTTGGGGTAGAAATAACTTTGGTCAACTAGGTTTAGGCAATACAACTAATTATTCTTCTCCTAAACAAGTTGGATCATTGACTACATGGTTATCAGTTGCAGCAAGTTTTTATTATACATTGGCAACCAAAACTGACGGAACATTATGGACTTGGGGTCAAAATAATAAAGGTCAACTAGGGCAAGGAAATATAACAAATTTATCTTCACCCAAACAGGTAGGATCTCTTACAAATTGGTTATTGGTTGCAAGTGGCGGATATGCTCATACTATTTCTGTGAAAAGTGATGGAACATTATGGGCTTGGGGCTTCAATAATTATGGTCAATTAGGACTTGGAAACAATGTAAGTTATTCATCTCCTAAACAAGTTGGTTCATTGACGAACTGGTTAAAATTAACAAAAGGTTTTTATTACACAATGTCCATTAAAACAGATGGTACTTTGTGGTCATGGGGGAATAATCACCGAGGAAATTTGGGACTTGGAAATATAACGTACTATTCTTCTCCAAAGCAGATTGGTGCTTTAACCAATTGGCTTAATATTTCCAGTGGCTTTTATTCATCCAAAGCCATTAAAACAGACAGCACTTTATGGGCATGGGGAGCAAATACTTTTGGTCAATTAGGGACAAATAATGTAACGTATTATTCATCTCCCGTACAAGTAGGATCTTTGACAACTTGGAGTTCGATTACCAGTGGTTTATATCATACAATAGCAATTGCCAAAACATAATGTTATCCACTATTAACCACTCTTTGTGTATACTTCAAATCCTTACACGGAGAATAAATAAATGAAAAAACAACTTCACTTTCTTTCTGGGATACCACGTTCAGGCTCTACAGTACTAGCTGCGATCCTTAATCAGAACCCAGAAACCCACGTCTCTACCACATCTGGTTTGGTACACGCTTTAGATGGCCTTGCAAATACATGGCACTCAGCCGGTCTACTCAATGAAAACGACCCAGACCGCAAGAAGTTAGCCCAAACTATGCGTGGCATGATTGATGCGTTCTACGAAGATACTGATAAGCCTGTAGTCATTGACAAGGGACGTGGCTGGCCTATTCCTATCATTATGGGTGCTATGACGCAGGTATTGGGTCACGCACCAAAAATTATCGCTACAGTACGTCCCGTTCCTGACTGTATGGCTTCTTTTGTACGTGTTGCAAAACCAACTGACTTAGATGAATTTATGTACTCTGGACAGCTTGCTGACCACCTTAAAGCTGCGTATATCTCGTTGCAGCAAGGCTATGAAGCCATGCCAGAGAACTTCCTATTTGTAGAGTATGACAACCTTTTGGCGGATCCTAGAAAAGAACTAGCCCGTATCCATGAGTTCTTGGGTCTGGCTCCATTTGAGTATGACCTATCTAACATTGACGGCACTCCAGTTAAAGAAGATGACGAGAACTTGCATGGCTACGCTGGTATGCATGACATCAAGCCAGAGTTAAAAAAGCAACACTCAGACCGCTCGCAAGATCTATTAAAGCATCACTACAATCAGTTTTGCCAGCCAGAGTTCTGGAATGATAACAAGCGCACTATGCCTGAGTTAGATGACTTGGATCTCCAGTTAGCAGCGGGTAAAATTGGTGACTTTGTAGAAGGATGGAGACTATCTGAGAAGTTGGCTGCTGAGCGCCCAACAGACCATCGTGCAGCGTATAACCGTTCTTGGTATTTGCTCAAACAGGGTAAAGTACGTGAAGGCTATAAAGAGATGGATCGTGGACGTTTTTGTGGAATTATTGGCGAGCGTCATCCAGACACTCCAATGCCAGAATGGGACGGACGTTCCAAAGGCACAATTTTGCTCTATGTTGACCACGGATTAGGCGATCAGATCCACCAAGTACGCTATGCAAAAGACTTAGTCGCCCGTGGTAATAAAGTGATTGTTTGCTGTTCTGGTCAATTGGCACAGCTTTTCTCACAAGTCGAAGGTGTCTCTGCGGTAATTCAGCATGGCGCTGAGTATGGTGTTTACCATGACTTCTGGGCATTTGCTATGGTGGCTCCAAACTACCTAGGATACGAGATGGCTGACCTTAAAGGTACACCATACATTCCTAAACCGACAGTCATTAAAGGACGCAAGAAGCGTATCGGACTGCGTTGGCAAGGTAATAGTAAGTTTGAAGATGACCACAATAAACGTTTCCCATATCAACTCCTGTTTGATGCAGTCTATGGTGCTGACTATGAGTTCATCTCATTACAGCGTGATGAGGGTGCTGAAGCTTGTCCATTATGGGTAAAGCGTGTGCCATTAGATAGCTGGCAAGATACTCAGGCTGCCGTAGCAAGTTGCGATTTAGTAATCTCTTCTTGCACTTCAGTAAGCCATCTAGCAGCCGCTATGGGCATTGAAACTCTTGTCGTAATACCAGTTATGGGGTACTATTTATACGCCCTAGATGGCGATAAAGTACCGTATTATGATTCAATGACGCTGTTTCGCCAAGAAATATTTGGTGACTGGCAAGCACCGTTTGACCGCATCAAGGCTAAATTAAACGTAGAAAAACCACAGATCAGAATGGTAAGTTAATGAGCTATCGGTATTCAAGTTCTTTTGAAAAACCCGGGTTAAATACCTTGGTTTCACCATCCCCCTCTGGATCATACACCCAATACGGCGGCATCTGGAAACTCTCCGCAGCAAGCGCAGCTCAGGGTGCTGGAACTTGGGCAAAAGTGACACAGCCTCATCTTTATGGTTGGGGAGGCAATGCTTCTGGCGCTTTAGGTTTAGGAAACACAACCTCTTATTCATCCCCTAGGCAGGTTGGATCATTGACTACATGGTTATCAGTTGCAGCAAGTTTTTATTATACATTGGCAACCAAAACTGATGGAACATTATGGGCATGGGGGTACAACAATATTGGTCAACTAGGCCTTGGAAATACAACAAGGTATTCCTCTCCAATGCAAGTCGGTTCTTTAACTAATTGGCTAACCGTTTCTTGTGGTGCATATCACACAGCAGCTATTAAAACTGATGGAACTTTATGGACTTGGGGAAAAAATTTTTACGGTCAATTGGGCTTAGGAAATACAACAGCCTATTCATCTCCAGTTCAAGTAGGTTTGTTAACCAATTGGTTATCAGTGTCATGCGGTTATGTATACACTGCATCTATAAAAACAGACGGTACTTTATGGACTTGGGGTAGAAATACTTACGGTCAATTAGGCACTAACAATGGAACAAATTATTCATCCCCAAAACAAATTGGTGCGTTAACAAATTGGTCAACAATAGCATGCGGTGCAAACCATACCATATCTGTTAAAACTAATGGAACTCTTTGGGCTTGGGGATATAATTTATATGGTCAATTAGGTTTGGGAAATAGGACATATTATTCCTCACCAGTGCAGGTTGGGTCTTTAAATACATGGTCATCAATATCTTGTGGACAAAATTACACAGAATCTATTAAAACCGATGGAACGCTATGGTCTTGGGGATATAATCCTTATGGTGCATTAGGATTGAATAATAGAACTAACTATTCATCTCCAAAACAAGTTGGATCACTAACCAATTGGCTTATAGTATCATGCGCACAGTACTCCACACTATCAATTAAAACAGACGGTACTCTTTGGGGATGGGGATATAATGGTGCTGGTGGTTTAGGAACGGGAAACACTACCTATTATTCATCGCCTAAACAAGTTGGCTCATTAACTACTTGGAGTAAACTATTTAAAGGTTATGCAACTACCTCAACATTTGGAATAGCAAAAACTTAACAAAAGGAGCATTAACATGGCATTATATGTACAAGTAGTAAACAATGAAGTAAAACAGTGCATCGACACTGTACCCGCTGAAGGCGTAGGTAACGCTGGCTGGAAGAACGCAGTTGAAGTTCGCCCAACCATCACCCCAAATCGTCAAGGCTACACAGCGCACACATTTGATCTAACAACAGATCCAGTGCAAATTGTGTACGGCACATTTGACATTCCTGTAGCAGACCGTCAAAAAGGCATGATCGCTAACGCTAACTTTGCTGTGTCACAGTTGCTTCAGGGTATGTCCCATGATCCAAGCACTTTTAATGCAGACACAATTCATACCGCCCAAGCTGACGCTGCTACTAAAATTGCCGCAATTGAAGCTGCTACAACACACGACCAATTGGACGCTATCCAGTGAAAATTCTCATCATGGGATTGCCAGGCTCTGGTAAAACAACTCTGGCACAAGCTCTTTGCAAGCAATTGGGTGCGGTTCACCTTAATGCAGATACCATGCGTAATCGTGTTTGGACAGACTTAGACTTTTCTTTATCCTGCCGCCTAATCCAAGCTCACCGCATGGGCGCTTTATCTGATGTGCTAAACGAACAAGGTTTAGATACAGTAGCAGACTTTGTTTGCCCAACAGAATATGCCCGTGAGAACTTTGGTAAAGGCTTTTATATTTGGGTAGACCGTATTGAAAAAGGTCGATTTGAAGATACCAATAAGATGTTTGAGACACCATCAAAAGTAGATCTGCGTATCCCCGATGGCTTGACGGTAGAGCAAGAGGTTGATATGGTTATTAAAGCTATTACTAAGTTTAAGAAGGCAGCATGAACGATAGCCCTATTAGAAGCCTAGCTAAAGCCATTTCTTGGAGGGTTACAGGAACTCTAGATACCTTTATAATTAGCTGGATTATAACTGGTCAAGCGCTATTGGCTTCTGGCATTGCTCTTACAGAAATTTTGACCAAGATTTGCCTGTTTTGGTTTCATGAACGGGTTTGGAACAAAATTAACTTTGGTAGACAATAATGTTTGGAATAAGTGCATTTGCTCAATCTCCTTTTGCCTCATTAGGCACGAATGCTTATGCACTTAGTATTACCGAAAACGTTAGCTTAGCCGACTCAAATACACAGGCTAGCGCATTTCTACAAAGTATTACTGAGCCAGTTACTTTAAATGATGTTAATTCCGAAGGCGTTATTTTCTTTGGATCGGTTTCAGAAAACGTTGGTTTAGCTGACACGCCAACAATATCTTCAATTGCCTTGTTTAGCATTACAGAGAACGTTAATTTCGCTGATGCTAATTCTCCATTCAATAACTACGTGTTTTCACAATCTGAAAATTTAACTGTTGCTGATGTTTTGGTGTCTTATTTTGCCGCTTTAGAAGACCGCTCTGAATCAATTAACAGTATTTTAGACTTAAATTCTACCCAATCTGCGTTTGTAAATACCATAGCGGAACCATTGAGTTTGGCAGATTCTAGGTCGGCTACCGCCCAGTTTGCAGCTAGCATTACCGAGAATATTACCGTAGCTGGTGTTATTTCTTTGGCAGCGCAATATGCCTTGACTATTAGCGAAAACGCTACGCTGGCAGACGTAGAAAGCATTGTTCAAACGTTTATTTTAGCCATTACAGAGAACTTATCTGTTGCTGATACCGCTTCAATTATTAGTGTATTTAGCCTATCTATTACCGAAAACTTTGTTTTGGGGGATTCTAACTCGGTTCAAACAAGCTTTGTGGCTGCGATTACAGAAAATGTCAACCTGCTAGACTCGCTTATTACCGCAGGATGGGTTAAAATCAACGATAATCAGACATCGGCATGGAACACAATTAGCAATACCCAAAACCCAGGGTGGGGTACCATAAGTGACAGCCAAAACCCAAACTGGACAGACATAGATGACAATCAATAAGGAAAAATTATGAGTTCTACATATACACCCAGTCTAACGCTTACCCAAATCGGTAACGGCGAACAATCAGGTACTTGGGGTACAACTACCAATACCAACTGGCAATTAATTGAAGATTCTGTAGCTGGTGTAGCAACAGTCTCCGTATCAGGCACAACAGGGGCTACCCTATCCGTTGCCAACGGTGCAACCGACCAATCTAGAAAAGCAGTTATTATTGTTAACGGTGCAACCTCTGGTACAAACGCTATTGTTGCTCCATTGCAGCCTAAAGTTTATGTTGTTTCTAACCAAACAACTGGTGGATTCTCTATTACTATCGGTGCTTCTACAGGCTCAATTGTTACTATTCCTAATGGAGTTACTACTTTAGTCTACTGTGATGGTACAAACTTTAGCTCTGGTATTACGGGCTTTACTGGCGGTAACCTAAGTATTAGCGGAAATATTACAGCTACTGGCACAGTTACAGGGGCTACTTTTGCCACATCTGGTGGTGTTCCACAACTAGGTGGCGGTGCAACAGGACAAATACCTTATCAAACAGGCGCTAATGCTACAGGGTATACCCCAACTCCAACTGCAGGTTCTTATTTGTCATGGAACGGAACAGCCTATACATGGTCTACTGGTAGCGTAACTACGGCATCTAATCTTGCTGGCGGTAGTGCTAACTCAGTCCCATATCAAACTTCTGCAGGTAATACATCTTTCCTTACTCCTACTGGCGGCACTCCACTTACTTTGCAATACAACGGCTCTACCCTTAACTGGGCAGCTGCCGGCGCAGTATCTAGCTTTTCTGGAAGCTCAACTGGGTTAACTCCAAATACGCCGACTACGGGTGCAATTACTCTTGGTGGAATACTAAACGTTGCTAACGGCGGTACTGGCGCAGCGTCATTCTCTGCTGCAGGGCTATTAACTACTTCTACTGGCGCACAGCTAAGCGGTGGAACATCTGGTTCGTTCCAAGTTTTTACTGGGTATAACGCATTTACCAATGGAGCGACTTTTGGATCCGTTGGAGCTGGTATTGGCGTTGGAGCTGCGGCCATTAATTTTACTACATACACATCTATTTTTTATAGCGCCAGCCAAATGCAATTTGCTGTTAGTGGGTCTAGTTTTAATGATGTGTTGCTTTTAGATCCTAGTTATATATACGCTAATAAATCATTAATTCCGTATTCAGATAATAGTTTTTCTTGTGGCGGTGGCGCTAATCGTTGGACTCAAATATACGCTGTTAGCAACGTAATTAATACTTCTGACGAAAACGAAAAAACAGAAATATCTAGCTTAGATGAAGTAGAAAAACGTGTAGCTACAAGAATCAAGGGTTTAGTTAAGAAGTATAAATGGAAAGATTCTGTTGCTGAAAAAGGTGCAGATAGCGCACGTATCCATGTTGGCTTTATTGCACAGGACATTAGAGATGCATTTGTAGCTGAAGGGCTTGACCCAACTAGATATGGTATGTTCTGTTCTGATGATATCCCTGCAGAAGAAGCGGTATATTACCCAGACGGTACATTGAAAAAAGCAGCGGTTATTGCCTGCACTCGTTTAGGCGTACGGTATGACCAAGTAATTGCTTTTATTATTTCAGCCCTTTAAGGAGCGTATATGTTTATAGTAACTTGGTTGTTTGATAAGTTAGGCTATATACCTAAGATTGATATGCAAGTTGGCGCAGTAAATCAAGCTTGGCCTTTCCCTGTGGTTGAAGTTACGTCTTTATCTGAAAAACCTAAATCACAAACAAAGAAAAAGCCAGTAGTTAAAAAAGCTACGACACGTAAACCAAAGGCTAAGTAATGCTTTACTTACTGTATATGTTGTTAGTCCCACTAAATTTAGTGGTAACTGCACTTGCTTTTTTATTAGCCCCTATCCTTCCTGTTTTTTCTGGTAACGAATACGGCTGGTTAGACAATGGCTCTAAAGAAGGGTTTGGCCCACGCCTACCTAAATGGCTTGGATGGTTTCAAACTTGGGATAATTCACTAGACGGCGATGCTACTTTTGAAAAGGCTAACCCGCCAAGTTATATCAGTAAAATCAAATGGCTAATCCGCAATCCAGCTCCATCTGTTGCGTTGCGTACTTTAACAGCACCATATAACACCAGCTATAAAGGCGACCCAACAATCAAGGATAACGATAATGCAAAATCTGGCTGGTTACTCGTTCACGCTAATGGATTATTTCAGTTTACGTTTATTATTCCTATTGGTTTTAGCCGTTGTGTTTACTGCAATTTTGGCTGGAATATTAGAGCTTTGGTTGATGATAACGTCCAGCCTAAACCTAACCCCTACCAAGCAACATTTGTCTTTTCACCAAGAATAAGTGGCTTTAGATGAAAGACTTTCTTAACCAGCTTCTAACTGGGAGAGATAACCATACTCAAGATATTGCTAGGTGGAGTTGGTTAATTTGTTTACTTGCAGTTATTGCCCTAGCGGGTTATGAAGCAATGCACAGTGCGGTTAGCTTAAGAGAGTTAGCAGAAGCGTTTGGTATTGTTGCCGGCGCACATGGGGCTGCAGTTATGATGAAAAAAGATACGGAGCCTCAATAATGTGGGGACTTTTAGGTAACTATGCAAATCTCGTCAAAGCTGGACTTATTGTTTTTGCTATATGCTTGGTATTTTTTGCTGGCTGGCATATGCGGGATAGGGATTTTACTACATACAAAATGGCAATCCAAATCGCAGCAGAGAAACAGCAGGCGCAAACGGAGTCAATCCAAGCGCAACACGAACTTGTAACAAAAGGAATCCAAGATGAATACGAAGCTAAGCTTGTTGCTCTTCGCAACTACTATAAGTCTACTAGCGTGTGGAACAACCCCAGTAGCAGTACCATGTCCGGTATTTCCACGGCCCCCAAGTCAGCTGATGTTATCGCCGCCCACAATGAACTTGCTGGAAATTGCGCCCAAACAACCTTGATGCTAGTTGAACTTCAAAAATGGCTTAATGAACAGATTGGTATTAAATGAAAGACAATTTTGCAGACGCCCTAACAGCGCTTTTAATCCATGAAGCAGGATTTGTTGATAATAAAGACGATCCCGGTGGTATGACAAACCTTGGAGTTACTGCCTCAACATGGGCTATGTGGGTAGGGCATGATGTAAACGAAAAGCAGATGCGTGCTCTAACGCCGTCTATTGTTGCTCCTTTATATAGAAGGAAATTTTGGGATGCTTGCAGAGCTGATGAGCTTATATCTGGTCTTGACTACGCTGTTTTTGACTACGCTGTTAATTCCGGGGTCGGGCGTGCTATTAAGGCTTTGCAGAATTGCGTTGGGGTTGCTCCTGATGGCGGTTTTGGTACAACCACTATGGCTGCCGTAAGCCAGTTTACGGGCGATGCAGCTAAAACTTTAATTGAAGAATACTGTGAAAATCGGTTACAATTTCTCAAATCCCTGAAGACTTTTCCTGTGTTCGGTAAAGGTTGGGAAAAACGGGTGAATGAAGTCAAAGCCATGTCACTTAAGATGCTAGGGTAAACACAAATGCCATTACAAAAGTTACAGTTTCGCCCAGGGGTAAATAGAGAAGGAACCGACTATAGTAATGAGGGCGGGTGGTTTGATTGTGAAAAAGTTCGTTTTCGTTCTGGTTTTCCTGAAAAATTAGGCGGTTGGCAACAAATTTCCAATAGTCAATTCCAAGGCGTTTGTCGTTCTTTATGGGTATGGGCAGATGGCGATGGCGGTGCTGGAACGGTCTATATAGGGCTAGGCACTAATAGTAACTATTACATTTATCAAGGTGGTGTTTATTACGACATTACCCCTGTGATTCAAACAGATACGCTAACAAACCCCTTTACAGGCAGTGGCACAACAACTGTTACAGTTACCGACGCTTCTTATAATCCTAATGTTGGAGACTCTGTATATATTACAAGTAGCGCTCCTGTAGGTTCTGCAGCTGGATGGGGTGTCGATGGCTGGGGTGTTGATGCTTGGGGTGGCTACTATGGCACGGGAGTTACTATATCCGGTGTTTATACTGTTACTTCAGTTATTTCTTCTACGCAGTATACAATTCAGTCAACTGTGCCAGTTACGGGAGTGGGTGGCGGTACAGTTACTATTGCATACAAGTATCCAGCTGGGTTAGATGTTTACGTTACTGGTACTGGGTGGGGCGCCGGACCTTGGTCTCGTGGTGCTTGGGGTTCTTCATATTCTTCAGGAATTGGTCAGCAGCTTCGTCTTTGGTCTAATGATAATTTTGGTACTGACCTTGTTTTAGCTCCTCGTGGTGGACCTATATTCTATTGGTCAGATAGCAGCGGCGTATCAACACCCGCAACATATGTAAGTTCTTTAGCTAATTCTACTGTTGCCTATACTGATGGTGGGTCGGGTACATCGTTTTCTTCTGGCGCATCTAGTATCACAGTATCAGCTTCTCTTGCGCCTAACCTATATCCGTACATGGTAATTACAGGAACCCACATCGCTGCAGGTACTAAGATAGCCTCAAATTATGTTACTGGCTCTACTACAGTACCTATAACAAGCCCAACAACAGGTACACAGTCAGGTACTTATTCTTTCTCATATGCTGGTTCTTTTGTGCCAACATCAACGTACCAAGTTATTACCTCAGCTATTCAAGAATTTGTTATTGCATTTGGAGCCAATTCATATATTCCAAATAATGCAGCAACTACATTTAACCCGATGTTAGTGCGGTGGTCAGACCAAGCTAATCCTTACCAGTGGGTACCAATAGCCACTAATCAATCTGGCGAATATTTGCTTACCAACGGCTCCTATATTATGGGTGCGCGTGCCACACGCCAAGAGATTCTGGTTTGGACTGATTCCTGTCTGTATTCTATGCAATATTTAGGTGCTCCGTATGTTTGGGGTTTCCAAGTATTAATGGATAACATCTCAGTAATATCACCTAACTCTATGATTACTGTTAACAACGTTACTTATTGGATGGGGCGCGACAGATTCTATATGTATTCTGGACGGGTAGAAGTTCTACCTTGCTCATTACGCCAGTATATTTTTGCAGACATAAACCAAGACCAGTCATATCAAGTATTTGCGGGAAACAATGATGCCTTTAACGAGGTTTGGTGGTTCTATGTTAGCGAATCAAGCGGCGGTACTACAGTAGACAAATACGTTATTTATAACTATCTAGATAGAGTCTGGTACTACGGTAATATGAACCGTTCTGCTTGGTTCCAAACAGGTATTTTACAAAGCCCAATTGCAGCAGATTACAACAATAGAGTACTAAATCATGAAGTTGGCTGCGATGATAATGCTACTACAACAACACTGCCTATAGACGCCTACGTACAAAGCTCTGATTTTGATATTGGTGACGGGCACAACTTTGGCTTTGTATGGCGCATACTGCCTGATGTAAACTTTAACGGGTCTACTATAAACCAACCATCAGTAACGATGACCGTAAAGCCCCGTGAAAACTCTGGTACACCATACGGTGTTGCGGATACCCCTCAAGTTCAATCTGCTCAAAACTATACAACAGTTCCAGAATATACAATTCAACAGTTTGATGGCCAGGTTTATACAAGACTACGTGGGCGGCAGATGAGCTTCAGAATAGAATCTACTGAGGTCGGTGTTGCTTGGCAGTTGGGTAGTCCTCGTATTGATATTAGACCTGATGGGCGTAGATAATGGCTATTACACCTGAAAAGACTGGGGTACCTGTACCTTCAAAAGCCCCCAATTTACCCATAGCGCCAGTAGACTATACGCAGGTATACCAAGACCAGCTTAATAATGCGTTGCGCCTTTATTTTAATCAGGTGGATAATTTTGCTTTAAGCACAAACACGCCTTTAATTGGTACTACAACACAACGCCCCACAGATAATGTGCAAATAGGCTTAATTTATTTTGATACTACTTTAGGTATCCCGGTTTGGTGGACTGGAACTAAATGGGTAAACGCTAGTGGTACAACAGTTTAAGTGGTAAAATCGGTAAAAAGTAAAGGATAGATTATGGCTGGCGGCGGAAGTTCTGGTGGTTTTGAAAGTTATTTACCAATAGCTGCGGCTTTAGCCGCTACAGTTATGACTGATGGCGCAGCTGCGCCTTTACTTACTGAAGAGCTAGGCGCTACTGGCGCTGCGGCTGTAATGGGCGGTGGTATTGGTGCAGTAACAGGTGGCGGTGTTGCGGCTCTTACAGGCCAGAATGTAATGCAGAATGCCCTTATGGGCGGTATTGGTGGGGCTTCTCTTGGTTATGGCGGTCTCTATCAGGGTGCCGGTGACTTAGCTGCTGGCGCTCCTACAATGACTTCTCTTTCTGGGGCTCCTGTTTCTTCTGCCGTAGCTGGGGCGGATACTGCTGGAATGCAAGCTGGTTCAAACGCTCTTCTAAATGCTGGATACTCTATGCCAGTTACTTCTGGCGCTGAACTTGGTACATTAACCCCGCAAGCGTTAAGCCAGGGTGTAGCAGCCGGTCAAATACCTATGGATGCCGCAAACGTGTACGGCCAAGCTTATTCTGGGGCTTTTGGTGGAGTTCCAGCAAACTCTGTTCTTGGCGCTGCTGGTACAGGTACAGCGCCTCTTGGGTTTGGTACTAAAGCTGCTTTAGGCGGTTTAGGTTTAAGCGCTTTAATAGCTCAAGATAACAAACGTTACGGAGGAACAGCTGCAGCGGCGGTTCCTTATACTGGTGGAAATTTAGCTAAGTTCCACTACGACCCGGCTAACTATAATCCTGATGTAGTGCAACCCCCTAATCCACCATACCAAGCTAACTATTCTGGGTATGCACGGCCGCCTGGTTATGCTGGTGGTGGTTTACTTGATCCACATTCTGAGCCTGTAGATTTTATGGGCGGTGATATGTACCCACAAAGCCAACAACAGCGCTCGTACTACGCTACCCCAAGTCAAATGCCTACTAGCGCCCAGCAGACTATGGCTAGCTATGAGCCTCAAACAAATCCATTAACGGGCGAGCCAACCGCTAATATGCGTGGGGGCGGTACCGGTGCAGATGCCCTTAAAGATTTAATGGGTAGCCGCGATGCAATAGATAAATACACACTCCAATATGCACAAGAAGGTGGTCCAGCGGCATTAGCAGCTAAAGCACAGGGCGGCGATTATAACGCTATGATTGCTTTAAAGAAACTACGCGGCACACCTAACGCAAACTATGCTGGCGGGGGTATTGCTAATTTAGGCGGGTACTCTGATGGTGGTCGTATGCTTAAAGGCCCTGGTGATGGTATGAGCGACTCTATTCCTGCCAGTATCCAAGGTAAACAACCAGCGCGTCTTGCTGATAATGAGTTTGTTGTGCCTGCGGATGTTGTCTCTCATCTTGGGAATGGCTCTTCTGACGCTGGTGCTAAAAAACTATACGCTATGATGGACAAAGTAAGAAAGGCTAGAACTGGTAAAGCTAAACAAGCTCCTGCAATTACAGCTGACAAGTACACGCCAGCATGAGCCTCTTAATTCGCCATGTTCCTATTCAATATGTTAATCAAGCTTGGCCTTTGGTTGAAAAGTATATTGCAGATGCTGTGCAATATGGTGGTGATGATTACACGCTGGATCAAGTCAGAGTTTACCTTGCGTCGGGCCAATGGCTTTTGGTGGTGGCATCAACTGAAGATGGCTCAATTAAAGGAGCGGCCACGATTAGCTTTAGTAATTATCCTAATGATCGTGTGGCTTTTGTTACATTTATTGGTGGTCGGTTAATTTCTAACCAAGAGACTTTTAAGCAATTTAAAGATTTACTAAAGGCTAACGGAGCCACTAAAATACAGGGTGCAGCAAGAGAAGCAATAGCCCGGTTGTGGAGCCGTTATGGATTTGAAGAGCGTTACAGAATTGTAGAGACAAAAATATGAGATATACATTAGATTCTATGTTGCCTGAAAAGGCTTTTTCCCCGCGCTTAGGCCGTGGATTTGGGGCTGGTGGAATGACATTAGAGGGCGGTAGTGGGGGTGGAAGTGCTCCCGCTCCCGCTGCGCCTACTCAAACTACTGTACAAAATACCAATATTCCTGACTATCTGCAACCTTATGCGGAAACGATGCTTGGTGCTACTCAGCAACAGCTATTTAATACACGACAAGTTGGCGGTACACCAGCTAAAGCTGCTACGTATGATGCAGAAGGTAACATGCTAACTCCGGAAGTTGCGGCTACTGGGGGTACAACTGAAATTACAGGCGTAAAACCCTACGTACCATACAGCACTAACCCGCAAGACTATGTAGCTGGTTTTTCTCCTATGCAGCAAGCTGCGCAACAAGGGGCTGCTAACTTACAAGTACCAGGCCAATATGGTCAAGCTACTGATATGGCGGGTGCTTCAGGTTTAGGCGCTTTAGGTACTGTAGGTCAGGCTGGAATGTACGGCCAACAAGGTTCGGCTTTATCTAATATGTACGGCAATGCTGGCGCTCAAGCTGGGCAACAAGCTGCTGGGCAATCTAGTATGTATGGTATGGCTGGATATGGTCAAGGGCAACAAGGCGCACAAATTGGGCAAAGTTTAGGTCAGCAATCTCAAAACGCATCTACTGGTCCCGGTTCTGTAGCTTCTTATATGAATCCATACCTTCAAAATTCGTTAAACCCACAACTACAATTAGCTAATCAACAATATGGTATAGCTGGGCAACAACAACAAGGTGCTGCTACTTCTGCTGGCGCTTTTGGTGGGTCACGTTCAGCTTTAGCAAATTCTCTAAACCAACAAAACCAGATGTTGGCTCAAAATCAAATTATTGGCCAAGGATATAACCAAGCTTATAACAACGCACAAAACCAAATGAACACCGCAAACCAAGCGGCTTTGGCTGGTAATGCACAAGCACAACAAGGTATAGCTCAAGGACTACAAGGCGCTGGTCAAGCTGGTTCTCAGGCTATGCAAGGTTATGGCATGGGCTTAACTGGCGCTAACCAAGCGGCTAATATCGGTTTACAAGGCGTAGGAGCACAACAAGCCGGTTACAATTTAGCTAATACAGCCGCTTCTAATTTGGCGAATATCGGTACTCAACAATTAGGTGCGCAGCAAAATGTTATTGCAACGCAAAGCCAGGCCGGTCAGCAACAGCAAACACAACAGCAAAATATTCTTAACCAAGCAATTCAAAATTACGCTACTGCTCAACAGTACCCACAGCAACAGCTTTCGTTTATGAATTCAATGTTGCGAGGTTTGCCAACGCAGCAAACAACTACTGCTACCTACCAAGCAGCACCTAGTACGTTAAATCAGGTTACTGGTTTAGGCATTGCAGGTCTTGGTGCGTACAATGCGTTTGGTGGCGGTGCTGCTGCTGGCTCAGATATTAACCTGAAAGAAAATGTGGTGCTTTTGTGGCGTGCTGATAACGGTATGGGTATTTACGAGTTTGAGTACAAGCCAGAGTTTAAGGACCACGCTCTATGTGGACACGGTAAGTTTATCGGGTACGTGGCTCAAGAAGTTGAGAAATTCATGCCTGAAGCTGTACTTATTATGGACAACGGTTACAAAGCTGTTAATTACGATATGGTTGGGAGGGCTGCATAATGCTCGGTATGGAACAAATGTACAAGATGGCGCTTGATCCGCGTATCTACCCTGATGCACGCTTGCTTTCTATTATGCAAGGCAAAGACCAGTCTCTTCCTATGGCTATTGCCATGGCCGCTAAACAACAACGCGACCAATTAACCAAAGCTTCCCAAGGCCAGCAAGCGCAACAAGGCGCTAAACAGCCGTCTGTAAAAGACCAAATGTTGGCTAGAGATTTACCCCCAGAACACTCTGGCCTAGCTGCATTACCTGCTGAAAATATGCATGATATGGGTAGTGAACAGATGATGGCCGGTGGCGGTATTGTTGCATTTAGTGGATTAGATGACAGCTTGGTTGAATTAAATAAACAAGCAAAATCTGACGATGATGCAAAGAACGAATGGTTACAAAATGCCAAAAAGAACCCACCAGCACCTTCGACACCTTCTTTCTTAGATACATTGCCCGCCCGCCTTGCAGATAAACGTAGTGTAGCAACAGACACCGCTATTGCACAAGCAAATGCAGATGCTGCAGCGCAAGACAAAGCTGCTGGTATAGCTACACCTACAGGTCAAACAAACCCACTAGCAATAACCCCTGAAATGCAAGCTGAAATAGACAAGCAATCAGCAGCCACACCGAGCCTTAAAAATAACCAACAGGGGAACGTAGGCAAACCGCCAGTTCAACCACAGGCTCCGCAAGATTCAGGTATTGCATCCGCATATAAAGAGTTTATGGGAAGAAAAGATCCATTTGCTGGTTTGGGAGACACTGACGCGCAGCATGCGCAGAAGATTGCCGAAGCCAAAAACCAAGGTTTAAGTAGTTTCCTTATGAACATGGGCGCTAAGATGATGACTCATGTAGGGCCTCTTGGGGCTGCTGGTGGTGCAGGTATTACCGCTGGAATGCCTGCCCTTGAAAATAGCCATAAAGTAGTTCGTGAACTTGACAATAATCGAGAACAATTTACGTTTAATAAAGCTAAAGCTGAAGAATTGCGTGCCCAAGGTAACATTGAAGCAGCTATTAAGTACGAGAACGCTAATACTGACCTCATGTATAAGTCTGGTAGTTTGGCTGTTGAGCACGAGAAAAACGATATGATGCGTCCATACTACGCTGGATTGGGTAGTTTTTATGCTAGCGGTAGAGGCAAAAACGCTAATGAGTTAACGTTAGAACAAGCTGGCAAACAGTATAAAGACCTTATTAAAGATAAAAGTGAACAACGCAAGTTAATAGCAGCCGGAGTAACCAATGCATCCGACTACCATAGGTTCATAAATGGCGGTGGTATTCCACTACTTAATGTTTCTGGTACACTACCACAAGGCGCTCCAACGTTGCAGTTACCAAGCTAACGCCTGCTTGGACAACAAAATTTAATTTACCACATTTAGTGAAGAACTTATGGCATACGTACAGCTCCCAAATGGATCCTATCTTGAAGTCCCTAAAGGCATGGACCCGCATGAAGCGTACGCTAAAGCCCAACAGCACTTTCCAGAAGCCTTTATTTCAAAAGCTGAGCGCGAAGAGCGTCAAGGTTTTGGCTCCGCAGTAAAGCAAGGTTGGAATCAAGCTAAATCAGCAACTGAAGCTGGTTTAGGTTCTTTATTAAACAATGACACGCTCAAAGCCTGGGCCGAACAAGATAAAGCTGAAGGCGCCAATGAAAGCTTTATCCCCACAACCGATGAAGACGTAAAAGCTGGATTTAAAGAAGGCTTACTTCCAGGTGTAGGGGCAGCTGCACGTAAATATGTTACTGAACCAGTTGGCGGTATTGTTGGTCGTTATGCTGCTCCCGCAGCTGTTGGTGCTGGTGCTGGTGCTCTTGCGGCTGTAGCCGCTCCAGAAATTGCTGGCGCTTCATTAATTGGTGGTATGACAGGTCGGGCACTAGCAGGGGCAGTAGCAACCTCCGCAGCAGATCTACCTGCTGAAATTGGCGAGAATTTAGAGTACCAAAAAGAAAAAGGTAAGCCTGAGAATCTACCTAAAGCAGTGGCGGCGGGTCTTCTTCAAGCTACCTTTGCTGGATTTGGTTTGCCGGGTATGGGTGCAATTCCAAAATACGCCCGTGGTCTTTTAGGCAAAGAGGCTGAAAGCCTTGGCGAACAAGTAGCCAAAGGCGCGCTTAAAAAAGAAGATGCCCTAGCTAAACTTAGCGGCACAACAAGAAACTTTTTAACTGAAACTGGCACTAATGCTATTGCTGGTACTGGCATGATGGTTGGCACTGAGGCTGCACGTCGTGCGTCTGCTGATCAAGATTTATTAAGCCCAGAAGCACTCCAGTCTTATAAAGAAAGCGCTCTTGGAGCCGCTGAGTTGTCTCCCATCTTCGGTGCCTTGCATGGCCTGCCTAAACGTAAGGGTGAAGTAAGAGCGATTGAGGCTGGCGAAGCTAAGTTTAATGAAACTGAGCGCAAGAAAAAGCAAATTGCAGATGATGCAGAAGCCTCTCGTCTAGCTGAGAGACAACAACAAGTTGATTTTGAACAATCGCAGCGTCAGACTGGCGACTTGCTTGGTATGGAAGTTCCGGTGCAAGAACAACCGGGTGTTAGCGGTGTTTCTCGTGACCAACGCACGTTAGCTGAAAAAGAACAAGCCGACACTGATTTATCTAGCCATAGACAGATGCTGGAGAATAGTGTTCCAGCGCTTAAGCAAACAATAGCAACGGTTGAAGGGCACTTAAATACTGCCATCGAAAAAGGTGACATCCCCACATACAAACAGTTGTCTGAGCGTCATGCCCAACTTACTGGCGTTCTAGAAACAACGCAAAAGCAGCTGGAAGCGCTTGGACCTACTGAAAAAACAGATGCGCAGCAGCGCAAAGCATTAGAAAAGCAGCTTAAAGACGCTACGTCTGAATTCCAGAGTCTTAATATGACTAACGGAATGTACGACAAAGAACGTTTAGATGCTCTTACTACTAAGATTGAAACCGCTCAGAAAAAATTAGCTGACCTTGGCCCTGCAAAAGAAACCCAAGGGGGGTTTGACTTTGAAGCTGGTCCAAAAGAAGACCAAACAGCTAGCGCAGCTAAACAAGCTGAAGAACTTACACAGAAAAAGTACCTTGGCGAAGAAACCGCGCCTGCTACTGAAGAAGATATTGCAGCGCAGAAACAGCAAGAAGCAGCCCATGCGCAGGCTACTGAACGCCATAGTATGTTGGAAGATTTGTTTAACAAGGCTAACAATAGCAACGATATTCAGGGCGCCATTCAGATTAGAAAACTGATGGAACAAAGCGCTGCAGCAGTTGAAGCTGCTAAGCCAAAAGCAAGAACAGAAGCCGAGCCTTCTAGAGAGCAAGCTCTAAACCGTGTAGATCCTGTAACTGAAGCTAGAGAAATCCGCGATATGGAAAACAAAGCCAAGGCTTTGGATGACCAAATGAAAGCGGCTGCCGGTAAAAAACAAGCACTAGAAAAAGATGGTGAACTTACGCCAGCTGGCCAAAAATTAGCTGCTATACAAGTTGAACGAGACCAGCTGCTGGCCGACGCTAAAAGACGTCAAGATGCCCTTAATGCCCAGAACCTCAGCGAAGGTTCTTCCAAACAAACTACTGCTGCAATAGCTAACGCGTTCCCTAAAAATGAAATGCACCCAGAAGTAATGGGTAAACTAGCTACACTAAAACGCCATGTTGGGGATAACTTAACATTACGTGGCGCTCTAATGGGGCTAAAACGCAAGTTAGATTTGGCTCGTGGCAAACGCAATCGTTCTACTGCTAATAGAGAAGAAGTTTCAGAAGTTGTTAACCAGATGCGTAATCTGGCTGAACGCATTCAACATTTAGATAAAGATATTGATTTGCCGGTTGGGGAACATGTGCCAGGAAAAATAAGGGCATACCATGAGCTTCTCAATAGTGTAAGACGTACTCAGCGCAAACATTTAGAAACATACCTTGATTCTCTTGGCGCTCTGGCTAACCGTGACTATATTGGTGGCGATACTAAGCGCGCAAAAGTAACTAAGGGTGTGTTGGAAAACCGTGTGGCGCAAGCTGAAAAATCTTTTTCTGATTCTTTAGTTGATGAAGTAGCCGCCCACCGCCATGTTGCGGGTAGTATGCCGCTAAATGAACAGCAAGTAAAAGAAGTTAAAGCTAAGTTCATGGAAGCTGTTGGCGATATTAAACGTTTAGCCACAGGTGAAATTGCATCCCCAGAAGCAGCGCAAGCGGTTATTGCTGAACATATTGCTAACGTAACCCACGATGCCGTTTCTATTAAGAATCCAATAAGCAGATATACCCCTGAACTTAGAAAACAGTTTAATAATGCTGATGAGCGTTCTACAGAAATTAAGTATCAAGAAGCGCGTATTAAAGAAGAACGCAGTAGCGAGAAACCCGACTTAGAAGTAATAGCTAAAGCCCAAGAAAAGATTGGTAAGCTGGTTAAGGAGTTGCGCACAGAAGAAGCACAACGTATGGCGGAAGAAGACCGCAAAGCTAAAGCCCCAGACGTATCTAATGTAGGTAACTTAGAACAACAAGATTTGTTTGGTAAAGAAAACCAAGAAAATACACAAGCAGCTAACGTTGAGCGTATTGAACGCGCTATTAAAGAACAAGAAGATATTGTTAAGGAAGTAAATGCCTCTAAGTTCCCTGATTTAAAACGTGGATTCGAGGCTCAGAATAAAGCCGCCGAGTTACGCAAAGAACTAGAGCAGGCTAAAGAAAAGCAACCGGTTGCCAAGCTAGAGCCAATTGCTACAGTACGTGCAACAACCGCTAACTTTATGCGTTTTGTAGAAACTCAAGGTAAAAAACTTAAAGCCGCTAAAGAAAAAGTTGCAACTGAGCTAGCTGCTTTAGAAAAACAGGCAGAAGCAAATAAAGCCGCAGCGGAAAAGCGTGCTGCCGCCAAAATGGAAACTACAGAAGAATCAACCGCTGAATTACGTAAACAAATTGAGATTCAAAAATCGTTTGTTGAAGACGTAGCTAATGCAGACAAGTTAGTTAAAGGGCTTGTTAAACAAGCTAGTGGCTTATGGATATCAAAAAATTCTATTACGAAGCAAATAGAGAAGCTAAAAGCTAAGCGTGAAAAAGAAGAAGGTACATCACGCCACTACACAGAAGCTAAGTATGAGCTAGATAAACAGATTAAAGCTGTTAATAAAGAGCTGACAGAACGTTTAGCGGAAATCGACGACCTCCACGCTCGCGCCAACAAAATAAAAGAAGCAAACATTAAAACTGAACGCGCTATTCTTTCTAGCATGGAGCGTAAATATAAGCAAACGCCACAGGCTGCACTAGAGCGCCAGATTGAGCAGGCTAAAACAAATATTCGTGTTCAAGAAGCTGCGTTGCTTAAGTCCATAGAAGATAATGCAAAGCAAAATCGTGAAAACGAACAACGCCTACTAGAAGGTTTAGGCCTTCCAGGAACCAAAGTAACTGGCGATGTGGTTGGTTTGCGCGGTGAGTTAGTTACTTTACAGGCTAAACTTAAGACTGCTAAGGGTAAAAACCGCGATAAAGTTAAAGCGGCTATAGAAGAAAAAGAATCCGAAATTAAAGAAGCTGTTGCGCCCACTCAAACCGTAGAAGAAAAAACTGCATCTGATAGATTAGCCCTTGAAAAACAGCGTGAAAAAGATGTCGATTATTCTACACGTAGAAAAGCGCGTAATGAAGTTATTGCAGAAGCGAATCTACAAGGCGCTAAAGAACAAGCTAAAAAACAAAAAGCCAAGATTGATGGTGAAATTAAAGTTTTAGAAGAAAAGATTAAGAAAGTAAATACTCCGGAAGCTGCGGCTGAACGAGTAGTAGAAGCTAAAGCGTCTGTCGCTGAAACTCGCAGAAAACTGGCTCAAGAACGCAATCTACTTAAAGAAAAATACGAACGTACAGACAAAAAATCTGTGGCTGCGAGAACTAACTTTCTTCAAGAAGCTAATGCTATTACTGAAAAAATGAAAGCAGCTAAAGCTAAACCGTTAACAGCAGAACAAGCTGTTACTAAACTTCAAACTGAAGTCGCTCTATTAAAAGAGAAAAAAGATAAGATAGAAGCTAAGGTAGAAGTCGAGCCAAAACAATCTGAAAGAGCTAAAGGCCCAGCAGTTCGTGTAGTACACCTACCTAAAATGTTTGAACGCGGCACCAAGAAAGAAATTACCCCTGAGCAACGTAAGGCTAATGAAAAAGAACTAAAAGAAGCGATAGAAGCGGAAAAAGATTTTGCTGAGCTACGTCAATCAGATTTAAGCGCTGAAGATTTCGGTGACTTATTTAGCGGTTTAAATTCTAACAATTGGGAAGCTCGTACGGATAAAGCGCATGGCGGTGAAGGTATTAACCACGCAGAAGCCAAGGCTATTATTGGCGGTGTAAGCAAACCAAAGGGCCTTAAGCTCATGGTCGTTAAAGAAGCAACGCCTACACTACGTAAAATCATCGAAGCATCTGGCCACAATCCTGATGAAGTTCGCGGTGGTATTCTGCCAGACGGAACAGTTTTTGTTATTACTAAGAACCACGCTGACGCTATTGACCTTAAGAAAACTATGGCCCACGAAATTACTGGTCACTTAGGCGTTGAAGGTGTGCTTGGCGATGAAGGTGTTAGAGCGCTAGTAAACAAAATAGCTAAACAAGAAGGCGGAGTCTTTGGGCTTGCTGAGAAATTAGGCGTTCGCGATGATGCAGAAAAAGCTCATGCAGCAGCGCTCAACTCTGGTAAAACAGAAGCGGAAGCAATGACAGCCGCAGTTAAGGAAATGATAGCCTATACTGAAGAAGCAAGGCCGTCCAAGAGTTTTGTTGAAAAAGCAAATGAATGGCTTAAAGCTTTAGTCGGCGCGGTTCGATCTGGCTTACGTAAAATGGGCCTTGATTTAGATATTAGTACTTCTGACATTTACAAGATTCTTCGTGACGCTAGAAAAGACTTTGACGCTTCGCGGCCTATCGCCTCCAGATTAGAAAACGGCGAAGTGTCTTTTGCAAGCAAGCCTTTTTACAAAGCAGGATTTGATACGTCTCTTCAAGGATACGCAAAAGATGTTATCGCCCAAGAAAAACCCTTTACCGATAGAATTAAAGGTGGCGTTCTTGGTATGATCTTGATGCACCGTTTTGTTGACCGTTTTGCGGGTCTCGAATATATAGCACGGGCAATGTCAGACAAACTGCAAGCGGTTCAAATGATGTACTACAACCGCCTGTATGACCAACGTAATAATATGGTGTCCGAAATAGCTACGCACGGACCTATTAGACTAGAAAAGAATGAGCTTGGAGAACATCAATATAAGAGTGCAAAAAAACCTGGCCTTAAAGATATATTTGCAACTATTGGTAAAGCCATACCAGAAATTGGTAATGCGGAAGCAGCCAATGAGCAGTTTGGTTTGTATTTAGCAGCCGAACGTGCCTCATCTACACCAAATGGTTTAGAAAAATTAAACCTAGCAGGCAAGATTTCACAAAAGCAGCTAGACGATATTTTAAAGTTTGGCCGCACTAACCCCCACTTTCAAGAAGCTCGTAAGATGTACCGCGAGTATAACAACGGGTTACTAGATTTTGCTGTTCAAACTGGGCGCTTATCTAAAGAAGCTGTTGATAAGCTAAAGCAAGGTGACTATGTTCCTTACTATCGCGAACGTGCCGATGGTTCTGTATGGGATGAAGAAAATCACATCCGTATTGGTGATATTAAAACGCAGCAGTATCTGAAAGAGCTCCTTGGCGGAGACAAATCAATTGTTAACTTTGAAGTAAGTTCGCTTCAAAATACATACATGTTGACGGACATGGCTATGAGTAACATAGCTACAAAAAATACAGCCCACACATTACGCACCTTAGGCGTTGCGGAAGTTCATGATGGCAATGGTCCTGCTTCTCCTAGTACAGTTCGTTTCTATGATAAAGGCGAAGAGAAACACGCCGTAATCCAAACTTCAGGCTTGTCTACCCAGCTTGAAGACCGCCTTGATAAAATGCGTGCAGAAGGTAAAGCCAATACTGAAGAGTACAAGAAGCTACGTGAACGTGCAGAAGTTAGCCGCCAGTCTGAATCTTTGTTTGGCGATATTCCTGGCGATATGATTGCGCGCGGCATGGAGGGCGTATCTATGACTCTGCCTTCCGCCATTAGTTTTATGCAAGGCCCAGCCAATTTACTTCGTAAAGCCGTAACAAGATTTCCAGCTTACTCAGCCCGTGTGGCATTTAAAGAGTCTATTGATAGCTGGATTAAGACTGGCGCAGATGTACGCCCTATAGTAGATGTCCTTGGCAACATAAAGAAAAGTTGGGAAGGTTCTTCTCCTGAAGTTCGCCTGCTCCAAGAGCAGGGTATTATTGGCGGCCATGTATACGCCGGTACTATGGCTGATATGCGCACTATCTCGCAACAGATGGCCCGTGGTCAATCAGGTTGGGAAAAACTTTGGGCTAAGGCGGACAGATTGGCAATTGTAGCTGATGAATCCGCTCGTTTGACGCTATACCAAGGCTTTATTAAAAAGGGTATGTCTCCAATGGAAGCATCCTTAGCTACCTTAGAGTCCCAAAACTTTACCAAGCACGGCTATTCACCTAGTGTGCGGGCGTTAAGCGTCATGATTCCTTTCTTTAATGCGCAGATCCAAGGCCTTAATACTTTGGCACGCGCTGGTTTAGGTAAATCTTTGTTTGAAGATAAACTTAATGTAAAGAATACGCTACTTAAACGCGGTGCTATGGTCGCTGGTATGTCATTACTTTATACCTCGCTAATGCAGAATAACAAAGCGTACAAAAATGCTACGGATGAAGACAAGCTTAACTACTGGTTTATTCCAATTCCCGGCATGAAAGACCCAGTTCGTGTACCTATTCCATTTGAATCTGGCGTTATCTTTAAAGCGCTACCAGAAGCAGTGTTTAACTTGGCGGCTACTGATGCAAAAACAAAAGATGTTCTTCCCGCATTTGCTAAACAGTTAATTGGAAACGTACCTGGAGTGTCTACTGCATTCTTGCCACAAGGGGTTAAGCCTGTTATTGAAGCATTAACAAACACTGATTTGTATTCATTATCCCCGATTGAAAGTGCCCGTGATAAAGCGCAGCAAGCAGGATACCGTTCTCATGCTAATACGACTGAAGTATCGAAGCTTGTCGGTAGCTACCTCGGTGTTTCCCCCGTTCAACTAGACCATTTCATTCAAAGCTACACAAGCAGTACTGGTATAGCTCTGATGTCTATGTTTAATCCTGTTTTGCGTAGCACAACTTCTCCTGAAATGACAGCGCATGACTTGCCGATAGTTGGCGGTTTTTTCCAACCTTCTGACGGTGCTGGTTTGATTAACAAAGCCTACAACTCTATGGTTAACATTGAACAGCTGCACAACACCTACACAGCGCTTGAGGCAGAAAACCCGGACAAAGCAGATAAATTCTATCAGAAGTATTCCAAAGAAATTGACTCTACTTCCTCAGCTGGAGCATTCAAACAGCAAATGGGCGATCTTAATAAGCGTGAACGTGAAGTACGTGGCGATAAAACGCTAACACCTTCACAAAAACGCAAAGAACTTGATCTAGTTAAGCAAGATAAAATTGATTTGGCAAAAGACTTTAGGTCTAGCGTAGGCGGGTAAACCAAACGCCTAGCTTGCCATTTTTGCGTCCTACTTCAGCTTTGGCAGGTACTTGGTGGTAAAGGGCGGCTTTTAAACCGTTTACCTTTACCACATCCAAGTTTAAAGTTGGTACGAAAAAGCCCCCTTGTGGGGGTACTTCTAACCACGGATAATGCACTTTAATCTTCCTCACTTATCACCAGCGGCCGTGTAATTCTCATTACATTGACTCGCATCGATGGGCCGCGTGTCTTAGCCAGCATGTCTTTGCGCATGTACGCTATCTTGTAGTTAGGTAGCGTTTCAAGCTCCTTCTTCAAGTCAGAGTATCCATAACTCATAGTAGAGCAGTGTTGTTTAAGCAATTGCTCCTCAATGAAGTAGTCAACGTGCCCCGGGGTCATATCATGCTCAACCCTTCCAGCCACATCTGACCTAGTTAACGACTGGTCGATTTCATTGTTGCCCCCCAGCGTTGCCTTAGTAATACCGTCAATGGCTTTAACCACAACGAATTTACCGTAGCACTCACGGGTGTAAGCATTAAGAACGTCTTCAGCGGAACGGCGGTTGCCTCGTACTGCAGCTCTAGCTTCATTAACCATGCCACGAAGGGTTTCTATAATTGGACGAATAGGGACATCAACAATGCCTGCGTATTTTTTGCTCATAAGAATCACTATAGCTACGATGGCGGCATTACCAGCAGTCCAATAACGCTCGTCATCTGATGAATTAAATTCCGCTTTTAACTTCTCGCGGGTCTCTTCAAAAACCTTAACTGCGGTTTCTCTGTTCCTGACAATCCAACGAATCAATTCACGACCTACGACACCGTAATTAGACTTTAGGAGATCAACAGTACTACTCTCTGTTGACGACGCCCATTGAACTTCCTTGGCAGGCTTTACTTCCAGCATACGGAGCATTTCAGCTTGGGATGTATGCTTGCGCCCACCCGATAAGAAGTCGTAAATATGAGTGTTGCTTGAAAACAACACCATCAAGTTCCATACAGTTGTGTTCAAACGTTCCTTATTGGCGCCTTGTTCCATGCGCTCTTTGCCCTTACCTTGGGTTAAATCCAGTAAGAACTGGGGCAACCACTCAAATGACTCCCGATTTTTGTTTGTAATCTCGTCCATTACAAGCGGGAGGCTGTTTAATAAGCCCTGTCTTTGCTGTGCAGCTACGGCTGAAGTTGATTGCGTGACCCTGTAGAGCTCTGGATGGCCCCAAAAACTAGCCGCAAGGGCTAAGGCAAGTGACTTACCACGACCTGAACCCGAAGATCCAAGATGATAAACAACGCCCCTAAAGCCCGAGAAGTGCATCAGAATAGACGCAGGCCCCACCATACCCATGGTAACAATCTCCCACAGCTCCTTGGCGATGTACATATTGAGAACTTTCTTCCACTCATCAAGCGTGCCCATAGGTTTAGTAGCGTAGTTAACGTTAGCCATACCAGGGGTCGGGACATATAGTTCCTTGCCATCAGGGGAGAAGATGGTGCTGTCGTAAACAAACGAATTGTCCTCTTGCCAGCCGCAGCTATGAGGAACCTTGACCGCCACCTTATTAGAACTGGCGTATTCCACACAACCACGGATGTACTCGTATAGGTGGACATCATTGCCCTTGCCGTAGACTGCGATTATATTGTGGCTAGCTAGCATCTTCACAGTCTCATCCTTACTTACTGCCGATTTTTGAGGCATTATGATATCTGAGGTGTGGGTAGGGCGGCAAACAATCATATGAATCAAATGCTCATCGCCATTATCTAGGATATCAACCACAAACAAATCGTAAGGCAGGATCATTACCTGCTTCTTGACCTTTTCTCCGCCTTCTTCTTCAATTACCTTGTCGATAAAGATGCCCCCATTAGCCCCATAGCTAAATCCGCGGGGTGGAATTGGGCGCACAATCATTAACTGCTCGGCAGGTTTGTCTGCTGTAGCCGCCTTGGTTTCTACTATGATTTCCTTAGGCTTATTGTCGACCTTAATCTCACGCCCTAAAGCTAGTGGGTTAGTAATCTTACCGAAGTGTGGGCAACCTTTACATAAACCTGGGTTTGCCTCGTCAAGCTTCAAGCAACTGTAAGGACCTTTGATTTGGTGCCACTTGGTATTGTGCCGATCCATATCGTAGGGGTGCATGGCAGATAGGGCTTGACCTTCTTCCTCGCCATCTTCGCAGTACTTAGCTATGCTGAGGATACCCCGCCACAAAGGTTCCATGCCGTCATCTTTAGCATGCTCAATGTAATGGTTTATCTGTTTGCATTTGGGTGCCAAAGTTTTAAAGAACGTGATGCTGTTCTCGACTATCTTGACGTTTGATGCGGAACCTTTTAAGTCTGGACGCTTGCCTGGTAAATCAAATTTAGGCAGCATTTCATGGGAGTCTTCCCCGACTTTTTCCCTGATGACCGTAGACAGTTGGGTAAAGTCAAACGTTACACCGACCACCTTGATGGCAACAGACCGCGGCTTTTCTTGTTTATAGTTCTGTGTGTCAGGCACACGTAGTACCCGAGCGGCATCGCCAGTAACCATAGCGTCAATCCGAAGTCCTTCTTTCTTACAAAGGCGCTTAAGATTTTCTGCTACTGGTTTCCATGTGGCTATATCTACTTCGTCAAAGAAAGGCCAGTATACGTGCAGTCCACCGCCACTAGATACGACATACGGGGTTCCAAGCTGGTCTAACGAAGTTGAAGACAAAAATGTACCCAGTGCCGCTGCAGCCGCCTGCTTATTAGGATAATCCTTTCCTTCACCACAATCAATATCCAAGAATAAAGATTTTATTTTTAATGCGTTTGTGGCTAATCGCTTGCCACTTGTGTTGAATGATGCTAAGGCGTAGAAAGCGTTTAAACCTTCTCCACTAAAGTGTGTAGCGTTGCTATACAGTTCATCAATCGTGTCAACAAAGACATGTTCTTTTTTAGCTGTGCTAAGTTCGCAGGCGCAATATTTACCCGAAGACGGAAGCACAGTCGCTAGGAATTCCTGCGACTTCATAAATGCTCCTTGGGTTAACCGTTAATGCGTTGATTGAATCTTTTTAGTACTTCCTTCTGAAAACTTAACGGCATGCCAGTATCAAGGTAGCGTTCTGCAAAGCTAATTAGTTCTTTGTCGGTTAAGGCAGTTGGCGATATTGCCGATTCTTTTATTTGTTCTGCTTGCATTTTTTCATTGCCTCTTCAACAGTACTGCTTGTTTGTAGTATGCGTAACAAGTTGGTTACGCTCGTTCTGTACGATGGAGTAACTTCGGTTCCAGCGAACCAGTTATAAACCGTCTGTCTTGTTGCGCCTGTGTATTGCGAAATCTGAATTACAGGTAAATTTAATTTAATAGCCCATCGACCTAGCTGATTGCCTAGAGTCTTCTCCGCCTTAGCGGTGGACTGCCTTATTGTTTCTGAGTAAGCCATAGTCTTTTCTTAGTTGTAGGGTGGGGAGACAGTCTTTTTAGTCTGAAATCTCTAAGAGCCATAGAGCTGAATAGTGTCAGCCTCCCCGTAAACTTTATCCTGAGCAGGTTGTAAAACAGTTGCCAGACCCATCACAGCAAATAGTACAGATTCGTCCTGTTTGCATATCAGTGTTTGTCATACATCCAGCATAAACAGCGGATGCCGCTAAGACCAGCCCAAGGGCTACGATAATTTTACTCATCGTCTGTATCCCACTCGTCAACAACAGAAGCTAGGTCGCCAGTTTTCTTCTTTGGTACCGCTGACGGTTTAACTGTAGGCTTACGCTTCTCAGGCTCATCAAACGACTCCGCTTCTTCCTTAGGTGCAGCTAATGCTGGAGCTGCTTTCTTTGTACCTGCACTTTGGGAGACAGACATTGTAACCGCCTGCTTAGCTTCCTTAGACTCGCTCTTTTCCTTGACGCTTTCATACTCGTCCTCAGACAACCAACGCATAGGCTGGAAGAACAACTTAGGTACTGCGGCTTTAGTATCGAAACGCAACCGAGTAACAACAGTCTCGGGGCTAATGCTCTGCGCGGCTAAGAATCTTGCATACGCTTGTAGTGGGCGCTTGTCGCCTTCTTCTTTACCGAAGATTGATGTAGCAGATAGGGTTAACTGCATAACATCGCCAGTTACATCGTTAGACAATACAACCGCAAGACGCTGACTGAAACGACACGCACGGGAATCACCTTGACCGGAGCCTTTGGCATTTTGTGGGCATGACGCGCAGTTACTAGCTTGCGCTTCTTTAGCGGATGCATCGGGTTTTTCACCGTCAGCGGACCAGCAATCGGGGGCTTTAGATGCGCCTTCTTCATAGCTACCAGCGTAGTACGTACGGCTGATCTTTGGGGCGGCTTGAACAATCACCACATCAAGATGGCGGTCTTCGATAGCTGCTACCTCATCACTACCTGACATTAAACGAAATACACCACCTTTAACGGAGATGCGCTTACCAAAATTACCACTGCCACCGCCTGATAGGCTTCTCGCTAATTCAGAAATCTCTACCGTCTTAGCAAATGCTGGTAGTTGGGCGGGGTTAAATGCTGTGAGTTCTTTACTCATTTGTTACTGCTCCTGTACTAGTTGGCTTGGCAACTGCCGCACCTGTTTGTAAAAATAATAAGAATGCTTCGGCTACTTCGGTAACTTCATAGGCACTGCCTTCATACATACACTTAGCGGCTGTGTCTAGAGCCATTCTGCGTAGGTCAAGTTCAAGCATGACGTTACGTGTTGCATTTTCTACTGCTTGTTGTTCTGGTGTTAATTGAGTGTTGCTCATGTACTTCTCCTTATTTGGTTGGTTTACGAACTGATACTGATACTTCGGACATGGAGTTTAAACCCATTGGTACAACTCCAGGGTTCTCATCCAAAAACATCGCCATATTTTTCTGAGCAATTCTTTTCTCAAAAAGGTCAAGCGCATCGTGCTCTATCGCGAACGTCTTAAATGAATCCCAGTCGTCTGTGTAGTAGCGCGTCTTTTGCGACAAGATAATAGTGCCTTCATCTGTTCGTACAGATTGAAGACCAAGCGCCACCATCTGATCCTTCATGGCGTTCTTAATTTCTTCCTGCTGCAGTTTAAGTTCCTCAAGCTTGGACTCATACTCCGTCGTAAGCTCATTAGTCCTGCTATATATCTTGCGATATATCTTTGCTAGTTTGTCTAGCGGAATCACTTCGTCTGACATACTTCCTCCTTTGTCAATAATTATACATCAATACAGACAGCTGTACAACCCGATAATGGGTTTTTAAATTTTGCCTATCTCCTCCTTATACAGATTGAGCAGAATGTCATGTCCTTCAACACGCTTTTCTAACTGCGCAAACATCCGCTTTTCTATATCACTACCTTGTAAGTGTATCACAGTAACATTCGTACTTGTCTGTCCAATACGATCTGCTCGGGCAATACACTGTAGATAGGTTTCTACAGACATAACGGGGCCATAAAATACTACTGTATCCGCGGCTGTAAGCGTTACCCCATGAGAGGCTGACTGGGGTTGAACTACCAGTATACGCGGATTAGGTTCTGTTTGGAACCGTTTAAATATATCGGTACGCTTATTAACCGATACGTCACCATGAATCACCTCTGCCGCCACGTTATGCTTAAGAAGGTACTCGTGGATGGTCTCAATGCTGTGCCTAAAGGGTGCAAATACAATCACCTTTCTGTTGGTTTCTTCCAACACTTCTAGCAAAACATTCAAGCGAGGAGCACAGTCAAATTCCACGACCTCATGGTTGTCGGTGTACGCCGCACCAGCAGAAATCTGTAGTAGCTTGGATACACCAGCCGCGGCGTTAACTGCCGTGATAGTCTCGCCCGAAGCCTGCATAACCATGCGCTCTTTGAGGAGTTTATAGTACTTGACTTGCTGTGGGGTTAGGGGTATCTCTCGTGTCTCAGTTAGTACTGGTGGTAGGTCTGTACACTCTTCTTTGGTAAACCTAATGGCAGGTTGCAATGCAGCAAATACCGCCTCAGCTGCCCCGCTCTTAGGAACCCATTTGAATTGGGTAAGCTTTTTCATAACCTTATCGCGCCATGCAGTAGCAAACTTCGGTACACCAGTCGGGTTAACTAACTTAGCTAAACCATACGCATCCACAGGCGATTGCGCAGAAGGAGTTCCTGTCATCATCCACAACATTGAATCAGGGTGCAGAATTTTATTAAGGGACTTCCATCGTTTAGTTGATGCGTTCTTGTATGCGTTGGCTTCATCTACTATGACTAAATCAAACCGCCCATCGCGTGCAACTTCCTCGGCAATTAAGTTAAGCCCGTCGTAGTTAACGATAACGAACTCGTAGTCGCCTTGAACCATCTCGATACGCCGACTAGCCTGAGCATGGTGCGCCGCAATTGCAGACCTATGTATTATGCTGTTAGATATACCGCTTATCCAAGCATCGTGCATGATTGATAAAGGGCACAAGATTAAGCAACGTCTGACTTTCTTTAACCGCATCAAGTAATCCGCCGCCCATAAAGCACTAAGCGTCTTACCAGTTCCCGGGTCATTAAATACAAACGCTCTTGGGTTAAGTGTTAAGAAGGAGGATGTTTCAACCTGATGCGCAAAGGGTCTATGCCTGCCTGGCCAATCATACCTAGCCGTTATGGGCGAGACTAAATCTTTAACACCTAAGTTTCTTAATACCCTTACTTCCTCTAGACCCCAAAATACTGCCATCTCATATACACCACCATTCTCACCGACTATCTTACTGCGCGGAATAATACTGTACTTATCGGGGTCACGCGTCCTAAATACTAGAGCTTTGTTCTCTACTATTTCCATCTTCGTTTCTCTCTTCTTTTTGTTTTATGTAATCGTTCAAAGTCTTTGGTTGTTTTTTTCCAAAGATTGCTTCAAAGTTTTTATCAAACTGTTCTAGTTCTACACCTAATGGGCGAGGTGTATCGCCTTTACCACCATCTCTCATTATTTTTCCTTTGCTAATATCTGAGCTGCTCTATGAATTTTTCCATCAAACCAACGACGAACAACATAACTGCGAACAACAGAAATGACTGTGTAAAGTAATCCCATGTAAAAGTTGTTAGTAAGAGTAATATGGAACCCAAAAAGAGGAAGGATAAAAAGGTTAGCAGTAAAATTAATGCCAAACCCAATAGCCACGTTAATGCACGCTTCATAAAAACTCCCTAGTTTAGTCTGTCTCATTTCTCTTGTGCCTTTCCTTCACGTGCTACCTCTAAGTAATCTTCTATTGTGTAATCACTCATGCACTTCCAATAATATTCAAGACCTTCTCTTATTGAGCGATGCTCTCCTGTTACATATTGCATGTAGTAATCAACAATCTCTTTCATATCTTTTTCTTGTTGTTTCGTAAACTTTCTGTGCTTCATTTATCTTGTGCCTTTCTTAGTATTGCTCTAGCAAACTCATAAACTCCGCTTTCTTTGTAACCATAAATCTGATAACCAAGAATATCGTCAGCCAGTTTTGCTATTTCATCATCTGTTAGTGTCTTTGCTGGATAACTAACATACTCACCAGCCATATGACTAGCGGTTCTGTCAAAGGATTCATCTGCTGGATGGGTGTAGAGTGGAATCCATGTGCCTTCAAGATGCTCAATCACTTGTAAGTTAATTAACTTTGGCTTTCGGTCTTCCAAGCCCAACAACATCCACGCTACTGGTTCATTTGCGTTCATGGCATTAACTCTTTAGGTGGACGATCATCGCCTTCTCGGTAAGTCTTGCTATACAGCGTTAGCATCCGTAGATTACACATCGCATGAGCTAGATGTGGTTGTCCTGATTCGGGGTCTAGTTCTTCACCTCGTTGCCAAGCAGCTAAGTGTCTCATTGCACAAGCATAGGGAACAGACCAAGGCATTCCTTTAGCCCAATTCCAAGCAGCATATTTCTCTTTACCATACATCCAAACTCTAGCCTCATCTTCCAATGTAGCTAGTGGGATCAAACTAAGATCGGCTTTACCGCCGTTGAACCTAGCGCCTGATCCTTTTGCTGTACTGTTTACATCTCCTATACCTTTAGTTACTGTATCGTCACTGTGGTATACGTATTCTTCGTTTGGCATCATTCCTCCTTATTTGATTGAGCCATCTGCCTTCCTTGGGAAACTTCTATTAGCACTAGCGCTCTTAGCGCTAAGATTACTTCGTACCGTCTTACCGCCTTTGCTTAGGGGCTCGGTGTGATCTACATCCTTGCCATCGCCTTTATGCACTACGCCTTCCCTCTCAAGCATACGTCTAGCTTTATTGCGTTGGGCGCGTTTCTTCTTAACGGCTTCTGTGCCGTCGTAGTTTAGGTACTCTTGTCGAAAATTACGCTTAGCTACCATTTTTAAGTCCTTTCTTATTGTGCTCGGCTACTGCCTCACACCAATCAATAAATTCCTCTACAGAGGTATCGTTTCTAAAGCTGTTTACTGCCCTACAAACCATTTGAATATTATCGGGCGTATACCCTTCGCCTGCAACAATACGATCTATGGACGCATTTGTTTTTGTTATTACGCCTTTTTCTAAAGAGCAGGTCAAGTCTCGCCCCGTTAGAGCACACTTGTAGTTTTGCTTTTCAAGTCTGTCTAGAATAATCTGCTTAGTTAGTTTGTCTCTTTTTCTACCGCCATAATACAAAAGGCGTGCGGCATACCTTGACCAATCACCGCTTATATATGCGTATTGATTCTCAGTAGACTGTATACCTGTAATGTATTTCCATTTGCCTTTACATTGTGGAGAACAAAATTTATGTACGCCCGAACGTGGAGTAAACAAAGTACCACAAACAGCGCATGCTTTTTGTTTAAATGTTTGTGGTGTGTCCCAGCGTGGCATTTTGTTCTCTCTTAATAACGTTTGCGGTGAAACTCACAGCTTTTTACAGGACACCACCCACATAGCGGGGTGCTATTTGGATTCCATATGTCATTGTCGTGGCTAGAGGCGAGCTTGGCAACCCGTTCTCTATACTTATTCCAATGGTAAGGGGCGTCTTCTAACAGCATTTTATGCTTAACCGCGCTACCTTTAACTACAAATAGCAGGGCTGAGTTAACTTGCCGTATGTGGGGGAAGTGAGCGAACACCATCAAAGACATTAGGATTAGCTGATCTCGGTCAGGATACTTGTCATTGCCTGTCTTATAGTCAATAACCCAAGCTTTTAAGCCATCGTCATCAATAATAAGTAAATCAGCAATACCGCGTACCCAAACGTCGTCATCTTTAAAACCGCATGGGGAGAGGTCAACCCTCAACCCCATCTCATACTCAGCTAACTTGCGTCCTTCTTTTTTAAGTAGGCTATCCAGTACTGGCTTCATGTAGTCATACTCAGGGGGCAGGGGTGTGCCATCCTTAACGTAAACTTCTGCCGCTTCATGCACTTGCTTACCGTAGATAGTGTGGACAGTATCAGTGAAGGGGTAGTTTTTAAGTACCTTGACTTCATGAAACCGCCTAGCACAACCTTCGTAATCTTTAAGCCCTGAATGGCTCCACTTAATTGTAGTCATTAGAATTTCGCTGTTCGTATGGCTTGTTCAAGGCGGTCGGCAAACCCACTAACAAATGTTTCCTTGGCGTTTAGCTTGGACTCACCCATATCATACAAAATAGCATGAACAATCTCATGCCACAAAGTATTATGTTGCCGCGATGCCGCCTGCTTAGCAATGGATATAGTGTGGTTACTGTAGTTATATGCACCTCGGCACTCATCCCTACCGACAAACACACTATCGTATAGCTCTACTTTGATTTTGGTTTTGCCTATTGTTATTACCTTTGGTACTGCAAATCGTTTGGTCACTTCGCTTCTCCATATCGTTTGGCACAGCCGGTCTCAGCGTCAAGAGGGATTCCTGACATGTACTTAGGATCTGCTACCATCTGCGCGTGTACCCAAGTTTCAGCTTCTACGGCTTCTGTCTCGGGAACTAGTACTACAACTTCATCATGCACAGTTAGTACACACGGATACCTCTTTTGTATCCGTAGCATCCCATCCGTCATGACACATCGTGCTACTGCTTGCACAATATTTTCTACTATTTTACCACCATACAGCTTCTTAGGCTTGTTCTTATCATCCCCACCATACTGCCATTGGATTCTGCCCTTGTTGTCAGCTACTCCTTCAAGGTTTGGGTATCTTAAAGACAGCCCACTAGGTAGCTCAATGCTCTCCTTGGCAAACTTAATGCACTTGTAAGGATGTTCTTTACCCCTAGATAAGCAAGTCAAAATAGCATCGCTACATAGTTGCCAAAAAGCAACAACTGGTTGGGCTTTACTTCTATAGATGTCGATGATCTTCTTGGCAGATACGCAATGAATCAATAGCTCGTCCTCCGTACAAGTATGAGGTATAGCCCGCATTTTTTCTAAGTTCTTATCCCACCCAATAAAGTCTTGCATGTCTTGGCCAGTAACACCGAGTTGTTTAGCAAACGCTTTATCGTACATCGTAGGGGGTGCACCTAGAAAGCCCGTCAATAATTGAGCCGCAAAGCTAGCCCAACCCATGCCATAGCCACATCCTAAGAGAGCTGACTTCGCCGACTGCCTGAGATCCGCATGGTCTTTTTTATTGAGACCGGCAATACCGAACATCTGTGCTCCGAACGCCGCATATGCGTCTTGCCCTGACGCAAAGATTTCAAGAAGATTTTGATAGTCGGCGAGGTACGCAAGTACACGCGGTTCAATCTGCGATAGGTCGCAAACAACGAGAGTGTAACCTCTCGGCGCTTGAATACTTTTGCGTAAAAAAGACCCCCGCTTGAGGTTCTGCAGATTAAGCCCCGAACCCTTGCTCGCTGACCAACGACCGGTGTGGGCGCCGTAATAATTGAGCGGGACAGGTAGCGTACCTCGTTCTGATATATCCACGAACCTTTGCGCTCGCGTTCTTTCGAGTGTCGACTTAACTTTAAGCCTTGCCTCACATATAAGTGATACGTCTTCGTTGTTTGAATTAAGCAGTGCTTGGAAGAGGGCATCCGTTTTAGCGAAAGCGAAAGCTTCTTTACCAGTCGTCTTGCTAATTTTTGTTGGGGGGGATACCCCAAGTGCCCTAAGGACTTCAGCAAACTGATCGTTACTAGCCAACGCCGTTTCATCAACGTTAACTTTTTTAAGGATCGCTTCGCGCTTGGTACGCTCATCAATAATGGCTTCATTCAACATCTCCTTATCAAGTTCAAGGACGGGGTCAATAAACATTTTTAGTGTGAGGTCGATAAGCTTTAGCTCACCTTTTGGATAGCCGCCCGTGATTTCCTCGTTTAAGTTATTAAATATTGCTTCGCACAAGAACACATCATGAAGACAATAAGTCGCTAACTCTTCCTCTATGTTTAGTGGTAGTTCTTCCAAGCCGTCGGTAGAGTAGACTGCTTGCCCTTTTGGTGGGAGCTCGTAGTATTCTGCGAGTTTGGCGAGGCTGTTTCCGACCTCAACGCCCCTAAGAGCACGAGCCATAGATAGAGAATCAAAAATAAAAGTAGGATGCGCGCCGTAAACCCATGACAAAATTGCCACATCAAACTGGGCATTGTGCGCAAGCACCGCCGTCCGACTCCAATCAACTGACTCGACCCATTGAGGGATATTCTCATGCGTAACCCAATGCGACTTGTCATCGCCATACTCTTTCCAACCAATTCCAAATGCTTTAAATTTATCATCACGAATATACTCCTCCGTTGTCATCTTAGATAGGGTGTAGTCTGACCTATCCCATCTTGTCTCAAAGTCCACGACCAGTAGTCGGTCAAATGGTTTGTTTGCCATTGGGTTCCTTAGTTAAATATAAATACACCAAATAGGGTGGCTACAAGCACACCCACATATACTACTGAAACCGTTTTGCGTCTTTTAAGTTCTTTAATGTTTCCTATAAGGGCTGTTTGTAGAATCTCCATATCCCCATCAATCGGTGGTCTTCGATCAGGGCGGTAGTTAATACCCATTTTTATCTTGCCGTTATCGTAAGGAACATTCATACACGCCCTCCAGTAACCAGACTTGGGGCACTTCTAAACGTTTTTAAATCGCGTTCCCGTGGGTGGATTGTTGGTTTGTAGATGACCGTAGTATTTACAGTTCTTGGTTGTGCCCATTTGATTGGGTCAGATTTATCTTCTTCGATTACTCTTTTTGGTTTACTACTCATTTGTTTTCCTTAGTTTAATGTTCGGTTGTCCATGTGTTGCTTTACATAGAACCCAGTTGTTTCAGCCGCATCGTGCAGTAGCTCAGGAACTTCCCATTCTTCGATGTTAATTCCATAAATCTTAACTACCTGAGAATCGTAGTCGTAGCCTACAACAATGGCGCAGGAATTCTTTTCCTCGTCTACGCAGTCATTCAGTATATCTTGTACTGCTTTGTAGGTTTCATTAGATTCCATGTCGATCCTTTAGTTCTTGCAAAGTGTCAGTAACATCATAAATGTTGTCTTCGTTTACGACCATTGTTACTCCGCCAGCCTTTCGTATTAACGCCATTTGCGCTTCTTGGAGAGGAGTAGGTTTGTTATTGCCCGCCTTACACTCGATGCCAATAAACAAACCAAGGTAACAAGCCACAATATCAGGTACACCACTACGCCCAAAACCCCCAGTAACAGGGTAGAAATAATATGCCCCATAAGAGTTAAGTACATTGACCACTTTCTTCTTTACCTTGGCTTCGGGTGTCATGCTCATTGTAGTTCCGCATTGCGTCTCCTAACTTCGTCGATCCGTTGTAAACAAGTTACTATCTGAAAGCGTTGTTTATCTAGCATCTGAAAATCGCCGACAGCTTCCGCCTTAAGTGCAAGAATAACCTCAGCCTCTAAATTACATAACGCCGCATTTTCCCTGACTATCTTTAGTACTTCCAACTCACTTAACTGCATTGCGTAGCTCCTTCATAAATTCCCTTCCTTTATCAGTTAGCGCATGATACACGCTTCTTTTGTCGTCAGATTCGTTGTACTTGTGCATAAGCTTTTTAGCTATGGCGGAATTGACGTGGTATTGGGCAGTGGTAGATACCATCGCCCCTTGCTTATTAACTAAAGCTAGAAGCCGAGTAGTTGTTATAGGCTCAGTCTTTTCCACCAAACCAATAACATACTCCTCGCCCCAAGACACGCCAACCTTATCTCTAATGTGCTGGGTGGCAAATATAGTCATTACTTAATCTGCTTTCCAAACACTTGGTTAAGCTCAGCCCATAGCTCGCGTGCTTGGTAGATGTTAAGGCTATTTACTAAGTCCTTCACACTAGTATGAACAGGCAAAACCGCAGGCTTGGTAAACTTCTCAACATTCTCAGCGTCCATCGTTGCTTGCTTCATACGCTTAGTCGCTTCCCCTACGCTAACATACTTCTTGCTTACTACCTTAACTAACTTTTTCTTCTTACTATACAGCCCCTTGACCTGCGTTGTGTATGTAGAAGCTACCGCCCAGTATACGAATACCATGCGTCTGCCGACCCCTTTGTAGTTCTTGTTTAGAATTGGGGCACGACCAATTAGCTGGCGGTCGTATAGGGTTTTAAGTGATGAGGCTAGCCCTGCAACATCGTCTTTATTGATATTAAATGCGATGCGTAAAGAATCTAGACTGCATTGGGGGTTGGTTTTGATGTGCTCGTATACAGATTCACAAAAAGATTTTTTCTCTGTTACTGGCGTAGATGTAACTTCTTCTACTGGTAGGTTCCAACTGTTGATGATTTTTTGTACTTCAGTTTGAATATCTGGCATAACTTTTCCTTTGTTTGTAATACTTCGGTAATTTTACTACAAATTTTAACTGTTGTTTTTTAACTACTTTTTCTCAATTAACTTAAACAGTTTCTCAACCATCTCTTCAGCGTCTAGTGCTATATTGATAAGGGCTAACAACTTCTCGTTAAATGCAGGTTCTAGGTTAGCGGCGTTATCCACTGCTCCTATGTTTGTGAGTTCCGCTATTTCATTGTGTAGCGTTCTTATGTCCGAGCCTAGCTCGTTGATTCTTTGTTTATTCATTTCTCTTGTGCCTTTCTTATAATTTCTCTGCAAAATTTGTAATCAAGCTCTGTTAAACAGTCATATCCCTTAAAGTCATAGACTTCACACCATAAACCCTTTATTTCATCATCTGTTAGTGTCTTTAACTGTGGTGAGCAAGTATGAATAGAATCCCCTGTAACCCTTTTGCCACAATCTAAACACGCAGTCCACGCTACTGGTTCATTGTTCATTTCTCTTGTGCCTTTCTATGTGTTTCTTTAACAGCGTCCATAAATCCTTCAGCAACCTCTGGATACATCTCACGCAAACGGACAATAATTTCTTTTAACGTATCTTCAAAATTTTCATTTTCAAATGCTGGACGCAATACGTTATCTACTAACTCTTTTCTTGTTACTTTTGTCATTTCTCTTGTGCCTTTCTCCATGCTTTTTTTAGCCAAGCCATCCATTGTTTTCTTGTCATTGGTTTGTTCATAGCTTTCTCCACTTCTGAATGTCATCCCAAACCTCTGGGCGGTTTTCTTTTAGCCAATACACTACGCTTTTCAACACTTCTATTTCAGCTTGTTGCTGGCGTAGCATTTCTTCATACTTACTTGTTATCCTTTCAATTTCTACCTCTTGTTGGCGTAGCATGGTGGCTATCTCTTCTCGAGTCACCAGCTTGTACCAACTGTCAACTTCCAATAAATCAGCTAGTTCATTTGCGTTCATCCCACATACTCCTCTGCCATGTTTTCAGCATATGTTAACCAAGGCTTCCATGCCCTACGTATTTCACCAAACACATAGTGGTTGGGGTTTTCACGTAACACTAAGTCTCGTTTAGCTTCCACCGTCTCTGCTAATGGGATTGTTGTAAACAAAGAGTTCTTGTTTGCGTCGTGGATTATATATTTTCTAGTGCGAGGTGCTTCATTTTCCACAGTTGTTTTCCTTTTGGTTTTGCTTTGTTTGAATCTGCTTGATGACCGTTGATAAAGCCTGCAGTTGGGTGCATATAGTGTTAATGATCTGCGTCACTTCATACGCTTGGGGGCTTGTATCCACAAAACTATACTGCGCACCCGATGCCCCTTGTATAACCGCCTCCCTATCCTCCGTTGTAAATGTTGTCATACTTCCTCCTTTTGTTTATGTAACTTAACTAACTCGTGCATCTTACCCGCAATAAACCCAGCCTCCCATAGCACATCTACCATACCACTATTCATATATTGGTCGTAGTCTTTTGGTATAAATAGCCAGTCGGCATACTCTTCGTCGTATAAAGCTTGGTCATCATTACGCAAAGCCTCATAATCCATAGCGTAACTTTGTAACTCCAAGCCTAAATCAGAATCGGCAGTCAATAGATTCTCATCAAACTCCTCTATCTTGCCGTCATTCCATATAAACCTTACCTGCACCTTCGTTATTGTTTTGCTCATAGTTTTAGCATTCCTTCCTCTACTTGCGTGTTAATAATTAAATCGTTAGCGTCCCATATAGCCGTTTCTAAATGTTTAGTCCGATACTCTTGCGGGCAATCCTCTCTAACTTGGGTTAGTAACTCAATCAAACAATTAAACAACTTTTTTTCTAACACATTCATACAACCTCCTTAATTGCATTAACATATTTGTTAACAGTCGAACCCTCTAGACCGCACGCTGTATTTACTTCTAACACATAGCACTTATCCTGTGCCTCATTCCATACAACATCTACTGCACCGAAGTCTAGACCTAATGCACTAACGGCAGATGTAGCCACGCCCCTAAGATCATGAGGTTCTTCGATATCACCCCGACAAAAGACATACCCGTTTGCATGGTTTCTAATATAAGGGTGGTGGTCAGCAACACTAGAACTCCTACGCTTTTCTTGTATGTCAATAATTTTACTATTAAATACATGGACTCTAAACTCCTTTTGTTTGCGTATGTATTTGGTATACAACGGGGCATCTACTAACTCATCTTGTTGTTTAGCTACAACAATGCCTTGCCCTGAGTGTGCGGTGAGTAGCATACGACATACTACCTTGTGCCCTTGGTCTATCCACTCCTTTGCTTTGTCCTTATCTGTTGTGTACTCAGGGTGTGGGACATCCGCCAACTTAAAATGCAGTAACGACCTATGTTTGTTTGACGCTACGCTGACGGCACTAGCGGAGTTGATGACCGTAGCATTTGTATCACTAACCCCACTACTACCCCAATTCACCACAACCCTACTAGACTTACACAAGCCCACCCGCTCAGGGGTAATAAACAACACATCTCTACCTAGTGCCTCGCTCAATCCTTTCTTTAATAGCCTAGCACTTTTACTGCCTCGTTTGTATGGGGCTATTGCCACTCGCGATGTGTTTGTCATTTATGCACCTCCCTTATAGTCATTTCGTGGTCACCCATATCAAAAGTCATGCGACCATCGGGGTGGGTTTTTAATGTAGCATCACCCTTTGCAATAGCCTCAAGGATAATGCATAGTATTACCGCCCCTCTTGTAGCCTTGCGTAGGTTATGTTGAAAATAGCCCGCCGCAACTGTAGCTAAGACAGCCCAGACTAACAAGAACACTTCACTCATTTCTAAATTCATACTGTTTGTCATTCCGTATCTTTCCTTTCTAAGCCTTTGATTTTGTTAAGCAAATCCGTTATCTGCTCATCGTTTTGGTATCCGATTACATCATTACATACAGGGTTTTGGGAGTCTAAGTAGTAGTTTGTTTTACTTAACCACTTAATAACTGCCAATTCATATGGGCGTTCATCATTACCACGAATCAGACCATCACCCCCCCATACCACACTCGCACCATACCCATTAGGAAAACGGTAAAGTCTTTGGTTGTGTGGCATATCCTTATTCGGATTCTCTGCTACTAAATGTTCTTTCATACTCCCTCCTCTAGGTTTATATACTGACTCTCTTCCCCTAACTCCAAGGTTTCGTACTGCTCATAGTTGTCACTTTGAATGTGCTTATCCCACAAACTGGGGTCAGTCTTATATGCTTTTCTTTCTGCTTCTTCTCTAGTAAGGGCAGTTACTTCTTGGACTGCAAAGCGGGTCGCCCCCGCAACTATATAAAACTTAGACATACTTTATTTTCCTTTCGTTGTTAGCAGATACTGATTTTTTGTGGCTTAGTTCTTTCCATCCAAGGGAACGCTTCACGGGCGCAGATGTGGTCAGTCAAGATACGCTGGAACCAACTGCTATCAATCATGTCATCTAGTGCCATGTAGCACACCTCCATGAAGTTGTCGATACCAAACTCCTTGATGAACTCATCGCCTGCAACACGGCTGAGATACTTGATCTCGAATGTCTGCTCGATCTCAAATAGTAAGTCTTCCATCACATCTTCAATCTCTTGAGGCGACACACCATACTCAGGGCTACGATTAGTATTATCTTCATCATCGTAATCACCATCTTCATCTTCAAAGATATTACCTACTGGCGGGACATACACAGGGCGATCTAGCTTGTCCGTTGTTTCTACCTTGTCATATGTCTTGGTAGTGTGGTTGTATTTGTAATCCTCCCAGTAGTCATCGCTATCGTAAACACTAGAACTATAACTAGAACCGTAGCCAGCACCATAGCCAGACCACTGCTTGTAAGACTTACTACCACCAGTTTTCCACACCGCCTTGTATGGCTCAGCCTCGATCTGTTGCACCGCTAACTCAGCACTATCAACATACTCTTTGGGCACACCAGTAGGACTAGACCACGCATATGTATTAGATAACCAACGACCGCCCCAATACACGCCTGAGGTTTGATTGACTGTCTGAATACGACCTGTGCTATCCATGATGACAAACTTATTAGACGCACCGATATGATCACCAATAATCTCAGCAAACGCATCGGTAAACGCAAAGTCTAAGTTGTTAGCAAGCATAGGTCGTAAGTAGTCACGAATGTAGTGCCATGTATCTGACTTGGTAACATCACCCGCATTACCTGTACCTAGTATGCCGTTATGCATGAGCCAAACATCAAGCCCGTGCTCAGCACTATTGAATACTTCATATGGGTGGCAATTCTCCATATCGATGTTGCCGTGGGTCTTCATACGCAGATGGAACGCACAATCGTACCCATCAATGTGGTTGTTATAAAACTCTACAAACTCTTGGGCATTCTTAGGCAAGATCTTCTCGATGAGAAGCTCGCCGTCAACTGAACGCATGATACCAACGCCATCGGCGTTAGATGAATAGAAATCCTCTAACCACTCTTGGGTTAATGAAGGGGCTGTTGCTGGTTGTACGATTAACAAACACATGTGTATTTCCTTTATTTAGATTGATTTAAATTTGTTTGGGACAGGTTTCTGCCCGCTTACACTTCAGCTAATTGTTCTTTCTTCTCGAAGCGTGGGTTAGCTTTAACGATTGCTGATTTATCTAGCATGAATCCCTTAGACCGCAAGAATGACCGTAGATTGATTGTGTCCTTGCGATTGTCAGGCTGGCTAATAAACTTGAGGAAGTTATCCGTAGTTAAGTCTTGTTGACCTGTATCACGACTAAAGAACCAAGCCATGTAAGTAAACTCAAGACAAGACATGATGGTCTCATAGCGTAGCGTGCCCTTAAACAAGCGGAACTCAATAGTTCTCTCAGGCTGGAAGTTAACCGACTCATACCGATCCTCATTCAAGCGTTGCATACCATTACGCTTGCCGTGCTTGAGCCATGCATAGTCGGCTGTCTTGTTCTTAACTTGCGAGTAGCGGTTGCCATCTCGTCTTGCTATGGTACGAAAGAGTCGCTGGTTTCTACTATCGTGCATGAACAGGATTAACTTTGCCGCATGAAACATACTCATGCCCTTCTTGCAGATGTGAACATGAAGCCCACAAGTCTTGGTATCGTGCGACTTAACATCAGCCCATCTATGCTTGAAGAACTCTAACTGCTTGGCATGAACATCTAACCCTGTATAGCCAGTCACCATCTCAAAGCCGTGGCTAAGAGACCCATCGTCTTCTAAGAAACAATAGTTGTGCCCTTCAGGCGTAACACCGATAGCCTCGAACAACTCCTCAGCCTTAGCCTCTCGGTCGCAACCATCGCCGACCTCCATCTCAAGCTCAAGCCCCATGTAGATCTTAGTCTCTCGCTTGGAGAACTCGGTTGGAATAAGACCTAGCTTACGCTTACTACTATGGTAGCCCCCGATGAATCGGCTTTCTTCTTCTTGCTCTTCATCATCTTCGTAGTCAGGCTCTTCATCGTCTTCATGCACCACGCTATCATGGTAGTCTGACCAACGATAGCTATTCTCCCTACAACTAGAGCACACCCATCTGTCGCCGTTATACACCCAAGAGCCATCGTCTTCTGCTTCTATATACTCGCAGTCAGAACAAACCTCATATGCGGGTGCGTTGGGGAATTTATCAGAGTCGTTAAGGATCTCGCACCAATCGCTACTACCTGCCATATCCCTGATGTCAGAGTCGTTATTAAGTATACAAACTAACTCACTATCGTCTTGAGTTCTAAAACACTCCCTAGCCCTCACTCCGAAGTCGTATAGAGCACGCTTGCGAGTCATAAGCGAGGCATAACTTGTTACTGAAAACCGATTGAGTCGGTTGCTGTGCCTTTGAGGTGTTACTACGAGGTTGTTCTTGATAGTGTATTTACTATGCTCTACTGCTTCCGCCATAGTCCATGCGTGGGGTCTTTCCATGTGATTCAACTTCATATTGAGGAATGTCCGCAACACATCATGCTTACCATCGGGCAGGCTTGCTTTGCGAAGACGGACTGCTTCTACCTGTGCAACTGTATATGTAACTGTTGGCATAACTGTATTTCCTTTCGTTTGTGTAATAACTGATGACCGAAGTCATTGGACAGAAACCTGTCCCAATCTATTTAATAATCAAACCTACTACATACCTAACTACTTGTGCCCCTATGAATAAACTACAAAACAACAGGGCGATCCTGCTATACAAATTAAATCCGTGAAATACTTTCATCCTTCGTTCCTTTCTGCTAGTCGATACCGCATGATGTCGTTGCTCGTGCCATCTAAACTCCAATACCAATTTCTAACATTTTGGGCAGTCGGGTTCGGTCGTGGGTTATCTCTTAGCCACACAAATACTCGTGCTTCGGGGTTTGTTGTGACTATGTCAGGCACTTGGTCGTTTAGTGGTCGATCCCTTAAGTCGATAAGGCGGTGCAAGTTACCCCAATCCACCCAAGGACTCTCTTTCTTGAGCTTCTTGTATGCAACTATCGCACCGCTTTGACTCGGGGCATCACCCCACCATAAGTGGGACACCAAACTACTACCTTTCTCCCCACCCCGCAAGACATACCTAACCCTATCTGTGCGTAGTAAGTGCTCAGGCTTTTCATCGGCTTGGGTTGTGGTATTTATTAGTGGGTGCAGGGGTGTGAACCCCTTGGGTATTTTGAAGCGTGGTTCAGGGGTTTGGGATGCTAGGGTGAGGGTGGGTTGAGTTGTGCGTATTACAGTAGCTCGCATTTCTGCAATCATCTCTTCAACGCTCATATCCCTAACTGCCCTACCTACATACTGCCTTTCCCGTTCTAGCACATCTTCCAGCCCTTCTCTACTTTCGCCATTAGGCACGGTCTATTCCTCCTTTGTTAGTGGTTGTTTACTTGGACAGGTTTCTGTCCGTATCGTATTCATTTAACTTCTCTACTCTCCTTTCTTTCATCAATCTATATTGCGTTTCTAAAACCGCCAAGTGAGAGTGTCTCTCCCTAACTAAATTAAGTCTTTCCTCCTCGGTGTTCCACTTGGTCTGTCTTGTTTGTTTTATGGGACAGGTTTCTGTCCGTCTGAAGTAGGCGTGGTATCTGTTCTTAGCTAGGTTTACTTCTTTATCTAGGGTGGTTTTTAGTGCTTCTCGTTCCTTACCCTTTTCCTTTTGCCACCTCTCTTTCATATGACGGCTTCGGGTTTTGTTTATTACCTCTCGCTTTTCAGCGATCAGGGCTTCACCTAGCTTCTCGTTTATTCTTTTGTTGGTGATCTTGTTGCGTAGTTCTTTGAGGGTGAGCTTAGCCCTCGGTTTGCGTTTGGGTTGGCATTGTTTGCACAAAGAGCTGATGACCGTAGTTCCTGTTTCAACCCGCCTGTTTAGGGCGTTTGAATATTCTTCTGCAGTCATGCGTCTTTTAAACTCAGCTCGCTCTCTTGTTTCCCCGCATTTCGCACAAGTTAGTTGTGCTTGCTTGGTTAGTTTTTTCATGTGGTTTGTTTCCGTTTTAATGAAGCAAGGGCAGGTTTCTGTCCCGTTTAGCCATAAAAGTCTACTAATGTCCAGTAATTATACCTATGTTGTCCACAGTAGTTGTCATGTGTTTGAGCCTTATACTACTACGCTTTTTCCTTATGCTGTCACAGATGTCTACGGATTTCCAGCAACTTAAGGACTAAGAAAGTAAGACACAAATAAACAGTCCCACTTATTTACCCTTATATATATATATATTTAGAATTTAGTATTTATATATATAGGTGTGCTGGGAATGTGGTAGACGCACATAAACAAAAGGGTTGCGGGCGTCAAGGTAGTGTCCACCTGCGAGATAAAGTAGACAATTACCAAGTGCATTATTATGGTGCATAACGGGACAGAAACCTGTCCCAAACCCCTCTCATTACAGCCAGATGAAGCCACAAGAAGCTAACGCATCGGAGGTGATGACTACCCAGCCTGAGTCCTTGCCGTGCTTCTCAATGCGTTTACGCCACGCTGTTGTGGCTCGGGCTAAAGACTGATATGGCTTTCTTACTATCTCGCCTACTTCATCGCCTTTCTTTTGGCATACGACCCATACATTACTACGCTTACCTAGTGTGCCTTCGGCTAGGATCTGTTTGTATACAGCGTTTGGTTTGAGGGTGATTGATTTCATAGTAATTCTCCTTTGTAAAGGTTAACGACAGATTGGACTTGCTTGGTTGATAACTTGAGAGAGCGGGCAATCGCTAGGATTGTGTAGCCTTCCCAATACATTAGTGCTACCTCTTCTACTAATCGCTTCATGCCTGACATGGTTAGTCCTCCTTGATTGCTTGTGCTATGCCCTGCCATGTTTGCTTGGATATGATGGAGTTGCCCCAATCACTATCGTCTGCTAACACATCATTGGCGTAGCGGGTTATTGCTTCTAGGATAAAAGCCTCTGCCAAAGGCTCGTGGTTGAACTGCTTGATGATGGCTTTGATTTGCTTCATTCGTATTTCCCTTGTTTGTAGGTGTTGCGGTTAAAGGTCATAAACACCTCGCCCATAGTGATGGGCTTGTGGTAGTCAGGTTTGGGTTTGGTATCGGACAGAATCCTGTCCCGTTGTTGCCTGACCATTTGGTGCATGGCTAGTTGTTGCGCTTTGGTTAAGTGCATGGTTACTCCTTGATTAGACAGAAAATTAAACTGCGATGAAGCCTCGTTGCCACGCTTACTTGATAATCCGCATGAACTTGGCTTGCTCGGCTTTACTCAACTGTTCGAACAACTCTACTACCTTATCAACTGTTACCTTGACTTGCTTAAACGATGTGGGCTTATCTTCAGGGCGAATGATGTGGTAGAGGAACTGAGCACTTGCTCGCTTGACGGCTGGCTGGCGTTGATCTATCTTGGCTAACTTGCGATCCCCTGCAACCCTCTCATCACGAGTTTGGGACAGAATCCTGTCCGCTTCCTTACTACTCACCTTCAAATTACCCATAAGATACTGTTGCAACCATTCGTATCTCCACACCTTCTGAGCTTCTTTATCCTCCTTGATGTATTGCTCATGCCACACTTGGCTTTCCTCGATAGCTATACGACCTTGCTGTCCTAAGCCAAAAGCGAATTGGTCATAAGTGATAGCTGTTCCCTTTGATGCATTGATGTATGTTGTTGCCATGATGTGTAACTCCTTCTTTGATTTAGATAAACAAAAAGCCAAGCGGTTAGGCTTGGCTCTGAACACCGAACCATTCCTGATCCGATACCTCTATTATAACAGACAGGCTTTGTGGCTTGGCGGTTTGGCTATATGGCGACCCCACTAGGGGGGTATCAGCCCTGTTGGAGGGAGTGGTGACATGGTCACTAGATCATTGTTCCTTAGCCGCACAGCTAAAAAATGTCAAATTTTGTATAAAATCAACGGCTTACAGCAAAATTTTATTAAAAATTCATGCACTTTCATGTCAAATATTTGACCAAACATGTGACATCCCCAGTTTCCCAGTTTTTTTTTTGCGCTAGCCGGCTAGCGAAAATGATACCTACAGGCATAAAACATCTATACATATTGATACCCATATGTATAAAAAACTCCAAAAAATATACATGTCAAATGTTGCAGTGCAACAAAATGTGTAATAAACTACACAAACCGGGAAAAATGTTTCCCACAATTTACAAAGGACCTACCATGTACGATTTTTTTAAACCGATTGAGCTTAGCAAAACTTATCAGCAAACCGAAAAAGCAGTTAAAGACGCATACCACTTTTGGCTAGACGTTACGATTGACACAATCAAGATGCTAAAAGCTAAGTAAAAAAAACCCCCGGGCGTTTTAAGTCCGGGGGCCAAACCATCACAACAAAGGAGATTTGCGCATAGCTCAAACGAAGGAGGAAAAGCCACACGCAAAAGAATAGTAACATAAAAAACAAAAACGTTGTATACTTCCAACATTCGCTCACCCCAGCGCAACCCAGGAGGTAGTTAGTTTGCTTTTAGAGCATTTGGTCTCAGCCTCAGCTGCAGATTTTGTCCCAGACATCGAGTCTGGTGTGGACAACTTTACCCCCTTAGAAAAGCTAGACGCCCCCCAAACCCTTGGCGCCCAAAAGCAAACGGTAGATTGGTTAAACCAGTTCTCTTCCGAAGAGGACGAGCAAGAAATACTAACAAACGCTCAAGAACAACAAGTGGCCAACGCATTCGCGGCCCTAACTACTAATTCCCCAGACGCAAAGAACCAACTACTTAATCTACAAGTCCCAGAAGAAATCGTCAGTGCCGTTGCTATGGTTAGCGGGTACCAGTGGGAGTTTGTAAAGCAAGCCAATGAGCTTCGCAGCATGTCAGTGGCCAAAATAGTAAAAGAAACGGAGCACCCCGATGCTCGCATCCGCTTAAAAGCCTTAGAGTTGCTGGGTAAGGTAACGGAAGTAGCCTTGTTTACCGAACGCGTAGAAGTAAACCAAAAAGAAATAAGCAATGAGGAACTCGAAAAGCGCATTAGAGAGAAGCTGTCCAAGTACATGGGCAAGGTTGACGTCATTGACGTAGATGAAATTGTTGAAACTAAGGTTGTTGCAGAAAAACAACACTACAAAGACGAATGATTCTAGACTTTTTATCCCCAGAAGAGGCTCTTGCCGCGCAATTAGCGCTAAAAGACATGAGTGTTGAGGAAAAAATGCTGTTCCTTGCAGATTTAGAAGAGCAAGAACACCGTGTGCACTTGCATGGTGCGCAAAATAAGCCATTAGAGTTTGCTAAAGCGGTCTATCCGGGTTTCAAAGTCGGTCCGCAGCACCGCAAACTAGCTAAAATCTTCCAGGATGTAGTCGAGGGTCGAAAAAAGCGCGTAATTATTAATATTGCACCACGTATGGGCAAGTCCGAGTTTTCGTCCTACCTGTTTCCGGCATACTTTCTAGGTCAATACCCCGAGAAGAAAATCATTATGGCCACGCATACCGCGGGGCTCTCGGAAGACTTTGGACGGAGAGTGAGGAACTTAATTGACTCAGATGATTACAAAAGCGTTTTCCCCAACACAGTCGTTGCCGACGACCAAAAGGCTGCGGGTAAGTGGAGCACATCTGCTGGCGGGCAGTATTATGCTGCTGGTGTCGGGGGTGCCTTGGCAGGACGAGGCGCTGACTTGTTTGTTATTGATGACCCTCATTCTGAACAGGACATGAAAGCAAATTCAAGGCTAGCGTTTGATAACGCCTGGTCTTGGTTTCAAACCGGTCCACTACAACGTTTAATGCCGGGGGGTGCGATCATAGTAATTATGACGCGCTGGAGTTTGCTTGATTTAACTGGGCGGATCATTGACTACAACATAAAAAACCCGCACACGACTCCGTGGGAGATTGTAGAGCTGCCCGCTATCCTTAACGAAGATACAGACGCAGAAAAATCCCTTTGGCCAGAACAATGGCCCCTCGAAACACTGAAAGCTACAAAGGCAGTACTAGATCCTCGTTATTGGAATGCCCAGTATATGCAGAACCCGACTAGCGATATGAGCGCTGTTGTTGGAAGAAAAGACTGGATGATATGGGAAAAAGATGACCCGCCTACTGTAGAGTATATTATTCAAAGCTGGGATACGGCGTTTGAAACTAAGACAACATCTGACTACTCCGCATGTACAACGTGGGGGGTTTGGTATAACGAGGAGGATGGGAACTCACCCAATTTAATCTTACTCGACGCCTTTAAAGACCGAATGGCATTTCCAGAACTTAAACAAGTAGCATTAAAGCACTACAAGGAATGGAAGCCCGATGCGTTTATTGTGGAGAAAAAAGCTTCAGGTGCCCCATTGATCCAGGAACTTAGGATGATGGGGATACCAGTGCAGGAGACCAACCCTTCCCGTGGAAATGATAAGATGGTTCGCTTGAATGCCGTAGCTGATCTTTTTACTAGCGGGAAGGTTTGGGCGCCCGATAGGCGGTGGGCCCGGGATGTAATAGAAGAATTGGCATCGTTCCCAGTTGGCGAGCACGACGACTTTGTGGATACGACAACCCAAGCGCTATTGCGCTACCGTCAAGGTGGGTTCATTAGTTTGGACACCGACGAGAAAGATGATTTGCAGTACAAGTACAGACGGAAGGCGGCATACTACTAATGTTTAAATTCATAAAGCGGTGGTGGAAAGTTAAAAAAATGTCCCGCGCTATCTGGCGTCAGGTTAAAATCGAGCAAACTTGTAATTTTATGTATGTAGCTGAACCTGTTGAGCGCGTACACGAGTGCTTAAAAGAATTTGGGCTTACGGATAAAGATATGCAGGCAAAATGTATGTCGTCTTTACCACCAGCGCGAAACAATAATGTAATTAAGGAAGACATAACATGCCAGTAGATAAAGGTTTATACCAAGCGCCGAAAGGCCTAGAGCAACTGACTCAAAACGAGCCAGACATTGAGATTGAAATTGAAGACCCAGAAGCGGTTCATATTAACGGCGATGGCTTTGAGCTAGATATCGAAAAAATGGACGAAGTTGACGGTAGCGAAGAGTTCAATATGAACTTAGCCGAAGAACTTGATGCTGGCGCCCTTGAAACGATTGCCGGTGATCTGGCCTCTGACATCGAAAACGATTTGGCTTCCCGCAAAGACTGGGAGCAGATGTACAAAGACGGTATTACATTGCTTGGTCTGAAGTTTGAAGAACGCGTAGAACCTTGGGATGGCGCTTGTGGTGTATTCCACCCAATGATTACAGAAGCCGTAGTTCGTTTCCAATCAGAAACAATTATGGAGACTTTCCCTGCTAAGGGGCCAGTCCGTACACAGATTATCGGTAAAGAGACCCGCGAAAAGATGGAAGCGGCGCAGCGTGTCGAAGCTGACATGAATTACCAGCTTACAGAAAAGATGCCTGAGTTCAGGAATGAGCACGAGCGTATGCTGTGGAATCTGCCATCCGCTGGTTCTGCGTTTAAGAAGGTGTACTTTGATCCGTCTATTGATCGCCAGGTTTCGATGTTTATTCCAGCAGAAGATATTATTCTGCCTTATGGGGCTAGCGAAATTGCTTCTTGCCACCGCGTTACACACCGTATGCGCAAGACTAAACAAGATTTGATCAAACTCCAGCGCGCTAATTTTTATACTGATGTTGAACTTGGGGAACCACAAAAGTTCCGTACTGAGATTCAAGAAAAGAAAGATAAAGAAACTGGCTTTACTGCTAGCTATGATGATCGCTTTGAGCTGTACGAAGTACATGCTGATTTAGATTTACCTGGTTTTGAAGATAAGGACGATAGTGGTGAAGAAACAGGAATTGCTCTCCCGTATGTGGTTACAATGGTACGCGGCACGAATCAGGTTTTGGCGGTTCGTAGAAACTGGAAAGAAGAAGATCCGCTGCGTCTTAAACGCCAGCACTTTGTCCACTACCAATATATTCCTGGTTATGGCGCTTACGGTTTCGGCCTTTTCCATCTTGTTGGCGGTTTTGCTAAATCAGCCACTTCCATCTTGCGACAGCTTGTCGATGCCGGAACCTTATCGAATCTGCCGGGTGGTTTAAAATCCCGCGGTCTTCGCATTAAAGGTGACGACACTCCGATTGCTCCAGGCGAATTCCGTGACGTAGATGTTGGTTCAGGAACTATTCGCGACAATATCCTACCGCTTCCATACAAAGAGCCATCTGCAGTTTTAGCTGGTTTAATGGACAAAATCATTGAGGAAGGCCGCCGTTTTGCAGCTACTTCGGATATGCAGGTATCTGACATGTCGGCTAATGCCCCTGTCGGTACAACTTTGGCGATCTTGGAGCGAACCCTTAAGGTTATGTCTGCTGTTCAGGCGCGTGTGCATTACGCACTACGTCAGGAATTAAAGCTAATTGCCGGTATTATTCGGGACTACACAGATGATGAGTACACCTACGAGCCAGAACATGGCGACATGCAGGTTAAAAAATCTGACTACAAACACGTAGACATCCTACCAGTATCAGATCCAAACGCGGCTACGCTATCTCAGCGTGTTGTCCAGTACCAGGCGGTTATTCAATTAGCCCAGACAGCTCCACAGATTTACAACTTGCCAGAACTACATCGCCAGATGCTAGACGTGCTTGGCATTAAGAACGCCGATAAGTTAGTTCCGCTTGATGATGACCAGAAACCGAAAGATCCAGTAACAGAAAACATGGCTGCTCTAAAAGGCAAACCAATGAAAGCGTTTATGTTCCAGGATCACCAGGCCCATATTCAGGTACACCAGATGGCTATGCAAGACCCAATCGTTCAACAACTTGTTGGGCAAAACCCACAGGCACAAGCAATTATGGGTGCAATGCAGGCTCATATAGCAGAACACGTTGGGTATGCATACCGTCAGAAGATCGAAGAGGCTATGGGCGCATCACTCCCTTCACCAAAAGAAGAGCTTTCACCAGATTTGGAAGTTGAATTGTCTCGTTTGATTGCCCAAGCAGCTCCGCAAGTACTGGCTCAATCTCAAGCTATGGCTGCTCAACAGCAAGCCCAGCAAAATGCAAAAGATCCTGTAATGCAAGCTGAGTTAATTGACCAGCAAGTTAAGCAGGGCGAGCTGGAGCGTAAGAAGGCTAAAGACCAAACCGATGCACAGTTTAAACAACAAGAGCTCGCACTTAAAGCGCAGGAGCTTCAGTCCAAGAAAGTACAGGCTGGGGTCGATACCGCCACAACCTTTATCAATAATCAGCAGCAACACCAAGCTACTAAACGCCAGACATTGACTAGCGGGGCCTTGCAATTAGCCCAACTAGCTCAGCAAGATAAAGAGCACAGGCTTAATACAGCAGTAACCCTAAACCAACAGCAACAAACACCTAAGGAGAGTAAAACCAAATGATGGATCTACTAACGGCTGATTTCGTAGCCGCAATGCGTGACAAGTTGCGCACAGATATGAATAACTACACTGACGATTTGGCAAACGGGCAGTGCACAAGTTTTGAGCAGTACAAAGAGCTCTGCGGTGTAATTCGAGGCCTAGCATTTGCAGAGCGCCATTTATTCGACCTCGCTGACAATATGAAAGAAGACAACGATGAGTGAAACCATCGCTTTGCCCCCACAAGGGTTTGTATTACCGGATGGCAGTATGCATTCGCTTGACGCAGTAGACGTAGAAGTAAATGAAGTAGCTGAGCCAACACCCGAAGAAATCCAGGTGCAAATGGCCCGCCAGCTACCTGAACCACGTGGTTGGAGAATGCTGTGTTCGCTGGTTACAGCCACAGACCAATACGATAGCGGCATTGTTAAGGCTGATGAGACTAAGAAGATTGAGGAGCTAACTTCCCCAGTTTTATTTGTTTTGAAGCTAGGCGATCTAGCCTATAAAGATGAAGCTAAATTTCCAACAGGTGCTTGGTGTAAAGAGGGTGATTTTGTTATTACCCGCCCTTATACAGGTACTAGGATCATGATTTATGGAAAAGAATTTCGTGTTATTTATGACGACCAAGTAGAAGCAGTAGTCGAGGACCCACGCGGAATTACCCGCGCTTAAAGGAGCAATTATGGTTTACAAATTCCCAGACGAAGACGGAAGCTTTGATGAAAAGCCAGAAGTCGAGTTAGATGTAACTGCTGAAGGCGATGTTGTTGAGGCGGATATTGTTGTTGAAGACGATACTCCTGAACAAGATCGAAAGGCGCAGCCCCTAAACCGTGATGTAGAAGATCCCTCGGATGAAGAGATTGAGGGCTATACAAAAGGTGTTCAATCGCGCATTAAAGAGCTAACGCATGCCCGTCATGACGAGCGTAGAGCCAAAGAAAAGGCCGAACGTGAGAAAGAAGAAGCAATTCGTCTAGCTCAACATGCTATGGAAGAGAACAAGAAACTGAAGCAGTACGTTCAGACTGGTGAGACTTCCTACCAAGAGATGATGCGCGAAAAAGCCGAGGCTGAGCTTAATAATGCACGTGATAAGTTTAAGAAAGCGTCTGAAGACTACGACTCCGAGGCATTGCTTGCCGCCCAAGAAGCGTTGACTGAAGCGAAGATGAAAATTGAAGCTGCAAAAAATTTCCGTCCAAGTACTTTACAAACTCAAGAAAATGATGTACAAATACAACATACGGCTCCAGATGTACCCAAGCCCGACGAAAAAACTCTGCGCTGGCAGGCAAAAAACCAGTGGTTCGGATCGCCGGGGTACGAAGAGATGACAGCCTTTGCATTAGGCTTGCATCAGAAGTTGGTGGCCACGGGTTACGACCCGCGTAGTGAAGAATATTTCGAGAAAATTAATTCTCGCTTAAAGTCTGTGTTCCCTGATTTACTTCAGGATGACGAGCCAGCTAGCCGTAGAACCGGTGAACCTAGTAAAAAGCCGGCAACAGTCGTGGCTTCTGCTACCCGTTCAACGGGGGCAAAAAAAACTATCCGACTTACATCCACCCAAGCAGCACTGGCTGATAAGTTAGGTATTTCACGTGAATTGTATGCTAAGGAATTTTTAAAACAGGAGGCCCGTAATGGCTAATACTCGTAAGACGCGCGATGGCGAGAATCGCGAAACAGCTTCAACCCGTCCAATCTACCGCCCAGCGGCTACTCTGCCTGATCCTACTCCAGAATCTGGTTATAGCTTCAGATGGGTTGCTAAAGAGGTATTAGGACAAGCGGTACCAACTAACGTATCCCAAAAGTTTCGTGATGGTTGGGTACCGGTTAAAGCTGAGGATCACCCCGAACTTATGATTGTGGGTGATGCAAATGGAAACGTTGAAATCGGTGGTTTGATCTTGTGTAAGATCTTAACAGAGCACCTCGCAGCACAAAAAGAGTACTACGAGTCGCAAGCACAAAATCAGATGGATTCGGTTGATAACCATTTCATGCGTAATAACGATGCACGTATGCCTTTGTATAGTGAGCGTAAAAGCACAGTAAGTAAAGGTGGTGGCTTCGGGAGTGGTTCACGTTAATTAACTTTTTAGGAGGCTTTAAATGGCTACAGTATCCAGTCCTTATGGACTAAAGCCGATCAGCCTGATCGGTGGTCAATCCTTTACTGGCGGCACAATCCGCGAGTATCAGTTGACCTATAACAACACAGCACCAATTTTTACTGGTGACTTAGTGCAACTTGGCACAACCAGCAATTTACCTGGTATGCCTATTGTTGTTTCTTCAACCCCAACAACCAGTTCTACTGGTATTGCTGGCGTTTGCGTAGGCGTACGTTATCAATTAGCAGGTCAACAACTAGGCTACCCTTTGTACGCTCAGTATTTGCCAGCTAACGCGATCACTGCAGGCTATACAAACGTATTTATCCGTGTAATCGAAGACCCAGATCAGTTGTATCAAGTACAAGCTGCTGGTTCTGTAACTTATACCTCTATTGGTAAAACTGCTGCTTTAGGCAACTTTACTGGTGGTACAAGCTCTGCAACTGGTAACACAACATCTGGTGATTCAGTAATCAACGTAACTGGCTCTTTGAGTTCAGGCGTGTTGACTGTTGCTAACACCTCCGCTCTTGCTGTTAAGATTGTTGACTTGGTTAACTCCAGCTCTACATTCGGCGGCAATTTCCCTTCTAACCCCGGTGATGCATACACTGATTTGATCGTCAAGTTAAACTTTGGCGTACATCAGTACTATCAATCCGCTGGTACAGCTAACTAATAAAGGAGCTATAACATGGCTATTTCACGTTCACAGCTCTTAAAAGAGTTACTCCCAGGACTAAACGCGTTGTTCGGTTTAGAGTACAAGCGCTATGGCGAAGAGCATAAAGAAATTTATGACATCGAAGCCTCTGAGCGTTCATTTGAAGAAGAGACAAAACTGTCTGGTTTCTCGGCTGCTCCAGTCAAGAACGAAGGCGGTGCAATTTCTTACGATAATGCACAAGAAGCTTTTACAGCTCGCTACTCACACGAAACTATCGCTTTGGGTTTCTCAATCACTGAAGAAGCGATTGAAGATAACTTGTATGACTCATTGTCTGCTCGTTACACCAAAGCATTGGCTCGCGCTATGTCTTACACCAAGCAAGTTAAAGGTGCTTCTGTATTGAATAACGGTTTCTCATCTAGCTACCTCGGTGGCGATGGCGTTGCATTGTTCTCTACAGCTCATCCATTGGTAAACGGTGGTACAAACAGCAATACTGCTGCTACCCCTGTTGATTTGAACGAGACTTCTTTGGAAGCCGCAACAATTCAAATCGCTGCCTGGACTGATGAGCGCGGTCTCTTGATCGCTGCTAAGCCACGCAAACTGGTGATCCCACCTGCTTTGATGTTCGTTGCTACTCGTCTGTTGGAAACTAACCTCCGTGTTGGTACAAACAACAACGATATCAATGCATTGAAAAACAATGGCACAATCCCAGAAGGCTACGCTGTTAACCACTTCTTGACCGATACAAACGCATGGTTTATTTTGACCGACGTTCCAAACGGCCTGAAAATGTTTGAGCGTACACCACTCCAGAATTCTATGGATGGTGACTTCGATACTGGTAACGTTCGTTACAAGTCTCGTGAGCGTTACAGCTTCGGTTGGTCCGATCCCCTCGGAGCATGGGGCTCAAGCGGTTCATTC